>Ga0187893_10002431_pt1 | contig 41008 bp, 39 predicted proteins | sample MA1701074metaG_FD_139574 | JGI IMG/M metagenome (GOLD analysis project Ga0187893, IMG submission 139574) | White microbial mat communities from a basaltic lava cave in the Kipuka Kanohina Cave System on the Island of Hawaii, USA - MA170107-4 metaG ...
GGTTTCTGTTCGCTGTCTTGCGCACATGCCGGAAACCGATGTGCGGCTGCGGGCGTCTGCGCCCGCACCCGCGCTCGCCTGGCTGCCATCCCCGTTAGCGATGGGTTCGCGCCGCCGCACACCGCGGGGTGTGTCGACTGAGTCACCATATAGACGACTCAGTCGACACACCCGGGCTTGACCGAGACGGTGCGTTGACCGGCGCATACGCCCATGAACGCACACCGGGAGGAGATAAGGAGGAAGGCGCCACAGCGACGCAAAGCGCGGACTGATTACAAGCTCGATCTGTGTCTTTAAGTCAGGAGCAACACAAAGCCCTCATGGCCGGACAGCACCACCGCCTCCCCCACACCACCCGCGTCCCACACCCGCACCGTCCCATCCTCACCGCCGCTAGCCACCCGCGCCCCATCACCGCTAAACGCCACACCCCACACCGGACGCCCGTGACCGGGGAGTGTGACGCGTACCTGCGAGTCCAACGTGGCTTGGCGGAGTACGGAGTATCACCTCAGTTTCCGCGGTCGGTCTGATCGCGTAGGCCTCTCTGGCCAGCAACATGCTCAGCTCCGGGTCGACTTCCAGCTGGTCTCTGGCGTTCGCGGCTAGCTCGCGGGACCGCGCCTGGTCGGCTTGCACAAACGCGAAGACGGCCAAGGCCGTGATGATGGCGAGCGCGGCGCTGAGGCCACCGACGGTCAGGCGGAGCCGTCGGCGCCGCGCGTTCCGCTCACGCGCCTCACGTTCTCTGCTCGCCGCCAGGAACGCCCGCTCCCGGTCGTTGAGGTCATCGGCCGGCCGGTCTTGCCAGGCAGCCAAGCGCGTCCCGCGGTAGAGCAGGCCCTCGTCGCGACCCTCGCGGTCCCACTCGGTGGCTGCCTCGGTCAGGCGGCGTTGGGCGCGGAGCAGCTCTCGGTCCTCGTCGATCCATGTGCGCAGCTGGGGCCAGCCGCGGATCAACGCCTCATGGCTGACGTCGACCACCCGCGCGCCCGTGGTCTCGTCTTGGCCGGTGGTCAGCAGGCGAGCATCGGCCAGGGCTTTCACCACCGCCTCCAGGTCGCCTCTTCCTCTAGACGCGTGAGCAGCTCAGCCACCTCGGCGCGGCGGCGGGTGTCTTCGGTGCCCTCCCCAGGTTGGATCAGGCGCAGCAGCACGCGGCGAGCGAACCGCTGCTGCGGGTCTGTCAGGCCGTCGTAGACCTCGTCGGCGCGCTGCGCCAACGCCCCCTCCACCCCGCCGCTGGCCTGGTATGCGGCAACCGTCAGCGTCCGCCCGCGCCGACGCTCCCAGACCTGCAGCAGGACATACTCGAGCAGCGGCAGTGTCCCTGGCCGGTTTGCCACGTCGTCCACGATGGTCTCGACCAACCCAGGCTCCAACTCGAGGTTCGCGCGCGACGCCGGCCGCTCGATCACCTCGCGCAAGGCGTCGGGGCCGAGCGTCCCCACAAGAAACTGGCGAGCCGCCATCAGCGCCCCCGCTTGCGGGTAGGGCGCGCAGCGGTGATAGAAGTCCGCCCGCATCGCGACCAGCACCATCAGCCTGCCTCCCGGGATGCTGCCCGCGTAGCAGAGGTTGGCGAGGAACGCCGCGCGGTCGGTCTCGTCGGGGCACAGCGTGAAGATCTCCTCGAGCTGGTCGACGACCAGCACCAGCCGCTCGTCGCCTGGCCGCTGAGCCAAGGCGAGGGACACCGCAAGGTCCAGGCTGCGCTCGTCGCTACGCAACCCGGCCAAGGTCGCCTGCATCGACTCTTTCGGGTACAGGCTGGCCAGCTGAGCGGCGAGCACGTCCAGGGGACGGGCGGTGGGCGTGATCAGCCGGATGGTCCACGTGCCGCTGCAGGGAAGGGCGCCTTGCTTGAGCGCCGGGATGACCCCGGCGCGCACGAGCGAGCTCTTGCCGCAACCCGAGGGGCCGAGCACCGCGAGGAAGCGACCATCCCGGAGTTTCTCGACCAACCGCGTGACGTCGTCGGCCCGCCCGAAGAAGAACTGAGCATGCTCCTCGTCGAAGACCTCCAGCCCTCGGTAGGGACGCACCTCCTCCTGTTCGGCCGTGTCGGTGTCGGGGCGATTAATGCCCGTGACCGCGCGCGCCAGCTTCTGCAGGGCGGCGGGGTCGTCAATGCCCTCCCGCAAATCAACCCACGTGCGGGTCAGAAGGAAGTCCAGGCTGGGGTCGTCGGGTCTCGGGGCTCCGGGAAGGAGCACCATAAACAGGCGGAAGTCATCATCTTTGGCCGCCCGGTCCGCGGCCACGGCCAGCTCGAGGCGAGCCCAGTCACCCAGCCCATGCGGACCGACCACAACGGCGCAAGCCGCCGACGCCCGAAGCCACTCGGCGATCCGCTCGACGGCGGCGTCATCCGCGCTGTGGTGTGAGAGAAAGACCTGGAAACGACCCCTCTGCACCAAACCCGAAGCATAGCCGGGTGGCCTACGCGCTGAAAGAACCATCTGTTGGTCGAGATACTTGCCAAGCAGCTATGCATCGGGTAATGTATGGAACATGAGTTCGATCAATGGGGGATGGTCGAGAGAGGCGGTGGAGGCGCTCGCCTCCGCCAGCGACAGGCTGGCCGCGCGAGACCTCGACGCCTTGGACGACGCGCGGCTCCGCGCGGACGTGGCGACGCTGACCCGGGTCGTGGCGCAAGCTACCGCTGAGCGGTTGCGGTGTGTAGCCGAGGTCGCCCGCCGTGGCGAGGATCCGTCGGCGGGGTTAGAGGCGGCGCGGTTGCTGTTGCGCACCGCAGCACGGTTGTCCGGTGGGCAGGCGGTGCGCCAGGTGCGGTTGGCGGCGGCGTTGGCGCGGCCCGAGTTGAGCGTTACAGCGGCGGCGTTGGCGGCGGGGCGGATCAGTCCCGGTCAGGCCGAGGCGTTGGCGCGGGCGGCGGGCTCGCACCCGGATCTGGTGGCGTCCGCGCAGGGCGAGTTGGTCGAGCTGGCGGCGGGGATGGACGACCGGGCCTTCCGCGAGGTGCTGGCCGACCGGCGGCACGCCGCGGATCCCGAGCCGGAGGAGCAGGAGGCGTGTGATCAGTACGCCGCTCGCCGGCTGGTGGTGTCGGCGCGGGATGACGGGATGACCGAGCTGGAGGGGCTGTTGGACCCGGTGGGCGGCGCGCTGGTGCGCAGCGCATTGGACGCGCTGGCCGGGCCTGACCCGGCCACGCTGCCCGACGAGGAGCGGCGGACGCCCGAGCAGCGTAACGCCGACGCGCTCGTGCAGTTGGCCCGCAGCGCGCTGGCGCACAAAGATGACCTGCCGACAGTGGCGGGGCTTCAGCCCAGAGCGACGGTGTTCCTCACCCCCGAGACGTTGGCGGGGGAGCCGGGGGCGGCGGCGGCGCAGTTGGACTGGGTGGGGCGGATCTGTGGGGCCACGGCCAGGTTGATCGCGTGTGACGCCGACGTGGTCCGTCGCAAGATCACCCTCAACGGGCGGACGGTGTGGCTGGATATACGCCGCCATCCCAGCCCCGCGCAGCGGTTGGCGGTGATCGAGCGGGACCGGACCTGCCGGTTCACTACCCCCGATGGGGTGCACTGCGAGCGGCCCTGGCAATGGAGCGACATTCACCATGTCGAACACCATGGGCATGGCGGACCCACCTTGACACCGAATCTGGCGCTAATGTGCGCGCATCATCACCATGCGGTGCACGAAGGCGGATGGACCGTCACCGGCAACGCCGATGCCGTCCTGACCTTCCACCCACCCCCAGACCCGCCACGCCGGCCGCGCCGGAGGCGAGCCGCGGGCTCCAACCGCCCGCCGCCCCGACCGGACAGAAGGCGTCGGGAGAGGGGCCGTCGCGACCGCGACCCTCCTCAGCGTGTCCTGACCGGGTAACACCCGCCTACCGAGAGAACACCCGCACCACGAACCTTGACAACTCAATAGTGACTTTAGCGCCGTCAGTACTGGCGTACGGCCTGGTGTTGGGTGGCGGTGACGGTCTGCTCGCTCGTCGTGTCCAGTTGGAGCTGCTGGAGCTGGTCGGGTGGGCCGGCCGTCACGTCCCACACGACGGTGACCGTGACGGTTGCGTCGCCGGCATCTTGGTAGACATGGGTGTTGGGCTCGGGGCCGATTGGGTAGCCCTGGCCTTTGTCGGTGGTTGTCGTCACGGTGCCGTCGCCCCAGTCGATGCGGTAGCTCACCGGCTTGGCGAGGATCTTGACCTCGGCGGTGGTGACGTCGACCGCGTCGGCCCGGTCGATCATGAGGTAGACCTTCTTGCCGGTGAGGGCCGGGCCGTTGGGCTGGAAGGTGAGCTGGGGTGGTGGGAGCCGGACGAGCTCCTCCCAGTTCGCCGCCACGCCCTCGGGTGGGCAGCGCACCGAGCCGGGGGGTTGCGCGGCCATGACCTCGGCGATGCTGACCCGGCGCTCGCCCGGCCTGAGCGCACGGCCGCGCACGCGGTAGCAGTCGCCTTCCGTCGGCGCCGCGAAGTAGGTCCGGTTCTGCCGCTCGGGGGCGTACGATCCGCCCGTCAAGCTGGAGCTTCCACCGGCGCAGTGGATCTCGCCGCCGACCCTGCCGAGGCACGGCGCGGCCGGGGCCACGGTCTGGGCCACGGTTGAGGGGGAGTGCAGCGCGAGCGTGCCGAGCAGCACTCCCGCGATCAGGCTCGCGCGTCGCATGCGTGCTCCGGTTCTCCGCCGTCGTCTTGCCACCCGTCGTAGTTCAACTGCCAGCCGCTCCGGTTCAGCTCTACGCGGTCACCCGGGTCCTGGCCGGCAACCAGGGCGACGTAGCGTTGCCGGGGATCCTCGGTGAAGGGTGGGAACCAGGCCGTGTAGTCGGCGTGGACCGCGACGACGATGCAGCCGGGAGACCACTCGACGATCCGTTCGGCGGTGGTCGCGCCTGGGCCGGGAAAAGCGAGGAGCTCGTCCTTCTGGACCCGCCACTCGAGGACCGCGAGCTCGGCCCATCCCGTGGTGTTCAAGGCGTTGAGATAGGACATGAATCGGTCATCGAGGGCGCGGGTCTGGGCGAGGTATTGGACCGCCTCCGTGAAGCCCGCATCGATCCGGTTGAGCACCGACTGCGCGAAGGCGAGGTCGCGCGCTGCCGGCTGGACCAGGGGCCGAAGCGAGACCTCGGCGGCGGGCCCGGCCCCTGTCGGGGCGTCAGACAACGTCGCCGACTCGACGGGCTCAGAGTACTGGCCGCATCCGCCGGCGACCACGAGCAGCATGCAGCCAATCATCCCGCGCAGGACCCCGCCGGTAACATTCCCCCTTTTCATACTTTCGGAGGATAGCCTATGGTGCGGCGGGAGATGCGGGAATCGTTAAAGCTTGGCCCGGAAGGATGAGATCTGGGTTACCCGGGTCGATAAGCCCGCTTCTGTTGACCTCGACGAGCTGTTGCCAAAACGGCATGATCTCGTCTTCGGTCACCGCGCGACCCCACGATTGCGCGAGAACCCGCTCGGCGATCGTCCAGAAATGGTCACCAGGCTTGACCACGTAGGTGTCAGTGCTGGATTGGGGAGCGATCGGCTCGAGCGTGAGCGAGTCCGCTACGAGGGCGGGCGGGAGCGCCTCGGTGACCTCGGGCTCGAGCTGCATGCTGGAGATTGGGACCGCGGCGGCGATGGTCGCCCGCGGACGGTCGATCTCAACGGGCCGATGGCCCAACGTAGTCCCCGTCACGGCCGCAGTGGCCAACCCGAGGCCGAGCGCGCTCTGCAGCAAGTTGCGCACCCATGCGACGGTCAAGAGGTCGGCGAGGTCGACGAGGCGTGCCCACCGGAGCGCACGAGCGAGAATCCCGATGGTCGTGGAGCCCAGCAGGTACCAGGCGACGGCCAGGCCCACCAGCCGCAGTATCGCGAATGCGACGCCTATGGGCTCCCGCCCGCGAGCCCACATGGGCCAGGCGGCGGGCTCCAGGACGGACGGGGTCGCCAGGCCGCCCCGCCCCATCAGGATCAGCATCGCAATCGCAGCGATCAGCAAGCTCACCCAAGACAACAGTGGGAGCAGGCTTCTCGCCCGACCAGCAGGGTCGATCACATTCTGTTGGTTTCCATTAATTTTTGCTGTCATCCGGAAGGAGGTTATCATACGAAAAGTCAGAATGAACGCTGATCACGATGTTTTAGGATGGCTTAGGAATGACGGAGCTTGAGGGTTACGATCTGGATGAGCCGTTGGGCGACGGCGGGATGGGCACGGTGTACAAGGCTCGGCAGCACTCCTCGGGGAGTCGGCTCGTCGCGTTGAAGCGGGTCCGCGTCCCTGGTGACCAGGTGCTGCTGGCCAGGATCCAGCGTGAGGCCGAGATCCTCGCGAGCCTCGACCATCCGCACATCGTCGGTGTCTACGAGTTCGTACCTGACGGGCCGGGCATCGCGATCGCGATGCAGTACGCCGCCGGAGGATCGCTGGCCGACCGCCTCGCCGCCGAGACGCGGCTCGACGCTCCGAGCGTCGTCGCCTTCGCCGGGCCGATCGCCCGGGCACTGGCCTCGGCGCACCACCGGGGCGTGCTGCATCGGGACATCAAGCCGGGCAACATCCTGTTCACCTCCGACGGCGAGCCGCTCCTGTCCGACTTCGGCATCGCCCGCTGGTCTCGCGCGGGGCAGCTGACCGCGCACGAGGGTGCTCAGCTCGGCACCGCCGAGTACCTCGATCCCCACGTGGCGGGGGGATCGGCTCCCGACGAACGTAGCGATATCTACAGCCTTGGCCTGGTCTGCTATGAGGCGCTGACGGGAAGCCCGCCGTTCACCGGCCCGACGCCGCTATCGGTCCTGCGTGCGGTCGACCGTGGGGTGTACACGCCGCTCGTGGAGGCCGCGCCGGACTGCCCCAGGGCGGTCGCCAGCGCGGTCGAGCGTGCGATGTCGCGGAAGCGCGAGGATCGTTTCTCCAGCGCCGCCGAGTTCGCGATCGCGCTTCGAGACGCGATACCGGGTGAGCCGGCGCCAGTGCCACAGGCGTCGAGCGCCCGGCCACTCGTGCGCCGGTCAGGCCCCCCGCCAACCGTGGAGCCAAGGCCCACCCGGGTGTTCGGCCCCCGGCCACCGTCGCCGGATACGCCAAAGCCGGCTCCGGCTCATGTCCCGAGAAGGTCTGTCTGGGCCGTCTGGGCCGCGGCGCTCGCGCTGCTCGTGTTGCCGACACTGGTGGTCCTGTTCACGCACCATTGAGGTTCAGCATGACTCGGTGACCTCGATCTCTGGACCGCTCGGGTCTTGCTCTAGGACCGCCGTCGACGTCGCGCTGACCCGTCTGGTGGTGGAGGCTCCAGGAAGCGCCGGAGCGAGGATCAGGTCCACGGTCGCCTCGACCTCGACGGTCACTTGTGGCCGGCCGGCCTCGCTGATCTCTCGCTGGGCCGTCACCTGGGTCAAGACGGCGTTGTCGGTGCGTGCGGCCACCGACGCCTCCGCGATCTGCGACACCCTGGCTTGGCTCAAGCACAGCTGGCTGTCCTGGTAGAAGGACGCCTCGTCGAACCCTGCCGCGACGGCGTCGTTGGCGGCCGACGCGGCGGCGTCGGCCACCTCGCGCTCGCCGAGAAAGACCACGGCGGCGTCGATGGTGATCGCGGCCAGGACGACCAGCACCAGGACGGCGGCGGGCATCAGGATCAGGACGCTCCCGCGCTCGCGAGGCTCATCCCGGGCCAATGCAGCTCGCCTCCCCTTCAAGGCCAGTTCTGAGCGGGTCGACGAGCTCTGAGTGGCTCGCGGTGACGTCGTAGACCTCGCGCATCCCGAAGACGCCCGGCAAGACGATCACCGATACCGGGTAGGTCACGGTCCAGGTAGCCCGCTCGCACCGCCGGAACCCGCCGGTGGAGAGCTCCGCGCGAGCGGCGGGCTCGGGACGCCCGTAGGCGGCCATCGTCGCTTGAGCGGCTTGCTGCCCGTCCACGAGCGCCTGGCCGGCGTCTGGCGCCTCGACGTAGGCGCGAGCGGCCTCACGTGCGGCGGCGGCCACGGCGAACCGCGCGTCGATCACCGCCCAAGCGTTCGCGACCAAGAGCGTGCCGAGCACGAAGATCAGCACGCCGAACGGGATCGCCTCGAACCCGGCGGTTGCCCCAGTCTCGTCCCGCCAGCGTGGCACTACCGGAAGACCTCGACCCGCAAGCGGACCGTGCGCTCCAGGACGTCCATGCCCACGAGGCCCGCGATCCGGCCGGGCAGCAGGTCAGGCGTGTCGGCCCGTACCGTCAGCACGATGTTGTCCCCGTCGCTGGCGCTCCAGTCGAACGGCTCAACCCGTGCCCCGAACGACCCCAACCGCTCGCGCGCCAATGCCTCCGCGCGGGCTTGTGACGCCCCACGGTTCACGCCCGCGCTCGCGCCAGACACGATTCGCGCGGCATCGAACGCGTTGACCGTCACAACCGACGAGGCATACAGGTGCATCAGCACATGGGCGCCAAGGAGGAGGAACAGCATGAACATCACGACACCGAAGAGCGTAGAGATCAGCCCGCTGCCGTCCTCGTCGTGCCAACTACCCGCCGATGCTATTGATCTGCTCGTCGATGCGCTCTGTCGCATTCTGGAAGGTCCGATCGAACGCCACCCACATCGCCACGCCTAAGAAGGCCATGATCAGCACTGCGATCGCGGCCGAGATCACACCCTCTCCAGCCTCCGACGCGATATTGCGTGGCTTCATGCACCTACGTGTTCGCATGAGATGTTCTCCCGATATAGGAACTTTCTCCTAGCATAACCTCTTGGCTATCCCGAGAACGCCTGGAGTGCCTTGACGAAGGGAATGGCCATCAGAATCACACCGGGGATCAGCGTGGCGACCGTCACGGGGATCCACACCTGCTGGGCCTTGCGCTCCAGCTGCTCGGTGAGCTGGCGTTGCACCTCGCGCCGGATCGCGCGGGTCTCCTCGGAGAGCAGCCGACCGAGGTCGCTCGCCTCCCGGTTCAGGGCGAGGACGGGGACCAGCTGGTCCAACGCGTCGACTTGGGCGATCTCTGCCCACTCACGGAGCGCGTCTTGCTCCGCCAGTCCCTGGCGCACCCGCCGGCACACGCGCGCGATGTCGCGCGCGCAGCATCCCTGTCCCCGCGCGGCGATGCGGTTGAGCGCGCTGGTCAGCGAGTAGCCCGCCGACAAGAGCATCGCGAGCTGCTCGGCGACCACGGGGAGCTCGAGGAACAGGCGGCGCTGCCAGCGCTCCGACGCCTGCGCGACCCGTTGCTCCAAGAGGAGGAACGCGAGCAACGGCCCTCCCGCGATGAGCAGCAGGCCGATCGGCAGCGGCGGGCGGAGCGCGAGGGCGGCGAGCGCTCCCACCCCGAACCCCGCGAGGGACGCGCCGGTCTGCCGCACCCGGAAGGCGGTGGCGTCGTAGTCAGAGTGGATACGCCGCAACCGGACGTCGAGATCCTCGCTGACGCCGAGGAGCCGCGCGACCCGCTCGCACGCCACTTGCGAGAACGGCGCGATCGCGTCTCGGAAGGACTCGAGCGAAAGGAGGCCGCCACGCCCACCGGGGGCCAAGCCTCCCGGCGTGTAGGGGCGGAGGCGCTCGACGAGCGAGGGGCGGGAGAACCATCGCAGCTGCGAGAGCAGGAGCGTCACGCCGACCCAGCCGGCCAGCCCGGCGGCGACCCAAAGCCTACTCATACGAACACCCGCTCCTCCACAGGGAGTCGCATGATGCGGCTCGCCCACCACCAGCACAGGCCGGTGATGGCCAGGGCGAATGCGACGCCGAGCTGCCCGGCGGGCGTCTCGTACGCGGCGCGGCCGTCCCCGATCCTCAAGCCCGCCAGCGCCATCCCCAGGGGGACGGCAAGGACGAAGCGGCGGGCGAACCTGGCTCCCGCCTGCTTCGATACGGCGTCCTTGCGGCCTTGGGTGTCGGCGATGCGGTCCTCGATCAGCGCGGAGAGCCTGCGCTCGAGGTCCGAGCCGCCCACCTCGTGCGCGATGAGCAGCGTCTCGCACACCACGTCCGCGGTCGCGTCGGCGAGCTGGCTCTTCAACGTCGCGACCGTCCGGCCGAAGTCCGTCGAGATCAGCCACTCGCGGTGCGCGGCCTCGAAGGCCGGGCGCATCGCCGCCGGCCCACGCAGGCCGACGGCGAGGAGCGCCTGTGGGATGGATCGGCCCAGCGAGGTCGCCTCCAGCCGGATCTCCTCGATCATCCGCGGCCAGGCCTCTAGGGCCTTCAGGCGCCGCCGCTGGAGGCGTTGCCGGACCGCGGCGATCGGCACCGTGCCAGCCGCCGCGCCGATGGCGAGCGGACCGACGATGCCGCCGAAGATCGCGTACCCCAAGCCCGCGCCGACCGCGGCCAGGGCAGCCATGACGGCGAGCAGCTCGAGGAGCCTGACCTCCTCTAGCCCCGCTCGCGTGAGGAGCGCCGACGTCCGGTCCTGCCCTCGTCCCCCGCCCGCCCTCACAGATGGGCCAAGGCCGACCCCTCGCCAGCCGAACGCCCACCACGTATAGAGCAAGAACGTCCCATAGCCAGCGGCAAGGGCGAGCAACAGCCCGATCACGCCGATGCCTCCAGCAGCTCGCGTACGTCGAACCCGGCGTCCTCCAAGGAGGGGGTAGCGCGGGCCGGGAGGTTACCCGTCCAGGTGAGCGGCCCACCGTGCCGAGGCCGCGCGAAGACCTCCGTCGTGGTGAAGGCGGTGGCGGCCGCGCCCGTCTGTAGCTCCTCGACCGCGATCACCGCGGTCACCCGCGGCTGACCATGCTGGCGGGCGCAGTGCACCACGATGTCGACCGCCTCGGTGACCAGCGCGTTCAGCGCGCTCATCGGGACCTCGCTGCCCGTGTCCGCCAGCTGGCAGATGAAGCGAAGGCGGGTGAGCGCCTGCCGGGCCGACCCGGCGTGGATCGTGGTGTAGCCCTTCACGCCGGACGAGAGCGTGAGGAGCAGCGGGAGGGCCTCGCGGTCACGCACCTCGCCGACGATCGCCACGTCCGGCGCCATGCGCATGAAGCCGGAGACGAGGCGGCGGAGGTCGACGGCCGGCCGATCGCTGCGAGCCGCGCGGGTCTGCATGGAGGCGACGTTCGGGAGCGGGACGTCCGCCTCGAACACCTCCTCGGCGATCACGACCCGGAGCGCCGGATCGAGCTCGGCGGTGCAGCACGACAGCATCGTCGTCTTGCCGGAGCCCGGCGCTCCCGCGAACACGATCGAGAGGCGCGCCTTGACACAGGCGCGCAGGAACGCGGCGACCGGGGCGCTCAGCATGTCACGCGCGACGAGCTGGTCCAACGAGCGGAACGCGACCCCGGTGAACTTGCGGATGTTCACCAGCAGGTGGCCGTCACGCCCGACGTCGCGATGGACGATGTGGAGGCGCGCGCCGTCGTCGAGCTGGGCGTCCTGTAGCCCTTCGGCCGGGTCGAGCTTGCGGTGGGCGGTCGAGGCGTCGTCGAGGATCTTCGTGAGGATCCGGACGACGTGGTCGTCGTCGTGGAAGACCTCGTCGTGGTAGCCGCTGGGACCACTGTGGCGCTTGTAGAAGATGGCGTCTGGGGCGTTGATCATGATCTCCCAGACGTCGTCGTCGGCCAGCAGGGGCTCGAGCGGGCCATAGCCGGCCAGGTTACGAAAGGCCCGGTCCGCGATGAGCTGCGGATCGAGCAGGTCGACCGCGCATAAGCCGCGCTTGAAGTCCTGTGACCAGCGCGTGACCTCCTCGTCGATCAGCTCGCGCAAGCGCTGGCGCCCCTCGGGGGCGGACATGTCGAGCACAAGGTCCTTTGCCATGGCTTGGACCGAGCGCTCGATCTCGACGAGTGGGGTGGTGGTCATGTCAGCGCGCCGATCGACCCCGGCTCGACACGGGCGGGCGTCTCGGGTGGGCGGACAGTGTCCACTCGCGGGTCGGGTATCAACCCGTGGAACGCGCCAGCGAGGATCGCCGGTAGCGGCGGCGGCAACGGCACCCCGTCACGCAACGCCTCGTCGACGTGCCGGGCCGGCAGGAACAGGGGAGGAAGCGGTTCCGCGCCGTTCATGCCCATCTTGACCAGCTCGTGATAGGCCTGGGTCAGCTCAGCTCGGAGCCGCGGTCGCCGCGCGACCTGGTTGACCACCGGAACGATCCGCCCGGCGGGGACACCGAACCGGGCGAGCTCGCCGGCGAGCCGGACCATCCCGTGGACGCCGGGCAGGTCCGCGCGGCCGACCAGGAACACGGCGGAGGCCTGACCCGTCACGGTCCGGGCCATGAGGTTACGCTCCTCCACGTCGGGGGAGCCTCCGTCGGCCTCGCCTTCAAGGTCGGGCTCGATATCGCACACGACCGCGCCGAAGGTATGCCGCAGGCTGGCGAGGGCCGCCTCGAAGGACCGGGGGCGCAGGGCCGACCAGTAGCGGGGGCGGCGCAGCCCGAGAAGCAGCTGGTAGCCGCGCTCGGTGACGTGGAACGTCTGGGCGTGGACCTCGTACATGGTGGGCCGCCCGCCGCGGTGCAGCTCGACGAGCTCTTGCACCCCCGGGACCACGTCCCTCGCGTCGTGCAACATCGCCTGGTCGGCGACGCGGCAGAAGTCGGCGAGCAGCACGGGGCCACTGAGCCGTCCCGAGGCGAGCCCCTGCGCGAGCGCGATCGCGACGCTGGACGCGCCAGTTCCGCCAGAGCCGCACACCGCGACCAGGGGAGCCGTCCCCTGATCCGGGATTCGGGCATCAACGCGGGCGTTGGAGAGTGGCGCACCGCTACTCACCATGGTGGCGTGGGTCGCCAACGCATCGAGGAGCTGCTCCCGCGTCACCGTCGAGTCCAGCACGGCGGCGATCCCAAGGCCGCTCCAGTCCCGGTCACGCCCGTCGTCGACGATCATCGGGACACAGGCGGCGTCTCGGACCGCGGCGATGAGGTCGCGGTCCGTGGAGGGAAGCCCTCCGTCGAGCAGCGCCGCCGAGAACGGCCTGCCCGAGGCCAAGCGCGCGCGGAGCTCCTCGGCCGAGACGCACTTGTAGAACTCCGCGGGGATGGCTCCCGCGGTCGCCCACAGCGCGACCGACCGGAACCATTCGGAGCGCGCGCGGGCCAGGCCGAGCAGCACGTAGCGCTCGCCGCGCATCAGCCGTCGTCCTCTGACGTGGCGGTAGACGCGGCTTCAGAGGTTGCGACTGGCCCCTTGCAGGTCCCCGTCGGGGTGGCGGCGGCGCTCGCGTTCGTGCGGACGACGACCATCTTCGCGCTGTTCATCGCGTCAGCGACGGCCGCGGACTGGTCGGGGCGGTCGAGCCCGAGTGTGAGGATCACGCCGCCCGGGTCCAGGCCCTCGCCCTCGGCGCGGGTCCCAAGGAGCAATGCTCGGCGGACCACCGCGCCGGTGCACCCATCTGGATAGGTGGCGAGCACGTCCACCCGCTCGCCCGGCTGCAACGTTCCCGCGACGGCGCGGTCGATGCCCACGGAGAAGGAGATCTCCTCGGCGGCGACCAACGCCCCGCCGGGACCGTCGGGCGACCGCACGACATCGCTCGCCTCGATCAGCTCGCCGGCGGCGATCGGCGCGAGAGCGATCGCTCCCGTCAAGCTCTCGGACCCGCTGGCGCCGAACACGCGCCGGTGCATGACCTCGGGGAGCTCGATGGCGACCGCCTGGAGATCCGCCGGGTCGATACGGCTGCCGACCTCGATTGGCCGGCTCGCGACGAGCCATACGGTGTCGGGCGACGCGGTCGCCCCCGCGTAGGCGGCGAAGGAGCCGACGGCGGCGACGATGACGAGGAACCCACCCACCATGGCGCGTCCGGTCGGCAGTCTCCCGCGGCGCCGGAGTGGCTTGGCCGAGTTTCCTAGCGACGGATCTGCCCCTGACTCCGGGGTGGCAACAATGACGTCGGACACGCTCACAAGCCCTTTCACGGCCGAGGTGGGAGAAGCGGACGATCCCCGGTTCTCCGCGACATCTCGACCCGGATCGGCTATCCTGAGGACCTATGGCAGATCAGGATATTCAATGGTTGGGTACCGCCGAGGCAGCGAGGCATCTCGGTCTGACCCCGCGGACCTTGTACCGCTTGATCGACGAGGGGCAGATCCCGGCGTACAAGTTCGGCCGCGTCATACGGCTGAAGCTCGACGACATCCAGTCCTTCATTGAGTCCGCGCGGATCCAACCGGGGGCGCTGGAGCATCTCTATCCTGAGGCCAGGCAGGGAGAGCGCGCCGGGCTCCTGTAGCTCAGTCACGGGTAAGGACCACCTCCCATAGCGCGGACGTGGGGACAAAGCAGGTATCCCGCCCATCGCCCGCAATCTGTAGCGTGAGGACGTCAAGCCCGACCGCGCGGAGATGACCCGCGAGAGGGTCAGGGTCACCGCGGAGGAACAGCGCCACCCGGGGCCGGTCGGGAGCAAGGCGCCCAAGCAGCTCGATGAGGCTCAGATCCGCTTGAGCCGGCCGATCCCCCATCGCGACGGCTCCGCAAGAGCCCGTTGGCCGCACCCACGCGAGGCCGTCGAGCGCGAGGTACGCGTCGACAGTTCCCCTCACCAAGCAGAAGTCGAGGCCGACGACGGCAATCTCGCCGCGGTGGGTACGCCCGTTCGCCACTCGCACCGCGACCGGCGCGCGCCGCTCCGCCAGGTTCACGAGGGTCCCCGCAAGCCGCGCTTCCTCGGTCACCTGTTGCCGTAACCAACGCTCACGAGATCGCTGCTGCGCGGCCTGGTCGGCTCGCGCTTCGTCAAGGAAATCGACGAATCGGGCTTTTTCACCGTCAATCTCGTCGAAAGCGCGCATTGAGGAAGCTTAACCCATAGCGGTACGTGACTCGCCATACCGTCGGCCAGGATGGCGGAGTAGGACTTTACAGAGGGCACCGATCTTGTAAGGCTCCGAACGACCCGACAAAGAGGGGAGCCCATGGCACAGGAAGGTCCGGCAGGCACGATCAACATCGTTGATCCTCATCCATTGAATTGGCTTTATATAACATGGAATACCATGGAAGAGCCAGTTCGTACCGACGAGAAAGGCCACATCACCGGCTCGTTGATGGAAGACGCCCATTGGGTAGACGACACCACGATCGAGATCAAGCTTCGCGACAACGTGAAGTTCCAGGACGGGACGCCGTTCGGCGCGGAGACCTTCGAGCGAGCGTTCGTCGAGGTGCAGAAATGGAAAGCCCCGCACCCGCCGGGCACGTATCTGAACTTCGATCCAGATACCCAGCTCGAGGTCGTCGACGGCCAGACCGTCCGGATGACGTTCCCGATCGCGGACGGCCTGGTGCTCGGCAAGTTCCGCGGTTTCCACCTCCCCAACGACCGGTTCTGGGACGAGATGGGATTCGGCTATAAGAGCATTGGCACCGGCGAGGGCCACTGGTGAGTGATCGACGGTCCGGGCCCGTGGGGCTCGGGAGTGTTCGAGCTCGTCGAGGGTTACTCGTCGCTACGCGCCGAGATCGGCATGGTTTCGGCGGATCCGTTCGTGTGCACGTGGCTGCCGACGAACCAGCCGCGTAGCGATCGACTCGTGATGGAGGCGAGCCTCAGCCACTGGAACCGGGATCGCGGTCCCCGTGTCGGGCGAGTCGTCTTCCGTAATGAGCTAGATCCGTCGGAGGCGCTTGACCTGGTCTGCGACACCGAGGGCGAGGTCGACATCGTTACGGAGATCCAACCCGCCGACGCGCAGAGGGTCGTCGACTCTGCGCACGCGAAGCTCGTACGCGTCGATGCGCTGCGGGTGCTCACCTGCTTGATCAACCGGGACGCCGAGGGAGTACCGCTGGGCGATGTCCAAGCCCGCCGGGCGCTCAACCTCGCGGTAAACCGGGATCATCTGATTCAGGCCGCGTTCGAGGGGTACGCGTACCCACTCGGCGGTCTTACCGCCCCTTACCAGGCAGGACTCCCCGAGGACCAAGAACCGTACCCGTACGATCCGGACGGCGCGAGAGAGATGCTGCGCGACGCCGGTTGGCCGAGGGATCGTGAGCTGCGCCTCGCCGCTCTGCCGGAGATGGAGGGCGTCGCCCGCCTGCTCGCCGAGGACTATCACAAGTCGCTCGGGATGGAGGTCAAGCTGACGGTGATTCCCGCGGACCAGGCCCTCGCCGCCCAGCATGCGCTGGTCGAGAAGGTCCTGCCGCTGGACTTCGACCTCCTCGTGTTCCCTTGGTTCGATCTCCTCGCGGACGCCCCACCCGCCGTCCTCCACCGCGAGTTCTATCACTCGACCGGAGCCTTCCGGACCGGTCCCGCGGTCCCCGAGTTCGAGGACCTCCTCGGTAGGTTCGCGACCTCCACCGATCCCGACAAGCTTGTGGGCTATGCGACGGACATCGACCGGCTCGTCTACGACCAGGCCCTCAGCGTCTTCTTGTGCGCGCCGCAAGCGCTCTACGCCGTGAACAAGAACATCGAGGGATTCGAGGGGTACGCCGCTACCTTCGAGCTGGCGGAGACCAGCGTGAACGCCCAGCACTGGTCCCGCCGGTAGGGAGTAGGCTTGTGGCCAGGGTTCGGCACGTATGCGTGCCGAACCCTGGCCATTAGGGGGGTTGGCTCGTGAGGTTTCAGACCACCCGCCAGCGCGAGGCAGCGCGCGCGGCGCTCAGCCCTTTCGCGGAGTTTCTCCGAAGCCCGGTGTTCACCCCTTTGGCGGGCAGGGATCCGGCGAACCCCGTGTGCGATTTCGTCGCGGGGAACCCCCAAGACATGCCGCTGCCCGCTGTCGTCGATGCGATCCGGGACGCGAGCGTCCCGCGCGACTCCACCTGGTTCGCCTACAAGTTCAGCGAGCCTTTGGCGTGCCAGGCGGTGGCGGCCTCGCTGACGGACAGGCTCGGGATCGCCTTCGACAGCGAGGACATCTCGATGACGAAGGGCGCCTCAGGCGCGTTGATCCTGGTGCTGCGCACGATCGTCGAGACCGGTGACGAGGTCGTCTTCCTTAGCCCACCGTGGTTCTTCTACGAGGCGATGATCCACAGCGCCGGCGGGGTACCCGTCCGGGTACGCCTCGATCCGGCCACCTTCGAGCTCGACATCGACGCCATCGCGTCCGCGCTGACGCCAAGGACCCGCGCGGTCATCGTCAACACGCCGCACAACCCGACCGGCAAGATCTACCCCGCCGAGTCGCTGCGCCAGCTCGCGGGGGTCCTGACCCACGCATCCGAGCGCAACGGCCGGCCGATCTACCTCCTCTCGGATGAGGCCTATCACCGCCTCGTCCTCGACCGGCGAGCGTTCACGAGCCCGACGGCCCTCTACCCGTACTCGTTCCTCATCTACAGCTACGCGAAGACGCTGCTCACCCCAGGCCAGCGCTTGGGTTACGTCGCCCTGCCGCCGTCGATGCCGGACCGCGGCGCGATGGGCGAGGCGCTGTTCCTCACGCAGCTCACCGACTACGGCTGGCCGGATGCGGTCATGCAGTACGCCACCCCACGGCTGGAGCAGCTCTCGATCGACCTCGACGGGCTGCACCGTAAGCGCGACGTGATGGTCGCGGCGCTGCGCGACCAGGGATATGAGCTGCACCTCCCAGAGGGCACGTTCTACCTACTCCCCCGATCCCCCGACCCCGACGATAAGGCGTTCTGCAAGGCGCTCGCCGCGCGGGGGGTCTACGTGCTGCCAGGCTATCTGGTCGAGATGCCGGGGTTCTTCCGGATATCCCTGACCGCGACCGACGAGATGATCGAGCGGGCCTTGCCGCTCTTTGCCGCGGCGATCAAGGAACGGTTGCCCTCCTGACGGTTGCCTGGTCATGATGCTCACGTCAACGAGCCGCCTTCAGGAGCCGCACATGCCACAGTCGAGAGCCGTCATCGCCCGCGCGCAGGGAAAACCCGTCACCCTCGAGACGATCAACGTGCCCGATCCCGGCCCGGGAGAGGCGCTCGTACGGGTGCGGGCGTGTGGCGTCTGCCACACCGACCTCCATTACCGCGAGGGAGCGATCACCAACGAGTACCCCTTCCTGCTAGGGCACGAGGCCGCGGGCGTCGTCGAGCAGGTCGGTGAGGGAGTAGGCGGGCTCGATCCTGGCGACTACGTGATCCTCGCGTGGCGGGCGCCGTGTGGGCTGTGCCGCTCGTGTGTCCGCGGGAAGCCGTGGTATTGCTTCGACAGCCGTAACGCCGCCCAACCCATGACGCTCGAGGACGGCACGCGGCTGTCACCCGCGCTCGGCATCGGGGCGTTCACCGAGCTGACCCTGGTCGCCGCCGGCCAGGCCGTGAAGGTCGACCCCGCCGCCAAGCCGGAGGCGGCGGGGCTGCTCGGCTGTGGGGTCATGGCCGGCTGGGGCGCGGCCGTGAACACCGGCGAGGTCAAGCGCGGCGAGACCGTCGCGGTGTTCGGCTGTGGCGGCGTCGGAGACGCGGCGATCGCCGGCGCGGCGATGGCCGGCGCCCGGCGGATCATCGCGGTGGACATCGACGACCGGAAGCTGGAGTGGGCCATCCAGTTCGGCGCGACCGACACCATCAACTCGCGGCACGGCGATCCCGTTGAGCGGATCCGCGAGCTGACCGGCGGCCACGGCGTCGACGTCGCGGTCGAGGCGGTCGGCAGGCCCGAGACGTACAAGCAGGCGTTCTATGCCCGTGACCTCGCCGGCCGCATGGTGCAGGTGGGTGTGCCAGATCCCGCCATGACGATCGAGCTGCCCATGATCGAGCTGTTCGGGCGCGGCGGCGCGCTGAAGTCCTCGTGGTACGGCGACTGCCTGCCCAGCCGGGACTTCCCGCTGCTCGTCGACGCGTATCTGGCGGGCCGCTTCGACCTGGACCGTTTCGTGTCCGAGACGATCGGCTTGGAGGACGTCGAGGAGGCGTTCGCCAAGATGGAGCGCGGCGAGGTCTTGCGCTCGGTGGTGGTCCTTTGAGGGTCGACCGCGTCCGCACCGAGGGCATCTTCTCGCTGGACGGGCAGGACTTTCAGGTCGAGAACAACGTGTGGCTGATCGGCGGCGAGGACGAGGTGCTTGTCGTCGACCCCAGCCACGACGCGGAGGCGCTCGTCGACGGCGTCGCCGGCCGGCGCGTCAGCGCGATCGTGTGCACGCACGGGCACAACGACCATATCAACGCCGCGCTCGACCTCGCCGAGCGCGTGGACGCAGAGATCTGGCTCCACCCCGACGACCGGATGCTGTGGGACGCCGTCTACCCGAACCGGCCGCCAGACCGAGCGCTGACCGATGGCGGTGAGATCGGCGCCGCCGCCGTAGGGCTACGGGTGATCCACACGCCAGGGCACTCCCCCGGTGGCGTCTGCCTCTATGACGGCGCGGGAACCTTGTTCTCCGGCGACACCCTGTTCCAAGGTGGGCCCGGCGCCACGGGTCGGTCGTTCTCCGACTTTGGGGTCATCATCGCATCAATCCGGGACAAGCTTCTCACCCTGCCGCCCGACACCCGCGTCCACACCGGCCACGGCGACGACACTCGCATCGGTGCCGAAGCTGTGCACCTGCAAGAATGGATCGACCGCGGCCACTGAGGCGCGCTACTCGACCAGGGTCCAGACGGTGCCCTCAGGGGTGTCGTGAACCTGGACGCCGGCGGCGACCAGGCGGTCGCGCAGCTGGTCGGCGACGTCCCAGGAGCGTTCGGCGCGGGCACGATCCCGTATATCGACCAGCGCGTCGACGAACGGTTCGATCGACTCGCGAGGATCCCGCATACCCTCGACCGCGACGTCGCTCAGCCGGACCACGAGCCGGCGGAGAACGGCTCGAGCGTGCGCCATGTCCCCCGCCTCCATGTCGGCGAACCAGTCGAAGTTCGTCTGCTCTAGCTCGAGTATCGCCGCGGCCGCGGTCGACGCGTCTCGGGTGGTGAGGGCGCCGTCGAAGACCGATTCGAGCCGGTCCGCCTCCCCGCCCAGGGAGATGGCCGGCGCGGCAGGCGGGGGCTCGGCGACGTCGACGCTCGCGGGGATGGGCGGCGCCGCCCCGTTCGCGTCACGCAGCTCGTCGATCTCCAGCACGGACCCGCTGGGGAAGGTCACGGTCTCGCCGTGGTAGCGGACCGACACCACGCCGCGGCCCAGGACGCTCACCGTGCCGGCGTCGAGGTCGAATACGCACGCCGTGTGCTCGCCGACTCCCAGCACGAACGCGCCGGTCGGCAGCTCAGGCTCCAGCATGCGCAAGCGCCGCTCACCGAGATAGCAGAACCGCGTGTCGTGGTTCCCACCCTCGGCGTTGTCGTAGTGGGGAACGACGGCGGCGCATAGGCCAATATCCGCGAGCAGGTCCAGCCCCTCAACCCATCTCGGCGCCTCGCCGACCTTGTAGATCTCGTACACCGGCACGGCGCGGACGCCCAGCGTGAGCGCGGCGGCGCTCGAGAACGTCACGCACCCACCCCTCGCGAGCTTGTGCGCCAGCACGTCTCGCAGGGCAGTGTCCTTCCAGACCGCCAGCGCGTACGTCGGGCTGCCTGGACCGGCGAAGACGTAGTCCGAGTCCCGGACGCGCGCGAGCGCCCGCTCTCGCACCAGGGGATCGTCGCCTCGCGAACGCCACGTCACCGGTTCGAGCCGCACGCCGAGGTTACGGCTGAAATACGCGCTCGCGCGCCTCGAGATGTCGTCCGCGTTCTCTTGGAACCCGTACGGCGTGTCGAGGAGCACCGCGTCGACGGGTGTCCGCCCCAGCCGCTCGAACAGCAGCCTATGCACCTTCGCCATCGTGGGCGCGGTCTCACCCGAGCCCATCACGGTCAAGAGCCGAGGACGTGAATGCACCGCGCGAGAGCCTCTCCAGTTGCCAGCAGGAGCTGCGAAGGGCAATGGTAGGCGGTGGAGAAGTCCGTGCCATGCCAGGGAACTTTTCCGCGCGCGTGTCCCACCCTTGTACCGGTGGGACACCGTCACACGGTACTCAACCGCGCCCTCGCACGCGGGGTCGTGTGCATCAGCCTGCTCTTTGCGCTCTTGCTCGTGGCACCTGGTGCGGCGTGGGCGCACTCGCAGCTCACGACGACCGCGCCGATCGACGGCGACACGATCGCCACGGCGCCCGGTGAGTTGGTGCTCGAGTTCAACGAGCCCGTGAGCCCGCCCCCCACCGCCATCCGGCTCTTCGACGCGCGAGGCGAGCAGGTCGAGGCGGGTAGCGCGACCATGAGCGAGGCTGGGAGGGTCATGCGGACCGTCCTCCCCGGCCAACTCGCCGATGGCAGCTACGTCGTCGCCTGGCGAGCGACGTCCGCTGACGGCCACCCGGTCAGAGGCGCGTTCACGTTCGCGGTGGGAGCACCCACCTCGGGTATCGACCGGACAAGCCTACTCGCCACCATAGGTCCCACCCCAGACGAGGCGGGATGGCAGATCGCCGCAGCGATCAGTAGGTGGGCGATGTACGCCGCGGCGCTGATCGCCGCAGGTGGGGTGGCGTACCTGCTCCTCGTCCACGACCGAGCGGCGAGCGAGCGGGAGACCCTCCTCCGGATCGTGACGGTGGCCGCGGCCGTGGCGGGGATCGCGAGTGTCGCCGACTATGCCGGGCAGGTGGTGTTGACCGGGGGGACGGGCGCCGCCGCGCTGGCCGGCGCGAGCGTGCTACAGAGCGTGTTGACCAGCGGCTTCGGCGCCTCGACCGTAGCGCGGCTGGCGGGTCTCGTCGCGGTCGGGCTCGCGGTAGGAAAGTTGTGGTCCCGCCCGGCGACGGTCGTCTCCGCCGGAGGCGCGCTCCTGGTGATCGCCTCGTTCTCATTGACCGGCCATACCGCGGCCAGCTCCCCGCAGGCCCTGGTCACGGCCGCGAACCTCGCGCACACGGCAGCTGGGGCCGCGTGGTTCGGGGGGCTGGTGCTGCTCCTCGTCACCCTCCGCCGCCGGAAAGCACAGGACGACGCGGTCGGCGCCGCCACGCTGGTGGCGCGCTTCTCGACGCTCGCGACAGTCGCGGTGGTCGCCGTCGTCATCGCGGGCAGCGCGATGGCCTGGGCCGAGGTGCGGGCGGTGCGGGCGCTGACCTCGACCGCCTACGGCTGGACGCTGATCGCGAAGCTGGTCCTGGTCGGCCTGGTCATCGCGGGCGGCGCCTACAACAACCGGCGGCTGGTCCCGGCGATCAAGGCACGAGCGCAACGACCTGCCCAGATCCAAAGTCCTTGGGAGGGATTGCGGCGGGTCGTCCGCTTGGAGGCCGCCGGGATCGTCGCGGTGCTCGCGGTTACGGCGGTGCTCGTCAACGTCGTGCCCGCACGGACGGCGGCCGGCATCTCAGGCTTCTTCAGCGCACGCGGCGCCATGGGCGACTACCAGCTGGAGGCCACGGTCGATCCCAACCGCGCGGGAAGGAACGAGCTGCACCTCTACCTGCTCGCCGCGAATGGCCAGCCGACAGATCCGGGAGAACCACAAGACCTGCAGGTCTCGTTCGCCCTACCCGCGCAGGACATCGGCCCGATCGAACGCGTCGCGACGCCGGCCGGGCCGGGGCACTGGACGATGGCCGGGAACGAGATGACGTTCCCCGGGCAATGGAAACTCACGTTCACCTTGCCGGTATCACGGTTCGAGCAGCTGCAGACCGAGATCACGGTCCCAGTCAATGGATAGGAGAAGCCATGGCGAGACGTCGGCTTACCTTGCTCGCGCTGGTGGGGGCGTTACTGGTGACGTTGGCGAGCCCCGCCTTCGCGCACGTGACGGTCCGCGCCGACACGACGGAGGCCGGTGGGTTCGCGAAGTACACGGTCCGGGTTCCCAACGAGTCTGAGACCGGCGCGGCTACGACGAGGCTTGAGATAGAGCTGCCGCCGGGCTTCGAGCAGGCGCGGGTCCAGCCGAAGCCAGGATGGACGCTGGAGAACGCGAACGGTGTCCTCGTGATCTCCGGAGGCGCCATCGGCCCCGGGCAGTTCGACGAGTTCAGCTTCTCGGCGCGCAACCCCGAGCAAGCAGGCGAGCTGAGCTTCCCCGCGATCCAGACCTACGACGACGGCCAGGTGCAGAGCTGGATCGGCCCCGAGGAGGCAGGCGAGCCCGCGCCCACCGTGGCGATCGCCGCCGAGGAGACCGCCCCCGCGGACACGCAGCCGGGTGGGAGCGGCGCGATGCCCATCGCCATAGCCGGTCTCGTCGCGGGGCTTACAGGCCTGCTGCTCGGCGGCGCCGCGTTCGCGCGCGCCCGCCGTCCCGCGCGGGAGGCGGCCATGGCGGATCACCCGACCACATCCTCGTCGGTCTGACCGATCTAGTGTGTGGAGGATCCGCGCGGTATACCGCGCGGATCCTCCACACAGCCGGGGGCCGGGTGGGACACCAACCGACCACAGCGAGCCAAGAGCCACTGCCGTGCCAGCGTGACGCCTTTGAGATCCCTCGTGGCGTCGCCTGGCTGAACTGCGCCTACATGGCACCACAGCCGCGGGTGGTGCGGTCGGCCGGGGTGGCGGCGGTCGCACGCAAGGCGGCGCCGTGGGACATCACCCCGCCGGATTTCCTCGCCGGCCTGGAGACGGCGCGCGAGCTGGTGGCCCGCCTGGTCGGCGGTGACGCGAATGGGGTGTTCGTCGCCCCGTCCGTCAGCTACGCGATGACCACCGCCGCCGCGGTCCTGCCACTCGACCGCGGCCAGCGGGTCCTCGTCCTCGACGACCAGTTCCCCTCGAACGTCTACCCATGGCGCGCCGCCGCGGCCCGCCATGGCGCGGAGGTGGTCACGGTCCCCCGCCCGCCGGACGACGACTGGACGGCGGCACTACTCGAGTGCATAGACCCGCTCACGGGCGTCGTCGCCGTCCCTCAATGCCACTGGATGGACGGCAGCCGCGTGGACCTCCAGGCGTTGCGCGCCGCCACGCGAGCGGTTGGGGCAACGGTCGCCGTCGACGCGACCCAATCGCTGGGAGCGGTGCCGTTCGACGTCGCGACGCTGCAACCGGACATGGTCGTCGCGGCGGCGTACAAGTGGCTCCTCGGCCCGACGAGCCTCGCGTTCTGCTGGGTTGCGCCGGAGTGGCGCGACGGCGGCCCGATCGACGGGTATTGGCTATCAAGGAAGGGCAGCGAGGACTTCGCGCGGCTGTCGGAGTACCCGGAGGCGTTCCAGCCTGGGGCGCGCCGGTACGACATGGGTGGGTCCTATAATTTTGTGCTGCTGCCAATGGCGAACGCCGCGATGGAGCTGGTACTCGGTTGGGGGGTGGAACGCATCCACGCGACGATCACCGGCCACACCGACTACCTCGCCGCGGCGCTGTGTGACCTCGGCGTCACCGCGGTACGGCGGCCGCAACGCTTCGGGCACCTGATGGGTGTCCGATTACCGCCTGGCACCGCCCGCGCGGTCGCCGAGCGGCTCGCCGTGGCGGGCGTGTATGCGAGCGTTCGCGGCACGACGTTGCGCCTATCCCCTCACGTCTACAACGACGCCGAAGACCTCGCCCGTTTCTTGGACGCGTTGAGCGAGGCGCTCCACCGCTCGTAAGGTATGTTCGCCGCAAGCCGGTCTATAACGCCAGGAGTACCCATGCGCCAACGGCTGCGGAGGGCGGCCCTGTTGTCCACGGTCATCGCCGTCCTCTTCTCGGGTACCGCGTCGGCGCACCCCGAGAAGAGGGAGCCCGAGACCGCGACACCCGGCAGGCTGCCAGGCAGGATCGACAACGTGGAGCTGGTCGGGAAGGCCCTCGTCCACGACGCCGCCCCAATGCGGGTCGCCGATGTCGGTGCGTTCGGCGACTACGCCTACCTCGGCGCGTTCGTCGGGCCGGATTGCGAGAACGGCGGTGTCTATGTCATCGACGTCAGCGATCCCGCGAACCCGCGGGAGGTGCGGGAGGCGTTCATCCCCGCGGCGCGAGGCTCCTTCGTCGGCGAGGGCGTGCAGATCCTCGACATGAGCACCCCCGCCTTCACCGGTCAGGTGCTGCTCCACAACAACGAGATCTGCGGCGAAGTAGGCAAGGGTGGCCTCTCGCTGTGGGACGTCACCGACCCGGAGGCGGCAAAACCACTCGCCGAGAACGTCGGCGACACGACGGGTACCCCCTTCGATCCCGAGGAGCCGACGCCGGTCCACCAGATCCACAGCGCGTTCGGCTGGCAAGACGGTGACAAGGCATACGCCGTGATCGTCGACGACGAGCAGATGGCGACCTTCGACATCGACATCATGGACATCACCGATCCTCGGGCGCCGGTACTGATCGCCGAGACGGGCCTCGTCGAGTTCAGCGAGGCCGAGCAGGAGCCTTCGCCGCACGGGAGGACTCCGTTCTTCCATGACGTGGTCGTGAAGGAGGTCGGCTCCAAGATGCTGATGCTCGCCTCCTACTGGGATGCGGGGTGGGTCATCTTGGACGTCGACGACCCCGCCAACCCGAGGTTCATGCGGGACACGGACTTTCCCCGGACGGAGCCTCTGGCCGGCGTGCTCGGATTGGAGGACGGTCTCGTACCCGAGGGCAATGCGCATCAGGCGGAGTTCACCCGCGACAACACGATGTTCTTCGGCACCGACGAGGACTTCGGCCCATTCCGCCTCACGGTCCAGATCACCGACGGGCCCAACGCGGGGGGAGCCTTCGACGCCATCGAGGCATCGGACGTCCCCACGCTCCGAGACGGCCGCACGATCGAGGGCGAGACCGCCTTCGTCGGTGACGCCTGCGGGGATACGCCGACCGCACCGGGAGCCAACGTGATCGCGCTCGTCGAGCGTGGCAACTGCTCGTTCCAGGACAAAGCCGACAACGTGAAGGCCGCGGGCTATGCCGGGGGGATCATGTTCGGCAGCCAAGACCCGACGTGCGACGTGCTCGTGACGATGAGGATAACCTCCGAGCTCCCGTTCGTCTTTGTGAGGCGCACGGCCGGGCTGAACATCCTCGGCATCACCAGCTCGGACATCTGCACCACACCAGCACCCAAGGCGGGTGCCCTCGGCCAGGACGTCTTCGCCAGCGGCGTCTTCGACGGCTGGGGCTATGTGCACCTGTACGACGCCGCCACGATGACCGAGATCGACCGCTACGTGATCCCCGAGTCCACCAGCTCTGAGTTCGCGGACGGCTTCGGGGACCTGTCGGTTCACGAGGTCGCCACCGACCCCAACCGCGACCTCGCGTACTTCTCCTACTACGCCGGCGGGCTTCGGGTGGTCGAGTACGGCCCCGAGGGCATCCGTGAGGTGGGCGCCTACGTCGATCCCGAGCTCGGCAACACCTTCTGGGGCATCCAGCTCCACGAGATCGGCGGCGAGCAGTACGCCCTGGCCAGCGACATGAACAACGGCCTCTGGATCTTCCGCTACACGGGCTGACTCACCCGTACGGGCGGACAAGGCCTTCGAACATGGGAAAGTGCTTCACGTTGGTCGTCGCCACTGGCAATCCGAGATGTTGAGCCGTCGCCGCCACGACGAGATCGGCGAGATCGATCGTGTGGTGACTGCGGCGCCAGGTGCGGCCCAGCTCGAGTGCGATCTCGGCGATGCTGGTCGTGAGCGGGACCCATTGGATCGCGGCAAACAAGCGTTTGGCGGGGGAGCGCTCACGAGAGCGTAACCCTCGGCCTACCTCCACCCGCGTAACCTCCGAGCAGTGCGGCGGCGCAGAGAGCTGTGAAAGGAAGTCGGCGGCTTCGGGATAGCCACGCAGGTGATCGATGAGTACCGCGGCATCGAGCACGAGTCCCGTCATCCATCCGCTCGCTTCTGGCGTTCCGCCGTGCGGATCTCGTCGAGATACGCACGACCTTCTGGCAGATAGGGTGCACAGCCTGCGGTTTCGCTTACCGCGGCTCGCCAGGCCCCCAAACGCTCGTCGGAATCGTCAGGGCGGGCCAACTCTCTGTCGATAGCCCGACGAATCAGGGCCGACACAGTGGTCCTACACCGCGCGGCCCGTTCAGAGAGTTGGCGATGATGCTCCTCATCGAGATAGACCTGAAAACGCTGCATGGTGTATGGAGCCTACACCACTACGGCCCGGTCCACAGCGTCAGTGCGTCAGGAACGGGCCGCCGTGGTGGGTTGAGATGCCGGTTTGGTCGAGGTATTTGCAGATGCCGCCCATGAAGAACGGCCAGCCGGCGCCCAGCAGCATGCAGGTGTCGATGTCGCGGGGGTCGGTGACGGTACCGTCGTCGAGCATGTGGTGGGTCTCGTCGGCGAGGGCGTCCAGCGCGGCGGCGCGGATGTCGCCGGCGGAGGGCTTGACCGCGTCGTTGTCGACCCGCCAGCGGGCGCGGATCTCGTCGTGCGGGACGAGGCCCCGGTCGTAGATGGACGGCAGGCCGAGCTCGCCGAGCATCTGGAGGTTGGGGTCGAGTGGGAACCGGTCTGGCCACGCCTCGTGCAGGATCCGGGCGACATGCGCCGGAGTGCGCAACCCGACCAGGCCAAGCAGCGCGAACGGGCCCATCGGCAGGCCGAGTGCCTGCACCGCGCCGTCGACCTCCGCGAAGTCCGCCCCACGGTTCACCATCGAGAAGCAGGTCCCCAAGAAGCGGGCGAGCAACCGGTTCACCACGAACGCGGGTGTGTCCGCGCACAGGACCCCGGTCTTGCGCAGCGTCTTGGTTACCTCGAACGCCGTGGCGACGGCCTGATCGCCGCTCTGCTCGCCGCGGGCGATCTCCACCAGCGGCAGCACCGCGACCGGGTTGAAGAAGTGCAGCCCGACGACGCGCTCGGGGTGGGCGAGCTTCGACGCCATCGGACCGACAGTCAGCGACGACGTGTTGGTGGCCAGGACGCACTCGGCGTCCACGAACTCTTCGACGTCGGCGAAGATCCGCCGCTTGAGGTCGAGCCGCTCGACGGCCGCCTCCAGCACGAGATCCGCGCCGGCCAGCGGCTCGTACTCCAACGTGTAGGTGACGATCGACTTCAAAAACGTGGCCTTCCCGGCCTTGACGCGACCCTTGGTGACCCGTTGGTCCAGCTCGGCCTCGATCGTCGCCCTGGCCCGGTCGAGCACGCCTTGGTCGATGTCCTTCATCACCACCCGAGCCTCGAGACGGTGGAGGAACAGCGCCCCAAGCTGCGCGCCCATCAGGCCGGCACCGACGATCCCGACCTTGCGGACAGGGCGTGGCGCCACGTCGGGTCTGCCCGGCTGGCGCTTGGCGCGGCGCTGGGTCAGGTCGAAGCTGTACACGGCGGCCTGAGCCTGGCGGGACGGGAGGAGCTCGGCGAGCAGGTCCTCCTCACGGCGGAGCCCCTCTCCCAGGTCACCCCCACGCGCCGCGAACTCGACGAGGTCGATCGCGACGTACGGCGCCCGCGTGGCGCCATGGGTGCGATCGTCGGCGGCCGAGCGGGCGCGGGCGAGGGCACGGTCGAGCCCCGCGGTATCCGGCTCGTGCCGTGCGATACGCTCCTCCCCCGTGACGAGCCGCTCGAGCAGCGCGAGCGACGCGTCCGGGAAGTCGACCGCGGGAATGAGGCGATCGGCCAGCCCCAGCTCGACGGCGTCCTGGGGTCTCAGCGCCCGGTTGTTGCTCAGTGGGTTGTGGACGATGACCTTCAGCGCGTTGGCGGTCCCCACGAGGCGTGGCGTCAGCTGGGTGCCGCCCCACGCGGGGAAGATCGACAGGAACACCTCGGGGAACGCGATTGCCCCCGCCGCGGTGGACACGGCGCGGTAGTCGCAGTGGAGCGCGATCTCAAGGCCACCCCCCATGCACACGCCGTTGATCGCCGCCAGCGTCGGGATCGGCAGGTCGCGCAGCCGCCCGAACGCGGCGTGACCGCGCCGCGCGGCCTCACGCGCGAAGCCCGCGCCGGCCCCGGCGAACGCGTTGAGGTCGGCGCCGGCCGCGAAGACGAACGGCTTGCCGACCAGCAGCAGGCCCTTGAGGTCACGGTTCGTTGTGACCTCGTCCAGCGCGGCGCCCAATGACTCCAGCGCCCGTTGGCCGAAGGTCGTCGGCTTCTTGTGGTCCTCGCCATTGTCCATCGTGAGCAGCGCGAGCCACCCGGCGGAGGGAGATTCGTGGTAGGTCAGCTTGAACTCGGTATGCACTATGCCCGCTCCCAGAGCACCGCGGCGCCCATGCCGAGGCCGACGCAGAGGGTCACCAGACCGTAGCGCGCGTCCTCGTGGTGGTCGAGCCAGTGGGCGAGCTGCTGGGTGAGGCGCGCGCCGGACATGGCGAGGGGATGGCCCAGCGCGATCGCGCCGCCGTAAGGGTTGACTTGGGGGGTTTCGGGCGGGGTGTCGAGGTCGAGACCGAAATGGTCGAGGAACGCGAGGCATTGGACCGCGAACGCCTCGTTCATCTCGATGACGTCGAGGTCGTCGACGGACAGCCCAGTGCGCTCGAGCAGCTTCTCGGTGGCGGGAATCGGGCCCCAACCCATCGTCTCAGGCTCGACGCCGGCGAACGTGTAGTCGACCAGGCGCATCCGGGGGCGCAGGCCGAGCTCGCCAGCGACCTCGCGGCTGGTGAGCAGGACACACCCGGCTCCGTCGTTGAGCCCGGCGGCGTTCCCGGCGGTCACCCGCCCGCCCGGCCGGAACGGCGAGGCGAGCCTGCCGAGGTCGGCGATCGTCGTGCCGGGCCGGGGATGCTCGTCGTGGGCGACGACCTTCCAGCCCTGGTCGGACCAGACGGTCATGGGCACGACATGCTCGGCGAACACGCCATCGGCCTGTGCCTTCGCGACCCGCTCCTGCGACTGGACGGCGTAGGCGTCGGCCCGCTCGCGGGTGACGGTTCCAAGCTCGTCGTGGAGGTTCTCGGCGGTCGCGCCCATGACGAGCGCCGACGGGTCGACCAGCCGCTCCGAGACGAACCGTGGGTTGGGATCGACGTCGGAGCCCATCGGGTGGTGACCCATGTGCTCGACGCCCCCGGCGATCACGACGTCTTGCGCGCCCACGCGGATCGCGTTCGCGGCATTCGTGATCGACGTGACGGCACCCGCGCACATCCGGTCCAGGGCATAGCCGGGCACCGACTTCGGCAGCCCGGCGAGCACGGCGGTCGACCGGCCCAACGTCAAGCCTTGGTCGCCGACCTGAGCGGTGGCGGCCCAGATGTTGTCGTCGATCCTGGCGGGGTCGAGCCCGGGGTTGCGCTCCAGCAGCGCCCGGATCGCGCGGACCGCCATGTCGTCGGCTCGCGTCTTGGCGTAGTACCCGTCGGGTCTCGCTCGCCCGATCGGGAGGCGAACCCCGTCGATGTAAACGGCATCTCTCATGCCCGCGAGTGTGTCCGCACCTACCCCGCGGCGCTACCCCAATCCGGCCCGTATCTTCAGATAAGGCCGTGGCGCAAGGCGTACGCGACCGCATGCGCGCGGTTGCGCAGCTGCAGCCTGGTGGTGAGGTCGTGAATGATGTTCTTGATCGTCCGCTCGGAGTAGGCCAACCGGGCCGCGATCTCCCGGGTGCTCAACCCCTCGGCGACCAGGCTGAGCACCTGCAGCTCACGCTGGGTCAACCCCGCGAACGTGAGGCCACGTGGCGCCAGCAGGTGACGCTGCACGCTCCCGACTTGGTTCAGCAGCCGGCCGAGAAGGTCCGGCGGCATCGTCCCATCACCCGCGTAGGCGGCGCTGACCAACGTGATGAGCTGGTGGCTCGTCGCTTCGCCCCGCCGGACGAGGCCCGACACACCGGCCTCCACCGCGGCGAGCAAGCCGGCGTCGTCGAGCCGGGTGGCGACGAGCACGACACGGGCGCACCCGTTGCGCTGCGGCGCGCGGATCATCCGCAACGTGGTCTCGTCCACTCCATCGGCGACGACGATCGTCACCTCGGCATCGCGGCGCTGACCATCCGGAAGGAGCCTGACCTCCGGCCGGTAGCGCAGCTGGCCGTCGATCCCAGCCTGGGAGACGGGATCCGCGGCGGCGACATACACCGCGATACGCTGAGCGGCCGGACGTCGCACGGGCACCGGTGGGGAGTCATCGGCAGGATGGAGGTGCGTGTCCGGCACAGGCTGCCGCCGATAACCCCGGGCACTCGGCAGCGTTCTCCTCTCCGGACTGGTGTCCGGCCGAGACGCGCCTTGTCGGTCCATAAGGCCCTCCATGTACCGCTGCTGTGCCCGTGCCGGTGCTACGCGTACCTCAAATGCGCTACCTCAAATGAGGCACGCACCGCCTAGCTTGATACAACTCGCGTGGAAAAGGCAGGGTGGTTTCCACAGGGCTGCCCTATGGGGCAACGAATCTTGCACGAATGTCTGCATCGGCTCCGGTGTGCCCTTTGCGTATGGCGCGTCACGCTGACATCGTGATTCACGAGGTTGACGAGGCGCTGCAGGCCCTTATCCGCCAAGAGGCCCTCAACGGCGCGGATGTGGAGGTGTCCTTCGACGCGCCATCGAGGGAGTGGGCGTCGCGGCGGAACGCGCCCACCATCGACGTCTACCTGTACGACATCCGCGAGGACCTGCGGCGCCGTGAGCGCGGCCTGATCAACGAGTACGACAACGGGCGGGTCGTCGCGCGCAAGCTCCCACCCCGGCACTTCAAGCTCTCGTACCTCATCACGGCGTGGACCCAGCGGCCCCAGGACGAGCACCGGCTGCTGTCCGCCGTCTTGAGCTGCTTCCTCCGCCACGACCGGTTGCCCGATCACGTGTTGACCGGGGGACTGGCGAGGCTCACGTCGCCCGTGCCGGTCAGCGTGGCGCTCCCGCCGCCCGAGGATCGGTCCTTCGCCGACGTCTGGTCCGCGCTGGGCGGTGAGCTGAAGCCCTCCCTCGACATCGTCGTCTCAGCCCCCACCGAGACCGGGCAGAGGTACGACGCCGCCACGCTGGTCACCGAGGAGACCCCACGCCTGCGGATGGCCTCCAGGGACGGCGAGCTTGGCGAGGCGGCCGGCGGGCCGCGGCGCCGGCCGCCGAGCATCGCGAGCCCGTCGTGAGCGCGGAGCGCGAGCCCCATCCCGGAGGGATCAGGTCGTGAGCATCGACGACGTGAGCGTCCGCCACCTGCTGGGTAGGGTCGGCGTGGTCGAGGCGCGGGTACGCGGGCTCGTGGCCCAACGCCGGGCGGGGGATCCTGACCCGGACAATCCCTTCCGCGGGCTCTACCTGTCCGACGAGGTAGTGGACCGGGTGCTGAGCCGGCGCTCGCCGCTGACGCCGATCGACACGGGCGTGCTGCAAGAGGTGGAGCACCAGGCCGACGACGCCGAGGCCGCGGGCCGCGACCTGCGGCTTCGCCGGCTGGCCCGCGGCTTCGACCTGCAACCGGTCGACGTCGAGCTGCTGCTCATCGCCCTGGCACCGGACCTCGACAGCCGCATCGAGCGCCTCTACGGCTACCTCAACGACGACGTCACGATGCGGCGGGCCACCATCGGGCTGGCCTTGGAGCTGTGTGGCCTATCTCCCACCAGCTCACCCGCACGGTCGCGCCTTGAGGCGTCACGCCCCCTGATCTCCAGCGGCCTCATCCTGATCGAGGAGACGGCCCGGCCGCTGCTCACCCGTGCCCTGCGCGTGCCCGATCGGGTCACCGCGCACCTGCTCGGCGACGACCAACCCGACGCCGCCGTCGCGGGGCTGCTCGAGCGCGGATCCCCGCCTGGCGAGGTCGACGACCTCGGCCTCGGCCCTGCCCTGCAGGCTGGCGCTCGGCTGTGTTACCTGCAAGATTGCCCGGGAGGAGACGCGCGAGGCATCGCCGCGGCAGGGTTGGCCGCGGTCGGCTTGGTCCCGCTGTGCCTCGACCTTGGGCTTGGGCGCGCCAGCCCCGGCGAGGACCACAGCAGCATCATCCGGGCGGCGGCCCGCGAGGCGCGGCTGCTCGGCGGTGGCTTGGTGGCCGGACCCGTCGAGGCGCTGGCCGCCAATGGTGGGCACGCGGTGCGTGGCCTTGCCGGCTGCGGAGCGCTCGTGATCCTGATCGGCTCCGCCAGCTGGGATCCTCGCTGGACCAGCGCCATCCCGCTCGTCGTCGAGGTGCCGGTGTCCACTCCCGGGGAGCGTGCCGAGCGCTGGCGGGAGAGGCTCAACGGGGACACGCCCGCCGACCTGGACGGTTCCCCGCTCGCGACGCAGTTCGTCCTCAGTCCCGAGCAGGTGGCCCACGCGGTCGACGGCGCCCGGCTACAGGCTAGCAGGACCGGTGAGGCGTTGACGCTCGCGCATCTCCGCGCCGGTGCGCGTGCGCAGAACGCCGCGGGCTTGGAGCGGCTCGCCCGGCGCACGGAGCCTGAGGTGGGCTGGGAAGACCTCGTCCTGCCTCCGGGAACGCTCGCGCAGCTGCACGAGCTGGCCGGCCGGACCCTCCACCGTGACCGCGTCCTGCGCGACTGGGCGATGCGCCCCGGAGGCGGGCGCGGCCGCGGGATCTGCGCGTTGTTCGCCGGCGACTCGGGCACGGGCAAGACGATGTCGGCCGAGGTGATCGCCGGTGAGCTGGGGCTGGACCTCTACACGGTCAACCTCGCGACCGTCGTCGACAAGTACGTCGGTGAGACCGAGAAGAACCTCGAACGCATCTTCACCGAGGCGGCAGGGGTCAACGGCGTGCTCTTGTTCGACGAGGCGGACGCGATCTTCGGCAAGCGGACCGAGGTCCGAGACGCGCAAGACCGCTACGCGAACATCGAGACGGCGTACCTGCTGCAGCGCATGGAGTCGTTCGACGGCCTCGCGATCCTCGCGACGAACCTGCGGGCGAACGTGGACGAGGCCTTCACCCGCCGGCTCGACGCCGTCGTCGACTTCCCCGCTCCGGACGAGCCACAACGCAGGGAGCTGTGGGAACGGTGCCTCGGCGGGCTGCTGCCCCGTGGCGAGGACGTCGACCTGGAGTTCTGCGCCCGAGCGTTCGAGCTATCCGGCGGCAACATCCGCAGCATCGCGTTGACCGCCGCCTACTTCGTCGCGGGCGCCGGCCGGCCACTCGCGATGGCGGACCTCGTCCGGGCCGTCCACCGGGAGTACCGCAAGCTCGGGCGCCTGTGCCTGGAAGCCGAGTTCGGGCCGTATCACGCATTGCTTACCGCCGAGGGGATGTTGGGGTGATGACCTGCCACCAATGCGGCCGGGAGAACGAGCCCGGCACGACGTTCTGCGCGAATCCCGACTGCAACGCGTTCCTGCAGTGGGATGAGGAGGCGGCGGCGGCGGAGGACCGCACCCACAAGATCGTCGTCCCGGTCGAGGACGGGCCCCCGGTCGCGACGGAGGTGCGGCGTGGCGTCCAGGCATCGCTCGTCCGCCTGGAGCTGCGGATCGAGGCGGGAAGCCAAGGCGCCCTGGAGCTGAACGTGCGCAACACCGGCACGGTCGTCGACGAGTTCGTCATCGAGGTGACGGGTGCCCCCACCGCGTGGACGACGGTGGACCCACCATCCCTGTCCTTGTTCCCCAGCGCGGCGGGCACGGCCCGGATCCTGTTCTCACCACCGCGCTCGCCGGACACCCCCGCGGGCGCGCTGGCGTTCAAGGTGCGCGTGACCTCGAAGGTGGACAGCAGCGTCTCGGCGGTCGACGCGTGGAGCATGACGGTCGGGGGGTTCCGCACCGTCGTCGCGGAGCTGTCACCCCACACGGTGATGAGCAGGTGGCGCAGCGCGCACCGGTTCAGGCTCACGAATACCGGCAACCTGCCGGTCACCGCCGCCGTTGAGGTCACAGACGGCGACGGCACGCTCCGGGTGAGCGTCACGCCGGAGATGCTGCGCCTCCGGCCGAGCAAAGAGGCCGTGGCGTTCGTGCGGACCCGCCCGCTTCGCCGGATATGGCTTGGCACGCCGGTGCAGCACAAGTTCACGGTGCTCGCGCATCAGGACGTCGTCGACGGCCCCGATGCTTCGCCGGTCGCTCCCCTGAAGACCGACGGCACGCTGGTGCAGATCCCGGTGTTCCCTAAGTGGCTGCTGTACGTCTTGGGAGCGCTGCTCGCGGCCGCCATCGGGGCGTTCGTGCTGACACGACCGGACCCGCCCCCTCCGCCGACCGAGCTGGTCGAGCCGGCTCAGACCTTCGCGCCGGAGCCGGCGCCCGCGCCCGCGCCCCCGCCCCCGCCCCCGGCGGTCTTGCCGCCCGGCGGCACCGCCCCGGCGGGGAACACGCCCGCGCCGGAGCCCGCGCCGGCTCCCGCGCCGGCTCCCGCGCCGGCTCCGGCACCGGCTGCCGGTGGAGGCGCCGCGCCAGCACCGCCACCAGCTGGCGGAGGTGCCACGCCGGAACCGCCACCACCAGCGCCGGCACCGCCGGCGCCAGAACCCCCACCGCCTGCTCCCGCACCGCCGGAACCACCACCACCGGAACCGCCGCCGCCTGCTCGGGTCGCGGTGCCGGACGTCGCCGGTCAACCCTCCCCGGATGCCGCGGAGTCGCTCGGCTCGGCGGGATTCCAGGTGCAAGAGGCGTCACAGGCGAGCAACACGGTGGCGAGTGGCGCGGTCATCGGCACCGATCCCCCGGCCGGCACGGAGGTGGAGAGTGGCTCGGCCGTCACGATGGTCGTCTCGGCCGGGCCGAACGCGCCCGTCGACCTGGTCACCGTCGCACCGGGCGCGGCGTGGTCGAGCGGCGCTGGCGCGCTCACGTTCGGCGAGCCGGGCGATCCCACCACCCCGAGCCCGAGCGGGTTCGCGCGTGAGAGCGCCACTCCCCCACCCGAGAGCCGGGTGCTGGAGACCAAGCCCGACGACGGCGCGACCGGCTACGTCCTGGGGGTGTACCAGCTTCCCGCACCGCTGATCGCGGGCGACCGGTTCACCAGCGGGGTCGCGTTCACCCCCACCGCCGCTGGCAACCAGGTCGTCTTCGAGGTGATCGTCGTCGGCGCGGATGGGCAAGCGCTGCTCGTCGCGAGCGACGACAGCACCGACGGGCTGCTGGGGTTCGACGTCGACCTCACACCGTTCGCGGGGGCGCCGCGCGTCGCGCTTCGCGTCAGGACAAACGGGGCCACCGACCCCTCCCCGGCCGCATGGATCAACCCACAAGTGCGAGGAGCATCGGAGAACCCATGAGAGCGCACACGACCGACCACGACGACGGCACGACCCGGCCTCAGCCCGTACGGCAACCGTCCCAGGACGCGGCATCGGCGCTGCGGGCACTGGCCTCGGGCCGGCCGGAGGCGATCGGCCCTCGCGGCTTGTTGCACCTGCAACGCGCCGCCGGCAACGCCGGCGTGGCCTCCCTGATGGCCGAGGAGGAGTCGCCCGTCAAGGACGTCGTCGGCAAGGGCGGCGGGCGCCCGCTCGACGCCGACCTCCGCGCCGACATGGAAGGCCGCTTCGGCGCCGACTTCGGCGACGTCCGCATCCACACCGACGCCAAGGCCACGAACTCCGCCAAGGCCGTCGGCGCCCACGCCTACACCGCCGGCTCCGACGTCGTCTTCCAACGCGACCACTACGCCCCCGACACCGACGCCGGCAAGCGCACCCTCGCCCACGAGCTGACCCACGTCCTCCAACAGCGCGCCGGCCCCGTCGCCGGCACCCCCGCCCCCGGCGGCATCTCCCTCAGCCACCCCTCCGACCCCTTCGAACAAGCCGCCACCACCACCGCCGCCCACGTCATGTCGGCGCCCGCCGGGGCTGTGCAGCGCCAGGAGGAAGACGATCTGGAGGATATGGGATGACCGTTGCGTTCAGGCACCTGGTGTGGCGACGGGAAGGCGTTGGCTGTTGGCGGCGGTGGCGAGGCGTTTGTCGTAGGTCACAATCGCGGTGATGCGCTCATGCAGCAACAGCGCGGTCGCAAGGTGGACCGCGTCCAGGGAGCGCAGGTGAGGATCGGGGAGACGGCTGGCGGCTTCCAGGACGGTTCGGGTTACGGCAAGCTGCCCGATCCGGGTGAGGAGAAGGTCCGCGCGGGGCATCTGCGTGGGATCCGCGCGCAACACCGCGCGGCGGACTTCGACGGTGAGCAACGCGCTGGACACGAGCGGCAGCTCGATGTGTTCTGCGAGGAAGCGTTGGAGCGAGACAGTCTCCTGTTCGCCCCAGACGAGCTTCACGAAGGCGGAGGTGTCGAGATAGATCACCAGCGCTCCTCGTCTCGCAACTCCTGAACCACCTCGCTGAGGGGGCGCTTGCCTTCGGGGACCGGAGGCGGTGGCAGCAGGTCGAGGATGTGACCCACCGGAGGCTCGTACTCGCCTACCGCGGTGAGTCGGTCGAGCAGCGAGCCCGACTCGGCAGCCGGTACGAGATAGGCGACGAGCGTGCCCCGCTCGGTGACCGCGACGCGCTGGCCAGCCTTCGCCAGCCGCACGTAGCGAGACGCGTTCTGCCGCAGCTCACGGATCCCGATCGACATCATGAGCACAATGTAGCACTTATATGCTACATACCGAGCGCCCGAGCCGGCTCAGCTGTGACGACATCGTCGGCGGAGTAGCCGAGGACCTTGGGAGGGCGGGTAGAGGCGTCCAACCCGGCTCGACCCCGAAGGGCGAGTCAGGGGTCCTCGACCGGGTCGGGGACCGAGGCAAGCGTGCGTCGTAGCCTCTCAAGCTGGCGATGACCAAGCGGCGTGGCGGTCCATTTCGCCTCGCCAAGCAGCGCCGTCCGGTTGCGTTGCAGGCCGAGGATGTCGACCTCGTAGCATGGCCTGTCCCTGGCTGGCCTCGATCAACTGCGCGTCCGCGTACAGCACCGCGAACCAGCACCGCAGGTAGGGGTCGGCGATCTCGCAGTGAGGAGTGGCGCGCCGCGGCGCACCCACCGGCGTCGAGCGGAGGGCTGAGCCGGACCAGCACGTCGAGAGGCTGCTCGATGCGCTGGTCTGCCTCGGTGCGGATCTGGCGTAGCTCAACCGAGAGTGCGAGGAGCAGAGGGACGCACCCAGGTCTCAAGAAGACGGGGCACGACCAGCATCAGCACGGCCTTTGACGCGCCGACCTGCTCCACCACCCGCAACGCTCCGCTGGCAACGAAGGCGCGTGCCTTGGCATGTGTGTGCGCAGGAATAGCGCTGAGGTTCTCAGGCGTGGCACCCACTGAGGACGGCCAAGGCCCTCAACATCGCACCGCTCTGCCCGTCAAGGTTTGCCCCTTCGACCCTTGACGCCCTGTTAGGACCCGCAGAGTTTAGGCGATAGGACCGTTGCCTGTGGAAGGACACGAGTGCATAACCGGACGAAGACCTCAGGGACTGCGCTCATCAGACATCACGCTCAAGAGACGGACACCGTGTACCGACCCCGCCTCAGGCCCGAGCTAGCACAGATGGCGCGCCTCGACGCCCGTTTGCTGTCGCCCACTGCCATGCTGGATCTCCAGGCCGTCGTTGGCAATGTGGCTCTGACAAGCTTACTCCGTGTTAGGCGAAGAACGCCGTCCGCACCCTCTGCCGTCCCCATAGTTCAAAGAGTCGAAGGCGATGATCGCGAGTATCTCATTGATTTACTCGCGAGCGCCTATGGAAGCGCCTGGAGAATTTTTAAGGAGGTGGCCACCGGAACCATGCCAAGTCCCAGCCAAGCACAGCGGGAAATTGAGCGGATCGTCGGCGAGGCCGAGACTAAAAAATCCGCCAAGATAAACTTTCTAGAGTGGCTGAACTCGCTCGGCATATTCAACGAAGGACAATGGAATGAATCAGTTCAGCCAACGGTAAAAAATGAAATCACGAGTAGGAAGAAAAAGGTCAAGGACGCGCGGAACCAAAAGGCGAAAGAGCTCAAAAGGGCGCGCCAGCTAGAAAAGGCGCGCCAGCGCCAGGAAGAAAGCACGGGACAGCGAGGAAAGCGGCAACCATCTCCAAGTCCCAAGGGCCCTACGCCAGACGTCCCAAAGTACTCAGCTCAACAGCGTGAAAAGGTTAAACAACGACTCGATCTGCCTGCTTTTCAGACTAAAATATTCCAGGCGTCTTCGCAGGGTTACGGGCGTCATCTATCTCGCGCCAGGGAAGAAGTGGTCCTCATGGCGGGATCGAACACTCTTGCAAGCCTCCAGGATACGGTCCTAAGCACGGCCGACCTCGCCGGGGCCCAGAGCGGTTACACGCAAGGCTACGGGCCCGCTCTTCTGCTTGAGAGCGGCAAGCTCAAGAGCGGCGATGACTATAAGGTTACAATGATTCGCAGGGGTGGCCAGCAGATCCACCAAGCAGGAACATATTCAGATATCTCAGCTAAGCTTCGGGAAATCGAAGCAACGGGAATACCCTCGCGTGCCCTCGCATGGGCGATCACCGCCAGAAGCCCGGATCATTCCCAATCGATACTAGCCCGTTACGACGCGGAGAGATATCTACGAGACGTCCGGGCGCTGCGCAATTTGCTGGAGATCGAGAAATCCAGAGGGCCCGAGGTAGCCGTTGCCATCGCGTTGGAGCATCGTTTGGCCCTCCACAGCTATGGCCACATTCAAGACTATCCTCGCCGGATGGCCTTATCGGACAAGGACGCAACGAAGGACATCCGCAACAAGCGAAATAAGGCAACGGAGCGACAGAAATCCGAGATGTCTTACCTTCCCAAAAGGATACGCTCGAAAGCTCTAGAAAGCGTTAATAACTTTGTCAATGCGTACATGGAGGATCCGACGCCCGACGCAGAGGCACAGCATCTGGTAGAAGCCATCCTCGACGAACCCCTCGTGGGCGACGATCCTAGTGCTGATTTCATTGCTGCAGCAGCAGCAACGCTTCGCACGCCCGAGTACACTCCTGAGCTCAGTACCGCGGAAGAAGGCGAATCCGAGGAAGGCGAATCCGAGGAGAACGAATCCGAGGAGAACGAATCCGAGGAAGAGGGCGATTAGAAGGATGTGCCGAAGCTGTCTTCGACTCCCAGGACCTACTAGAGCCCGATGACGAAGCTCGTTGGGCTGAGCATGAATCCGCTGCTGTTTAGATGGCGTCAGCCCAGACCTCGAAGGCGTTGAGGGGCTTCTTCCAGCGATTGGCCCAACGCTGACGGCCTTTCACGATCGGATCAAGGCTACAAACGGCCAGGTGCAGACACTTCAACGCGGCTGCTCGTTGGGGAAATGCCCCCCGTGTCTTGACGGCGCGGCGGAACCGAGCGTTGAGGCTCTCGATCGCGTTGGTCGTGCAGATAACGGCGCGGATCTCGGGAAGGAAATTGAGGAAGGGCACAACTCTGCCAGGCGCGCTCCCACAGCTCGACGATCGCCAGATACTTCGCTTCCCATTTATCGTTGAACTCCAGGAACCGCTCCAGCGCCCCAGCCTCGACCAGTTGCGCGTCCGCGTACAGCACCGCGAACCAGAACCGCAGGTAGGGTCGGAGCCCTTTTCGGAGAAGTACGCAACTCCGCTACGGCGGCGTTACCCGCAGCCCGTTGCAAGGAGAGCACCGTGTGAAGAACGGGCGGCCGGGAGCCCGGTCGTCCAGGACCGGGGAGGGCGTACGTCCGTCCTCTCTGCCTGTCCTCGGTCCTAGGTTGACGGCTGGTTGTCCACATGGCGTCACTCACACCGGCTCGCGAGCGGCCAATATGCCGGATGGCTATGGCTCGTTCCTTGCCCACCAGCGGTGCCTCACCTGGGACTGCGTCCGCATGCGGATCGTGAGGTACATGCCTAATCCCTTTCGGCAGATCCAGTCCCGCTCGAAGGTCGCCTGGCCGCAGCTTCTTCCATCCCTCTCAGGGAGATTTCAGACATAGTTCGTTGCCCAGTTGGGCAGCGCACGCGAAGGGCGAACGGTGCTCACGCCGCTTGCATGCATAGGGAAGACTGCTCTTCTCAACGCTCCTGCGGTTGCGGCCCATGCGACTGCGTGCCATGAGGGATCTTGCGAGCGGCCGGTGACGACCGACGCATTCAAATAAGTTATCCACAAATTCGTGGAAATCGTTGTATTGCACAACTCATAGATGCATAATTAGAACATGGGTTCGATCAGGAGTGTAGGGGTTCCGTCCTTAGACGGGCTGGGCGATCAGACCTTAGTGCGCTTGGCTGAACAAGTCTTGGCCGCTATCGGGGCTCAGCGGCTGGACGAGATCGTCGATGACGACACGCTGGCTGGCTCGGTGGAGCGTCTCCATGGACCGCCGCTGCGTCGGCTGCGGCGCACCGGCCGCACGCTGCCAGATACACCGACCACGCCAACCTCCCCCACCCACCCGCCCTCAACGGATCCGCGATCA
>Ga0187893_10002432_pt1 | contig 40986 bp, 32 predicted proteins | sample MA1701074metaG_FD_139574 | JGI IMG/M metagenome (GOLD analysis project Ga0187893, IMG submission 139574) | White microbial mat communities from a basaltic lava cave in the Kipuka Kanohina Cave System on the Island of Hawaii, USA - MA170107-4 metaG ...
ACGTTCCTCTGGCACGTCGATTTTGCTGACGACGTTCTCTTGTTTTTTGAGGGTCTCCAGGCTGCCTTGCAGCCGATCTTTGAAGGCGTCACCCAGCGCCACGAGCTTCACGTTGGAGTCGGCAGCCAGTGCCTGCGCGGCGGCGCCGGTGCCGCGTCCGCCACAGCCGATGAGGCCGATGCGTAACGTCTCGCCGGGAGAGACGCCGCGCTCCTGTCCAAAGGCGCTCTTGGCGATCAGCGGCGCGGCGACCGCGGCAGCGCCGGAGGATTTCAGGAATTGGCGGCGAGAGAGTTCCAAAGGATCGAAGGTGTTCGTGTTCATGGCAGCAGCATCGCGTATTGGCTGTGAGTGCTATTGCCTCGAAGCTTGCCAGAATTTGCAGATTGCGGGCAAACGGATTCGGAAAGGCTGCTTTACGGAACAGTTGCACGGTATGAACAGATCGGTTCCAATGCCAACCACTATGAAAACTCCACGGCTTCACTCGCTCACGGCTGGCTTTGCGCTTCGCCGGTCAACATTCGCCTTCTCCTGTCTTTTGAGTTTGGCCGCCGTGCCAATAACGCCTGCCGCAGAAAACCAGCCGCCGACGGGTTTTGTCGCGCTGTTTAACGGGCGCGATTTCTCCACCTGGAAGGTCCCCGAGGGCGACAACGGCCATTGGAAGGTGCTCGATGGCGTAATCGACTACGACGCCGAAAGCGAATCGAAGAGCGACAAGAATCTTTGGACCGATCGCGAATTCGGCGACTTCGCGCTGCACGTGGATTGGCGGATCAAGGAGACACCCTATGTAAATCCGAACGTGTTTCACATCCTGCCGGACGGCAGCCACGGTCGGGACGTGAAAGGCAAGGAACTGCGCATGCCCCTGCCCGACTCGGATTCCGGCATCTTCATCCGCGGCTCCGGCAAACATCAGTTGAACATCTGGTGCTGGCCGATCGGCTCCGGTGAAATGTACGGCGTGCGCACGGACCGCACGATGCCGCCTGACGTCCGCGCCGCGGTTACGCCGCGCACTCAGGCAGACAAGCCCGTGGGCGAGTGGAACCGTTTTGAAATTACCGTCCGCGGCGACACCGTGAGCGTTGTGTTGAACGGCAAGACAGTAATCCCCGGCGCGCGAATCCCCGGCCTGCCCGCACGCGGACGCATCGCGCTGCAACATCACGGCGGCAAGCGTGATGGCAAATGGACAAGTCCTCCTGCGCTAGTGCAGTTCAAGAATATCTTCGTCAAGGAACTGGACAAGGCGGATTGAGGCAGTCCATCACAGCGCTGGGTCCTGCGTTAGTCCGGGCTTTTGGGTCTGAGTCGCAGAAATAATCGGTCGCGTCCACGGGGAAAAATTTCAACGGTGACCCGTTCGGTGCCGAGACCGAGGTCCGTCGCCGAACTTTGGACCCAATCGGCCGCGAGCACCGCCGCGTTCCATTCAGTCAGATTCGTGCTGATCAACAGCTCCCATTGCACCGCCCGCCCTCGGCCTCTCTCGTATTCCAGAAAGAACTGGTTCGTTTGACTGCGACGCAACCGCGGCCGCGGCGCCGCCGACACGACGCCGGGGTCCAGATTCAGCGCGAACTCTTCAAAATTGGTCAGCCCGTCGGCATCGAAATCGTCGTCCGGGCCGTCTAAATCTCCGGCGCTGAAGAACCCGCGCGCCCATTGTTCAAAAGGAAGTGGATCCGCTTGAGTCACTACGAACGCAAAGGTCCGTGCGGAGGGACCGATCCCGTTTTGGAAACCGCCGCCGGGAACGTAGATCACATTCCCTACGATCACCGCGCCCATACCATGGCGGCCTTCCGGCAAATCGGGAACGCGGCGCCATCCATTGGATCCAGGATCATAAGCGTGGACTTTGTTAAGAACAGGCCCGGTGCCTTCCCCGCCGATGAGATAAAGCGTGCCATGCGTCTGCGCCATGGCCGAGCCGCTCCGGAAAAACTCCGGGAGTGGCGCCAACTCCGTCCAAATATTCTGCACCAGATCATAGCGATGGAGACGTCGGTCGGCCTGGTCGGTACCGTTGGCCGTTCGACCCGGCGAGACATACACCTGAGTGCCAAGGCGCACCGCAGCGATATGATTGCGCGGCAGTGGGATGGGCGCGTAATTCGTGGACCAGGAATCGGTGCCGGGTGTATAGACTTGCGTGTGAGGGACGCCCGGGTTGGACGAAAAGTTGGATGCGGCGGTGCCACTGAACAAATAAATGCGCTCCTGAAAGGTCACTGCGGCCGCCGCCCAGGTTGCTCGCGGCAGACGCGCCTTTTCACTCCAGGTGTTCGTTTGCGGATCGTAGGCAAACAAACGATCGCTGGGTGTTGAAGTTCCAGTCGCGCCGCCAAGGACGTAAATCCTGCCGCCGACTGTCGCGATGGCGGTATGATGCACAGGCAAAGGCAGGTCGCTGAGCCGCTGCCAGCGATTGGATCGAATGTCGTAACTTTCGAAACGATTCACCGCTGTGGCAGTGGAGTTCATCATGCCGCCGGCGGTATAAATCTTTCCGTCAAGGACGACGGCAGGAAACTCCTGTCGAGCCTCGGGCAACGCCTGCAGCTCACCCCATGTGCCATCGGCCCTCACCGGCATCGACTCTCCGAGCGAGAGCAGCGCCACAACGCCGCATACGATACGCACGATCGTCATAGGCTATGATTGTTGCCCAATGCTTGTAGCTCGCAAGGGAATTACGGTTACCGTCTCAAATCAGATCAGTATCCGATTCGTCCAGCGCGCCCCAGTTTTAGGTTTCCTTCGTTGGGTGTTTTGTCTATGTTGCCACAAGCTGTGTGAATGTAATTCCGCTTTCTGCTGATGGCGCGACACGGCTTTGGTCCCGCCGCCGCTTTCTCGCGCGCAACGCGCTGGGCGTCGGCAGTGTCGCGCTCGCGTGGATGTTGCGGGAGGAGAAACTTCTGGCCACTCCTCCCAACGTGCCGCGCCAGCCGCAATCGTTCGACCTGAAGCCCAAGAACCCTCCGCTCCGTCCGCAAGCCCGGGCGATGATCTCGCTGTTCATGCACGGCGGACCCAGTCACATGGATCTGTTCGATCCCAAACCGGAGTTGACGAAACGCAGCGGCGAGGATTTTGCGGGTGAGATAACCTTCAGCTTCATCGATCGGGCAACCAAGAAACTGTTTGGCAGCCCCTGGAAATTTCAGAAACACGGCCAATGTGGAATGGATATCTCCGAGCTCTTGCCGCATTTCGCGAGCATCGTCGATGACGTGACCCTCATCCGCTCGATGCATACGGACATCAACGGCCATGAACCGTCGATCTGGTTCATGAACACCGGCAAGTCGCAGCCGGGCCGGCCCGCGCTTGGGTCGTGGCTCACGTATGGGCTTGGCTCGGAAAGCCAGAGCCTGCCGGCCTACGTCGTGTTGGCCGATCCCGGCGGGCATTCGGTGGACGGCGTGCGCAATTGGTCCAATGGCTGGATGCCACCGTTGTTTCAGGGAACGATTGTGCGCTCGGCGGAGCCGCGGATTCTGAACCTCGAACCGCCGGCGCATTTGAAAGGCGTGTTGCAGGAGCAAAACCTCGCCTTCCTCGCCGGCCTCAATCGCGATCACCTCGCGCGACATCCGGGCGAGGCGGACCTGGAAGCGCGCATCGCCAGCTACGAACTTGCCGCGCGGATGCAGACCGCCGCGAAGGAAGCGCTTGATCTATCCGGTGAGACCGAGGCTACGAAGAAGCTTTATGGGCTCGATGATTCCGTTACCCGCGAATACGGCACGCGCTGCCTCATCGCCCGCCGGTTGGTTGAGCGTGGCGTACGCTTTGTGCAACTTTTCGTCAACGGCCAGATCTGGGACAACCACGAAAACATCAAGAGCAACCTCGCCAATTGTTGCCGCAAGACCGATCAGCCGTCCGCCGCGCTCGTGAAAGACCTCAAAGAGCGTGGCCTGCTCGATACGACGATTGTTCATTGGGGCGGCGAGATCGGCCGGTTGCCCGTGACCGAAAACCATGGCGCGGCCGAGAAGGCCGGGCGCGATCACAACGGCCAGGGCTTCAGCACCTGGGTGGCGGGTGGTGGATTCAAGGGCGGCATGACCTACGGTGCAACCGATGAGTTCGGGCACAAGGCCGTCGTCGATCCAGTCAGTCCAAACGATTATCATGCCACGCTGCTGCATCTGTTCGGTCTGGACCACACCAAACTCATCTACCAGCACAACGGCCAGGAAGAACGCATCACGGATACAAAACCGTGCCGCGTGGTGAAGGAGATTCTGCGAAACGCATGAAGCGCGGCGGAGTAGCTCAGGTTTTTAACCTGCTGGATCGCGGATTTTTAATCCGCCACGGTTGCGACAAGGCAATGCACTGCGGGCTAAATGTCGGCGATACAGCGCGGCGCGGCGAAGCCGCAACCAAACATTTTGGACTGCGGCGGGAAGCGGAGCGCCACGCCGCTTTCGGATGCGGTCTGACCGTGCGAAAAGCGGTGTCGCCGCTTCGCTCTGCCACCGCAGTCCAAAATCGTCGCGGGCCGCGACGATTTTGGACAATGCTGATAGATGAGAAAGTCGCGCTACCCTTCCGGGGCTTTGTTCGCCAAGTTAATCGACTGTTGATGGCTGGCTGTCTGACATTGGCAATTATTCCCGCCTTTGCCGCTTCGCCAACCTTCGAGAAAGACATCCGGCCAATTCTCAAGGCCCATTGTTTCGATTGCCACGGCGAAGGCGAAAAGTTGAAGGGCGGCCTCGACCTGCGTCTGCGCCGGCTGATGCTCCAGGGAGGCGACGATGGGCCGGTGATCATTCCCGGCAAGCCCGATCAGAGTCGGCTCTTCAAATTGGTTCACACGGGCGAGATGCCGAAGCGCGAAAAGAAACTTACGCGCGAACAGGTGGCCTTGATCAAACGGTGGATTGCCACGGGCGCAAAGACCGCACGTCAGGAACCCGCCGAGATCGGAAAGGGCGCTGGCATTAGTGAAGAGGAGCGCGCCTTCTGGTCATTCCAGCCAATTCGCCAGCCGGCCATTCCAAAGTCGAAACCCAAAGACCGTGTCCGCACGCCGATTGATGCGCTCCTGATGAGCGCGCTGGCCAAGCAGAAACTTGGCTTCTCGCCTGATGCAGACAGAATCACGCTCCTCCGCCGGGCGTGTTTCGCTCTCACGGGCCTGCCGCCGACGCCCGCCGAAATCGAGGCCTATCTCGCCGACACGGCGCCCAACGCCTATGAGAAGTTGATCGACCGCCTGTTGGAGTCTCCGCATTACGGCGAACGTTGGGGGCGTCACTGGCTCGATGTCGCGGGTTACGCCGACTCCGATGGCTACAGCGACGCCGATCCGCCGCGCGCCTATGCCTACAAGTATCGGGACTACGTGATCCGATCTTTCAACGCCGACAAACCATTCGACCGGTTCATTACCGAACAACTCGCCGGGGATGAACTGGCCCGCGCAACTCAGAACAGCCCGCAAGCCGCGCTGGCCGACCCGCAATCGCGCGAATTGCTGATCGCCACCGGCTTCCTCCGCATGGGCGCGGACGGCAGCGCCACGCCCGCTGTCGCTGACTATGATGCCGTGCGCAATCAGGTGGTGGCGGACACCATCAAGATTGTTTCCACGTCACTGCTCGGGTTGTCCGTTGGATGCGCTCAATGTCACGATCATCGCTACGATCCAATTCCGCAGACTGATTACTACCGGCTACGCGCGGTGATCGAGCCAGCGTATGACCCGAAGAACTGGCGCACGCCCGACCAGCGCCTGCTTTCCCTTTACACTGATGCCGACCGGAAGAAGGCCGCCGACATCGAAGCCGAAGCGAAGAAGCTCGTGGAAGAAAAGGCGACAAAGCAGAAGCAGTACATCGATGAAGCCTTGACGAAGCATCTCGAGAAATTTGAAGCCCCGCTGCGCGACCAACTGCGGGCCGCCTACGACACTCCTTCCGACAAGCGGACCGCCGAGCAGAAGAAGCTCCTGGCCGACCATCCCAGCGTGAACATCAACGCAGGCGTGCTTTATCAGTACAATCAAAAAGCGGCCGACGACTTGAAGGCCATGGACACGAAAATCGGCGAAGTTCGGGGTCGCAAGCCGCCGGAGGATTTTGTCTGCGCTTTGACGGAGCCGACCAACACCGTGCCCGTGACGTATCTTTTCCATCGCGGTGATCCAAGGCAGCCAAAGGAAACGGTCACGCCCGGTGGCTTGAGTGTAATTACACCTGCCGGCCAGTCAGTGGAATTGCCGGTGAAAAACTCCAACCTTGCCACCAGCGGGCGCCGCCTGGCCTTCGCGCGGTGGCTCACCAGCGGCACCAATCCGCTAGTCGGTCGTGTGCTGGTGAACCGCGTTTGGCTGCACCATTTCGGGCGCGGCCTCGTCGGCACGCCGTCGGACTTCGGCATGATGGGCGAGCGGCCGTCACACCCCGAATTGCTCGACTGGCTCGCCACCGATTTCGTCCAGCACGGCTGGCAGTTGAAGCGGTTGCACAAATTGATCATGACGTCCACCGCCTATCGCCAATCATCCCGGCGTGATCCGCGTGGAGACAAGAATGATCCCGAAAACCGCCTCTACTGGCGCAAACCGATTCAGCGCCTCGATGCGGAGAACATTCGCGACGCCATGCTTGCGGTGAGCGGTTCGTTGAACGAAACCATGTTCGGCCCGCCCGTGCCAGTGCGGCCGGATGTGCATGGCCAAATCGTCGTTGGCATAGACAAGAGCGAATGCGACAACAAGATGCCGGTCGATGTGCCGCTCAAAGGGGAAGAGTTTCGGCGGGCAGTTTACGTCCAGGTTCGGCGCAGCCGGCCGCTCGCCATGCTCCACGCCTTTGACGCACCCGTCATGGAAGTGAACTGTGAGCGACGCCAATCATCCACGGTTGCCACGCAGTCGCTCATGCTGATGAACAGTCAATTCGTCCTCGACCAGGCCGCGCGCTTCGCCAGGCGACTGCAGAAGGAGGTCGGCGACGAGCGCGACAAACAGATTGCCCTCGCCTGGCGGCTGGCCTTCAGCCGGAGTCCGAGTGATTCGGAGCTGTCTCGTGCGCTCGAATTTCTATCACGCCAGGTGGACCACTTGAAAACCGTGGTTGAAGCAACGGACGAGAAGGCGAAGAAAGACGAAAAAGCCAGGACCGCTGCGAAGCCCGCCCCGGAATTGCAAGCCCTCACTGATCTCTGCCAGGCCTTGCTCAGCGCGAATGAGTTTCTCTACGTGGATTAGCGTTGCGGATGACAACAAGCCTGATGGCTCTGAAGCCTTCGAGGCTTTGCTCTGAGGAGCTCTATTTCACACGCGTGAATTTGTGGAGATGACCGAACTGGCTCCACTCGGACACAATGAGATTGCCGTCTTTGTCAATCGAAGCGCCGTGTGGTGAGTTGCAGACGCCGTCCTTCCACTGATCCTGCAGCAGGCCGAAATTCGCGCGCTGCTTCTCGTTGGGATTGTCGCCGACCTGCGCGGCAATATTGCCATCCTTGTCCAGAACAGTGACGCGGCCCTGCAACTCCGGAAACACCGCGTAGTCGCCCCGGATGTGGACAGCGGCGGGCATTCGCAGATTTTTCTGGATGACACGGACGAAATTGCCGTCGAGGTCCCAGTGCTCCACGCGATTGGCGTTGCGGTTGCAAACCAGCAACAGTGGTTTGCCCTGGCGCGTATCCAGCCCGATGCCATGACAGGTCTTGAACTTTCCTTCCGCTTCGCCCGGCCCGCCGAACGCTTTCACGAACTTGCGGTCCTTGTCGTACTTGAGCACGAAGTTCGATCCATAACCGTCGGCAACGAAGAACGAGCCATCGGGCGCAACCGTGACGGCACAGGGGTTGAATCCTTTCTCGTCTTTATAGATTCCTGCCTCATCCGGAAAATGAACTGCCCACACCTGCTCGCCATCAAGCTTTAGCTTGATGACCTCGTGAGCGGACGGGCGCGCCGCATAGATGTATTCCACCCCGTTCTCCTCGCGTATTTCCAGCCCATGAATGCGCGTCGGGCCAACAGCGCGCAGGAACTTGCCCTCTGGCGAAAAGACCACGATGCCCCGCCTGGTGTCCGTGGTGACGTAGATATTGCCCGCCTTGTCAATCACTGCCCCGCCGTGGCACGGACCGAGTTGCTGGTCGCCCGGCCTGGGATCGAAGAAATCGGGAGTAATCGTGAACTTTAATTCGGCGGCGAAAGCCGTCGTTGAACCGAGTGCGATGATGCCCAGCAGGGATGCGATGCGATTCATGGTTTGGTCCTTTGTTGCTCGTAATTCATGGAGTGATGAGGTTGTAAGACCCGCCATCCAACTTTGCAACTTCTGAAAACGGCGTTACGCCGGTTCACGATTGTGGCTGACGTCAGCCGGACTCGATTCTACGATTCGTTCTTCGTGAACAAAATCGCGCGCCACCTTCGCACAAATTCGCCCGCAACGTTCCAGTGATATTCCGCCAACCACCGAAGCCTATGCGCACGCCCGCCGCTTTATTTCCCAGGTTATGAGACTTCTCGGAAGAACGCGCTGCGCAGTCCGCACGATGCCAGTCAGCATCGTGCTGGCGCAGGCTCTCTGCGCAGACGCCGCCCATTGGCCGGGTAACGATTGGCTCAACGGCACACCCGAGAGCCAGGGCATGTCGTCCGCGCGGCTGGACGCCATCAAGGAGCGGCTTGCTGCGAAGAAGACGCGGGCGTTTCTCGTCGTGCGCAATGATCATTTGGTTTATGAGTGGTACGCGCCAGGCCTCACGGCAACAAACAAACAGGGAACCGCCTCGCTCGCGAAGGCGTTGGCCGGCGGGATGTCGCTGGCGGTCGCTATCACGGACGGCAAAATCTCGCTCGACGATCCCGCAACGAAATTCGTTCCTCACTGGAAGAACGATCCGCGCAAATCGAAGATCACCATCCGGCATCTCGGCTCACACACCTCGGGTCTTTCGGATTCGACGACGGAGAGCGTGAAACACGAGGAACAGCCGGGCTGGATGGGTGATTTCTGGAAGCGCCTCGATCCGCCCCGCGACCCATTCACGCTGGCCCGTGACGAGGCGCCGCTGATGGCAGCGCCCGGCGAGAGGCTCCAATATAGCAATCCCGGCATCGGTATGGTGGCGTATTGCGTGACCGCCGCCATCCGCGACGGCGAACACAAGGACATCCGCACGCTCCTGCGCCAGCGCGTTATGCGGTCCATCGGCGTGCCAGATACGGAGTGGTCGGTGGGTTATGGGAAAACTTTCGTGGTGGATGGTCTGCCGCTGGTTGCGACCTGGGGTGGCGGTGCCTTCACGCCGCGCGCCACGGCGCGCATCGGTCGGTTGGTTTTGCGGGATGGCAATTGGGAAGGCCGGCGGCTTCTCAGCAAGGACGCGGTGCGACAGGTGACAGGCGACGCCGGGCTGGTTGGCCATTGCGGCATGGGCTGGTGGAGCAACGGCGCGCAACGTTACAGCAAACTGCCGAAGGACGCCGTGTGGGGCGCGGGCGCGGGCGACCAACTGTTGCTCGTGGTGCCGAGCCTGAACCTCATCATGGTGCGCAACGGCGAGACGCTGGTGCCCGGGCCGGGCGAGCCGCCGGTGCGGGACGACGACGTGTTCACCAGGTATCACGATTACCGCGCGCGGATTCTGTTCGAGCCGCTGGTGGAAGCGATGACCAATGCGCTTGCTGCGAGCGCGCCACCGCACAGTTCCTCGATCAAGGAAGTCCGCTGGGCGCCGGTGGAAACCATCCGGCGCGCGGCACGTGGCAGTGATAACTGGCCGCTGGCGTGGGCGGACGACGACGCACTCTACGGCGCTTACGGCGACGGCAACGGCTTCGAGCCATTCATCGCGCAGAAGCTCAGCATGGGCTTTGCCCGCATCACCGGCGGCCCGGCCGACTTCGCTGGCGTGAACCTCCGCTCGTCCACGGGCGAAACGCGCGGCGACGGACCTGCCGGCAGGAAAGCCAGCGGCCTCCTCTGCGTGGACGGCACGCTTTACCTTTGGACCCGCAACGCCACCAATTCGCAGCTCGGCTGGTCGGGCGACCACGGCGCGACATGGAGCTGGGCTAACTGGCGCTTCACAGAAAGTTTCGGCTGCCCATCGTTTCTCGACTTTGGCAGGAACAACGCGCAAGCCCGCGACGAGTTCGTTTACCTTTATTCGCCAGATGCCAATTCCGCCTACCAAACCGCCGACCATCTCGTGCTGGCTCGCGCGCCCAGGACACGCTTTCGCAACCGCGCCTCCTATGAATTCTTCTCGGGCCTTGATGCGGCTGGCCAACCTCAGTGGACCCGTAATCTCAGCGAGCGCGGCTCCGTCTTCACTCACGCCGGCCGCTGCTACCGCAGCCGGGTCACTTACAACGCTCCGCTGCGACGCTATTTCCTCGTGCAAGCCGTTCCCGCCGCCGCTTCGCGAGATCGCGCCGGGACACTCGACACACGTTTCCACGGCGGCCTCGCCATCTACGACGCTCCCGAACCGTGGGGCCCGTGGACGACCGCCTTCTTTGCCGACCGCTGGGATGTCGGTCCCGGCGACTCGGCCAGCTTCCCTTCCAAATGGATCAGCGCCGACGGCCTGACGTTGCATTTGATTTTCTCGGGCGACGATTGCTTCTCGGTGCGCCAGGCCACTTTGGTTCCTGTCGTCCGCCAGGATGGCCGATGAAGCGGTGTTGACGAAAGATGACTTCGGTGTCCGACGGGACCCTGCGCGGTGGACGGGCATACCTCAAACGTCTCGCCGCCGAGGGCGGGCAAATTAGTTAGTTCGCGCCCAGAGCGCCTGGTAGGTCCTGGCTAAATCCGGGAAGGCTGTGCGGGACGCTCGGAGATCGCGTCGGAGACGCAGGAAGAGGCGGGAATCCGAACGCCACGGCTCCCAGAGTAAAAGCGCCAGTGCGTTTAGGAGTCTCTCCTGTGGATGGCGCATGGGCCTTCGGGCAAAGAGTGCCGCGGGGCCGAATGCCCTCACGTTCATCAGTAAGTTTCTCCAGGGATTTGTCTCGGGAAATTTGTTGACCGGGCATAGCGCGTACTCGCGGGCAGATTGAAACGACCGGTCGAGGCGCCGGTTCTCCAGCCAGAGCCACAGGGAAAGTCCCAGGGTGCGAAGTTCTTCGTGCTGCCCCTGAAGCACTGTAAGCGAAGCGGAGGCGCGATAGGGGTGAAGCTTGAACCTGACGCCCGCCGCGTGATGGCGGCGCACAGCGGAGAGCCAGGGCAAGGGCTCCCAAAGGGTCAGACGCCGCAAACGCTCGTGCCGTTCCAGGCAACTCCAATGGTACAGGCCGAAGGACGCCAGTAAGGCGTCGCCAAAAGCCAGTTGAGCCTTGGCCAGGTTGCGGCCGGCGAAGTCGGCATCTTCCGCAGTGACGAGTTTGTGCTCCAATCTTTCTCCGGCGAAGAGCAGACCAGTACAGCGGTTCATCAACAGGCGGGTGGCTTCGCTTAAAGGAATGTTTCGGGCTTCGCGGTGATGCTCGCAACCCTCGAGCAATTCCTCGGTCCCTAAGAGCCAGCAGTGGCCCATCACCAAATCGTAATGGAACATCGTTGTTGGACTGCGCTGCAAATCATCAAGCGAGATGATTTTGAATTCCACCTCGACGCCGGCAACTGGGGAAAGGCGCTCAGCGAGTTGATGAAGTCCGCGTTCATAACGCCAGCGATTGAGGAAACGATTCCCGCGAACGCAGACATAAAACTCCAAATCGTTGTAAGGCCGGTCTCCGGCTTCCGTTTCGAGCACGCCGCCTTCCCCCCGCCCATAGCCGCCGCCGAGCATGACTGCTTCGAGTTTGTGGCCGGGAATGATGCTTTGGACGCCAGCACGAACATGGTCGCAGGTCCGCGCCAGGTGCTGTTCTAATTGATCACTGCCCTGGCGGGTGAACCGCGGCGCTTCTCCGACCGGGGGTAACTTGGCGTGTTCGGCGGGCAGGCTTTCCGGCGGGGCTGAAGCGAGGGTCGGCATTGATGGGTGGATTATCCGGCGGGTTTGCACTCCGCCCACGTTGGGCCTGTGATCTTCGCGCCGGGCATGTTTTCGCGATAAGCAGCCCACCCCTCCCGGAAACCGGTCAGCCGCGCTCGACGCTGCTGCCAGCGAATGCGCACAGCGTGTGGCCATTCACGGAGCCGGCGTGTGCGCGCACAATAGCGGAAGTCCCTCCGCGCATCATTCAGCCAGCCCAGGAACACGGTGCGCGGCCAGTTGAAGTCACGTCGTTCCCCCGGCCAGACTGCCGCGAGCGCGCGAGCTTCGCCGTGGCTGCGCTTGTAAGCCTGGGCCGGAGTGTAGTTGTGCGAATGCATGGCGACGGATTCCGGGACATACACCACGCGATAACCCTGCGCCCGGCACCAGCGGGTATATTCGTCGTCTTCGGAATATTGCATTCGTTCGTTGAAGCCGCGCCTGGCCCAGATGTCCTTGCGGATTCCGCTGCTGGCCATGCTGAAGAAGTGGCCCCACCTGGCTGATTCGCGGGCCGGCCCGAAACAGCGCTCGTAGTCGTGCGCGTACACCGCCTGACAATCGAGGCGGGGAATCTGCCGGCCAAACGTCGCGGCGACGCGCGAATCCAGCAACGCGGTGACCAGCGGCCGCAGCCAATTGCTTCCCTGCGGAGTGGCATCTGCATTCAGAAAGATGCCGAAATCGGAGCGGGCCAGTTGCATCCCGTGGTTCATCACGCGGGCCGGGTTGTATTCGTGCGGGGCGATTTGGATGAAATGCCGCGGCCCGGCTGCACGGATCAATTCCACCGAGCCATCGCTCGAGCCGGAGTCAATGACGATCAATTCCCAATGGCGATGGCTCTGCGCCTGTAGCGCCGGCAGCGTGTCGCGCAAAGCCCAGCCTTCATTGAAGGACCGCATGATGATGCTGACGAACGGATCATTCATACTTCGGCGAGCGTTAATTCAGTTCCGCACCGTCAGCTTAGGAAGAGGCAGGCCGCCCTGCCATAGGGTGCTTCCCCCGGATGTTTTGGGTTTTCACCTGCTTCAATCTCGCGGGGCGGGCGGAAACTATCGGGCCGGTATGAGATTGATGTTCTGGAATGGGTTCCTTCGCGGCGGTTTGAGAGGCAACCCGATCAGCCGCGCGCAGTTTAAAAATCGGTGCGACTCCACCGGCTGGCTTATCGCGGCTCTTTTGTTCATCCTGATTCCCTCGAGCAGGGGACCGGCCGCCACGCTGCCACCGTACTTTGTCGAGGAGCCCATCGGCGGCGAGTGGAATGAGGCCTGCGGTCTCACGTTCGATTTTGCGGGGCGAATGTACGTGTGGGAACGGGGTGGGCGCGTCTGGGTTGTGGAGACCAATGGCACCCGACTTCCGCAGCCGCTCATCGACATCAGCGAGGAAGTGGGCGGCTGGCGGGACTTTGGGATGCTGGGCTTCGTGCTGGATCCCCGCTTCGAGCACAATGGTTACATCTATTTGTCGTACGTGGTGGATCGGCACCACTTGAAAAAATTCGGCACGGCGGATTATGACCCCAACACCAACGAGTATTTCCAGGCAACCATTGGGCGGCTGACGCGCTACACCGCCCGGGCGGCGGATGGTTTTCGCACAGTCGATCCCGACAGCCGCCTGGTGCTGGTAGGCGAGAGCATCAGCACCGGTTTCCTTGTCACGCACCAATCGCATGGCACGGGGTCTTTGGTGTTTGGGACGGACGGAACATTGCTTGCCTCCGCAGGCGAAGGAGCGAGCTATGACGGAGTTGATGCCGGCGGCGCGGTCGCCGGGAATTATGTAGCCCAGGCCCTGGCCGATGGGATCATCCAATCGAAGGAAAACGTGGGCGCCTATCGCTCGCAACTGGTCGATTCCCTCGGAGGCAAGGTCATTCGCATCGATCCCGCGACGGGCGATGGCATTCCCGGAAATCCATTTTTTGATCCGGCCCAGCCGCGCTCCGCGCGCTCGCGTGTCTGGGCGCTGGGACTGCGCAATCCCTACCGCATGACGCTGCGTCCGGGCAGCGGCAGTCTGAATCGGGCGGATGCGAGGCCCGGCGTGATCTATTTGGGCGACGTAGGCTGGTCCGGCTGGGAGGAATTGAACGTTATCACAAGGCCGGGACAGAATTTTGGCTGGCCCGTTTATGAAGGCATGGAACCCCAGCCCGAGTATGATCCGTTTCGCGTCGAGAATCGGGATGCCCCCAATCCGCTCTATGGAACGTCCGGCTGCAACCGGCGATACTTTACTTTCCATGAGCTCATGCACGAGGACACGCTGGCGCCGGATCCCTGGTTCCCGAACCCCTGCGATTCAGGGCAGGCCGTCCCGGCTTCAATCCCGCACTTTGTCCACTCCCGTTCAGCCATTGAATGGCGGGAGTCCGTGCGCATCGGCGCTTACGACCCAAACGGCAACGGCATATTCCTCCCGCTCGGCGCTTCCAACTCGCCTGTTTCTGGCGGGCAGTTCAGTGGCGAGTGTTCGGTGGGGGGCGTCTGGTATTCGGGCGATGACTTCCCGCCGGACTATCGGGACACCTATTTCCACGGCGATTTCGAGAAAGGTTGGATCCGGAATTTCGTCTTCGACACTAACAACCGGCCGGTGGCCGTGCGTGACTTCCTTTCCGGCGGTGGCGGGATTGTCGCGATGGCCACGCATCCGGCCCAAGGCGGTTTCTATTACGTTCGCTGGGGCACGGAAGTGTTGAAGGTGTCTTATTCACTCGGTGCCAACCTGCGTCCAATCGCGATTGCTTCGGCCGACCGGGCATTCGGCCCCGGCCCGCTCACGGTTCAATTGACTGGAACGAACTCCTCGGATCCCGAAGGATCGCCGCTCGCCTACCAGTGGGACTTCGGCGACGGCTCGCCCGCGGACACCAACGCGAATCCTTCCCACGTCTTCCAGGCTCCAGCCGCGGTTCCCACCAAATACACCGTGACATTGACGGTCACTGACACCAACAACGCCAGCGCCACCACCACGCTGATTGTGTCGGTCAATAACACACCCCCGTCCGTCACGATCCGAATACCCGCGGACGGATCAAAATATTCATTGAGCGGCGACACCATCTATCAGCTCAACGCAGCGGTGACCGACGCTGAGCATTCCGATGGTCAACTGCTCTATCAATGGCAGACGACTCTTCACCACAATGACCATCATCACTCGGAGCCGGTGGACACCAATCGCAGCCCGACCACGCTCATCTCACCGGTCGGCTGTTCCGGAGGCGAGGCGTATCACTTCCGCATCACGCTCATCGTAACTGATCCGGAAGGCCTTTCGACGACCAACGAGGCAAGGGTGTATCCCGACTGCGAATCAAGCCTCCCGCGCGAAATGTTTCCCACGCCCTGGATGCAGCTCGATGTCGGCGCGGTCTCCATTCCCGGCAGCGCCAGTTATTCCAACCGGATCTTCACCGTCGCCGGCTCGGGCGAGGACATCTGGGGCACCGCCGACGAATTTCGGTTCGCCTATTGGGCCCACGCGGGCGACGGACAGGTCAGCGCCCGCGTCCTCAGCCAGGATAACACGCAACCCGGCGCCAAAGCCGGCGTGATGATCCGGGAAACCCTCAACCCAGGTTCGAGATACGCGATGGCCGCGGTGACGCCGGGCGGATTGTTCTTCCAATACCGCACCACGCCGAACGGAGCGAGCAGCTTCACCCAGGTCTTCGACATCTCCGCGCCGTACTGGGTCAAGCTGGTCCGGAGCGGGAACCAATTCATTGCCTATGCTTCTCCGGATGGCGTCAATTGGACTTCCTTCGGCTCGGTCAACGTCACGATGGCAAGCGCTGTTTCGAGCGGATTGGCCGTGACCAGCCATAACGAGAGCCGCCTCTCCGCGGTGAACTTTGATCAGGTCGTCGGTATCGTCGGTGACACGGTGCCACCCAATGGTTCGCTGCCCGCTCCATGGCAAACCCTCGACATCGGGGCAGTCCTCGTCGCGGGCGGTGCCAGTCATGCCGGCGGAGCCTTCACCGTCAGCGGATCGGGCGACGGCATCTGGGGCCTCGCCGATGCCTTCCGCTTCGTGCATCGCTCGTGGACTGGCGACGTGGAAATCGTGACGCGCCTGCACGGCATGGAGGACACCGCGCCGTGGGCGAAAGCGGGGGTGATGATCCGCGAAACACTCGAGGCGGATTCGCCAGGCGCGCTGCTCTGGTTTACACCTCACAATGGAGCCGGTTTGCAGAGCCGGGCACTGGCCGGCGGCGCCAGCCGTCTTTCTCGCGGCCCGGGTCTGAGCGCGCCGGCATGGCTCAAGTTGACGCGCCGGGGCAACGAGTTTGCCGGGTCGGTGTCCACCAACGGCACAGATTGGGCCTACGTCGGAACCCATACCGTGTCTCCCGGCGCGACCACCTATGCCGGACTGGCCGTGAGCTCCCTGGACAACTCTCGTTTCAACACCGCGACGTTCAGCAATGTGGTCGTTCGACTCCCCCAGCCACCATTCGTCATCGGGGTCGAAGAAACCAACTGGCCGGCGAAACGACTGTCGCCACGAGTTTCCTGGGTGCCCGGCGGAGCGGCGGCGCAGTTCGCTCTGAAGGTTGAAGATCACCCGGACCATCGCCACGAGCTGCAACGATCAACTGATTTGCTCCAATGGCAGTCCGCCGCGTTTCTGGACAATCGCGGCGGAACAACTTTCTTCGTCGATTCCCTGGTCTCAACTCAACGCCAGAGGTTCTACCGCGTTCTTGTGGCTCCATAATGCTGGACACCGCAAGAGTCCACCTTCTCTATGCCTCGACCTCGGGGGCCATTTCCGACGGGCGTGACCAATCAGAACATTGATTACTTGCTCTTTACGCACCCGTGGCTATGAATATCCGAGTGTTTAGGTCCAGACCTGCGAGCAAACGAAACGCTCAAAAACTCGCCCTTCCCAAAGCGGCGACAGGCATCCAGGGACTCGACGAGATCACGGGGGGTGGGGTGCCCCGAGGACGTCCCACGCTCGTTTGCGGCAGCGCCGGCTGTGGCAAGACTCTTCTGGCGATGGAATTTCTCGTGCGTGGCGCCACGCAGCACAAGGAGCCCGGCGTGTTCATGGCGTTTGAGGAAACGGCCGAAGAACTCGCGCAAAACGTCCGATCGCTCGGCTTTGACCTCGATGAATTAATCAAGCGGAAGAAAGTCGTGGTGGACTTTGTGCGGGTCGAGCGGAGTGAAATTGATGAAACGGGGGAGTACGACCTGGAAGGTTTGTTCGTCCGGCTGGGCTATGCCATCGACAGCATCGGGGCCAAGCGCGTCGTGCTGGATACCATCGAGACGCTCTTCAGCGGCTTGTCCAACATGGCCATCCTGCGGGCGGAGTTGCGCCGGCTGTTTCGTTGGCTCAAGGACAAGGGCGTTACCGCAATCATCACTGGCGAGCGCGGCGAAGGCCAGTTGACCCGCCACGGGCTGGAAGAGTACGTGTCGGACTGCGTGATCCTGCTCGATCATCGCGTGATCGAGCAGGTTTCCACCCGGCGATTGCGCATCGTCAAGTATCGGGGCACGACCCATGGCACGAACGAGTATCCGTTTCTGATCGACAACGACGGCATCAATGTGCTGCCGATCACCTCGATTGGTCTGGAGCACAAGGTGAGCAAGGAGCGGATTTCAAGCGGAGTGCCCCGCCTGGACACCATGCTGGGCGGCGCGGGTTATTTCCGGGGAAGCAGCGTTTTGGTGACGGGCACGGCAGGGACCGGCAAGACCAGCATGGCGGCGCACTTCGCACGCGCCACGTGCACTCGCGGGGAGAAGTGTCTCTACTTTGCTTTCGAGGAGTCGCCGGGGCAGATCGTTCGCAACATGCGCTCGATCGGCGTGAATCTGGAACCGTGGTCCAGGAAGGACCTGCTGCGCTTCCATTCGATTCGCGGCACGCTCCAGGGCCTGGAAATGCATTTGACCTCGTTTCATAAACTGGTGCAGGAGTTTCAACCGCGAGTCGTCATCTTCGATCCCATCGACAGTTTGGTGCAGGCGGGCACGGTTAAAGACGCCACGGGCATGCTGACACGCCTCATCGATTTCCTGAAGGTCCAGCAGGTGACCGCGCTGATGACCAACTTGATTCACGGTGGCCAGACGGTGGAAAACAGTGGCGTGGACATCTCTTCGCTGGTGGACACCTGGCTGTTGCTGCGGGACATCGAACTGGGCGGCGAGCGCAACCGCGCCTTGTATCTCCTCAAATCGCGCGGCATGGCTCACTCCAATCAAATCCGCGAGTTCCTGCTCACGGACCAGGGTATCGACTTGCAGGATGTTTACCTGGGCCCGGAAGGTGTCCTTACCGGAGCGGCGCGCCAATCCCAGGAGGCGCGTGAGAAAGCGGGCGCGGTGGTTCGACGGCAGGAAATCGAAGGCAAGCAGCGGGAGCGAAAGCGCAAGCGCGAGGCGCTCGAAGCCCGCATCGAGGCTCTGCGAAAGGAATTCGAAGCGGAAGAGGAGGAGTCAAAACGGGCCATGGGCCAGGAACAGCTTCGGGAGAACAATTTGCGGCTGGAGCGGCAACGCATGGCGGCCAGGCGCAAGGCGGATGCGGAACCCGATGCAGTCCCGTTCCAGACAAACCGGCAGGTTAGAGTATGACAAAGTCAGTTGAAAACAGTCCGAAGGAAGACATCTGGGAGCTGCGCCTGTACGTCGCGGGGCAGACCCCTAAGTCCCTCACGGCCTTCGCCAATCTCAAGAAGCTGTGCGAGGCCCATCTGGCCGGGAGGTATACGATCGAGGTCGTGGATCTACTCAAGCAGCCGCAATTGGCGGCCGGCGACCAGATTGTCGCGATTCCCACGCTCGTCCGCAAATTACCGGAGCCGTTGCGCAAAATCGTGGGCGATCTCTCGAATACCGAGCGGACTTTGGTGGGCCTGCAGTTGCGGCCGGCCAAATAAGGTGTATGAGGAGAATCTGATGGCCAGAGCAAAAAATCGCGTCACCGCGGCATTTGAGAAATCCCTGGACGAACGGCAACGGCGGGGACGCTATGTTCTGCGCTTGTACGTGACTGGCATGACGCCGCGTTCCACGGAGGCGTTTGCCGCCATCAAGGCCATCTGCGAGGAACATCTCCAGGGCCGTTATGATTTGGAAGTGATCGACATCTACCAACATCCGGCCCTGGCGAAAGATGAACAGATCATCGCCGTGCCGACGCTCGTAAAGAAACTGCCCGCCCCCTTGCGGCGCTTGATTGGAAACCTCTCCGCCGAAGAACGCGTGCTTTTGGGGCTGGATCTCTGCCACGCCATGGCTGGGTCGCAACCTTTAAACCGGATTCGAAAGGAGAGTTAGCCATGCCAACGCTCAACACCGGGATCGAGGCACAATCCGCCACCGTGGAGAAACTACAGTCCGAGAATGCGGAACTCCGCCTTCGATTGCAGGAGGCGGAAGAGACCATCGACGCCATCAGGACCGGTGGAGTGGATGCTGTGGTGGTCGAAGAGCCGGCGGGCCACCGGATTTACACATTGGAAGGCGCCGAACGCCCGTACCGGCTGTTTGTCGAGGAAATGCAGCAAGGCGCGGCCACGTTGAACGCGGAGGGCACCATTGCATGGTGTAACCGGCAACTGGCTGAACTGCTCAGAATGCCCCACGAAAAACTGGTTGGCTCGGCCTTGGAGGACTTTGTCGCGCCCGACAGCCGAGTCGTCTATCAGAACCTGTTGTGGCAGGGCCAGACGCGCTCGGGTCGCGGAGAAGCGCAACTCCTTCGCGCGGACGGCACGTTGGCATCAGTGCTTCTGACGTTCAATGCGCTGCCGAAAGATTGCGATTCAGCCATTGGCGTGTTGGTGACCGACCTGACTCCGCAACGTCATCATGAGCAATTGGCTGCCGCCCACGTGGCGCTCCACGAGAGTGAACGGCGCTTTCGCGAGAATGATCGACGAGCTTCCGGTGGCGATCTATACCACGGATGCAAGAGGGCGCCTCACCCATTCAACCCGGCCGCCGTCAAGCTCTCCGGCCGCACGCCGGAGTTGGGCACCGACCAATGGTGCGTCAGTTTCAAACTCTACCACGCGAATGGGCGGCCCATGGCACACGACGAATGCCCGATGGCCATCGCTCTGAGAGAGGGCCGAATCATCCGCGATTCCGAGGCCATCGCTGAACGGCCTGACGGCACGCGCGTCTGGTTCACCCCTTATCCGACCCCCCTGCGGGATCGCGCGGGCAAGATCATCGGGGGCATCAACATGCTGCTGGACATCACCGAGCGTAAACAGGCGGAGGAGGCCCGTGCCAAGCTGGCGGCCATCGTTGATTCATCGGACGACGCCATCATCAGCAAAACGCTCGACGGAGTGGTCACGAGTTGGAATGCCGGCGCAGAACGGCTTCTGGGATATCCCGCCGCGGAAATGATCGGGCAGTCGATTATCAAGGTCATCCCTCCTGACCATCAAAGTGAAGAGGCGGGAATCCTGAGGCGTTTGCGTCGCGGGGAGCGTATCGAACATTTCGAAACTGTGCGCATGACCAAAGGCGGACGGCGCATCAACGTCTCACTGAGTATTTCTCCGATCCGCGATTGGGCCGGCCGGGTGACTGGCGCATCCAAAATCATGCGTGACATCACCGCGCGCAAGCGTGCGGAAGAGGCGTTGCGAGTGGCGCAAGCGCAACTGGAGGATCGTGCGTACCAGCTCGAACAAGCCGTAGCCGAGCGCACCGCGGAATTGACCGCGACCAACCAGCAGTTGGAAGCCTTCGCCTATTCGGTCGCACACGACTTGCGCGCGCCGCTGCGCTCCATGGAGGGCTTTTCCGCGATGCTGTTGGAGGAAGCCGGCCCGGCGTTGAATGAAGCCTGCCAGAACCATGCCCACTGCATCAGCCGCGCGGCGCAATTCATGGATACGCTGCTCATGGACCTGCTCGCTTTTAGCAGCACCTCTGGAAAGAAGGTTCCGGTGGGCGCCGTGAAACTGGAAAAGGTGGTGCGCTCCGTCCTTTCCCGGCTGAAAACGGAAATTCGGGAGAAGGACGCCCGGATAAAAATGGTTGGCCCGTGGCCAGCCGTGCTCGCGCACGAAGCCACGTTGGGCCAGGTATTATTTAACCTGGTGAGCAATGCATTGAAGTTCGTGTCTCCGGAGGTGAAACCCGTGGTGCGGCTGCACGCGCAAAAATGCGCAGCAAAGAAGGCCTCGCCGCGATCGCCTGAGAATTGGGTGCGCGTGTGGGTGGAAGATAACGGCATCGGCATAGCCCCCGAACATCAGGCACAGGTGTTCAAACTGTTTACCCGCCTCGAAGGAGCTACTTACCGCGGCACTGGCGTTGGTTTGGCCATCGTCGAGAAAGGAATCGAACGGATGGGGGGTCGAACCGGTGTGGAGTCCGCGCCAGGCAAAGGCAGCCGTTTTTGGTTTGAGTTGCGCAAGGCGTGAGATTCGCGGATCGGTTTGACGACGGCCCTAAAAGCAGCCGCCGACGCAACGCGGCGGATGCGCGGCGGGCGCAGCCTCCCGAAGAAATCCGCCCCCTCACGTCGGCGGCTACGTCGGTTAATTCATTATTGAACGGACTGTTAAGGTCCGAAGTTTGGCGGCCGGAATTTTTTATGAACGAAAAGCAAACGATCCTTTTGGTGGATGACAGCGACGACGATCTGTCACTGATGAAACACGCCTGCTCCGCCGCACACTTCAAGGCGTCCTTGAAGACCGTCAACAACGGCGAGGAGGCCATTGCCTACCTGAAAGGCGACGGCGTTTTTGCCAACCGCGACAAGTACCCGCTGCCGTCCGTCATGCTGCTCGACCTGAACATGCCGAAGGTGAATGGATTTGGCGTCCTGACCTGGGTCCGGACGCAGCCTGTGCTCAAACGCCTTTCGATCATCATCCTCACCGCTTCGAGCCGGCCGGATGACGTGGAGCGGGCCTTCGATTTGGGAGCAAACTCCTACCTCGTCAAACCCGCCACCATGGCCGCGCTGATCGCCATGATTTGCTGTTTGCGGGATTGGCTGGAGTATAATCACTTCCCGCCGCTCACTGAGGCGATGAAGAGAACGCCACAATTTCGACTGGAGGACAGCTCCCGAAAGGAATAATCACACGCGCTTTGTCGCAGCTTCGAGCTGCGTCACCTCGCACCGAAGCGGTGTCCCTCTCCTGAGGCACAAGTCCAGGGTGCCTTCGCGCTTTCGTCCTGGGCTTTTCGCCCCTCCCGCGCTACGGTCTTCACCCACTTCAAAGGAGCAGCCTCAACGGCCTAGGCTGTCCGTGTCCGTCGGAATATTTCAACTCGAACAGACACGATGACAGAGCAATCATCAGAGCGCGCGCCGCGGATCTCCATTGGCATCCGGGCCTGGAACGAAGAATCAGTCATCCGCAAGACCCTGGAGTCTGTTTTTCAACAATCCCTGTTCGAGGAACTGGCCCGGCGTGGCGAGCGCTGTGAGGTGCTTTGTATCCCGAATGGTTGCACCGATCGGACGGCGGAGGTGGCGGCGGCAGTGTTTGCCGAACAGGCGTACTCCCATCCCTTCGCCAATGCGTTCACCTGCCACGTCACCGAGATCAAGGAAGCAGGCCGCAACCACACCTGGAACGCTTTCGTCCATTCGCTGTCGAGTCCGGACGCGGAGTTTCTCTTCATCATGGACTCCGACATCCTGTTCAATCAGCGCGAGACGTTGTTCAATCTTTATTCCGCACTGTTGAATCATTCCGAGGCCGCCATCGCCAGCGACCGCGCCATCAAGGACATTCAGTTCAAGCCGCGGAAGTCGCTCATCGACCGGATTTCACTGGCCACGACGGACATGACGGCCACCATCGAAGGCCAGATTACCGGGCAGCTTTATGGCATCCGGTCGAGCGTCGCCCGGCGCCTTTATCTCCCGAAGGATTTGGGCATCGACGATGGCTTCATCAAGGCGGTGGTTTGCACGGACTTTTTCCTGCGCCCAATGACGCCTGCCCGGATCATCGTTCCGCCGAATGCAGCTCACGTTTACGAAGCCTACACCTCGGTGAAGGAGATTTTGAACAATCAAAAAAGGCAGATGATCGGCCAGGCGATTGTCCATGTGCTCCTCGATCATCTGCGCCAGCTTCCGTCCACCCAGCGGTGGGATTTGTCTTCGACCTTACGCGACAAGGACGAGCAGGATCCTGATTGGCTGAAGAAGCTCATCGACGCGCATCTGGGCCGGGCCCGTTACTTTTGGAGAATTTTCCCGGACGCTCTGACGTTCCGTTTCAAGCGCTGGCTCAAGATGTCGGGCGGCAGACGGGTGACTCATTTTCCAGCCGCAGTGGCCGGATTTGTGGTGACGCTGGTTGCGTGCGCGCGGGCGCATCGACACTTCAGGCGCGGACAAATGCACTACTGGCCAAAAGCCAGTCGCGAAAACATTCAACGCCTGAACGTCGATGAGCCCGCCAACGCGGCCGTCCAGCCTCAACCGGCAAAAACTTGAACCCCTGGCCGGCCCAGCACTATGAACGCGATTCCGCAGCAAAAATCTTACTACGGGAAATATTGGACTGAAGGTCATGAAGTTTATTCCGGCGACAAGCAGGGCTACGCCGGAAACTTTCGCGACTGGATGCGGGCCGAACTGGAAGGACTGCCCCACAACCACAAGGTGCTGGAGGTCGGTTGCGGTGATGCCTCGTTCACCAAAAGCCTTGCGGAAATCTCCCCGCGCGTCACGGCCATCGACATTTCCTCGGAACAGATTGAAATGAACGCCCGCGCTCATCCGGAGGTCGATTTTCTCCAGCATGATGTCGCCGAGCGTTTCCCGTTCGAGGACGAAAGTTTCCATGTGATCTGGTGCTCCGAGGTGTTGGAACATCTGTTTGACCCTGGCTTTGCGCTCCGGGAAATGTACCGGGTGATGACGCGAGGCGGGAAACTCCTCATCACCGTGCCCTATCACGGCTTGTTCAAGGACGTCCTGATCGCGCTCTTCCGCTGGGACGAGCATTTCTCGCCGACTAATCCGCACATCCGCTTCTTCACGCGCAACACACTGACCCAGGCGGTCGCCCAGGCCGGATTCCAGCAAGTCGAGACCCATACTTGCGGGATGAACAAGCCGCTCCGCGATCTGTTCATCGCCACGAACCTCCTGCTGAAGGCACGGAAGGAATGAGACCAAGTCTAGACCACCTGCGCTTTGGCGGCGCGCCTGGAGAGACGTGCCCTGCCGCCATCGACGGCAGGGCGGCGACCTCCGCGCGCACCGGGGCCTGAAATCTTTGTCGTGGAAACGAAAGACCTCATCGGGTTGTGCCTGCTGTTCATTGCCACGCTGATTGGCATTGGGGTGACCTCCGTCTCACCGCGGGCGCGGGACATCGCCTTCTTTCTGATGGTCGCCGGCGCGGTAGTGACTCACAAGCTGGACATCAATTTTCTGACTCACTTCTGGTATCGCGGCACGACGCGCGGCCTGGAGATTTCCTTCGTGGATGTGCTGGCGGTCAGCGTGTTGGTCAGTTCATTTCTGTTTCCCCGGCCGGGCACGTCGCGCTTCTATTGGCCGGCGAGCCTTGGCCTGATGCTCCTGTTCTTTGCCTACGCCTGCCTCACGGTGATTTTCGCCGAGCCAAGGATGAACGGCGTCTTCGAGCTTTCCAAAATGGCGCGCGGGCTGGTGTTCTTTTTGGCGGCGGCGCTGTTTGTGCGCAGCGAACGGGAATTGTCGATCGTCGTGCTGGCGCTGGGTTGCGCCATGTGCTTTGAAGGCGCGCTGGCCATCAAGCAACGTGGCATCGACGGCGTTTACCGGGTGACCGGCAGCCTGGAGCACCCGAACAGTCTCTCGATGTATCTCTGCCTGGTCGGGCCGATCTTCATTGCGGCGGCCGCTTCGACGCTGCCCAAATCGCTCCGTTATCTGTCGGCCATCGCCATTGGGCTGGCGGCGCTTTCGATGCTGCTGACCATCTCGCGCGCGGGCATTCCCATCTTTGCGTTCATCATGCTCGGCGCCACCGCCCTGTGCGTCTCCTGGCGGATCACTTTGAAGAAGGTCGCGATGACGTGCCTCATCGCTCTCGGTCTGGCCGGCATGTTGGCCCGCTCATGGGACACGCTGAAGGATCGTTTTCTGGAGGCGACCTTCGAGCAGGAATACCTCGATGAAAACCTGGAAGGGCGAGGCTTCTACCTCCGGCTGGCGAAAGCGATCGTGCTCGACCGTCCGCTCGGCGTTGGCTTGAACAATTGGTCACACGCCGTGAGCAAAACCTACGGCCCGCGATTGGGAACACCTTACGAGGATTACGACGACCTAACTTCTGTTCCCGACCGCGAGGAAGTGGAAAGTTTCAACTACGCCGCGCCCGCGCACAACCTGGGCGCGCTGGTCGCCGGTGAACTCGGCGTGCCCGGCCTGCTGCTCTTCGCCCTGCTTTGGCTGCGCTGGCTGCAAATGGGATCGACCTTCATCTGGCGGCGCATCCCGCTGGCGACGCATCGGCTCGGCGTTGGAATCGTTTTCGGTCTCGGCGGTGTGCTGTTGCAAAGCGTCACCGAATGGACATTTCGGCAGACGCACATTTTCCTGACCTTCCACGTTCTGCTTGGTGTGCTGGCCAGCCTTTATCACCTGCACCGACAAGCCCGGCGCCGCGAGGTCGAAGCGCGCGCCTTCATCGAGGAGCGGGAACTGTCAGCGGACGCCGAACTGGAACCCGCTCACGCCTGAGCCGGCTTGCCATGCGCGTCGTCCATCTGCTCCGCAAATGCGACCCGGCCGAATGGGGCGGCACCGAGACGGCCATCCAACGATTGATCGAGGACTTGCGTGAGCAGGGAGTCGCGTCAGTGGTTCACTGTCCACGCCTGAACAAAGGCCACGCCAGCGGCGCCGATCCCCTGGCTGAAGCCGGATGCCTGGTCCGACGCTACCGGGCTTTCGTTCCGGTTTGGGGTCTCTCGCGCCGGCAAAAGCAACAGCACATCGCGGTCGGTGGGAACCTGGTTTCCTTCGACTTGTTCCGTTCACTCTGGAAGGAGCCGGATGTCTCGGTGATTCACACCCACACGCTAGGGCGTCTGGGTGGCATTGCCTCGACGATTGCCCGGCGGCGCGGCCTGCCTTTGGTGGTCACGATTCATGGCGGGTTGCTGGATTTACCGTCCGCAATCAAAAAGGAATTTAACAACGGCGCATCCGACGGCTTCGACTGGGGGCGCGTCTTCGGCCTGCTTCTGAAATCGCGTCATCTACTCGAACACGCCGACGCCGTTCTCACCTGCAATCCGAGAGAAGCGGAGTTGCTGCAGCAACAGCATCCCGGAAAGCGGGTGCAAGTGCAGCCGCACGGCGTGTCGATGGCGCGTTACCAGAACGACCATCGCACGGCGGCGCTTGAAGCCTTTCCGCAGATTTGCGACCGAGATGTCCTGCTGTGCGTCGGGCGGATTGATCCGGTGAAGAACCAAGGCTGGCTTCTTGAACAGGCAGGGCCACTCTTCAAAAAACATCCGGAAGCCATGTTGGTATTCGCGGGCGGCTGTACGGATGAAGCTTATGGCGGGGCGCTGCAGCGACAAATCGAGGAGTCAGGTTTTCAAGACCGCATCCTGATGGTCGGGAACCTCCCGCCGGGCAACTCGCGCCTAATCGGCCTGTTTCAAGTCGCTCGAGTCGTCGTGCTCCCATCGATCTCGGAAACGTTTGGGCTGGTCATTCTCGAAGCGTGGGCCGCTGGCACTCCAGTCATTGCCAGCCGCACTTCGGGAGCCTGCGCTTTGATCCAGCACGGCGAGAACGGGTGGCTGTTCGATTTGAACAACCCGCCTGAATTTCATGATGCCGTCGCGTTGGCGCTGTGCGTTCCCGAGTTGCGCGAACGGCTGGCGAAAGCGGGCACCCGGCTGGTCGCCACGGAATATGACAGCGCCGCGGTCGCGGCCCGCCTCAAACACCTTTACGAGCAACTCACGGAGACCCGAAATGCGCTACGTCATTCTTCGCGATGATGACACCAGCGCGCTGACGCCGGTGAAATGCCTGGAACGGCTCTACCGCCCGTTTCTGGATCGCGGCCTGCCGGTGAATCTGGCCACCATTCCGAAGGTCCGCGCCGATGTGGTCGGCCCGAATGGACTTTTTGAAGGCTATCTGCTCGGCAAGAATGATTTCACTCCGCTCGCTTCGACCATCGCGAGCAACCAGGAACTGGTTTCCTACCTTCGGGACAATCCCGGCTACCGTATTGTGCAACACGGCTACCATCATTCTCTCTTTGAGTTTGATTCACAGCGGACCGATGACGTTCGCCATCGGCTCGATCAGGGCACCCGGCTGCTCCTGGAAGCGGGATTTCCGAAACCCGGTACTTTCGTCGCGCCTTACGATCGACTCTCCCGTGCCAGCCTGCGCGAAGTCGCCAAACGTTTTCGGGTGCTTTCGACCGGTTGGTTTGAACTCCGGCGCCTGCCTGTTTCGTGGTGGCCGCGTTATGCCCGCAAGAAGCTCTTCCGACGGCCGCATTGGCAGGTTAACGGGACCCTGTTGCTCACTCATCCCGGCTGTTTGCTCTCCCACCAACGGCCCTACTCGACGATGCTGGAGGAAGTGAGGAAGGCTGTAGCGAGCGGCCGCCTGACGGTGCTCGTGACGCACTGGTGGGAATACTTCTACAAGAATAAACCGGATCTGGCGTTCATCGATGTCCTGCACGAAACCGCCGAGTGGCTGGCGCGTCAGCCGGATATCAAAGTGATTTCGTTTGACGACCTGGCGGAAGGCGCCGTGCCGCTGAATTAACTACCTTAGCGCAACTCTGCGGCTTTGATTTGTTGGTCGTGTTCCGCGTCCGCCATTCCTTCTTCGACCAGCCTTTCCGCAAATGTCTGTTCATCCGGCGCATCCAGAGTCGGCGCCTTGTGGCCCGAGGTGCCCGGAACGGGATCCCAGCGTTTGCTCTCAGGAAGATTCTCCGCCGCGGTGGGAAGAGGATTCAACCGCTCTCGCCCCTGAAGTTCCCGCCGCGCTTGTTCAATATCGGAATCCAATATTTGATTTGGTCCCCGACCATTGATGACGGTAATTTCCCGGGCACGGTGTCGAATCATGTTCTGGTCGACTGTCCCAAGCCCCTCGCCATGGTCGCTGAATCGGCCTTCTTCAAGTTGTTTCTGTTTCATACTTGAACTTCGTTGCAGGGGCGGCGGAAGCAACAGTTATTGTGCGGTTTTCCGTGGGGTGTTCAACCCACTGGAATGTGTTGGCGCACGAACGTCCTTGAAATGCCAGCAATCCACGAATCCGTTTTCCGCCATGGAATTACGATGCGCCGTTCGGGCGCAACTGGAACGCCCCGCGCGTGCGACCGACCGAGTGGTTGTCGGGCCACCTGTTCGACCGGCTGCTGGGCGACGCGGCGTATCGCCGGAAATTCGCGGCCCGCTGGAAGGGGCGCAGATCAGCTTTTGAACGGAGGGTGAAGCTGGCAAGATGGGGCCATGACTATCACTGATTGCCCTTCCCAGGTTTGGACTTGCGGCCCCGATCTGGAAAACTTCCTGCCCCCACAACGGGAGACGCTGCTGCGTGCGCTGGCCGGCCAGCTCCGCACCTCCGCCTGCGCCGCCGACCAAGATCTGGGCCACCTCGAAGAACAACTCCTGCGGGGCGGCCACGAACTGTTCGGCCAGATGCTCGAAAAGGCTGCCCAAGAAAAGGCCGCCGCCGCGCCGCCCTTGTGTCCGCACTGTCAGAATAAACTCCGTCGCCTGAGCGCAGGCCACCGCACGACCATCCAAACTCGCTGGGGCCTCATCCGCGTCGAGCGGGTCCGCGGCTACTGTCGGCGCTGCAAAAAGTGGCGCTTTCCCGCCGACGCCCTGCTGGGCCTGCCCGAGCAGGGCACCCAATCCCCCGGCGTGCAGGAAATCGCCGCGCTCGTCGTCAGCAAAATGCCCGCGCCCGAAGCCGAGCAAGTCGTGGAACGTTTGACCGGCGTGAAGGTTTCCGCCGGCACCCTGGCGCGGGCGGCCCGCGTGCAAGGCCCGCGCGCCCAGGAAAAACGCCAGCGGCTCGACGGGCAAATGAGCACCCCCGAAGGCCGGCACCAACAAGACCGCGACCTGCAACTCCAACTGCCGCTGGAACCCTTCACTCTAGTCATCGAACTGGACGCCTGGAACATTCGCGAACGCGACGAGCACTGGGGTCAGAGCGCGGCCCTGCGGGCGGCGGGCCAGGAACCGGCCCGCTGGCACTGGGCTTATGGGGGCACCTGCTTTCGCTTGAACCAGCGGGCGCAGACCGCCGGGGGCCGGCCGGTGATCTTGAGCCGGGGCACCGTCATGACCCGTGGTGGAGTCGACGCGCTCAAAGAACAACTGTGGGCCGAAGCCATGCGCCGGGGCCTGGGCCGGGCCAACGAAGTGCTCATCGTGGCCGACGGTGCCGTGTGGATCTGGAACCTGGGCGGGGATCGGTTCCCCGGCGCCCGCCAGCGGGTGGACTTTTACCACGTGAGCCAGCACCTGTGGGCCGTGGCCCACACGCTGCCCCCCGACGATGAAGCGGCGGCGCGCGCGTGGGTCGAGCCGCTCTTGGCCAAACTCAAAGCGGACGCCAGCTGCGAAGTCATCACCGAATTGGAACAACTCCAGGAGCGGCTGGAAGGAGCGGCCCAAGAGAGGGTGCAAAAAGAAGTGGCCTACCTGCAAAGCCACCGGGAGCGGATGGACTACGGGACAGCCAAGAAGAAAGGCGAGCCGCTGGGCAGCGGCGCGATGGAATCGACCTGCCGGCAGTATCAAGTGCGCTTCAAACGAACGGGCCAATTCTGGAGCCCGACTGGCGACGAAGCGCTGATGTGCCTGGAGACGTTTCGCCGCAACGGACGCTGGCACCTGCTCTTCCCGCACGCCCAACCGCCCGACCCTTCCAAAAACTGATCTGCGCCCCGCTGGAAGCAGCTTCGCAAAAAGGAGTTTTCCGCGCAGAGTATCCAGCAGATGATGGACGACAATGTCCGCACGCTCGGCGCAGCGACGAATCGAAATGGAGTCCGCTGGCGAACGCTCACTGGACCGTATCCAGACCGGCTGTCGTTCGAGGAAAACGTGGCGCAAATGCGGGAGTGGATCGCAGCGAGGTTGAAGTGGCTGGACGCTGAGATTGCCCGGTGCGGAGGCAAGACACGCTGACTTACCTTCACGAGCGGCGAAAAGTCACAGCTTTGGGGGAGGAAGGCTTGCAGGACACCTCGCGCACCGGTAAAAGCCCGTCATGTCAGTCAGTGTGGATATCGAAACTGTCGCTTTGAACCTTCGCCGTGCGTGGGATGCCGACGAACATGTACTGGTGCAAGTGCCACCGCCTATGAAGGCGGCGATTGATGGAGTGATGTCAGCGAGCGATGTGACGTTCAAATACATCCTGGTCACTGGTTACGTGTCGAAGGTGACGAATCCGCGCATTCACGCAAGGGCCTTGCAGACGGGGAGCCGGTTGCGCGCGAGTTATGATGCGCGATCCGTGTGCCACAAGGTGGTGGTACCGTTCGAGAAATCGAAAGGAAATCTGTTCGGTCTTTCCAATGAACCATTCGTGAACAAGCCGGCGCGCCATCCCGAGCACGACGAGAACAACGGTCAGTTGCGCAACAAGCCAGGCGCCCAGCTGTTGCACGCCGCACTGGAGGCGGCGCAGAAGGCAACACCTGAACAATTGTTTGCGGGCCTGGCCTACATTCTCAGCAGAGGGAAGACACGAGCTGCAGCGGAATCTCAAGCCCAAGCTGTTCAAGCTGTCACCATGCCTCGCGTGCTTAAGTTTTGCCGAAAGTTTCTCTTGGAAACTGACGGCGGAGCGCGGCTCGTAGCGGTTTGGGGCGCGTTCACTTCGCTGCTCGCAGAAGACGCGACCATTAAGGTCGATTCGCCGAATGCTTCTGATCAGTTTTCGAGGACGGCGGGCGACGTGGAGGTAAGCTACGACCAGGCGCTTGTCTCGGCGTCGGAGTGCAAGCAACGTCCGTTGACTGCGGATGACGTTGTTCATGGACTCCGCAAAGCAACACGTAGTGGTGTGCCAGAGTATCTTTTTGTTATCTCGGCTGGGATCGCCAGCGGGCAGGAAGCAGCGGTCGAATCGGCCATCACACGAGGTGAACAGTCCATCGACACGGCACTGGTGGACATTCACGAAGAACTGCCGTGGCTCGTGCGATCCCTGAATCCGAAGCGACGCGGCGAATTTGGCGGCATGGTGGTGGGGTTGTGCCGGAAGATGCGGAAATTCAATTCAGCAAACGTCGCAGCCGACCTCTGGAATCAACTCACAAGCTGAGAAGCATCGGTTCGGCATGTCCGTTGCGCTCGTCAGCGTACCGGCGCTTCCTCACTCCGTTGGCAACTTTAGCCTCGTGTGGGTCGTAATTACACCAGAGGCATTCCGTGCGCCGACCTTTGGTGGCATGGTTCGTAGTTTCGATGCTGAACTTATGCCAGCGGCGTTCCGGGAAAAGTTTTCGATATAGAGTGCAGTCATAATTGGAAAGGGCGACTTTCCCCTCTGTGGCGTTCAACGCGTCGGCCAGTTCCCGGTGCTGTTCGTCAGTCATCTCGTATTTGTAAGCCTTGGCGTCGCCTCGCGTGTCATGAACATAGGGCGGATCGAGGTAGAACAGCGTGTCCGGCGAATCATAAAGTCGGATTACATTGATGGCGGGGCGGTTCTCAATCTGGACACGCAGCAAACGGGCAGCGATTTGTGGCAAAGCTTCGACACCACCGAACCAGCGACTCACGACGCCCGACATACCGGCGCGGCTGGTGTCTTTGCAATTGGCCCAGCGCCCGAGGCTGGCGGTCTGCGCCAATCCAGTGCGGACTTGGCGCGCGCGCACGTAGAAACGACGGGCGCGTTCCAGCGGTGGGAGATCGGGATCGAGTTTGCACGCGAGGGAAAATTCCTCCCGTGAGAATGGCGTGAGCGCTATGGCCTTCGTCAGCTTGTCCCCATGTTCGCGTAGCACGCGGAAGAAGTTGGCGACTTCCCCATCAAGGTCGTTATAAGTTTCGACCGAGGCGGGTTCACGATTCAACAGCACGGCGGCGGAGCCGGCGAACGGCTCGCAATAATAAGGCGTCATCGGCAGCAGAGGAAGAAGCCAGTCAAGGTGACTGAACTTGCCGCCGTACCAGCCGAAGGCGATGAGTTTCTTCCGTTGTAGGTGGTTGATCGGTGGAGGTGGTTTTCTCATGGCGGCAGTCTTGGTAAGCTATCTGGCCTTGCCATAGGGCGGAGGAGTCTCATGCAGAAGCTGGACAGCTTGCGACGCAGCCGGATTGTCCGCGTGCTCCATGCGGAACTTCTCCGCTATACGGCGGGCCTCCATTTCGGTGAGATTTATCTTGAAAAACCTCGCGATGGCGGCTGCCTGCTCCGCTGTCAAAAGGCGCTGGCTAAGCTCGGCCTTACTTAAGTGCGCCTGGTCCATCTCAGCTTCAGCGGCAACGGCGCGCAGTGGCAGCTTGCGATCCTCTCGCATCACTCGAAGCCATTCACCGAAACGAGGAACAGCCGTCTTGGCTTTGTTCGAGTTCTTTGTGCTAGCCATTGATTGGCTAGTTACATCCTGGCCTGCGGGCTGGCAACAAAAAAAATCGGTCAATTAATTACGCGTGCGATAGAACAAGTGCGTGATGCCAGATTCCGCAGGTCTTTCATGGAACGGACTCCGTGCCCACGGCAGCGGCGTCCACCGGGTCAGGTCCGGGGAGGTTTCCAATGTGCCCGAGGACCAGCGCAGTTGGAGGAACGTCCCCATCGACTCCAGGGTGAACGGTTCGTTCGGAGACGGTGGCACGCCGACGCGTCAATTTCCGCCCGCAACGCGTCGAGCACGCGCAAGTTGTTCAACAGCGGGGAACCCACGGCTGAGTTCATCTCAATGATGCCGCGCAGCCGCCGTTTTACATCCACCCACGGAAAGGTGCCGTAGGCGCCGGGGCTGGTGATTTCCTCGACGAGGTCGTTGGTCGGATTGTGCGCGAGGATCCAGCTTCCATGCCCGTAGTCCGGACGCGCGCCATAGGGATAGGCGTGAGGCGGCCAGGGCGCGTCGTATTCGGGCAGGCCCCGAGTCTGGTTGGTGAACCATTCCTTCACCGTGCGGCTGGTGAGATAGAGCGAGCCGTCATCAGCGAGTCCGTTGCGCAGGATCATTCGTAGGAATCTCTGGAACGTCCGCGCCGTGGAGCGTGCGCCGCCAGGTATGCCCGGATTCGCGATCCAGTTGCGATAGTCGGATAACGTGAGACCGAGGGGCGTGAACAGTTCGTCCTGCGCCAGCGTGTGCCAGTCCTTGTCGGTGACGACTTCGCAGATACGGCCGACGACTTGCATGCCGTCGCCTTCGTAGGCCAGTTGCGTGCCGGGCGGAAAGGCGAGGGGCGTGTTGAGGGCGATCCGGTTGACCGACTGCGTGAGCGTGAGCGTCTGCGCGGTCTCGTAGTCCACGTCGGTTTCGTACAAACCGGACGTCATGGAGAAGCATTGACGGATGGTGACGTGGCCTTTCCCGTTGGCGTTGAAGATGGGCAGGTAGTTGCCAATGGGATCGTCGAGGTTGAATAATCCACGCTCGACCAACCGCAGGACGATGGCGGACGAAAACCATTTGGTGCAGGAACCGAGGCGCACCTGGGTGTCGAGGCCAATCGCGCCGCCGCCTCGGTAAGTGAAGATTTCCGTGTCGTCCTGGAACACCTGGACAAAGACACCTCCCGGATAGAGCGCCAGGTTGTTGGACAGTTGAGCGGTGGCGGCGGAGAAATCGTAGGTCTGCGCCCGCGCCGCGCAGCCAAGTGCCACGCATGACGCGAAATGCACCCAGACAAGCCGCATGGCGTTCATAATGGGAAAAGACGATTTCTGTGCAGAAAGATTACACTGAGAAACCACGCCAGTGCCGGCGCTTCCGAAAGATTACGCGGGCACAGCCAGCCGCGCGTCAATCCGTCGAAACGTAGGCTTGTTAGCCGCTTTGGCCAGTTCCGCGTCGTGAGTCATCAGCTTGAAGATGTCCGGGATGGCAACGATGTCCTCTGGTATTTCAGTCTGATTGGTCAGCAGGGCAGCATAGCTGTGTTTGTCGGTCGGATGATAACCGTGCATGGCACGGATTGGACGCTCGCCCATATGGCTGGGGACAATCAGCACGCCTTCCTTCACCAGGAAGATCATTTCGCCAAAGTAACGATCGGGGAAGAGACAATGCAACTGGGCCAGTTCCTTGTCGGGCAGAATGCGGCCTTGCGGAATGTGCCCCAACGCTTCCGCCACCAGACGGCGCGCGCCGTCGTTGAAAAACCAGAAACGCGCCATGGTGGAGTCATACACCACAGCGTAGTCTTTCCCCATCCGCACCGGCAGGGCATCGATGCGCGCCTTGAGATCGAGATGTTCGTCGCAGTTGGCCATGCCGTGATCGCTGAAGATGTAAAGCCGGACTTCCTCGTAATGTTCGCCCGCCACGTCCAGCAACTGTTCGAGCCACTGCTCATACACGCGCAATTTTATCTGGACCTCCAGCGACTGATTGCCGACACGGTGCAACAGACCATCCAGATCGGGCCAATAGACAAAGGCAAAGTCAATGCACTCGGTCTTCACCGCAGCCGTGAGGCTGCGCAAGTTCTCCATTTCGCTCCGGACCGGGTCGCTGACGTGATAGGCGATGTTCCGCAGTTGCAGAAAGTCAAAAATGTTCGCGCCGCGGTTCATGCCGCCGGGCTTGAGCGGACTTTTCTTTTCGTTGAAGTTGAACAGCGAGATATGTTTGAAGGGGATGTTGTAAAGATCGAAGTAACCACGAAACTTGAGCCATTGGCCCACAAAACGCGAGAGGCGCCGTCGAAAAACGCGCCGGCTCGTCACCGCGTTGGGCAGCCAGCGCAGCGGACGCAGCGACTTGAACGGGGAATGTTTTGGATCATAGACGAAGTAGCACCAGTTGCGATGCTCGTCGGGCCAGGCGCCGGAGAGAATCGACGGCACACACGTCGAACTGTAGCCGAAGACGGATTCGAGCCGCCGGCGATGCGGAGCGAACGCGCAGGCGAAAGGGTCGTCCTTGATGATCTCCCACCCACACGCGTCGATGAAAATGAACAGCGGCAGGACGGGTTTCATCGAGGGGCTTCGTGTCCGTTTGTACGAGCAGGCGTGGACGATTCACTGACAGGCTCGCCGTTTCGGGGCACGATTTCAAAGAGATGATGCATGCGAGTCAACTCGAAGACCTGTTGCACCGGCGGCTGTGGATGGAGCAGGCGCAGGGTGACGCCGCCATTGTTATTGATGTGGTTGGCGGCTTTGTGCAACGCAACCAACGCTCCCAGGCCGCAACTGTCCACCAGGCCCGTCTCTGAAAAATCCACCTCCACGGTATCCAGTTCCGGGTCGAGCGCGGCGGCGGTTTCATCGCGAAAGGAGTGGGCGTTGGCCGCGCTTAGTTCTCGCAAGCCATGAATTCGTAACGTTCGATGGAACTGCTGGACTTTCATCAGTGAGCCTCTTGCCGGTTAGCCGGGGTGGAATGATGCAGACGCGACACATGTTCGCGCGCCCGCGAGTATGGGAAACCGAACACAAACAAAAACACGGCCCGGGCGAAAATCGCCCCATCCAAACGCCAGTTGGCATGCGCGGCGTAGTAACTGGCATGGGCGCGGGCCTCGTCGTTGAAGAAACCGCGCCCCGCTTCGGTGTCTGCCAGGGAAACCAGGCCCAGCGGCGCCGCCAGCCAGAGTCGCTCGAAATCGTTGGTCAACCGCATGGCCTCGCGCGGACTGAGCGGGCGGTTCCCAATCCAGGCAAAATCACCGCGCAGGATGTTGAACAACTGCGGCCATCGCCGGAGCCAGCCGGGCACGCCGGTGAACTGATAATAGATCAAAGTATCACCGATCATCGGGACCGCGCCTGCGGGCTGGGGACGCACCGCCAGATGCGCGCGCAACACTCGCTTGCCTTGCAGCACCGTCTTGAGCACCGCGAACAGGGCCAGCGGAAGGGTCAGCGTAATGACCCATGCCGCCGCGATACGCCCGAGCAATCCGCCGGCCTGGAATTGATCCCGCGGCCGGCCAAGCCCGCACAGCAGGAAGGCGTCTGCCACCTTGATGCACGAGTCGAGTTTCCAGTTCACCAACGTGCTGCCCCACGCTATCGAGCGGCACACTTCTGTGAATTTGCCCACGAATGTCGCCGGGCCGATCACGCTCCCGGTAATCTCCGCGTCGCCTTCCACATACGCTCCGCTCTCCAGGACGGCGTAGGGGCCGATGACCGCGCCGGGGCCGATGTAAACATTTTCCCCGATCCAACTTGGCGCGTAGAGTTCGGCGTCGGGCGCAATCTGCGTGTGCAATCCCGCCCACACGCCGGGTTTGATTTGGCGAAGGCCGATGCGGTCCGGCGTCGCGGCACGCGGCATCCATGCCTGCAGTGCCGCAACCCAGTCCGCGTAACTGGCAAATAGAAAGTGCCCCTGCAGTCGTGGCAGATGATCCATCAACTGCGCGTCGTCCGGAGCCGGCAGCCATTCCGGCTCATTCTCGGACTGGTATTTGGCACGCGCTTCGTCCACGGCCAACTCACGGAACTCCGGCAGGACTTCGACGCGCAAGCCCCAGCGCGCGCCATCGCCAACCAGCGCGCGCACTTGTTCCGGCCGGTCGGTGGCCAAAACGCAAACATGGGTCGCCCCGCACTCCGCCAGGTATTCGAGCCAGTATTCGATCAGGGCCTTGCCCAGGATTGGCACATTGGAGAGCGGGCAGGCTTCCGCCAGGGCCGCGACAGCCTTACGTTCCCCGGGACAGATCAACAATGCTTTCATCTCAACATGCTCCTCTCCCGGACAGCACGGCGGGGACCGTCCTCGCCACAATGGCGATATCGCCCCACATGCTTTGTTCCTCGATGTATTTCACGTCGAGTTTCACCTGGCCGGAAAAATCAATCTCGCTGCGTCCGCCGATTTGCCAGAGGCAGGTGATGCCCGGCTTGACCGCGAGCCGCCGCCGGTCGGCCAGCGAGTAGAGGGCCACTTCACGCGGCACCGGCGGCCGCGGGCCGACGATGGACATATCGCCGATGAGCACGTTGAAGAACTGCGGCAACTCATCGAGAGAGAAGCGGCGCAGCCATTTGCCGATACGGGTCAGCCGCGGGTCGTTCTTCATTTTGAACGTGACGCCTTCCTTGTGCTGGTTCGTCGCCAGCAACGCCTTCAAGCGCGCCTCGGCATCGACACACATGGAGCGGAATTTGTAGAACTTGAATTCCCGGCCGAATTGGCCCACTCGCTTTTGCGTAAAGAAAACCGGTCCGCCGTCTTCCAATTTCACCAGTAACGCGATGAGCAGGTAGAGCGGACTGAACACGGCAAGGAAGGCCAGGCCGGCGACTACATCGAAAGCACGTTTGGCCATTTGGCCGCCGACCGCGACGCCTTGCCAGAGCCAGCGCAGGCAGCGAACGTGGCTTTCCAACCGCCAACGACCGAGCGGGGACTGCGCGGTTTCGAAACGGTGCAGCAAGCGGGAGTGAATGGCCAGGGTATGCATAATGTGAATCAAGTTGCTGGAGTCGATTGAGCCAGGGTTTCCATGGGAGCGCCGGACATCCACAACGGTGTCGGCGAACGACGAAGGTCTCTGGTGACCGCGAGTTGCGGCGTGCGCAGGAGTCCAAGCAGATGTTGGATTTCCGTTTCGCTCGGCGGCTGTGTGACCACGATGTCGGCCCAGCGCGCCTGGGGCGCGACGTAGCGGTCGTGCATCGGCGCGACGGTTTTCCAGAATTGGTCCCGAACCGATTCAGGAGAACGGCCTCGCTCGGCACTGTCGCGCGCCACTCGCCGTTCCAGGCGAAGCTGCGTCGCGCACGAGAGAAAAATCCGTACGTCGAATAATTGCCGCACTGCCGGGCGCCAGAGCAGCCAAAGGCCGTCCATCAAAATGACCGGCATGGGCATCCATTGCTCCTGATCCTGCAGTCGCGCGTGGCTGGCGAAATTGTAACGTGGCAGGCGCGTCAGACGGCCCGCCTGGCAGTCGCGCAATACCTGCTCGACGAGCCTCCAGTCGATGGCCCGCGGGTGATCGTAATTCACCGCGGCACGTCGCGTCGGTGAAAGGTTGGAACGATCCCGATAAAAATCGTCCAGCGACAAACGGGCTGCCGGCCCTCCCCAGGACTGTTGCAAGCGGTCGGCCAGCCACGTCTTGCCCGCGCCGCTGCCGCCGACGATAGCGATGAGTCTGGTTGGAGGTGCCGACTTCATGCGCTAATCCCGGCTTTCTCCGCGACGCGGGCAAACAATCCTTCCAACCCATCGATATACGCCGAAAACTCGTAGCACTCGCTGACCATTTTCCGGCCTTGCTCGCCCATCCGGCGGGCCAGCGGTTTGTCGCGCAGCAAGTCTTCCACGCGCGCGGCGAATGCGGCGCGATCCATCCACGGCACGCGATAACCATTGTAACCGTTGAGAAGCCATTCTTTGATGCCGCCTGCGTCGAAGGCCACTACGGGCAAACCCAGGCTCATCGCTTCAAGGCCCACGGCGCCGAAGGGCTCCGGCCATACCGAACTCATCACCGCCAGGCTGGCCTCGCGATAGTAGAGCTTCAGTTCCTCCTGGGGCACGTAGCCCTTGAAGTGAACCCGCGCGTTCAAGCCCAGCTTGCCGGCCAGCTTCTCGCAATAGGCGCGATGGTTGCCGTCGCCGAAAATAAAGCACTCGAATGGCGTCCCCACCAACGCCAGCGATTCCAACAGCACGTCCACGCCCTTGCCGCGGACGATCTGCCCCGCGTAGATGATGAGATTGCGGTCGCTGAAGGAGCTGTGCGATGAAGAGTCTCCGGTGCGAGGCACGGGCGGATGAATTTCAATTCGGCCGGGATCGAATCCGTTGCGCACCAACTCCTGCTTCATGAAGTGCGTTGCCACGACCAGGCAATCGAACTCGCGATTGAGTTGGAGTTCTTTGGTCTTCGACGAATAACTCACCCAGGTGAGACGCCCCTCGGCGTTACGTGCCACGAACGCCCCACAGGGCACCAGGCAGTAGGGGGACACGGCCCGCTCGCAGACCCGGCGCGTGAAATAATTGTAGCGGGAACTTCTCATGCAATAGAGATCGTGGTCGTGGACCATGCGGACCAGCGGCACTCCCGCTTCCAGCAAGGCCTCCAGCACCTCGAGATCCGCCATCTTGTGGACATACACCGCATCGGGTTGAAACGTCCGCACCGCCGTCGAGACACAGGCCGCGTTGCCGGCGCCATTCAACGGAAAACGATCCTCGAAGGTTTTTTCCCATGCCGCCTCGCCCTTGTTGGTGGAAGCGCCGTGGAGAATTCCGACGCTATGCCCGCGCTGTTTCAACTCTCCAGCAGTCGCAGAGATGTTCGATTCGGCTCCCGCGAAGGCGCCGAACTTTTCATGTGTGAACAACAGTTTCATCAGCTATACGCCGGTCTGCACCGTGCGCCATCAAGATAGGAAACCGCGGACGAACATCAAAGTGGGTGAAGACCTCCAAGGTCAGCAGGGCAAACCCCAACCGTCTTTAGTTGTAACCCCGACGCGGGATGGGCGCCACGGCGAAGGCACGGGCGCCGTCGGGCCATTGGGCTTCGGCTTCGATCCAGTGAGGGCCCGATTCGGTGGGAGTGAACGTGAAGGTTGGGCCGAAGGCCGGCTCCTGGCCTTGCGCTTCCCAGACGATGCGGGCGTGGCGCAGATCGCGTTGAGGGATCTTGAGCGTCGCGGTGTGGGATGACCTGGAGTTCGTGGGCGAGTTTTGAAATTCAATCGCGGCCTCAAGCGGTTTCCACGATTGATCCTTCAGCGACGTTTGCGCCATGAGGAACGCGGCGGCGGCGAGCGAGCGGGCCTGGTTTACGATCACGAATTCCGTCTGCACGTTGAAGCTGTCGCCCCAGCGGTCGTAGATGGGATACGGCGCGTGTTCGTCGCCGTCGGAAGGAAAGCTGAGAGTGCCGAGTTCTTTTTTGTACAAGTCGAGCCACATGAAGCCGGCCTGCACATCGCCTTGCGGGATGCCCGACGGCGGGAGCACGCGGCGGTCGTTCATTGCATAATGGTGAACAATTTCACGCGGACGTTTCCAACCAAGGCCCGTGAGGTAGCAGACGTTCACTGGATTGCAGCCGGCCATATAGTTCAGATTACTCAGAATGGCTTCGAGGTATTTGGATTTTGAATCGGTGCGTTCAGGCGAATCGAGTGCGCAGGCCGCGGCGAGATCGAATGCCTGATCCATCGAGAAATACCAGCCGCCGCCGCGAAAACGTTTGGTCTCGGTGGGAAAGCTGGTGCCGTAAGCGCTTTGGTGCGCCCACCGAAGCTGGTCTTGAGCGCTGGCGGCCAATTCGACTTCGCACCTGACCAGGAACCGTGAGTCGAGTTGCTCACGCCTGGCCTTGCCGGAGGGCGCGGCGCTGGCGTAGCTGCGAATAGCGCGGCCGTAGCTTTCGTATAAGCGCCACCAGCCCCAACGCCGCGTGGCCGGGTTATCGGGATCGAACGAGGCGATCAGCCGTTTGTGGAAAGACTCGTCGCCGGTCGCCAAAAACAATTCGCACGCGGCCCAGGCCAGTTCGTCGTCGTGAATGAAGTCGTCGCCGTAATGCGTGATTTTCTGATAGGCGCCGTCGCGTCCATGCCGGGCCGTGGCGCGCTCGATGAAGGCCCACCCCCTTCGGGCCTTGTCGAGATAGACACGGGTAGCATCCGGGAATTGCTTCTTGAAGAGCGGCGACGACGCGCATTGCGCCAGCGCAGCCACGGCGGCGGCGGTGGCGGCAGTGTTCTTGGGCCAGACGATTTGCGGATCGCCCTGGTCCGGCAGGACATTGTTCTCGTATTTGCGGTCGCGGGGATACA
>Ga0187893_10002433_pt1 | contig 40983 bp, 28 predicted proteins | sample MA1701074metaG_FD_139574 | JGI IMG/M metagenome (GOLD analysis project Ga0187893, IMG submission 139574) | White microbial mat communities from a basaltic lava cave in the Kipuka Kanohina Cave System on the Island of Hawaii, USA - MA170107-4 metaG ...
CGGCGATTCTGAGCGTTGCGGGCCCCGTGCTGGTCGAGACCCTGCCATATCCGCAGGCGGGCCGCATTCGCGCCATCTGGGATCAGACCGATGACGGCGATCGCGCCGCCATCGCTTTCGGTACGTTCGTCGAAGTGGAACAGCGGAGCAGAAGCTTCGCGGCGACGGCGGTCGAGCGGCTCTGGCAGCCCACGCTCAGCGGCTTTACCGAACCCGAGCGCCTCGAGGGGCGGAGCGTCAGCGTCGACTACTTCCGAGTCTTCGGTATCGGGCCCCGCATGGGCCGCGCCTTCGCCGCGGCCGACGATCGGCCGAATGCGCGGCCACTGGCGATCATCAGCGATCGCCTGTGGCGGCGCAGGTTTGCGGCGGCGCCGGACATGGTCGGACGGCAGGTCACCCTCGACGGCAATGGTTACGACGTGATCGGCGTCATGCCGGCGGCCTTCGAGCACCGCCTGGTGCCGCAGGTCGACGTCTGGCGCGCGTTGCAGTACGACCGCGCGTTGCCGTCATTCCAGGGACGCGAATGGGGCCATCACCTTCGCATGTTCGCGCGATTGCGTGACGGCGTGAACGTCGACGACACGATCGCTGAGCTGATGCGGATTGCGCGCACGCCGATGCCGCAGATCGCGCGGCCGCTGCACGCGGCGATGCCGAGGGGCCTGCTGGTGGATTCGCTGCACGGCGACCTGACGCGCGAGGCGCGGCCGGCGATGGTCGCGGTCACCGCCGCCGCGGCGCTGCTCCTGCTCATCGCGTGCGTCAACGTGGTGAACCTCCTCCTCGGCCGCGATGCGCAGCGGCGTGCCGAGTTTGCCATGCGCGCCGCCCTCGGCGCCGGACGGGTGCGGCTGATTCGCCAGCTGCTCACCGAAACGCTGCTGCTGGCGGCCTGCGGCGGCGGCCTCGGGTTGCTGGTGGCACAGGCGTTCATCAGGACGCTGGTGGTGTTCGGGCCCGAAGGCATGACGCAGGCGGCGCCGGTCACGATGGATGCGGCTGTGTTCGGCATCGCGCTGGTGGTGACAGTCGGCGTCGGCCTCGGCGTCGGCCTCGTGCCGGCGCTGTCGCGCCGCGACCTGACCGGCGTCCCTCACGGATCGTGGGAGGCCTCTTCCCCTCGCCACGCGATGCGGCGAAGCCTCGTCGTCGCCGAAGTCGCGTTTGCGCTCGTGCTGCTCCTGGGAGCGGGTCTGCTCTTCCAAAGTCTGCAACGGTTGTTCTCGATCGAGCCCGGCTTCGACGAGACCCAGGTGCTGGCGGCCCAGGTGCAGGTCGCCGGTCCACGGTTCCGTGATGGCGGCGCGGCGCTTCGCTACTTTCAGCAGATTCTCGACGCCGTCAGACAGGTTCCGGGAGTCGTCCATGCGGGATTGACAAGTCAGCTGCCGTTGAGCGGCGATTCAGACGCCTATGGCGTGCAATTCGAGTCGCGCGAGGCCGCGGCGCCCGAGGGCGGCGCATTCCGCTACGCGGTGAGCCCGGGTTACTTCGCGACGCTGCGGATTCCGTTGAAGGAAGGCAGATTCCTGACCGAGCACGATCACGCGGCGGCGCCGTTTGCCGTGCTGATCAGCGAATCACTGGCGCGGAGCCGCTTTCCACATGGCAACGCGATCGGGCAGCGCCTCCATGCCGGTCCGACGAATCGCCCATGGTTCACCGTGGTCGGCGTGGTTGGCGACGTCAAGCACCTGTCGCTCGAGACGGACTGGTTCGACGCCGTGTATGTGTCCCCCTCGCAGTGGCATTTTGCCGATCGCGCCTTCTGGCTGGTCATCCGGGCGCAAGGCGACGCGGGCGCCCTGACGCCCGCGATCAGAGAAGCGATTTGGTCGGTGGACCGTCAACAGCCGATTGTGCGCGTGTCCACCCTCGACGAGGTGGTGGCGGCCACCGCCGGCGCGCGCCGGTTCGCCTTGCTGCTGTTCGAAGTGTTCGGTCTGGCGGCGCTCTTTCTCACCGCCGTCGGCATCTACGGCGTTGCCTCGAGTGGCGTGACCGATCGGTTCCGCGAGATCGGGGTTCGCACGGCACTTGGCGCGTCGCGTCGGGCGATCTTGCGCATGGTGGTCGGCGAGGGCACCTCACTGGCGTCGATCGGAATCGTGATTGGCGTGGGGATCGCCGCGGTGGCGACGAGGGGTCTCACCGCCTTGCTGTTCGGCGTCTCGCGCTTCGATCCGATGTCGTATCTGGGAGTCGTTCTGCTGATGTTCGCGGTCGCCGCCATGGCGTGCTGGCTGCCGGCGCGCCGGGCGGCGCGAATCGATCCGGCGGTCACGCTGAGAGCAGAATGAAGGCCGTCAGGCCAACAGGCCAACAGGCCAACAGGCCAACAGGCCAACAGGCCAACAGGCCAACAGGCCAACAGGCCAACAGGCCAACAGGCGGTCAGGATCGACTGATAGCCTGACGGCCTGATGGCCTGATGGCCTGGTGTCCCGTTCAGAAGCTCATTTGCATGCCGAACCGCACGTAACGCGCTTCCATGATTCCCAGCGGCGTCCTCCAGGCATTCGTCGCCGGATTTGCGCCGTAGGTCTCGTTGATCCGCACCACCGTACCGGCATTCAGCACGTTGAAGATGTCGGCGAATCCCTGGACGCGATAGCGGTTGAAGCGGAAGCTGCGCGCGAAGCGCAGATCCAGCCTCTTCTGGTAGTCGAGGAACACCGTGTTCGACTCGATCAGGTTGACGTTGATCGTCGTGGCGCCGGCGGTGCTGCCGATGATCGGACGGCCGGCGATGGCCGCGGTCACCGCGTAATTGGCGCTGACGTTCGGGCCTGGAATCGCCATGAACGTGCCGCTCAACTGGAACTCCCAGGGCAGCTGATACGCTCCCGACAGCTTGAGCGTGGTGCGGAACGGCGGGATCGAATCGCAGTAGCGGGCGCTGTTCGGATTGTCGCGCTCATCGCAGGTGGTCGAGGCGCGACGCTCGGTGTTGATGCCGCCGAACAGCAGCAGCTTCTCGCGACGCAGGTTGGCACTCAGCTCGAAGCCGTTGTACACCGTGCGGTTGATGTCGGAGAACGTTCGCACGTTGTCCGTCGGTCTGCCGACAGCGGTCTGGTTCAGCGAGTACATCGTGATCGACTGGCCCGACGACGGCAGCCGCGGATCGGTCGGCGTGGTGATGCCGAACGTGGACCACTCGTTGACGCCGAGGTTCAGGTTGTCGGTGACGTCAAGGTTGTAAAACTGCCGGCGGTAATAGCCGACGTTCACCGAGACGCGCTCCATCAGCTCGTGCTGCACCGACGTGCTGTATTCCCAGTTGTAGCCGCGCTCGAGATCCGGGTCAGGACGGCTGGTGACGCCGCCGAAGTTCGAGGTGCCGCCGATCACTTCGCTGAACTGGATGTTGCCGTTCGAATCGAGGATCGACTTGTTGCCGTCGAGGTCGATCCAGGCGCGCACCTGCGTGGAATAGGTCATCGGGTTGAAGTTCTGCGTGTAGCCTGAGGCGGCCGACGCGATGTACTTGCTCGCATTGGCCTTGATCGCGGTCTTGCCGGTGCCGAACACGTCGTAGGCGCCAGCGAAGCGGACCGACCAGTCGCTCCAATTGGGCACGCCGGGGATCTCGGCGAAGTTGCGCGCCTGGATCCAGTTGCTGGCCGGCGACGACTGCGCCGGAATCGAAGCGTTGAACTTGTCGTACCGGCCGCCGAGGTTCAGCGTCAGGCGATCGATGGTCCAGGTGTCCTGCGCGTAAAAGCCGAGGTCGGTGTTGAGCTTCTGCTGGCCCGTCGCCGGCCCGTTGTTCACCGACACCGCAATCGGGCACGGCAGACTGGTGCATGGAATGGGGTTGGTGGCCGACGCGGGGAGACCGAGGAGGCCGGCGTTGAAGACCAGCGTGTTGATCTGCGCGTTCGACGAGAACGTGCGCGAGTTCGTTCCCCATTGCCAGGTGGTGCCGGCCTTGAGCGCGTGCGAGCCGGTGACGTAGCTCGCCGACGCGCCGCCGCTGTACGACTTGGTCCAGCTGGTATACGGCGGAATGGTGTTGCCACAGGCCACCGACAGGCGGTTCGTGGATTGTTCCAGGCGCGGCAGGTCGCGCGGGCCAACCGTCGGGCGGCAGCTCTGTTCGTAGCCCTGCGTGTAGTACGACAGGCCCGCCTCGAGCAGCAGCTTGCTGGTCGTGGTCTGCGTCCACTTGATCTGCGGGACCCAGCCCAGGCCATACGCATCCGTCGAGGCCTCCGGCGTGGTCGTGGGCAAGGTGTTGAAGCCGTTGAAGTCTTCGCCGTTGAACTGGCGATCGAGATAGAAGCGGATCTTGTCGCGGCTGCTGGCCTGGTAAGTCAGGCGCGTCACCGCGCTGTAGTTGCCCTGCGACTGCCGGAATGCGCGGCTGCCATCGGCGAACGTCGAGCTGGCGACATAGTTCTTGAAGTCCTCGTACTTATAGGTGAAGTAGAACCACAGCTTGTTGCGCATGATCGGACCGCCGAACGACGGGTTGATCTGCCAGGTGTAGGCGATGCCGGGCTGCGAGATCGCGGTCGGCCCCGACTTCATCGCGTCGGTGCGGTTGTCGGCCTGCAGGCCGCTGCCGGCGCCGTAGGTGAAGAAGGTGCCCGCGAACGTGTTGCCGCCGTCTTTCGGCGTGCTGTTGATGCGCAGGCCGCCGTTGGGCATTTCAGCCGATTCGGCGCCGGTGGTGTAGGTGACTTCCTCGATGGCGGCGTCGTTCATGTAGAAGCCGCTGTACTGGCCGCTGCCGCACAGGTTGTTGACGCGCATGCCGTCGATCGCGATCACGGTGTCGGCGCTCGCCGAGCCGCGCACGCTCATCGTGAACTGACCCAGCACGAACGGCACGACCTGCGTGCCCGGCAACAGCAGCGCGCGCGACGGTGTGTTGCGCACCGGCGTCGGAATCGAGTCGAGAATGTCGCGGTCGACCACGAACTGCGCGGTGTTGTTGCTGACGTCCACGGTCGGCGTCCCCGACACGGTGATGGTTTCTTCCAGCGCGCCTACTTCGAGCACCGGACTCACCGGCGCGTTGAACGTGCCCTGGATGATGATGCCCTCGCGCCGAATCGACTTGAATCCGGTGAGCGTGAAGGTGACGCTGTAGGTGCCGGGCGGCAGATCGGTAATGCGGTAGTTGCCGCTCGAGTCGGTGACGGCGGTGCGCGCCTGCTCGATCAGCGCCGGACTCGCCACTTCAACGGTTACGCCGGGAAGCACGGCGCCGCTCGGGTCTTTCACGGCGCCGGCAATGCTGCCCTGAGCCCGGGCGGCAATGGGGAAAAGCACCAGACTTGCAACGACAGACAGACCAATCACGAGGATCTTACGCATCGAGTTCCTCCCTGATGGACCAGGACAGAGCAGTGAACGGGTGCCGAAAGGTAACATCCGGTTTATCGGCCGGTCAATGCCGGAATGCCGGGGTGACATGCGGTGCGGAATCGAGAATGCTCAGTCGCGCTCCCTGCCGTGTCCCGCCGTTTGTCCCGACACGATCGCGTCAACTTCGGCGGCGGCACGCTGCACCGCGTTGGCGGCGGACAGTTCGCCGAGCATCGCGCGCTGCACGTTGCGCCAGATGGCGTTCTCGCATTCCGGGTAGGCGGCAAAGCGAGGCGGGAAAATCATCGTGCCTTCAGCCTCGGCCAGCAGCGCCCAGCGCGCGGACGCCGCAGCATTGGCGGACGATTCTGATCGGGCTTCGGCCAGGGTGCTGCTGCGGCTTGGGATTGCGCCTCGTCGTGCCTCGCCCAACTGCGACGCCGGCGAAGTGAGGTGACCGATCAGCGCCGCCGCCAATTCCGGCTGACGCGACTCTCGAGTGATCGCGAATGAATGGCACCCCGCGTCCGCGGCGCGAACGCCCGAGGGCCCTCTTGGCAGCAGGGCGAGCGCGACGCGATCGAAGACGGGGCAGGTGATGGGATCGCGATACAGATAATGACCTCCCGGCCAGTCGGTCACCATCGCCGCGTCGCCGGCGCGGAATGATTTCGAGATCTCGTCGAAGTGCCAGGTGGCGAGATCGCGCGGCGTGATGCGCAGCTGGTGATGCATGGCGACGATCTGCTCGACCGCCCAGCAGGCCGACGGCGTGTCGAAGGCCGGCCGCAGCCGCTCGTCGAACAATCGCCCGCCCGCCGCGACCAGCAGTTCGTGAAACATCTTGAACAGACCCGAGTCACGGCCCGGAAAGAGGAAACCAAACACCGGGTTGCGGCCGTGCGAGACGCGCGTCCGGTGCGCGGCGATCCGCAGCAACTCGTCCCAGGTGGCGGGCGGCGCCGGGATCAAATCGCGACGGTAGTGCAGCAGCCGCACGTCGAGGTTGCGCGGGACCTGCATCAGCCGTCCATCGATGCGCGACAAGTCCGCGGCTCGCGGTTGCAGATCGCTCATCAGGTCAGGCGGCAGCAGATCGTCCAGCGGCCGCAGCCATGGCACCTGCGAGGGCGCGTAGGTCGTGTGGGTGCTGATCACGTCGACCTGCGCGCCCGACTCCAGCGCCTGCTTCACGAAGGCGTTCAGCTCGGGGTGCGTGAGCTTGGCGACGACTTCCACGCGCAGGCTCGCCGTGCGTTCGAAGTCGGCAATCGTCTCGTAGAGGCCGTCGTACATCGGGCCGCCGATGAACGCGACGCGCAGCGTCGGTGGCGCGCTCATGGCCGGGCGCTCCGGCCGCGGCCGCTCGTCAAAGCCGACGCCCTCATCAAGGAGGATCTCATCGCCGGCACGATACATCCGTACGTAGGCATGCTGAGGCGGTTACAGCATACAGGCGATCGCAGCGAGGAACGCCGGCGAACACGCGGGCCGGCAGCGGTGACGAAAATCCCCACACTCGGAGTCGCATTGGTAACCGCCAGTTTTTGCTCCGCCCCGGCCAGTCTGTCTATAGTCGCCGCCGTGGAGGGTGGGTTATGACGTTGCAGAAGTGGTCGGCGGTGTGTCTCGGTCTCTGCCTCGCGGTTGCCGGGGCTGACGCGCAAGTTGCGACCGGCACCATTCTCGGGAGCGTCACCGATGCGACCGGTGGGGCAGTACCCGGCGCGACCGTGACCGCTACCAATCTCGATACGCAGTTCACCCGCAGCGCCGCCTCCGACGCCTCAGGCCAGTACAGCCTGCCGCTGCTCCCGGTTGGCCGCTACCGCGTCGACGTCGCCCTCGACGGCTTCAAGAACTTCTCACAGACCGGCATCCTGCTCGAGGTCGGCCGCAATGCGCGCATCGACGCGCGCATCGAGCCTGGCAGCGTGTCGGAAGTCGTGTCGGTCACCGCCGACGCGCCGCTGGTCGAGACCGCCACCGCGTCGTTGTCGCGCGCCGTGTCGCAGCGCGAAGTGCTGAACCTGCCGCTCGTCAATCGCGACCTCTATCAGCTGTTGAGCATTACCGGCGGCGTCACCAGCAACGACGCGTCCAATTCACTTGGCGGCCCGGAACAGACCACCACGGTGAACGGCTCGCAGCGGGCTCAGATCGGCACGGTGAATTTCCAGCTCGATGGCGGCAACAACACGGCCGGCCTGCGCGGCACCGGCAACCCGGCGCCGAACCCCGAAGCGGTGCAGGAATTCCGCGTCATCACCAGCAACTTCTCGGCGGAGTACGGCCGCTATCCGGCCGGAGTCGTCGACGTGGTGACCAAGTCGGGCACCAACAGCTGGCGCGGGGCGGCGTTCGAGTTCTTCCGCAACCAGGCGCTCAACGCGAAACGATGGGCGCCTCCAGGCGCGACGTCGGCGAAGGAGCCGCTTGACCGCAATCAGTACGGCGCAGCGCTGGGCGGTCCGATCGCGCGCGACAAGACGTTCTTCTTTACGAGCTATTCAGGTCTGCGGCAGACCGAGACCTATTACCGCAACACTGCCGTGGTGCCGACGCTCGCCGAGCGCGGTGGCGACTTCTCGCAATCGTCGCGGCGGCCGAACGACCCGCTCACCGGCCAGCCGTTCCCGGGCGGCATCATTCCCGCAGCGCGGCTCGATCCCGCGGCGCGGACCATTCAAGATCGCTACGTCCCGCCGGCCAATCTGCCGAACCAGTTCTTCGAGGTCAGCGCGCCCGACCCGCTCGAGACCGACGAAGTCACCTTCAAGATCGATCATCAGTTCACCGACCGGCGATCATTCGCGGTCAGCTACTTCTATCTTCAAGGGACCGACACGCAGCCGATGTCGGGCTCCGGCAACATTCCGTGGGTCGATCGCGATTTCACCTGGACCCAGCACAACGTCAACGTCGCCGACACCTGGACGCTCAGCCCGTCGATGATCAACCAGTTGAAATTCAGCTACACGCGGCAGTTCGGAGGGCGGGTGAACAATCCGGCCGTCTCGCTCGGCGATCTCAGCTCCAACTTCAGGATCCAGGGCGACCCGACGCTGCCGCGCCTCACCATCACCGGCTTTTTCACCGGGCAAACGGCGATCGCCGGTCCCGATGCCGGCAGCGACTACTGGTCGATCCGCGACAACGTGATCTGGAGCCGAGGCAATCACTCGTTGCGATTCGGCGGCGAAGCGTCGTACGAGAAGATCGTGCACGACACGCTCCTCGACAACTACGGCCTGTTCACGTTCAACGGCAGCAAGACCGGCAACGCTTATGCCGATTTCCTGCTCGGCCTGCCGGCGACGATGTCGCAGGATGCGCCGATTCGCAAGCTCGATAACGGCGCCTACTTCAGTGCGTTCGTTCAGGATGATTTCCGCGTGCACTCGCGCGTGACGCTGAACCTGGGGCTGCGCTACGACGTGCAGATGCCGCTGACCGACCCGCTGGACCGCAAGCTGACGTTCGTGCCGGGCGCACGGTCGCGGGTGGCTCCCGGTGCGCCGGAAGGTCTGCTCTTTCCCGGCGACCCCGGCGTGGGCCGCGGCATCGTCAAGACCGATCTGAACAACGTGGCGCCGCGGCTGGGCGTCGCGTGGGACGTGAGGGGCGACGGCCGCACGTCGGTGCGGAGCGCATTCGGCATCTTCTATGGCAGCATCACCGGCAACGAGTGGAACACCACGGCGGACAACCAGCCGTTCACCTTCCGCCAGTCAATTCCCACCGTCCACACGCTGTCCGATCCGTATCGAAACCTTCCGGGGGGCGTCGGGCCGTTCCCGTTCCAGTACGACGCGGCGAACCCCCGGTTCGCGTTTCCGGCACAAGTGTTCGGCCCGTCGCTCGACTTCGTCTGGCCAAAGACCTACCAGGGCAACGTGACGATCGAAAAACAGCTGCTCGGCGATTTCAGCGTCACGGCATCGTATGTGGCCGCGCTCGGCCGGAACCTGCCGGCGAGCGTCGATCGCAACTACCCGGCGTTCACGCCGACGGCGACCACCGCCAACGTCAACTCACGCCGCCCGTACCAACCCGGCGTCCTCGCCGCGGTCCGCGTGCTCGAGTCGGCGTTCGCCAGCGACTATCACGCCCTGCAGATGAGCGCGGAAAAGCGCGGCGCGCGGTTCTCGGCCAAGGCCTACTACACCTACGGCAAGGCCGAGGAGGACGTCGACTACCAGGGCGGCGGGCTACCCGCGGTGCAGAATTCGAACCGCATCGAGCTCGAGCGCGGCCGCACCTCCGCCGACCGCCGGCACGTGTTCACGTTCTCGGGGATCTATGCCGTCAACCACTTCGGCAACTCGTCTCCGGCGGTCAGGGCCTTGCTCAATGACTGGACCGTTTCCACCATCGTCAGGCTGCAGAGCGGCTCGCCGTTCACTGTGAGCGCCGGCGTCGACCGCAACTTCGACGGCCTGACCAACGATCGCGCCGACGTCAATGGCGATCCGAGACTCGACACCGGTCGTCCGCGCGAGGCATTGATCGAACAGTGGTTCAACACGGCGGTGTTCGCGCTGCCGGCGATCGGCGCGGATGGCACGGCGCGACGCAACATCATCGACGGCCCCGGACTCCGTCTCATCGATCTCGGCATCTTCCGCGACCTGCCGCTGGTCGGCCGGACGCGTCTGCAGGTTCGCCTGGAAGCCACCAATGTGTTCAACATCGTCAACCTCAACAACCCCGGCGCGACGGTGAATGCGCCGGCGACTTTCGGGAAGATCCGTTCGGCCCGCGACATGCGGCAGATTCAGCTCGGCGCTCGTCTTTCGTTCTGATTTCGGGCGCGCCGGCAGGCGTGCTCGTGTCGGTGGAGGGTGTGATGACTTGGACTCGCGGCTGCGTTAGGTGTCTCTGCAGGTCGGTGTGTCTTGCGGCGTTCATCACCGCCCCCGCGGTGGCGCAGGACTTTCGCGGCGCCATCAGCGGCCGCGTCGGCGATTTGTCCGGCGCCGTGCTGCCGGGGGTCACCGTCACGGCTACCAACACGGCCACTAACCAGGCGACCGGCAGCGTGACGAATGCCGACGGCGTCTACCACCTGCCGTTCCTCACCCCGGGGGTCTATCACGTCGTCGCCGAGCTGCCTGGATTCAAGCGGCTCGATCGGCGGAACATCGAGGTGCGGATCGGCGATCGCTTGACGCTCGACCTGCGCCTGGAGCTCGGCGGCATCGAGGAAACCGTCTCGGTCACGAGCGCCGCGCCGCTGCTCGACCTGAGCTCGGCGTCGACGGGACAAGTGATCGACGAGCGCCGCATCGCGCTGCTGCCGTTGTCGGACGGCAACCCATTCGTGTTGTCGCGCCTGGTGCCGGGCGTCGCGTTCACCGGCGATTTGAAGTTCTCGCGTCCCTTCGACAATGCCGGCAGCTCGGCCATCAACGCCGACGGATCGTCCGGCGGCAACGAATTCTCGCTCGACGGATCGCCGAACATGGCCAACGGCCGCCGCGTCGCGTTCGTACCGCCGGCCGGCGCCGTGCAGGAGTTTCGCGTCTCGACCGCGAGTTTCGACGCCGGCGACGGCCACACCGCGGGTGCGCTGGTCAACGTGACGCTGAAGAGCGGCACCAATGCCATCAAGGGCCAGGGCTACTTCTACAATCGGGATGAGGCGCTGTCGGCGACCGATTTTTTCGTCAACAAAGCGGGCGGACAGAAGCCCGAACTGATGTACCGCCGGTTTGGCGGGTCGGCCGGCGGCCCGGTGAAGCGTGATCGCACGTTCTTTTTCTCCGCGGTCGAGTGGTTGTACGACGAATTTCCCGAGCCGGGCCCGCAGACCGTGCCGACACCGGCGATGCGCAACGGCGACTTCTCGGCACTGCTCGGTCAGGGCATTCAGATCTACGACCCCGCCACCGCCCGCATCGAGGGCGGTTTCGTGACGCGCGATCCGTTTGCCGGCAACATCATTCCCCCCGCCCGCATCAATCCGGTGGCGCGCGCGGTGCTGGGGTATTACCCGGCGCCGAATCAGGCCGGCGACGCCCAGGGGCGCAACAACTTCTTCTCCGTGAACCCGCGCACCGACGACTTCTATTCGGTGTCGACCCGCGTCGATCACCGGCTGTCGTCGAAGCAGCAGCTGATGGCGCGCTACGTGCGGAACGATCGGCGCGAAGCGCGCAACGCCTTCTTCGGCGAAGTGAACGGCGTCAAGCCGGTCGGCAACTTCCTGTTCCGCAAGAACGACGCGGTGACGGTCGATCACGTCTACACCGTGACCAACACGACGCTGCTCAACGTGCGCGCCGGCTGGTCGCGCTTCCATGAGCCGAACATCCGCCAGCACGAAGGCGTCTTCGACCCGGCCACGCTCGGCTTCTCGGCGACGACCGTGGGCTACTTCGGCGGCGCCCGGTACATGCCGCGATTCGACTTCGATTCGCTGACCGATTTCGGCGACAACATTGGCGCCACCACGACGCACAGCATCTATTCATTCCAACCGACGCTGACCCGGACGGTCGGCAACCACGCCCTGCGCCTCGGATACGACGCCCGCTTGTATCGCGAGTTCGGCAGCGAGCCGGGCCGCGCCGCGGGTCTCTATGAGTTCCGCTCCAACTACACGCGGCAGCGCGACAACTCCGGTGCACTCTTCGGTCAGGACGTGGCGAGTTTCCTGCTCGGCATTCCCACCGGCGGCTCGCTCGAAATCAACGCCCAGCGGCTGAACCACACCTGGTACCACGGCATCTTCATTCACGATGATTGGAAGATCACCAATCGCCTGACGCTGAACCTCGGCCTGCGCTACGAGTACGAGGGCGCCACCACCGATTCGGCGAATCGCAACGTCCGCGGGTTCGACCCTGATTCAGCCCTCGCCATCGGTGCGGCGGCGCGGGCGGCCTACGCGGCGAATCCCATTCCCGAGCTTCCGGTGTCGGCGTTTCCAGTGAGAGGCGGATTGCAGTTCGCTTCCGATAGCGATGCCGGTTTCTATGACGCCGACACCAACAACATTCAGCCGCGCGTGGGGTTCGCCTACGCGCTGTCCGAGAAAACCGTGCTGCGCGGCGGCGTCGGCGTTTATGCGATCCCGAACATCATCTTCGGTAATTTCCAGCCGGGCTACTCCGCGTCGCAGCCGGTCGTACCGACACTCGACAACGGTTTGACGTTTCGCGCCAACCTCGTCAACCCGTTTCCGGACGGCGTCGCCGCTCCGGTTGGCGCCGCCGACGGCGCCAATACTTTCCTCGGCCGCACGCTCGAACGGGTGGTGCCGGTCGCGTTCAACAACGGTCGGAACATGCGTTACATCGTCAGCATGCAGCGCGAGTTGCCGGGGCAATGGCTGTTCGAGGCGGCGTATGCGGGCAGCCGCGGTTGGGACCTGACCACGGGCGGCGGTGGACAGGCCGGGGAGATCGAGCTCAACGGCGTGCCCGCGCAGTTCCTCTCGACCAGCCGCGTGCGCGACCAGGCGACGATCAACTTCCTGACCGCGCAGGTGCCGAACCCGTTCCGCGGCCTGCTGCCCGGCACGGCGTTCAACGGCGCGACCGTGGCGCGCCAACAGCTGTTGCGCCCGTTCCCGCACTTCGACAACATCCGCACTCGCACCTCGGATGGCACCAGCCGGTACAACTCAGCGCAGTTCAAGCTGGAGAAGCGTTTCACCAGCGGCTACAGCCTGCTGGCGGCCTACACCTGGTCGAAATTCACCGAACGGGTTTTCCAGCTGAACCCGAGCGATGCGGATTATGAAGAGCGGCCCTCGGAGTTTGACGTGCCGCACCGCCTCGCGCTGAGCGGCATCTTCGAGATCCCGTTCGGCCGCGATCGCCGGTGGGGCGGCAACGCGTCAGCGGTGACCGACGCACTTGCGGGTGGGTGGAGCATCCAGGCCATCGGCCAGCTGCAGACCGGCCGACCGATCAGCTTCCACGATCGCAACATTTACTTCGGCGGCGATCTGGATTCGCTCAAAACGGATTATTCAGGCGATACGAATCAGCCGGTGTTCGACATCAGCCGCTTCTACTTCAACGATGCGCCGGTGCAGGTCAACGGCCAGGTGAATGCCGGACTGCAGCGCGCCGATCAGCGCATTCGTCTGGCGAACCACATTCGCTATTTCCCGTCACGCGTGCTGGGGTTGCGCGGTCATGGGTTGAACCTGTGGGACATTTCGTTCGTCAAGCAGCTGCGGTTCAGCGAACGCTTCCGCGGGCAGTTTCACATCGAGTTGCTCAACGCCTTCAACCGCGTCGTCTTCAACAACCCGAATACCGATCCGTTGAATGCGGAGTTCGGCAAGGTGAGCAGCCAGGCCAACCTGCCTCGCGACATTCAGCTGGCCGTGAAACTGATGTTTTAACGCTGGACGCGTCCTGACGCATCGCCGCCGGCAAGCCGGTCGACTTCATCCACCGTGAGACGGTTGAAGTCGCCCGGTATGCTGTGTTTCAGCGCGCTCGCCGCGACGGCGAATCGCAAGCTGTCGGCCGGCGTGCGGCCGGTGACCAATCCATAAATCAACCCCGCCGCAAAGCTGTCGCCGCCGCCGATGCGGTCGACGATCCGGAGGTCGTAGCGCTGGCTCTGATGGAACTGGTTGGCCTTGCTGTCCCACAGCACGGCGCTCCACCCGTTGTCGCTCGCCGAGGTGCTCTCGCGCAGCGTGATCGCCACCATCGACGGGCCGAGGTCCTGACAGATCTTCCGGGCGACGTCGCGATATCCGGCGACATCGAGGTGGCCGCCAACGACGTCGGCGTTGGGCACCTGATAGCCGAGCACCGCCTGAATATCTTCCTCGTTGGCGATCACGATGTCGGTGCCGGCCATCAGCGGCCGCATCACCTGCTGCGCCGCTGATTCATTCCACAGTTTCCTGCGGAAATTCAGATCGACGCTGACCCGCGCGCCGGCGCGCTTCGCCGCCGCGACGGCCTCGGCCGTGCAGGCGACGGCGTTGACGCCAAGCGCCGGCGTAATGCCGGTGACGTGAAACCACGCCGCGGCGTCGCAGACGCGCGCCCAGTCGATGCTGCCCGGCGTCATTTCGCTGATCGCCGATCGGGCGCGGTCGTAGACGACCACCGACGCGCGCTGGCTGGCGCCGCTTTCGGCGAAGTAGATGCCGACGCGATCCCCTCCGCGGGCGATGCCGTCGGTCCGCACGCCTTCGCCGCGCAGGGCCCGAATCGCGGCGTCGCCAATCGGATTCCTCGGAAGCCTAGTGACATACCAGCTGTCGAGACCAAACTGGGCGAGGCTCACCGCGACGTTGGCCTCGCCGCCGCCGAACGTGGCCACGAGCGATGGTGATTGCAGCAGCCGCTCGAGACCGGGCGGGCTCAGGCGCAACATGATCTCGCCGAACGTCACGACTTTTGCCGTCATCACCCTTTCCCTGGCTGCTGCCCCCGGGCCGCGGCCACTGCGGCCACGATCCGCCGGGCGTTGTCTTCGATCACCTTGAAGCGGCCGGCGGCGATTGCCGCACTGTCGAGCAACGCTGAGCCGACACCGACCGCGACCGCACCGGCCCGGATCCAGTCACCGGCGTTATCGATCGTGACGCCGCCGGTGGGCATCAGCCTGACGTCCGGCAACGGCGCGCGCACGTCTTTCAGGAACCCTGGGCCCAGTGCCGTGGCCGGAAATACTTTCACGATGTCGGCGCCGGCGTCCGACGCCTCGAGGATCTCCGTCGGTGTCATGCAACCCGGCATCGCCGGTACGTCGCGCACATGGGCCGCGGTGATGATCTCCTTGCGAAATACCGGACTGACGATGAACTGGGCGCCGGCGTTGGCGGCCCTGACGGCGGTCGGCCCGTCCAGCACGGTGCCGGCGCCGATCAAGAACCCGCGCGGCAGCGTCGGCGCGATCTCCGCAATCAGCTCGATGGCGCGCGGCACGGTCATGGTCACTTCGAGGGCGCGAACCCCGCCGGCCGCCATGGCGTCGATCACCGCGCGCAGCTTTGCCGGATCCGGCAGGCGGATCACCGCGACCACACCGAGGTCTTCGATGCGGCTGACCGTGCCGACGCGATTCATCGTGAGGGGCTGTGGGTCTCGAGCTCGTGGATCCAGCGGTGCGCCGGATCCTCGTAGAGGGCGAGCTGTCGCTGGTCGCCGGCCATGGCCCACAAATAGTAGAGCGAATAGCCCGGCGGCGACGACACCGGATGATAGCCGTAGGGGAGCAGCACCGCGTCGCCGTCGCGCACCTGATGGGTCACCGACTCGCCGTCTTCGGTGTAGAGCATCTGATGGCCGAATCCGTGCGGCGGGTCGACGCGGAAGTGATACACCTCCTCGAGAAACGGCTCGCCGTTTCGCCCGTCATGTTTGTGCGGTGGAAAACTGCTCCAGTGGCCGGGCGGGTTGAACGTCTCGCCCACCATCAGCCGGCGCGCGTAGGGATCGCGCACGAACACGTCGTGCACCTCGCGCGCGTAGGTGCCGCGGCCGCGCGGATTCACCGTCACCTCGTTCGGGCCGACGAACGCCACCGATCCGGATTCGGCCGACGGCGCCGAAACCAGAATCGCCTCGAGGTCGGTCTCGGCGCTGACGGTGAGCTCCACGCCGGGCGGCACGCACATGGCCGAGGCGCGTTCGGCGAAGACGGCGCGCCGCGAGACGGGTCGCGTCACGTCGGCCGCCGCAACGGTGCCGCGTCCCTGCTGCAGCACGATAATGGTTTCCTCGCCCGGCCGGATGTAGGTGGCCTTCTCGCCGGCTCGCAGGCACAACCGCGAACTGGTAAGCTCCCGCGCGCCGCGATCGCCGCGGCGCTGCAGCACCTGCAGGCCCGGCTGGCGGGGCACCCTGAACAACGTCTCGCTCAACATTCGCGCGCCCTCAGCACCGCCGCAATCTTATCAATCCGGCGTTCGGTCCCGGGAAGGCCGCCGTTACGGCTCATCCTAAACCGCTTGCCTTCGACGGCCGCTCCCCTCAGAATTTCGCCAGAGGTGGAGGATTCGATGAGCCCCAGCGAAGGCGTCAGTCGTCGTCAGTTCGTCGCCGCCGTCGGCGGCGCCACGGTCGGTGCCGCGGTGTCCGGCGCCACGACGGTACGCGCTCAAGCCAAGCGGCGTTACGCCATCATCGGCACCGGCGTGCGCGCCATCGGCATGTGGGGACGTCCGATTGCGCAGGAGTATGGCGACGCGGTCGACTTCGTCGGGCTGTGCGATATCAACCCACTGCGCGTCGAGGTGGCGAAGCGCCAGATGGGCGTCGCGTGCCCGACCTTCACCAGCTTCGACCGCATGATGGATCAGGCCAGGCCTGATCTGCTGATGGTGACGACCGTCGACGGCTACCACGCCGAGTACATCGTCAAGGCGTTGCAGCGCGGCATCGACGTCATGACCGAAAAGCCGATGGTGACCGACGAGCAGCAATGCCAGGCGGTGCTCGATGCCGAGCGCAAGAGCGGCAAGAATGTCGTGGTCACGTTCAACTATCGCTACGCCCCAAAACATCGGACCGTCAAGGAAATTCTGATGGCCGGGAAGATCGGGAAGATCACCTCCGTCGATTTTTCCTGGTATCTCGACACCCGGCATGGCGCCGACTATTTCCGGCGCTGGCACCGCCTGCGGTCGAAGAGCGGATCGCTGTGGGTGCACAAGGCCACCCATCACTTCGATCTCGTCAATTGGTGGCTGGATGCCGATCCGGTGCAGGTGTCGGCGTTCGGCAGCTTGCAGCACTACGGGAAGAGCGGTCCATTCCGTCACACCACGTGCCGGGGCTGCCCGCATCAGGCCAAGTGCCCGTACTACTGGGACATCACGAGAGACAAGAACCTGACCGAGCTCTACGTGAACTGCGAATCCGCCGACGGCTACACCCGCGACGGCTGCGTGTTCAAGCAGGACATCGACATCTTCGACACCATGAATGCCATCGTGAAGTACTCCAACGGCGTGACGATGAGCTACTCGGTCAACACCTTCATGCCCCTGGAGGGCTATCGTATCGCCTTCAACGGCACCAAGGGCCGTCTCGAGGTCCGCGACTACGAGCGCCAGGCCTGGGATCCGCCTGAGGACACTGAGATCGATCTCATCCACAACTTCGGCCAGAAAGAAAAGATCTCGCCGACCGGCGCCACCGAAGGCGGCCACGGCGGCGGCGACACGAGGCTCAGAGATCTGATCTTCCGCAAGGCCGAGGCGCCGGCCCACATGCGTCTGCCGACTTCCCGCGCCGGCGCCATGTCGTGCCTGACCGGCATCGCGGCTCGCAAGAGCATCGACGACAATCGTCCGATTCGCATCGCGGACCTGGTGAAACTGACCTGACGCCGCCGACGATGAAGCGGATCGCGGCGGACCTCGGCGTGTCCGTCACGACGATTTCGAAGGTGCTGAACCAGCACGCCGACATCGGCCCGGCCATGCGCGCGCGGGTGCTGAAACGTGTCGAGGAGCTGGGCTACCGGCCGAATGCCGTCGCGCGCAGCCTCAGCCTCAAGCGCACGCACACCGTGGGCATCATCATTCCCGACCTCATGCACTCGTTTTTCGTCGAGATTGTCTCCGCGCTGGAAGCGAGCATCAGTCGGCGCGGCTACGGGCTCTTGCTCTGTTCATCCGGTGAAGATGCCCGCAAGGAACGATCGGAGCTCGAGATGCTGCGCGCCCGTCAGGTCGACGGCATCGTGCTGGCCTCGGCCAACGCCACCGGCAACACGGCACTGCTGCGCGACCTGACGAGAATGGGCATCGCCCTGGTGATGATCGACCGGGACGATCACCCAAAGGTGTCCTGCCATCGCGTGCTCACCGACGATGTCGAGGTCGGGCGCCTGGCCGCTGCGCACCTCGTGGCGCGCCGCTGTCGTGTCATCGGCCACATTGCCGGTCCGCCGATCCTCCATTCGCAGCGCCGTGAGGAGGGTTATCGGCGGGCGCTCGCCGCAACCGGCATGGCCATCGATGCGCGCCACCTTGCCGCGGGCGGATTCATGGAAGCCGATGGTTATCGGGCGATGCAGCAACTGTTGTCGGCCACGCCGCGAGTGGACGGCGTGTTTGCCGTCAACGATCCCGCGGCGATCGGCGCCATGAAAGCGGTGTGGGATGCCGGCCTGCGTGTCCCTGACGACGTGGCGATCGTCGGCGCCGGCGACGTCGCCTACAGCGATCTCATTCGGGTACCGTTGACGACGGTGCGGTGGTCGAAGAGCGAAGTCGGCACATCAGCGGCGGATCTGATCCTCGATCAAATCGAAGGCGAGGGCGTTCGTCCCAAGCGCGTCATCATCGCGCCCGAACTCATCGTCCGCCAATCGGCCTGATTGGCGAAGTTGGGACCAGGTTCAGAACCTTGGCGACTAGACGCGGCGGTAGCCGAGGGTGGCGCCGCCTTCGACCGGGACAATGGTCCCGGTCAGAAACGACGCTGCCGGGGAAGCGAGGAAAGCAATCGTCTGCGCGATGTCGTCGGGGGTGGCGAGGCGGTTGAGCAGGTGCATCTCGGCCTGTCCGCGCAACACGGCTTCCGGATCCGGCAGCGAGGCCGCCCAGGAGCGCATCAGCGGCGTGTCGACCCCGGCCGGGCACACGCAGTTGACGCGGATGCCGTCGGCGGCGAGCTCCAGCGCGAGCGCCTTGGTCAACGACACCAGCGCTCCCTTCGAGGCGACGTAAGCGGCCCCCTGATCCTGTCCGACCAGCGCCGTCATGGACGACACCATGACGATCACGCCGCGCGACCGCCGCAAGGCCGGCAGCGCCGCGCGGGTGGCGTGAAAGGCGCCGTTGACGTTCACCGAGAAGATGCGCTGCCATTCCTCATCGGTATAACGATCGATCGCGCGCGCGAAATGGATGCCGGCATTGTTCACCAGGATGTCGAGTTTGCCGAAGTGCGTGACGGCGGTGTCGACGGCGCGTGCGACCGCCGCGCTCGACGACACGTCGGCGGTGATTCCCAGCGCCGATCCCGCGCGCAGCTGGTTGACTTCCGTCGCTGCCGCCTCAACGGCGGCACCGTCGCGATCGATCATCGCCACCGTCCCGCCCTCGTGCGCGAAATGACGAGCGGCGGCAAGGCCGATACCCCGCGCCGCTCCGGTGACCAGCACCGTCTTGCCGTCGAAGGTCACGCCTGCTCCCTGGCCCGCACCGGAACGTGCCGCGCGAGGACCGCTTCAATATCGGCGGCGGCCCGGCGCACGGCCTCGCCCGCGTCGAGCTCGCCCAGCATCGCACGCTGGACGTTGCGCCAGATGGCATCCTCGCATTGCGGGTACGCGGCGAATCGCGGCGGGATGATCATCGTGGTTTCGGTTTCGGCGAGCAGCGCCCAGCGCGAGGCGGCGGCCGGATCGCCGGCGGCCGCCGATCGGACCTCGGCCAGCGCGCTGCTGCGACATGGGATGGCGCCCTGGCGCGCCTCGCCGAGCTGCGATTCGAATGACGTCAGGTGGGCCACGAGCGCAGCCGCCAGCTCGGGTCGCTGCGCCGACCGGGTAATGGCAAACGAATGACAACCGGCGTACGCGGCCCTGACGTCCGCCGGTCCCGCCGGCAGCAGCGCCAGGCCCAGACGATCGGCGACCGCGCACGTCGACGGATGACGATACAGGTGATAGCTGCCCGGCCAGTCCGACACCATGGCCGCTTCGCCGGCACGAAACGAGGCGGAGATCTCGTCGTAATGCCAGGTCTCGAGGTCGCGCGGCGTGAGGCGCAGGTGCCGATGCATGGCGACGATCTGCTCGACGGCCCATCGCCCCGGAGGCGAGTCGAACGCCGGCTGCAGGTGGGCGTCGAAGAGCCCGCCGCCTGCCGCGGTCAGGAGCTCGTAAAACATCCCGAACAAGCCCGAGTCGCGACCGGGAAAGAGGAATCCGTAACACGGTTCGCCGCCGCCGGTCGTTCGGCGTGTGACCTGCGCTGCGACCTGCAGCAGCGCTTTCCACGTCTGCGGTGGACTCGGGATCAGATCCTGACGGTAATGCAGTAGCCGCACGTCGAGGTTGCGCGGCACCTGCAGCAAGCGGCCGTCGATGCGCGACAGCTCCGCCGGGCGCGGCAGCAGATCGTCCACGAGCTCGGCCGGCAGCAAATCCTCGAGTGGCCGCAGCCAGTGCGCCTGCGATGGCGCGTACTTCGTGTGCGTGCTGATCGCATCCAGGGCGACGCCCGACTCGAATGCATGCTTCACGAATGCGTTCAGTTCGGGGTGCGGGAGGCGCGCGACGACCTCGACCTGGACGCCAAGACTGCGCGCAAATTGCGGCAGGGTGTCGTACAGGCCGTCGTACATCGGCCCGCCAACCAGCGCGATCCGCAGTGTCGCCGGCGCGCTCATTTACCGGCGCTCCATCCGCCATCGATCATCAGCGCCGATCCGGTAATGAAGGCCGATTCATCGCTGGCGAGGTAGAGCGCCGCGGCGGCGATTTCATCCGGACGGCCCATCCGGCCTACGGCCTGGGTGGCGGTCATCTCGCGGCGCGCCTGTTCCGGATCCGGATACTCCGCCAGGCGCTTGGCCACGAACGGCGTCTCGACGCGGCCCGGGCAAATGCAGTTGACGCGCAGGCCGGCCAGCGCGTGATCGAGGGCCATGCTCTTGGTCAGACCGACCACGGCAAACTTGCTCGTGCAATAGGCGACGCGATCGCGAATGCCGACCACACCGCCGATCGACGCGATGTTGATGATGCAGCCGGTACGCCGCTGCAGCATCGACGGCACGAATACTTTCGAAACATTGAACACACCACGCACGTTGACCGCATACAGTCGATCCAGATCGGCGCCGCCGGTATTGACGATCGTGCCGACGTGGCCGACGCCGGCGCAGTTGACCAGTACATCGAGGCCGCGTCCGTCCGCCAGCACCTGTTGAGCGGCCGCGGCACACTGACCTTCATCGGTGACATCGAGCGCGATCGCCGTCGCACCGCGCGGCAGCGCCGCTGCCGTGGCTCGTGCCGCGGTCTCGGTGCGATCGGTCACGACGACGCGCGCGCCGGCGGTGGCAAACGTCGAGGCAATCGCGGCGCCGATGCCCGAGCCGGCGCCGGTGACGAGCGCTGTCTTGTTGGTGAGATCGAACATGCTAGGGCGCGTCAGCGACGTTATGGTCCCCTCGCGGGACTGTCAAGCGGGGTCTGTTACGTCCCGCCGGAGGCGGGGCCAAGAAACGCCGGCGGCGGTAACGCGCATCCACTTGTGATGCCAGGTGCAGTAGGGCATAACTCTCCTGCGATGAAGCTGGTCAGGTGTGGAGAACCGGGCCGCGAGCGGCCGGGCGTGCAGTTGCCGGACGGCACGCGTGCGGATGCATCCGAGTGCACGCGCGACTATGACGAAGCCTTCTTCGGCAGCGGCGGTCTCGATCGGTTGCGGCACTGGCTGGCGCGATCCGGCTCGCGCGCGCCGCGCTTGCCCGCGACGACGCGGCTGGGGCCGCCCGTGGCGCGGCCGAGCAAGATCGTCTGCATCGGGTTGAACTTCCGCGACCACGCCGCCGAAAGCGGCATGGACGCGCCGGCGGAGCCGGTGCTGTTCTTCAAGTCCACATCGTCCATGGGCGGCCCTTACGACAACGTCATCATTCCGAAGGGCGCGGCGAAACTCGATTGGGAAGTGGAGCTGGCGCTGGTGGTCGGCACGCGCGCCGCGCATGTCGATCGCCGCGAGGCCGCTTCACACATCGCCGGGTTTTTGCTGCACAACGATTATTCAGAGCGGGCGTTCCAGCTCGAGCGGGGCGGCCAATGGGTGAAGGGCAAGAGCGCCGACACCTTTGCGCCGCTCGGGCCATGGCTGGCGACCCCCGATGAGATCGCGGATCCGCAGCAGCTCAGCATGTGGCTCACCGTCAACGGCGAGACTCGCCAGAACAGCACCACCGAGAACATGATCTTCGACGTGTTCACGCTGGTCAGCTACGTCAGCTCGTTCATGACGTTGCTGCCGGGCGACGTGATCACCACCGGCACACCGGCTGGAGTGGGGCTTGGCATGAAGCCGGAACCGCGATATCTACGTCCGGGCGACGTTGTCGAGCTGGGCATTCAGGGTCTTGGCTCGGCGCGACAGGAGATAGTGGCGTACGCATGAGGCGGATCATCTTGCTCGCGACGCTGGTGACGATCGCCTGCGGCGATTCGACGCCGCAGCGCACCACGATTGCCGTCATTCCGAAAGGCACCTCGCACGTGTTCTGGCAGAGCGTGCACGCCGGCGCGCGGCGCGCCGCGACGGAACTCGGCGTCGACATCGTCTGGCGCGGTCCGCTGCGTGAGGACGATCGGGATTCGCAGGTCGCCGAGGTCGAGAACGCCGTGGCCCGTCGGGTCAGCGGTATCGCTCTGGCGCCGCTCGATGAGGTGGCGCTGCTGGCGCCGGTGACCAGCGCCACGCGCGCCGGCGTGCCGGTGGTCATTTTCGACTCCGGCCTCAAGGGCGGCGACATCGTCAGCTTCGTCGCCACCGACAACGACAAAGGCGGCGAGCTGGCGGGCGAACACCTGGCCAAGGTCCTTGGCGGCAAGGGCAAGGTGATCCTGATGCGCTATGCCGAAGGACACGACAGCACACGCCGCCGCGAAGACGGGTTTCTTCGCGCGCTGACCGGGCACAAGGGGATCGAGATCCTCAGCAGCAATCAGTACGTCGGCGCGGACGTGGAAGGTGCGTACAAGCGGGCCGAGGCGTTGCTGACGCGCTACCAGTCGGCCGATGGCACGCTCGGCGTGGACGGCGTGTTTGCGCCGAACGAGTCGAGCGCGTTCGCGGTGATGCGCGTCTTGCAGGACAGCGGCTGGGCCGGCAAGGTGAAGTTCATCGGGTTCGATGCGTCCGAAGGCCTGCTGGCCGGCTTGCGCGGCGGCACCATCGAGGCGCTGGTCGTCCAGGATCCCGTTCGCATGGGTTACCTGAGCGTGGTGTCGATGGTGAAACACCTGCGCGGCGAGCCGGTCGAGAGCCGCATCGACACCGGCGTTCACCTGGTGACGCGCGAAGCGCTCGACCGTCCCGACATCAAGCAGCTGGTTTCGCCCGATCTCTCGCAATGAGATTCGAGATGCGCGGCATCGAGAAGCGATTCGATGCCACGGTGGCGTTGGCCGGCGTGGACCTCGCGGTGGCGCCGGGCGACGTGTGCGGACTGGTCGGAGAGAACGGCGCCGGTAAGAGCACCCTGATGGCGATTCTGGCCGGCGCGCTCGAGCCCGATGCCGGCGAGATGCATCTCGACGGCCGGCCCTACGCGCCCGCGGATCCGATGGCCGCCCGGCGCGCCGGCGTCGCGATGATCTACCAGGAATTGTCGCTCGCGCCGGATCTCAGCGTTGCCGGCAACATCCTGCTGGGGATGGAACCCTCGCGCCTGGGATGCGTGCGGCGCGCCGCCATGCGCCGCATCGCGGCCGGTGCGCTCGCCGAACTGGGCCGCCCCGACATCACGCCCGATCGTTTAGTCGGCGATCTGTCCGTCGCCGATCAGCAGCTCGTGGAGATCGCGCGCGCGATTGCCATCGGCTGCCGTGTGCTGGTGCTCGACGAACCGACCAGTACGCTGGGACGCCGCGACGTGGAACGGCTGTTCGCGCTGATCGGCAGGTTGAAAGCCAGCGGCCATTCCATCGTTTACATTTCGCACTTCATCGAAGAGGTTCGTGAAGTGTGCGAACGGATCGTCGTGTTGCGCGACGGCCGCGTCGCCGGCGGCGGCCCCGCGACCATGGCCGGCGACGACATCGTGCGCTTGATGATCGGCCGCGACGTCACCGACCTGTTCCCGCGCTCACGTCGGCAGCCGGGCGAACCGGTCCTGGAGATCGCCGGCCGTGGCGCCGGATCGGCGACGATCACGCTGCACCGCGGCGAGATTGTCGGCATTGCCGGACTGGTCGGTGCGGGTCGAACCGAGCTCTTGCGCGGCGTCTTCACGCCGCCGCCTCGACGCTGGCGCGAAGGGATCGGGATGGTCAGCGAGGACCGGAAGGCCGAAGGCGTGGCGCTGGGACTCGACATCGCCGACAACGTGACGCTGACGAAACTTGACGGCATGGGTCCGGCGTCGCTGGTGCTGCCGTCCCGTCAGCGTGCCGCGGCGACGCGGTGGGTTCGCGAGTTTTCGATCAAGTGTCGATCCGCGACGCAACCGGTGGTCGAGCTCTCAGGCGGCAATCAGCAGAAAGTTGCGCTGGCGAGGCTGATGCATCACGACGTCGATGTCCTGCTGCTCGACGAGCCCACCCGCGGCATCGACGTCGGCAGCAAGGCGCAGATCTACGCGGTGATCGACGCACTGGTGGCGGCCGATCAGCCGACAGGCCGCCGCCCGCGCGCGATTGTGCTGGTCAGCAGTTATCTGCCCGAATTGCTGGGACTGTGCGATCGCATTGCGGTGATGCGCCGCGGCCGGCTCGGTGCCGCGCGTCCGGCGGGAGAGTGGAACGAACACTCGTTGATGCTCGAAGCGACGGGAGCCGAAACCGCCGCATGACCCCTCGAATGTGGCGCGGCGCCGGCCCCATCCTCGGTGTGTTGTTCGTCGCGATCACGTTCGGCATCCTGATCGGGTCCAACTTCTTCCTGCCCGGGAATCTCGAACTCATTGCTCGCCAGACGGCGATTGTGGCCGCCGCCGCGCTCGGCATGACCATCGTGATCGTCTCGGGCGGGATCGATCTCTCCGTCGGCTCGGTGGTCGCGCTCACCACCGTCGTGATTGCGGTGCTGCTCAATCAAGGGTGGCCGCCGCTGGCAGCCGCGATAGCCGGCACGGCGTCCGGTGCCGTGTGCGGCCTGATCAACGGCGCGCTGATCAGCGGCCTGCGCGTGGTCCCGTTCATCGTCACGCTCGGCACGATGATCCTCGTGCGGGGCGCCGCCAAAGGCTTTGCCGACGAGCGCCGCATCGAGGCGCCGCAGACATGGCTCAACGATCTGCTGCGGTCGACCGCGCCCGGCGACGCGGGCCTGCTGCCGTCGGGAGTCTGGCTGGTCGTGGTGCTGGCGCTGCTGGTCGGCGGCGTGCTTCGCTACACGCGATTCGGCCATCACGTCTTCGCCATCGGCTCGAACGAGCGCACCGCAAGGCTGTGCGGTGTCGCCGTGCCACGGTCGAAGATTCTCATCTACACGCTTGGTGCGCTGTTCGCCGGCGTCGCCGGCGTGCTGCAGTTCTCGCGGTTGTCGGTGGGCGATCCGACGGTAGCCGAGGGCCTCGAGCTCGACGTGATTGCGGCGGTGATCATCGGCGGCGGCAGCCTCGCCGGCGGGCGCGGCACCATCATCGGCACGCTGCTCGGCGCCACGACGATGGCGGTGATTCAGATCGGATGCGCGCAGAAGGGCTATCCCAACTGGGTGCAGCAGATCGTCACCGGCGCGATCATCGTCCTGGCGGTGGCGCTCGATCGCTGGCGGACCGGACGGGCGTCATGAGGATCGTCGACATGGAGATCCTCGATCTGCGGTTTCCCACCGCACGGGCCGCGGTCGGCACCGACGCCATGCATCCGGATCCGGATTACTCGGCCGCGTACGTGATCCTGAAGACCGATGGCGATCTCGAGGGACACGGCCTCACGTTCACGATCGGACGCGGCAACGAAGTCTGCACGGCCGCCATCGAGGCGTTTCGTCATCATGTGGTTGGACGGACCCTCGCTGATCTGACGATCGATCTGGGCGCGTTCTGGCGTCAGCTCGCCGGCGATTCGCAATTGCGCTGGCTGGGTCCGGAAAAGGGTGTCATCCACATCTCGATGGCCGCGATCGTCAACGCGGTATGGGATCTGTACGCCAAGGCGGAGCGCAAGCCGGTCTGGAAGCTGCTGGCCGACATGACGCCGGCGCAGATCGTCCGCTGCATCGATTTCCGCTACATCACCGACGCGCTGACGCCGGAGGAAGCGATCGATCTGCTGGCGCGGCAGCGATCGACGACAGCCGATCGCGAGCGCGAGCTCTTGCAAACCGGCTATCCGGCGTATACGACGTCCGCGGGGTGGATCGGCTACTCCGACGACCGCATTCGCCAGGCCTGCGGCGAGGCGATCGCCGCGGGCTGGACGCACTTCAAGGTCAAGGTCGGCGCCAGCCCCGAGGACGACTGCAACCGCGTCAAGCTGGTCCGCGAGGCGATCGGTCCCGATCGCACGCTGATGATCGACGCCAACCAGCGATGGGACGTCAACGAAGCCATCGACCGCGTGCGCGCGTTGTCCGAATTCGATCTGAAATGGATCGAGGAGCCGACCAGCCCGGACGATGTGTTGGGCCACGCGGCGATCGCGAAAGCGGTGCACCCGGTCGGCGTGGCGACTGGTGAGCACTGCGCGAATCGCGTGCTGTTCAAACAGCTGCTGCAGGCGAAGGCGATCAGCTACTGCCAGATCGACAGTTGCCGTCTGGGCGGCGTGAACGAAAACCTCGCGGTGATGCTGATGGCAGCCAAGTTCGGTGTCCCGGTGTGTCCGCACGCCGGCGGCGTCGGGCTGTGCGAGCTGGTGCGGCACCTGTCGATGTGGGATTTCATTGCGGTGTCGGGCACGATGCAGAACCGGGTCACCGAGTACGTCGATCACTTGCACGAGCATTTCGTCGATCCCGCCACGATCACGAACGCTCGCTATTTGCCGCCGACCCGCCCCGGCTACTCCGCTGAAATCACGGCGGCCTCGCGCAGCCGCTATCGGTTTCCTAGCGGGGAGGCGTGGCGGTGACAGCGCGGATCATGCCGTCGCTCTTGCTGAAGACATACAGCTCGCCATCGGCGTCGACGGCAACGTGCGCGTCAGCGCGGCCGGCGCCAGACACCGTGGCGCGACCGGGAAGATCACCGTCCTTGCCGCCACGCCGGTGATAGGCGATCTGCACGATTGGGTACATCGACGGCCACACCTCGTTGTTCCATCGCAACTGGATCTCGTGCATCCGCGCCATGGTGTCGGGATTGCCATCGTCCGCCTTCAGCATTTCCTGGTAGTCGACATACCAGAGCCGGCCCGTTGAAATATCCGTGAAGACGTACTTGCCGCGCAGCGCGGGAATGTTCTTGCCGCGATACAGATAGCCGCTGCCGATGGCGTCGCCGCCGCCGCCCGGTTTGTGCGGGTACTGCACCACCGGATAGCTCGGCGCCACTTCGCCGACAGTGCTGGTCCCGACCAGGGTCGGCAGACGATCGACGGCGGGGCGCGGCTCGGTCAGGTTGTCGAGTTTCATCGTTGCATTGCCCTCGCGAGCGGAGTAGCCGTAGTTTTTTCCCTCGTGGACGATGTTGATCGTTTCCCACGTGCGCATGCCGATGGAGTTGGCGATGAGCCGATTGTTGCGAGCGTCGTCCGGATCGATCGCCCAGTGCAGCCGGTGCGGATTGCGAAAACCGAGCGCCCAGATTTCCGGCCGGGCGCCGGGCACCGACGTGAAAGGGTTGTCGTTCGGAACGCGATAGCGGCCGTTCTCGCTGACGCGGCTCGACGACGGATGATCGGCAGGGCTCGGAATGATCCGCAGGATCTTGCCGACGAGCGTATCCAGCCGCTGCGGGTTGCTGCGCGTGTCGGGCCGCGGCGACTCGCCGGAGCCGCCGTCGCCGACGCCAACGTACATGACGCGCCAGTCGGCGCCGCCGCGCCGGGCGGCGGGGTTGAACACGACGTCGGCGAGCGGGTGGATGCGCGTGTTCAGCTGCAGGCGCAGCAACTCGCGCGCGCTCCCCTCGAAGGTCAGATTCGATCGATTGGTATCGGTCCACTCGATCAACACGCCTTCGCGCGTGATCGGTCCGGGCGTGGCGATGGGCGCGGTCACGGCATAGCCGGCGATGCTGAACGCAGGGAAGCGCGTGTTGTCGGGCGTTGCGGCTGCCGCTACGGCCGGCTCCTCGATGTGCACGGTGTAGAAGCGGCCGTTGGCGAAGTACTCGGGGTCGAACTGAAACGTCACCAGCCCGTTGGCGAAACCCCCCTCCCATGCCAGCTTCTTGAACAATCCCGCCCTGCCGCTTCGCCCGTTGAAGTCGAGATACGTGGTGAGTGCTTTGGTTTTCTGATCGAGGATGTAGAGCGGACCGTTCAGATCGTGGACGAACACGCGGCCGCTGCCGCCGGGTTCCTCGCGGAACGAGTTGACGCGCGCCAGCATGCCGTCGGTCTGGCCGGTGCCGTCGAGCTTGCCGGTGATCGGCATCTCGACGAAATCGCGAAGGTCAAGTGTCAGCGGATGTCCCGGCGATTGCAGTGCAATCGCCAGGATCACGAGCGCAACACCCCTCACGTCAGCTTGGGGATTTCGTAGCCCTTGCGATACTCGCGGGTCAGCAGCCTGTCGGCCTTCTTGTCGTTGACGAAGGTTTCCGACTTGCCGTCGAAGCGCAGCTCGTGGCCGACTCGATACGCGATGTTGGCCAGATGCGGCAGCGCCGACGACAGGTGGCCGTCGAGGATGTTGCTATTCAATTTCTTCGCATCGTCGGCGCGAATGGCGTCGATGAAATTCTGGTAGTGCGGCGACTCGGTGCTGGTGAGCACGCGTGGATCGCCGCCGCCCTCGCTGTTCGAGTCGGGCAGGTCCATGCCCGGGCCCTTTTCATCCCTGGGGCCGAAATAGGATTGCCACTGCCGGCCGTTGCCGTCGACCCACAACCAGCCCTTGCTGCCGTAGAACAGGTTGCCGATCTTCTGCGTGCCCTCGTCGTTGGTGAACTGGCCGCGGGTGGCGAACTCGAACACCGTGCCGTCGGCGTACTCGAACATCGTGGTGTGCGTGTCGGGCGTCTCCTGCGACGCCTCGGGGCCGAAGTAGCCGCCCATCGACTGGATGCGCACGGGATGTTCCTGTTTGTTCAGGCCCCAGCGCGCGAGGTCGAACTGGTGCGGACCCTGGTTGCCGGTGTCGCCGTCGCCGTAGTCCCAGTGCCAGTGCCAGTTGTAGTGGAAGCGATTGCGATTGAACGCGCGCTTCGGCGCCGGCCCGAGCCACAGGTCGTACTCGACCTTCGAGAGATACTGCTCGTCGTAGGTCGGCTCGTAGTTCGTCGAGCCCACCGTCAACGCATATTTCTCGCCGGGCGCCATCGGCCCGTCCGGGTACTTGCCGATCGGCGGCCGCGGCTTGTAGCACAGGCCGCGCGCCATGTAGATCTTGCCCAGTCCCCCGTCGTGCATGAACTTGACCGCCGCCTTCACGGCGTCGCGGCTGCGGTTCATGGTGCCGACCTGCACGAGCTTCTTGTAGCGCGCCGCGGCGTCGATCATCCAGCGGCCTTCCATCACGGTGTGCGAGGCCGGCTTCTCCACGAACACGTGCTTGCCGGCCTGCAGGCCCCAGATGGTGGCCAGCGCGTGCCAGTGATTCGGCGCGGCGATGACGATCGCGTCGATATCCTTGTCGTCGAGGGCGCGGCGCAGGTCCTGCACGAAGCCCGGCCTGAACGTGGCCACGTCCTTGAGGCGCTCGTCGTTGATCCGCGACGGCGCGAGATTCGCATCCGGATCGACCAGCGTCTTGACCTCGACGTTCTGCAGCCGGGCAAAGCCGCGTTTGAGCGAGTTGCCCTGGCCGCGGATGCCGATGCTGGCGAGGACGACGCGATCGTTCGCGCCGAGGATGCGATCCCCGAACAGGACAGCGCCGGTTGTTGCTGCAGTAACCCGGGTGTTGAAATCCCGCCGCGTGATGCCTTTGGCCACGTGAGCCTCCCCGGGAAAGTGTAGCCGCGTTGGCGGCCGGCGGCACCGGGCGGTAACGTCTGTTTTGCCGGGAAATTCAGGGGAGAGGGCGTAGGATTGGGCCATGAAGAAGCAGGTTTCACGGCGGGAATTCGTCGGCATGGCCGCTGCGGCCACCGCTTGGGCCGCAAGCGCGTCGGCTCAGCCGCCGAGCGGCAAGGCCGCTGCGGTGCGGGAGCGGCTGCGACTGGGTGTGGCGTCCTACTCGATGCGCGAGTTGTCGCTCGACCAGGCACTCGAGGGCGCGAAGACGCTCGGCGTCACGTCGATGAGCTTCAAGGACGTGCATCTGCCGCGCACCGATCCGCCCGAGACCACGCGCGCACTGGCCGCGAAGATCCGCGCCGCGGGCATCACGATCGCCGGCGGCGGCACCATCACGCTGCCCAACAATCCGGCGCAGATCAAGAAGGACTTCGAGTACGCGAAGCAGGCCGGCTTCCCGTTGATCTTCATCTCTCCCGATCCCGCGGCGCTCGACACCATCGAGCAGATGGTGAAGACCTACGACATCAGGGTGGCGATTCACAATCACGGTCCGGAAGACAAGTGGTGGCCGCGCCCGCAAGACGCCTACGCCGCGATTAAGTCACGCGATCGCCGAATGGGCCTGTGTATCGACGTCGGGCACACGACGCGCACTGGCACCAATCCGGCGCAGGCGTGCCGCGAATGCCGCGATCGTCTCTACGACATGCATGTGAAGGATCTGAAGTCGATGGAGAACCACAGCGACACGGAAGTCGGCCGCGGGATCATCAACTTCCCCGAGTTGTTCAAGGCGCTGCTCGAGATCGGCTATCAGGGCCAGGTCGGCCTCGAGTACGAAATCAACGCCAAGAACCCGATTGCGGGCATGATCGAGTCCATGGCGTATTTGCGCGGCGTGCTGGCGGCGCTAACGACGTGACGTCGGCGGGCCGTTCAGCTCGCGGATCCTGATGTTCTGATACCAGACTTCGTCGCCGTGATCCTGCAGCAGGATGTGGCCTTTCAGCTTGTCCGGCCAGCCGGCAACGTCCTTGAATTTGCTCGTCGCGGTCGCCGCCTTCAGGGCGGCGCTGCCCAGCTCGTACTCGATCACCTTGGCGCCGTTGAGCCAGTGCTCGACGTGATTGCCCTGCACCAGGATGCGACCTTCATTGCGCTGCCCGGCCGGTTTCAGAATCTTCGTGGCCGGCGCCGCGATCACGTCATACAGCGCCGCGGTGGCGCGATGCGGTCCAATCAACGCATCGGGATGTTTCGCATCGTCGATGATCTGGTACTCGTGCGCGATCGGGCCGTCGCGATCCTCAGTGACGAGATACTTGATGCCGCTGTTGCCGCCCGGCGACACGATCCACTCGAACCGCAGATCGAAATCGGTGAAGGTGTCGAGGGTGATGATGTCGCCGCTGTCTTTGGTCGGCGCGCCGCCGGTGGCGGCGTGTTTCAGCCGTCCTGATTCGATCGACCAGCCGGCGGCGGGGAAGCCCGGCTTCTTGAAGCCGCGCCACCCTTTGGTGGTCGCGCCGTCGAAGAGCAGCCGCCAGCCGGCGTCGCGCTCGGCGGCGGTCAAGCGCGCCTGTTCCGCGGATGAAACGGGCGTCACGGCCGTCGGATCGCGCGGGAGCGGCTGTTGGTTCAAACCTGTCAGGACGACGAGCACAGTCAGGAGTATTCGCATACCAGCCCCTTCGTAACGGCAATGATACGGCAACGGGTCGGTGCGCGTGCTACCCTGCGCGCCGGGTAGGTGCCTCGTGTTTCGTGCCTCGTGCTTCGTGCTTCGTGCCTCGTGCCAGCGAGGGTGCGTGTGTACGATCGCCGCAATTCTTGCGGTAACGGCGAATTCGCCCGCGCAAGTCGCGCTGCCCGCCGCTGAACACACCATCTGGCTGCGCACGCCCGCGCTGCAGTGGGATCACGCTTTCCCGCTCGGTAACGGGCGAATGGGCGCCATGGTGTTCGGCAGCGTCCATCGCGAACGCATTCAGCTGAACGAAGAAACGTTGTGGATGGGCGGCCCGCGCGAGACCGACAACCCCGAAGCGCGCGCGGCGTTGCCCGAAGTGCGCCGGCTGTTGTTCGCCGGCCGGCCGCGCGAAGCCTACGCGCTGGCCGAACGCAAGTTGATGGGGAAGCCCTGGCGGCTCGAGTCGTATCAGAGCCTGGGCGACCTGCGGCTCAACTTCGATCACGAGGGCGAGATCACCGACTACCAACGCTCGCTCGATCTCGATTCGGCGGTTGTGCGTGTCACCTATCGCGTCGAAGGCGTTCGGCACACACGGGAAGTGTTTGCGAGCCATCCTGATCGCGTGGTCGTGGCGCGGCTCACCGTCGACAAGCCGGGTGCGCTCACCTTCGGCGCGTGGATCGATCGACAGCAGGATGCGCGCACCGAAATCGCCGGCCACGACCGATTGAACCTGATCGGGCATCTCGCCGGCGGCAAGGGTTTGTCGTTTCTCGCCTCCGCTCACGTGTTCTCGGAAGGCGGCACCCAGGAGACCTTTCCAGAGCGGATCCTCGTGTCGGATGCGACGAGCGCGACGATTGTCGTCGCCGCCGGGACGAGCTACCGAGGCCACAGCCCTGCCAGCCAGGTGGCGCGTGACCTCACCGCCGCGACGGCGAAGACCTACACGCAGCTGTTGGTGGCGCATCGCGCCGATCATCAACGGCTCTACCGCCGTGTCGCGTTGCGTCTTGGCGCGCCGGCGCCGGCGACGACGTCACGGCCAACGGACGAGCGGCTGGAGGCGATGAAGCGCGGGGCATCGGATCCCGCCCTCGACGCGCTGTATTTTCAGTTCGGCCGTTATCTGCTGATCGCCAGCAGCCGGCCGGGTGATCTGCCGGCGAATCTACAGGGTCTGTGGAACGACAGCATGAGCCCGCCGTGGGATGCCGACTATCACCTCAATATCAACCTGCAGATGAACTACTGGCCGGCGGAAGTGGCCAACCTCGCCGAGCTGCACGAACCGCTGTTCGATTTCCTCGAAGCGCTGCGCGCGCCAGGGCGCAGGACGGCGCAAGTGCATTACGGCGCGCGCGGGTTCGTGGCGCATCACATCACCGATATCTGGGGATTCACGTCACCGGGCGACCTGCCGCGCTCGGGGCTGTGGCCCACTGGTGCCGCGTGGCTGACGCAGCACTTGTGGGAACACTACCTGTTCGCGCCCGACCGCGCGTTCCTGACGCGCGCCTATCCGGTCATGAAGGAAGCCGCCGAGTTCTTCCTCGATTACCTCGTCGAGGATCCGCGCGGCCGCCTGGTCAGCGGTCCCTCGGTGTCGCCCGAGAACCGCTACCGGCTGCCGAACGGCCAGGTCGGCATCCTGACGATGGGGCCCTCGATGGATCATCAGATCGTGTCGGGCCTGTTCTCGCAAGTGATCCGCGCGACCGAGATCCTCGGCATCGATCCCGAGCTGCGCAAGCGGGTGTCGGCGGCGCAGCAGCGATTGCCGCCGCCAACCATCGGCAAGCACGGTCAAATCCAGGAATGGTCCGAGGACTACGACGAACCGGAGCCGGGACACCGCCACATCTCGCAACTGTTCGCATTACACCCGGGCGATCAGATCACCGTGCGCGGCACGCCGCAGCTTGCCAGGGCGGCGCGCGCCACCATCGAGCGCCGTCTCGCTCACGGCGGGGGCCACACCGGGTGGAGCCGGGCGTGGATCATCAACTTCTGGGCGCGGCTCGAAGACGGCGAGCAGGCGTGGGAGAACTATCAGGCGCTGCTGGCGAAGTCGACGTTGCCAAACCTCTGGGATCTGCATCCGCCGTTTCAGATCGACGGCAACTTTGGCGGCGCCGCCGGCGCGGCGGAGATGCTGCTGCAAAGTCATGACGGGGAGATCCATTTGTTGCCGGCGTTGCCCCGCGCGTGGGCCGACGGCGAGTTCCGCGGACTTCGCGCCCGTGGCGGTGTCGAAGTCGACGTGGCGTGGGCCCGCGGCCGGCCGACGAAGGCCACGCTGCGGCCGTCGATCAGCGGCGACTACCGAGTGCGCGTGCAGAATGCGGCGGGCGCGCCGACCGTTCAGCTGCGCGCCGGACAGGCCTACGAGCTCCCGCTACTGCGGTAACGCAAACGCCGTCAGTGTCGTCCCCGACGGCACGAGCAGATACTGGCGCCCATCGAGCATGTAGGTGGTCCCCGAGGTATTACGCAACGCCACGCCGGTCATGTAATGCCAGAGGTGCTTGCCGGACTGGGACTCCAGCGCGATCAGATTGCCGTCACCGTCGCCGGCGAACACCAGACCAGACGCGGTGCTCAGCACGCCGGACGCCGACACCGTGGGATAGCGGAACTCCCATTTGCGTTCCGCCGTGATCGGATCGATCGCGCGCAGTGCGCCCCAGTTGCGCTGATCCCGCGGCCGCACGGTGCCGCCGCCCATCCATTCCACGCCGATTTCGAACTTCTGGTCGTAGGCGAAGTAGGTGGCGCAGGTTTCGCGTGCGGTGACGAAGAACAGTTTCAGGTTGGGATCGTACGACGGCGCCATGAAGTTCGTGCCGCCGCCCAGGTCCGGGCAGGTGCGCACACCCAGTTCGTTGGGATGGTTGTTGGGCAGCAGGATCGGACGTCCGGTGAGATAACTGATCTCCTTCGCCCACGTCGTCTCCACGAACGGTTTGGCGACGATCAGTTTTCCGGTCACGCGATCGATCGTGTAGAAGAAGCCGTTGCGGTTGGCGAACATCACGACCTTGCGGGTCTGGCCCTCGATCGGGAGCTCGCCGAGCACCGGCACCTGCGTCGCGTCCCAGTCGTGCACGTCGTGCGGCGTGAACTGGTAGTGCCACTTCAGCGTTCCGGTGTCGGCATCGAGCGCGACGATCGAAGCGGTGAACAAGTTGTCGCCCTCGCGATTGGCGCTGTAATAGTCCGGCCCCGGATTGCCGGTGCCGAAGAACACCAGGTTCTGCTCCGGATCGTACGTTCCCGTCACCCAGATCGATCCGCCGCCGCGCAAGTAGGCATCGGTCCGCGGCCACGTGTTGCCGCCGGTCTCGCCCGGGCCGGCCACGGTGTGGAACCGCCAGATCTTCTTGCCGGTCCTGGCGTCAAACGCTTCGATGAAACCACGGATGCCGTATTCGGCGCCGGCCACGCCGAGGATGACTTTGTCTTTGACGACCAGTGGCGCGACGGTGGCGGAGTAACCGCGCTTGTAGTCTTCCATGGCGACGTCGAACAACTCCGTGCCGGTCCTGATGTCGAGTGCCACCAGGTGCGCGTCGAGCGTGCTCATGTAGAGGCGATCGCCCAGCACCGCGAAGCCGCGGTTCACCGGGCCGCAGCAGAGGATCATGGATTCGGGAAGGTCGCGACGGTAGCGCCAGATCTGCCGGCCGGATCGCGCGTCGATGGCCCACGCGTTGTTGTTGACGCCGGTGATGTAGATCACGCCGTCGATCACGATCGGCGTCGCCTGGAACGCGCCGAGCTGGCCGGTCTGGAACATCCATTGCGTCGTGAGCTGGTGCACGTTCTGCGGCGTGATCTGGGTCAGCGGGCTGTGGCGCTGCCCGTCGTAGGTGCCCGAGTAAGTGAGCCATTTCGTCGGATCCTTCAACCCGCCGAGGATGTCCTGATACGTCACCTGCGGTGGACCGGCTTGCGCCGCGAGACCGATCGTCGTGAGCACCAAGGCAAGAGCATGAGTGATCGTTCGCATGATGTTCCTCAGCGCGTGGTCGAGCCGCGCAGCGTGCGCAGGTAGCCGATCAGATCGTTCAAGTCGCTGTCCGTCAACCGCTCTTTCCCGTACTCGGGCATCAGCGATGTCTTGTCGAACACCAGCTGTTGCAGCTCCGCCTTCCGGTATCCCTGCAATCGCTCGCGCGCGTCCATGATCTGAATCGTGAACGTATCTTCGTTCTTCTTGACGCCGCGAATCTTCTGGCCGTCCTTCGTCACCAGCGTGACGGCTTCATAACCGGGCGGCATCCATTCTGATGGAGTCCGGATCTCGCTGACGAGGGAATCATGCGATCGTGCCGATCCGATGCGCGACAGATCGGGACCCAGTCGCCCGCCGGTCTCGCCGACGCGATGGCAACTCGCACACTGCGCCGTGAATACCGCGCGGCCGTTCTCGGCATTGCCGGTGATCGTATCGACGGGCGCCGAAACGTTCATGTTGCGCAGGTAGGCAATGATGATCAACACCTCGTGATCGCTCAAGGAGCTGGGCAGCATGTCACTGCCGGGTACGCCTTTGCGGATGGTCTGGAACAGCCGCTCGTCGGGCATGCCGCCGAGGGCTACCGTCAGATCCGGCCCGCGATAGCCGCGCGCATCGAGGCCGTGGCAATTGCCGCATCGCACGCGATACAGCACCAGTCCGCCCTTGATCGAATCGGCGTTGCCGAGATGCGGATTCTTGCCGGGCGGATGCGTCTCTGAGGGCTTCGGTGCCTGAGCCAACGCCACTACTGGCACCAGCAGGAGCAGCGCGATCATTCTGTTGACAGTCATCGGGCACCCTCCAGGTACAGCACGCCCCACGGCCGATCGCCGACCCTCACCTTTGCCACGACCTTGCGGCCGGCAATGTCGACGAACGACACGTCGTTCGATGGTCCATTCGCGGTAAACACCATGCGGCCGTCGCTCGTCGCGGCAATGCCCCACGGCCGATCGCCGACTTCGATCGCCGCCACCGCCTTGCTCGTCGTGGTGTCGATGACCACCACGCTCTTACCGCGACCGGTGGTGACGAACACCTGCTTGCCGTCGCCCGCTGACACGACGCCCATCGGCCGCACTAAATCGCCGCCTTCGAGTTTGATCGTCTCGATCGGCTTGTGTGCCTGCGCATCGACGACGATCACCGCTGAACCGGTCTCGGCGCTGATGTAGGCGCGGCTGCTGTCGGGAAGGAATCCGGTGGCGCGCGGCCGCGGTCCGGCCTTGAACGTGGTGATCAACTTCGCGGTTGCCGCATCGATCACTGCTACCTGGCTGTCTTCCTCCGACGTCACGTAGACGACCTTGCCGTCGGGGCGAAGGTCCACGCCTTCCGGTTCGCCGCCGACGGGAACCGTGCCGATCACGCGCCCGTCGCTCACGTTGATCACACTCGCGATACCGGCGTCTTCGTTGGCCACGAACAATCGCGTGCCGTCGGCGCTGATTGCCGATTGCTCCGGATCGGTGCCCACCTGGATCACTCGAACCAGCGTGCCCGTCTTCACGTCGACCACGCCGATGCCGTCGGCCTTACGATCCGGCGGCGGCAGTTTGCTTTCGTCGGTCCCGGGCGGCGCGATGGGTGACCCGCTCAGCGCGATGTACAACGTCGAGCCATCCGGGCTGACCTTGATGCCGCGCGGCCGCTTGCCCAGTGGAATCGTCGCGATTACCTGCCGCACCGCCGTGTCGATCACCGTCAGGTCGCCGGAGTTTTCATTGGTGACGTACAGCCGTCCTGGCGGCGTGACCACCACAGGCTCCGCCGCCGCGGGCGGCGGCACGGCAACCGGTTCGCGCGAGCACGAGATCAGTGCCGCCATCGCGACCACGACCACTCGCTTCATGATTCGGCCGCCACCGCCGCGATCAGCGCCTTGATGTAGCCGAACGCGAAGGCGAAGCCCTGCAGCCGATTGGCGTCGCCTTCGACGGTCGGGACGTGGTCGGGCATCATCATGCCGTCGTAGCCGACGTCGCGATACGCGCGCATCGCTTTCAGCATGTCGACGTCGCCGCCGTCGATGAAGGTCTCGCGGAAATTCAGGAAACCACCGGCGATGTTGCGGAAGTGCACGTTGAAGATCTTCTTGCGCTCGCCGAAGTAGCGAATGACGTCGAAGATCTGCTCGCCGGGCCGCTCGAGCATCTCAGAAACGGTGCCCTGGCAGAAGTTCAACCCATGAAACGGGCTTTCGGCGATCGTGACGAACCGTTTCAATCCGTCAACGGATCCCAGCACGGTCTCGACGCCGCGCCAGCCTTTGCCTTTCGGCATGCCGGGGTCTTGCGGATGACAGGCGAGCCGCACCTTGTGTTCGGTGGCGACCGGTACCACGCGCTCCAGGAAATAGGTGATGCGCTCCCAGTACAGATCGGCGTCGACGCGGCCGGCTTCGGTCAACGGTGGATCCTGCTTGGCGCCCTCGTAAACGAATGTGCTGTAGGTGGCGCCGCCGCGCCCGCGCGTCGGCGCGGTGCGCGGAATGCCGATCAGCGTGAGGTTGTACTTCGCGGCCGGAATGCCGGCGCGGGCGGTATTTCGGATCATCTGACAGATGTCGTCGATCTGCCGGTTGCGGTCAGGATCCTTGCCGAGCAGGATGGCCGGGTTCTCGCTGCGCGAAATCTCGCTCGAGCTCAGCGGCAGTGGCACCATGTCGAGCGTGATACCGAACGATTCGACGCGCTCGCGCAGCCGGGTGAGACCCTCGACCGACCACGCCGCATCCATGGTTCGGGACGGTAGCAGGCTGCAGATGTGATTGACGCCGAATCCGGCGAGAACGCGCAGAATGGCGTCGGAGTCGCCGTGCTGCGTTCCGACTTTCATCACCGCCTTCGGCACCCCTGAGCCTGGGCGCCGGAGCGTTTGCGAAGGCGGCCAGGTCGCCGGTTGGGCCGCGGTGACGGCGTCGACGCGCTGCTGAGCGAGCCAGGTAACGGCGGCCGATCCGGTCAACCCGACAAACGTGCGGCGATCCATGGCATCCTCGCGCTGGGAGATTATGTCGATGATGCGCCTGCTCGCAAGCGGGGTCCTGATACTTCTTGCGGGCGCCGCCCTGACGGGCGCCCAGGAGCGCGGCCGGATGCCAGAGGTGCGATTGATGACGCTCGATCCCGGCCACTTTCATGCCGCCTTGATCCAGAAGGAGATGTATCCGGGTGTGTCGCCGCGCGTGCACGTCTACGCGCCTGCGGGGTGGGACCTCGACGAACATGTCAAGCGCGTCAACGCCTACAACCAGCGCACCGACCAGCCCACGGCGTGGCAGACGGAGTTGCACACCAGCGCCGATTTTCTGCAGCGCATGCTGCGCGAGAGACCCGGCAACGCTGTGATTCTCTCCGGCCGCAATCGGCCGAAGATCGATCGCCTTGCACAATCGGTTGGCGCCGGGCTGCATGTGCTCGCCGACAAGCCGTGGATTCTCACCAGCGCCGACCTGCCGAAACTTGAAGCGGTGCTGGCCGAGGCCGATCGCACCGGGGTCGTCGCCTACGACGTCATGACCGAGCGCTTCGAGATCATCACGATCCTGCAGCGGGCGCTGGTGAACGACACCGCGGTGTTCGGCGAGATCGTGAAAGGTACTGCCGGCGATCCGGGGGTCTACATGGAGAGCGTGCACCACTTGATGAAGGTGGTCTCCGGCGCGCCGAACATCCGTCCGGCCTGGTTCTTCGACGTGAAGGAGCAGGGCGAGGGCGCGAACGACATCGGCACGCACCTCGTGGACCTCGTGCAATGGACGCTGTTTCCTGACCGGCCGATCGACTATCGCGCCGACGTGCGCGTGATCGACGCGTATCGGTGGCCGACGCGCATACCTGAATCGGAATTTCAGCGTGTCACCGGCGGCCGCCGCTTTGACGCCGCGCTGGACGAGTTCGTGAAGGATGGCACGCTCGATTACTTTGCCAATACGCTGGTGTCCTACGCGTTGCGAGGCGTGCACACCACGCTGAACGTGATCTGGGACTGGGAGGCGCCACCGGGCGGGGCCGACACGCATTTCGCTTACTACCGCGGCACGCGATCGCGTGTCGAGGTGCGCCAGACGGCCGGCGCCAAGTACCTGACCGAGTTGTTTGTGGTGCCGGCGAATGCAGCGGTCAAGGCCGAAGTGCTAGCGGCGACGCGACAGAAAATCGCGGCGCTGCAACGGACCTACCCAGGCATCGGCGTCGAAGAGCGCGGCGTAGACATCCACGTCACCGTGCCCACGGCCTTGCGCCTGGGCCACGAGGCGCACTTCGCCCAGGTGGCGGCGAATTTCCTTCGCTACGTGCGCGATCGGCGCACGCTGCCGGCCTGGGAACGGCCCAACATGGCGGCAAAATATTTCGTGACGACGACCGGAACGGAATTGAGCCGCAAGGCACCGGTCCGAGTGGCGCCACGCCTCGCTCCACGCTAGCCGGCTCGCGGTCGTTGCCACTCTCGCAGCTAGAATGCCGCATGTCCAAATGCATAGCCGCAGCCATTGGCACGCTCGTCGTTCACGCTGGTATCGTCGTGGCCATGCAGCAGCCACGCGATCTCGGCCTTCGCGGCGATCGGTTCAAGCCGCTCAACCCGGAACAGTTCACCCCGGCGCAAAAGACGATGGTCAACGACCTCCTGTCGGGTACGCGGACTTCGCTCGCCGGGCCGTTCAACGTGCTGCTGCGCAGCCCCGAGATGGGTAACATCGCGCAGCAGCTGGGCGAATACATCCGCTTCCGCACCTCAGTGCCGCAACGCCTCAACGAAATGGCGATCCTGATGACGGCGAAGTGGTGGTCGTCGCAGTACGAATGGCACGCGCACCAGCCGCTGGCGCTGAAGGCCGGGCTCGCCGCCGGCGTCATCGCCGACATTCAGGCCGGGCGCCGGCCGGCGACGATGCAGCGCGACGAGACGGCGGTCTACAACTTCTGCAGCGAGCTGCGCGAGCGGCGGCGCGTGAGCGACGCCACGTTCAAGACGGCCGTCGACATGCTCGGCGAGCAGGGAGTGGTGGATCTGATCGCGCTGATGGGGTACTACGACCTCGTCGCGATGGCGCTCAACGTGGATCGCTACCCGCTGCCCGACGGCGCGCCGCGGCCCTTCCCGGAGAAATAGCGCCGCCGCGCATTGCCCAAAGCAGCAGGCCGCCATAGACTGTGCCGATGCGAACGCTGGTCACCCTCTTGGCCACGCTGCTGACCGCAACCCCGGTCGTGGCCCA
>Ga0187893_10002434_pt1 | contig 40973 bp, 29 predicted proteins | sample MA1701074metaG_FD_139574 | JGI IMG/M metagenome (GOLD analysis project Ga0187893, IMG submission 139574) | White microbial mat communities from a basaltic lava cave in the Kipuka Kanohina Cave System on the Island of Hawaii, USA - MA170107-4 metaG ...
GCGCCTCGCGGTAGGCGGCCACGGCCTCCTCCAGCCGGGCCGTGCCGCTCTCGCGCTCGCCGAGCGCCTGCAGCGCGGTGCCGAGGTTGTTCTGGGTCATGGCCCAATCCAGCGGCACGCGCTGGCGCGGACGATTGCGTAGAACCTCGTGCCAAGCGGAGATGGACTCGCGTAGCGCCGCGTTGTCGCCCCTCTCCTCGCCCTGTCGGTAGAGGGCTTCGGCCATCATGTGCAGAAAACCAGTTCGCAGATCGGCGTCGAGGCCGTTGGCCAATTCAGCCGCGTGCCGGAAGTGTTCCGCGGCCGCGCGATAGTCAATCAGCGTCAGCGCCAGCTCGCCCCGTGCCGCGCGCGACTCCGCCGCGCGGCGTCGGCGAAACTCGGCCTTCGTGAAGGCCTCGCGCGCCGCTTGCAGGTCCAGCTCCTCGCATTCGCTCAGCAGGGCCTCGGCGCGCGCGTGGCCGCCGGCCTTAACCGCCTCGCGTGCCTCGCGCAGTTTTTCCTGGACTTCGGCGTCGTCCTTCGGCAAGGCATCGAGCCGAGACAGCAGATTGAGATGGTGCAAGGCGATATCGGCAAACTTTTCCGGCCAGCGGTCTTCAGAAATCTCCTCTTGGCCGAGAGTGGAGTAGAACGTGCGGATGGCCCCCTTGGCGATGTTCAGTCGGCTGGATAGCTTCTCGATGAGCGCGTCCTTGTCTTTGATGGACGCGTGCAACGATTCTATGATGGCGCGGATTTGGTCGGCGCTCGGAGCGGGATCGGCCCTGACTGTCATTTCTGTTTGCCCGCGGGGCGAAAGATATACAAACACCTTCCAGCAGGCGGCAACCGCGACAGCCAAGGCGGCGCCGATCATCCCCAGCGCGCCGCGGTTCTGCTCATCGAGCAGCCACTTCCAAGTCCTCGACAGGGTGTTCATCGCCGCTCCGGCCTGATTGCGCGGCTATAACGCTAGCCGATCCACTGGAACGCCGCTAATCCAGCCGCGAGCCGGGCTCGACGGCCGCCGTCGCCCCAGCCCATGCAGGGGGGCTCATCCCGGGGCCCGGCTTTCGGTCTCGGGCCGGGGTCGGCGTGCAATAAAATGGGCGAAGGGGGCGAAGTCTACCCGGCAGGGCTACGTTCTGGATAGGGTGGAGATGACGGTGGACGTGGTGACAAGTCCGTGCCCCGCGGCGGGCGATACGAGCGAAGAACCCCAGCCGGCGAGCGTCGGCCTCTTCCAGGTGCCGTGGGTGTTCACGTCGCCGGTGCGGCTCTTTCGACGAGTCGAGGACACCGGGGCCTACGGCTGGCCGCTGGTCGTCCTCTTGGCCCTGTCGGTGCTGATCGGCTACGCCGAGATACAGACCGGCCTCATCGATCGGGTCGTCGCCCTTCAGACCGAGCGGCAGCTCGCCGAGCTTGAGAAGACGCAGGGGCTATTGGTGGATCGAATGGAACTGCGCGACCGCATGGACGACCTCCGAAAGCAGGGCGAGTTCATGGTCCTGATCCGCCGGCTGGGGGCGGTGGCGCTGACGCCGCTTCACCTGCTGGTGTCCTTTCTTTTCATCTCGTCGATTCTGTATGCGGCGGTCGCCCTCACTGGTAGAAAGCCGGAGTATCACACCTTGATGTCCATTTGCGTCTATGCCGGCTTCGTGCAGCTTTCCGGCTACGCCCTGCGGCTGATCATGATGCTCTGCTATCGCACGTCGCAGGTGGACACGTCGCTGGCGATGCTGGCGGAGCCCGGAAAGCCGACGGCCCTGGCGGCGATCGACCCCTTTCGTATTTGGTTTTGGGTGCTCGTGGTGGTGGGCGTCTGTGTGACACAGCAGCTTCGCCGGCGGACGGCGATCGTCTGGTGCGGCCTCATGTTCCTCTTGGCCTCCGCGGTGCCGGTGGGTTTGTCGTTCGCGACGCCGCGGTGAAGGTAGGGCTTATGAAGAGACTTATCGCAATCCTGGTGCTGGTCTTGATCGTGGGCGGCGTATTCGCCCTGGGCAGCTTACGCAGCGGCGCGGATGACAAGCCCATCCTGCACGTTGCGGAAGAGGTGCCGCTGACCGTCAACGTCAGCAGGCCTGAGCGGCAGAAGATCGTGCGCCTGGTCCAGGCGCCCGGCGACGTGGAGGCGACCCTCGAGGTCGAGATCAGCTCCGAGATCGTCGCCAAGATCGACGAGATGCCGGTGGAGGAGGGCGACGTCGCCAAAAAGGGCGACCTGTTGTGCAGGCTCAATGACGACAACCTGGCCGCGGAGGTGGAATCGGGCGAAGCGCGGGTCCGGCGGCTGGAGGCGGCGATCATCGACGCCGACGCCGACGTGGAGCAGGCCGACCGGGACTATCGCCGCCAGCTTCGGCTCTCCGAGGTGGACGCCACCAGCGACAAGGAGCGCCTCGACTACGTCACGGCGCTGAAGAAGGCCCGAGCCTCGCTGGACATGCGCCGGCAGGAATTGGTCGAGTCGCAGGCCTTCCTCAAGCGGGTGAAGGAAGACCTGAAGCGGACGATCATCACTTCGCCCATCGACGGCGTGGTTTCGAAGCTGGACGCCAAGATCGGCGAGGTCGTCGTCACCGGCACGATGAACAATCCCGGCACCGTCATCATGACCATCAGCGACCTCTCCCGGATGCAGGTCCGGGCGCGGGTCGATGAGGTCGACGTGCCGCTGGTCAAGCCCGGCCAGAAGGCCCGGGTCTATCTCCAGTCGGAGGATCAGGTCCCGGTCGCCGCCAACGTCGTGCGCGTGGCCTCGAAGAGCACCAAGCAACTCGGCCGCGACGTGGTGACCTTTGAAACGCTTCTGGAGATCATCGAGCAAGATCAGCGCATCCGGCCGGGCATGACCTCCAACGTCGAGATCGAGGTCGCCCAGAAAGAAGATGCCATCACCGTTCCCGTCGAGGCCATTGTCCACCGGATGCGGAAGGACCTGCCGGAGTCGCTGGTCCAGGAATTCGACAAGCGGCAGGCCGGGCTGGACCTCTCCGAGCGGGCCAGAGCGGCGCAGTACATCAAGGTCGTATACGTCCTGGAAGAGGAGGCGTCGAAGGTGCGCCTGGTGAAGCCGGGCATCGCCGACACCCGTTTGGTGGAGCTGGAGGACGGCGTGACCCTGGACGACGTGGTCATCACCGGCCCCTATCGGAGCCTGGACCAGCTCAAGGATGGCCGCAAGGTCAGCCTTCCGGAGGAAGAGAAGACGAAGCTCGCCGGCCAAGCGGAGCAGGCCAAGCCCGCAGATGACGCACATCTAGCCGGGAGCGACGGCAGCAAGGCCTCTGATGACGCCGGCTAATGGAAGATTCGCAGGCGTATTGGACGGGGGCCGTTAACCGTAAGGACGATGGGCGAGCCATGGAGCGCGTCGACGGGAAGCTGATCGAGCTTCAAGACCTGGAGAAGGTCTACCGCGTGGGGACGGAGCTGGTCCACGCCCTCCGCGGAGTCACCCTTGAGATCCTGGAAAACGAGTACCTCGCCGTCATGGGACCGAGCGGCTCAGGCAAGAGCACGCTCATGAACATCCTCGGTTGTCTCGACATCCCCACTCGCGGCGCCTATCGACTGCGCGGCAAGGACGTTTCACGGCTCAGCCAGTCGGGCCTGGCGAGAATTCGCGGCCGTCAGATCGGGTTCGTCTTTCAGAATTTCGAGCTGCTGCCCAGGACGACCGCCCTGAAGAACGTGCAGCTTCCCCTCATGTACGCCCAGGTCCCTCGACGGAAGCAACGAGCCATGGTGGCGCTGGAGATGGTCGGGCTCACCGACCGGGCCAAGCATCGTCCCAACCAGCTCTCCGGCGGGCAGAAGCAGCGGGTGGCCATCGCCCGGGCCCTGGCCCAGGAGCCGGACATCATCCTGGCCGACGAACCCACCGGAAATCTCGACTCCACCACCGGCAATGAGATCATGGGCATCTTCGACGTCCTCCATTCCACGGGCCAGACGATCATCATCGTCACCCACGAGATGGAGGTCGCCCAGCGCTGCCGGCGCATCGTCACCCTGAAGGACGGGCGGATCGCCTCGGACATTCGCACGGACGCCTCGACTCACCGACTGCCGGCCTTGCAGGCAGTCCCCGGGGCCTTGTGATGATTCGGCGCGTCGTCAAAGCCTGCGGGACCATCGGGGCCGGCGCGATCGCCGTCACCAGCCGCGGATGGCAAAACGTCGGCACCGCGTTCATCCAAATCTGGACGAATCGCGGCCGCTCGCTGCTCACCACGTTGGGCGTCATCATCGCCGTCACGGCCATCATCACCGTGGTCTCGTTCGTCCAGGGTTTCGGTCAGCACATGACCGACATGCTTCGGGGCTACGGGACTCAATACATGATCGTGTGGCCGGACATCAGCTACGAAGAGGAGGTCGCCGGGATCGGGCGCGTCACGATGAACGACGGCGACGTCCAGGCGGTCCGGGTCGAGTGCCAGAACATCCAGCGCATCACGCCGTTCCTCTTCGTCGAGGCCCCGGTCACGTTCAATCGGCAGACTCTGGAGGCCGTGCCGACGAGAGGCGTCACCGAGGACTACCAGGTCATCCGCAATTTCCACGTGGACCGCGGGAGGTTTTTCGGTCCGATCGACGTGCAGCGGGCGGCGAACGTGGTGGTATTGGGCCGCACCCTGCTCAAGCAATTGGAGTGCGACGAATCCATCGTCGGCGAGAGCATCCAGATCGCGGATATGCGTTTCCATGTCATCGGGCTGCTGGAGGAAAAGGGCAGCTTCATGGGGGACGATCAAGACAACACCGTGATGATTCCCTACTCCACGATGCAAAGAATGTATCCCCTGATGCGGGATCAAATACGGTTCCTCGCGGAGGCGGACGGCGAGGACCAGATCAATGAGGCGGAATCCCAGGTCCGCCGCGTCCTTCGCCGGCGGCACGACCTCCAGCCCGGCCAGCCCGACGATTTCGGCATTCAGCGCCAGGACCAGATGCTGCGGGAGTTCGGACGTGTCCGGACCATTGCCACCAGCGTGCTGGCCGGCATCGTGAGCATCTCGCTGGTCGTGGGCGGCATCGGCATCATGAACGTGATGTTCGTCTCGGTCACGGAACGGACGCGGGAGATCGGCCTTCGCAAGAGCGTCGGAGGACGCCGGCGCGACATCATGCTCCAGTTCCTGACCGAGGCGGTGGTCCTGAGCACCACCGGCGGCGCGATCGGCGTGGCCGCGGGGTACGCGATCTCTTACATCGCCTCGCTGCACCCCAAGATGGTGGCGGTCGATGTGCCGCTGTGGTCGGTGGCCCTGGCACTGGGGTTCTCCGCCGGCGCGGGAATCGTCTTCGGCATCATCCCGGCGTTCAAGGCCGCGATTCTTCACCCCATCGACGCCCTGAGGCACGAGTGATGGCTGACGCATCGGCAATCGGCCGGCGCTGGTTTCGACCGACCCCGTCGCGGCCGGCGGGGGCCGTGTTCAGCGCGCTGGGAACCCTGTTGGACGCGCTCGGGGGGATCTTTGCCCGTCATGTGCAAAACGTTCTGACCGCCCTTGTGCAGATCGGGGCGAACAAGGCACGAGCGATCCTGACCACCCTGGGGATCATTATCGCCGTCACGTCGACCATTACGGTCGTCTCGTTGGTGCAGGGTTTCGGAGATTACGTCACCGACATGCTCCGCGGCTTCGGCACCAACATGCTTTTCGTCTTTCCGCAGGATCCGACCGACGAGCATAGGATCGTCTTCGGCCGAGTGGTGATGGACATCGGTGATATCCGGGCCGTCGGGGCTCGATGCGACAAGCTCCGCCGCATCTCTCCGATGGTATTCAATTCCGCCACGGTGGAGTACGGACGCCGCAAGCTGGAGGAAATCGAGCTCTTGGGGGCCACGGAACAGTGGCAGCCCATCCGTCGGTTCTTCGTGGACAAGGGCCGCTTCTTCGGTCCCATCGAGGTCGAGAACAGCGCCTGCGTCTGCGTGCTCGGCCGAGAGGTGCTCGACCTCCTGGAGTGCGACGAACGGATCGTCGGCGACCACGTCTATCTGAACGGCCAACGGTTCAAGGTGATCGGCCTGCTGGAGGAAAAGGGGGACATGATGGGGGAAAACCAGGACAAGGTCGTCCTCATCCCCTACACCACGGCGATCAAGCTCGCCCCCATTATGCAATACTTCATGCCGTTCGTCATCGAGGCGTCCGCCGAACAGGACATCGAGGAGTGCAGTTTGCAAGTCTCGCGCATCCTGCGGGAACGCCACGACATTCAGCCGGGCCAACCCAATGACTTTCGAATCCTGCGGCAGGATGAGTTCCTCCGCGATTTCGAGCGGGTGAAGATCATCGCCACCAGCGTCCTGGCCGGCATCGTCGGCATCTCTTTGATCGTCGGCGGCATCGGGGTCATGAACGTCATGCTGGTCTCGGTCACGGAGCGGACCCGGGAAATCGGCCTGCGCAAGAGCGTCGGCGGTCGTCGGCGGGACATCCTGGCCCAGTTCCTGACCGAGGCCGTGGTCCTGGCCAGCGTCGGCGGGCTCATCGGCGTGACCCTGGGATACGCCATCTGTCACGTGGTTTCGCTGCACCCCGCCATGGTCAAGGTGACCGTCCCGTACTGGGCCGTCGCACTGGGATTGACGTTCTCCGCAGGCGTCGGAATCCTGTTCGGGATCATTCCGGCGTTCAAAGCCGCGATTCTGCACCCCATCGACGCGTTGCGACACGAGTGATCAGCGCCGGCGGCTTTTCCTTCCTCATTGAAACCCCTAACCGACGCGCACTTGGGGCCTTCTTTGCCTCCTGTGATCCATGTAGAATGCCGGGCCGTCTGACCGGTGCGGCGGAGCCGGATCCGTGTGAGGCGCTCGTTGGCCAAAACCATCGACACATCGGAGCAGGCACTTGTGGCGAAGAACCTGGTGCGCGCCCGGGTGGCCAAGCCGAACGCCTCGACCGCGGAAGCGCCTTCGGCGCTCGTTGGCCCCGATCGGCCAGGGACCGAGAACTCGGCGCTCATCAAGACCCAGTCTGATCTTGTTCTCTTCATCAAACGGGACGGGACCATCGTCGACGTCAAGGCCCCTCAATCGCTTCTGGGCGCGTCTTCGCCGGATGGGTTTCGCGGCAGGTCGATCGTTGAGATCATGAGCCCGAGCCTTGGCGGAAGGGCGAAGCGGGCGATCAAGGCCGCTGTCGAGACGGGACGTACCCACTTCCTGGAATACGAATCCGATCTTGACGGCCGTCGTCGCTCGTTCGAGGCTCGATACGTCCCCTGCGACGATGACCAGGTCTTGTCGCTGGTCCGAGAGGTCACACGGCGCAGAATCGCCGAGGCGGCGCTACGGGAGAGCCAGACCTACCTGAGCCAGATCGCCGAGACGATCAATCACGTTCTGTGGGTTGTGTCCGCCGATCATACCAAGCTTTTCTACGTGAGCCCATCTTTCGAGCGCGTGTGGGGTTCGCCCGTGGAAAGCCTGTATCGAGAGCCTTCCTCATGGACAAACTCCATTATTCCCGAGGACCGGCGTCGCGTATTGCAGGCGATCGAAAGACGGGGTTTAGGCGCCCTGGACGAGGAGTACCGGATTCGCCGGCCCGACGGCACGATCCGCTGGATTCACGATCACGCCTTTCCGGTCGTACTTGCGCCCGGCCGCGACAATCGCGTGGTGGGCGTTGCGGAGGATGTGACGGACCGAAAGAACGCGAGCCTGGTCCGCGACGCCCAGGGCAAGGTTCTCGAGTTGCTGATCGCCGGGAAGGCTCTCGCCCGGATTCTCGATGTCCTAATCGAATTGATCGAGACTCGGACTCCCGGCGTCAGCGGCTCTGTTCTGCTGGCCGGGGACGACGGGAAGCGGCTGTTCCATTGCTCCGGCCCCAAGCTGCCGGCCGAGTACATTCGGGCGATCGATGGGGTCCCGATCGGGCCCAACGTCGGTTCCTGCGGGACGGCGGCCTTCGAGCGCCGGACCGTCGTGGTCGAGGACATCGCCTCGGATCCTCTGTGGGCCGACTATCGGGACTGCGCCCTGGCGCACGGGCTGCGATCGTGCTGGTCGGCGCCGATCATTTCCTTGGACGGCGTGGTGATCGGTTCGCTGGCCCTGTACCACGCTGAGCCGCGGCGTCCCTCCCGAGAAGACCTCCTCCTTATGGAGGAAGTGGCCCGACTGGCGGCGATGGCCATTGAGCGGAGCCGGGCCAAGGAGGCCCTCGACAAGGGCGAAGCCCGTTTTCGTGCCATCGCCGAATTGACCTTCACCGGCGTACTCCAGCTTACCCTGGATCGGCGTGTGCTTTTCGCCAATGCCGCGGTGTGCGGTCTTTTCCAGGTGGCCGGGCCGGGTGAATTGATGGGTCAGTGCGTGGATCAATACTTCGGCCCGGAAAGCGCGGAGGCGCTGGCTCGCGAAAAGGCGGCGTGTGAAAGGGGGGTCGCCTCGGTGCGTGAGGTGGAGATCGTCGGCCGCCAAGGCGGGCGGCGCAGCGTGATCCTGGAAAGCGCGCCCATCACCAATCGCGACGGTGCGATCGAGACGCTCATCGAGTCGTTCACCGACATCACGGCGAGAAAGCGGGCCGAGCGCGCCCTTCAGCTGGCGAATCAGTTCCTGGAGCAACGGGTCCGCGATCGCACCATGGAGGTGAAGGAGAGCGAAGAGCGATTCCAGTTATTGGCCGACGCCGCCTTCGAGGGCATCGCCATCCGCGAGCGCGACCGGATCATCGCCACCAACCAAGCCTTCTGTAGCATTTTCGGCTACCAGCGTCACGAGATGATCGGACAGTCGTGCCAGCGGCTGTTTTCGCCCGAACTCGGCCTCCTGTTGGCCCGCATGCCGACCGTTGAGCCCGGCGTGTCCGATGATCAAGCGATCGAAGGCCTCGGCATCCGCATGGACGCATCCACCGTCGTCATCGAGGTCCGCGGGCGGACGATCCAACAACAGGATCGAATCGCGGTCATCATGGCGGTCCGCGACGTGACGGTCTTGCGGGCGGCGCAGGCCCGCGAGAGGCGGCACCAGGCCGAGCTGGCCCACGTCCTGCGGCGCGTGACTATGAATGAAATGGCCTCCAGCGTCGCCCACGAACTGAACCAACCGCTCACCGCCATCGCCAATTACGCTCGAGGGCTCATAAGACGGGTTACCGTCGCCGGCTCGGTGGACCCATCGCTGGCCGAAGTTTTCGAGAAGCTGGCCGAGCAGAGTGAGCGCGCCGGCCAGATCATTCGGCGCATGCGCCGATTCGTTCAAAAGGGAGAGACTCAGCGGACACGGACGGGCATCAATGACATTGTCCTGGAAGTCGAACGACTCATGCGGGCAGAGCTGTCGGACCGCGGGGTCACCCTTCGGCTTGATTTGGCCGGGGCGTTGCCCGCCGTGATTGCCGATTCGATCCAATTGGAGCAGGTGGTGCTGAATCTGCTTCGCAACGGTTGCGATGCCGTTTGCGGGGCGGACTCCGGCGAACGCGCGGTGACCATCTCCACGTCCACCGCCCCGAATGGGTGGGTGGAAGTGGCCGTTTCCGACTCCGGCGTCGGATTGACGCCCGCGGCGCATCGGGGGATGTTCGAGCCCTTCTTCACAACCAAGCCCAGGGGTCTGGGGATGGGCCTGTCCATCAGCCGGTCGATCATCGAGGCCCATGGGGGCAGGCTGTGGGGCGCCCCAAACGAGGGGGCCGGGGCGACCTTTCGGTTTTGCATCCCGGCCGAACCGCCCGAGACCGCGCCGTCCTAAACGTGAATCCTGGCCAGACCATGTGGCGCTGGATGCGTCCAGCTTGCAATCGAGTCGACCTCCGTGTATCTTTGGGACGTCGAGCCCGGCAGGCGGATCGCCTCATCGTACGTGGGGCGCATCATGGGAGCCGCGCTGCGGCGTTGCTCGACCCGTTACAGGGTTTCGTCACAATGGAGTGTGAGGCGACCTCTTCTCCCATTCGCACTGACCCACCATAGGATGCCATGAGAGGCGAATCTCCTGGAGCGCTGTTGGTGCCGGGTTCGGCCGTGATCCCTTCCGAGGCGACGGTCTTCGTCGTCGACGACGATGCCGCCGTTCGCGACTCGCTCCGGTGGCTTCTTGAGTCCGTCGGTCTCAGGGTCCAAACCTACGATTCCGGCCAGTCGTTCCTGGCGGCCTTCGATCCGGACCAGCCGGGGTGCCTGGTCCTCGATGTCCGCATGCCCGGCATGAGCGGCCTGGAACTCCAGGAGCGGCTGAATCACTTGGATGCAACCTTGCCGGTCATCATCATCACCGGACATTCGGACGTCCCGATGGCGGTGAGGGCCATGAAGGCCGGGGCCTTCGACTTCATCGAGAAGCCCTTCAGCGACCAGCTGCTCATGGACCAGGTCCACGGCGCAATCGAACAGCACGTCCGACGGCGCGCCGAAAGATCCGTGCAGGCCGACCTTCGCCGACGGATCGACACCCTCTCGCCCCGGGAGAAGACGGTCATGGAGATGGTCGTCTCGGGCATGTCCAACAAGACCATCGCCGCCGAGCTTGGGTTGAGCCAGAAGACCGTCGAGGTCCACCGGGCCCACGTCATGGCCAAGATCGAGGCCGACTCGCTGGCGGACCTGGTCCGGTACTCGCTGACCGCCGGGGTGCCCGCCCACTGACCCCGATTCTCGCCCGGCACGGATGGTTTTTCCTGGCAACTAACCTTGGCCTCGCTCGTCCTGTCTAAGCAGGAGTATCGCCGGCGTCGTGCAACGTACCGGCGGAGAAAGGCAGGGTTGTCATGTTTGCTTCGAGGACCACTCAATCCGGACTGTTCGTCTTCCTACTGGCTGGCGCGATGCAATCTCCGGCGGCCCTTGCGGGTCATGGCCGGAGCCCTGGCAGGCAATTCAGGGCCGACGTGGATATCGAGTCGCTCAAGGCCGAGATTTGCTTCGATCGCGGCGCCTGGTCCCTGTCGGTTTGCTACGAGGTCGAGATCGAGGACCTGCGCGGTTCGCCGCGGTTCGACCTGGTCCTCGGCCTGATCGAAGGCGGCCGCCCGGTCCTGGATCGCTTCGGCCGGCCAATGGTGTTTGTAATCCCCTTGTCCCGGCCGACCGAGATCGACCGCTGCGGCGAGGAGGTCAAATTCAAGGATCGGTTCGCGGCTCGGCTGCCGAACGGCGCCTGTGTGAATCCCGAGCGTCTGAAAGTCGAGGCTCGGGTCGTGGCCGCGACCAACGGCTGCGTCATGGATACCGATGACTGCTCAGTGCGCTTCCAGCGCGGCGGCTTGCGCATCGCCGGGGCCGGCTTCATGGACTTTCGCTTTCACGGTCGCAGGTGAGGCGCCTTCCAACGGCCCCGGCCGCGATTCGTGTCGCGGTCGATGAAGGCTGGCGAGGCGTGATGAAGGTCCGCTCCGGGCGATGGGCGGACCTTTGTCTTGCGCCGTCCGACGACGCGCTCAGCGCGCCGGGGCGGAGGTTGGGACATTGGTGAGGTCGGTCACTTCAACTCCGGGAGGGGGTTTGAACGCGAAGCGGTCGCGGGCGATCGGCGCGTCGATCTTGATGTCGGTGTTGACGGTCGTGGTGGTCAGCTTGCCGCGCATGTCATAGGTGATGCTTCGGACATTAATGCCCGTGGCCTTGTCGTAATAAACCAGGGAGCGTCCCGCGGGGAGGTTCGCCGACCCGGAGCGAGGCTTCATCTCGATGACGAAGGTCTCCTGGCCGTCGATCGTCTCGTCGGGAAGCAACCGCATCTCGATATTCTCCTCCATCATCTTGAAACCCCGCATGGGATCGAACGGGGTGAAGCGGTTCGTGGTGTTGGCGGTCCGCTTGGTCGCCCTGATGGCGCCCTGTGCTTCTAACAGGGCGTAGTCGTGTTGGCCGTCGGAAATCTCGAGGAGCGACGATTCCATCTTGGCGGACTGGTCGCCGGCCTTTTCGACGCGTTCGCTCTTGCTCTCGATGCGCGAGAGGACCTTGTCGCCCTCCTTGAGGAATTCCGTGACCTGCTGGAGCCAGCTCGTGACCATGACGCCGCCCTGCGACGTCTCCGCGCGCATTTGCGAACGGAACTGAATGGTCTTGTAGCCGGCCACCTTTTCCTGGAGCTTGCGCTGGACCGATTCCAGGGTCTCCGCGGACGACGAGGCGGCGATCGCCGATACAGCCAAAAGCGGCAGAACGAGAAACGTTCGGGGCAGCGTCACTACAAAAGGTCCTCGCCCGACCGAATGTGACCCCGAAAGTCGCTCATGACCTGCTTGGTGATCGGGCCGGGCTTGCCGTCGCCGACGGGGCGTTTGTCGAATTGGGTGATGGGGCAGATCTCCGCCCCGGTGCCGCTGATGAACATCTCCTGGGAGAAGTACAGGTCGGCGCGGGTCATGGTGCACTCGTCGGTGGGAATGCCTCGCTTTTGGGCGAAGTGCAGGACCAGGCGGCGAGTGATCCCGCCCAGGAGGCCGCAGTGGGTGGCCGGCGTCCGGAGTCGGCCGTTCTGCACCGCGAAGAGGTTGTCGCCGGTGCATTCGCCGACGTAGCCCTCGTGGTTGAGCATGACGGCCTCGAGGCAGCCGGCGTCGATGGCCTCGATCTTCGCGAGGATGTTGTTGAGGTAGTTGAGGCTCTTGATCTGCGGGGCCAGGGCGTTTGGATGATTGCGAATCGTGGAGGCGGTCACGACGCTCATGCCCTTCTCGTACATCGAGGGCTCGTACATCTGGATCGTGTCACAGATGATGAAGACTTGGGGGCTCACGGTGCGGAATGGGTGAATCCCCAGCGTGCCGGCGCCGCGGAGGGCGACCAGCCGGATGTAGCCGTCCTTCGTGCCGTTGGCCTTAATCGTCTCCTTCATGGCTTCGACAATCTGGTCGTTGGTCCACGGCAATTGCAAGCGAATGGCGTTCAGACTGTTGGCGAATCGCTCCAGGTGGGCGCGGCATTCGAACAGGCGGCCGCCATAGACGCGAATCCCCTCGAAGACGCCATCCCCGTACAAGAGCCCGTGGCTGAAGACGCTGATTTTCGCCTCAGCCGTCGGCACCAGTCGGCCGTCAAGCCAAATCTTCAGGTTCGCCTTGGGGGTGTAATCTTGGGTCATCGCTCGTCCCTTTCTCGCTAAGGTGGCGTTCGAGACATCCCTCGTGGCTCTCGGCCTTCCGCGGGCCGACACATCATTCTAGCGGTTCGGGCAACAATCGGACGGGCCTTGCCGGCCTAGGCGCGCAGAGGCACCCGACGGTCCCTGCGTGCCCCTGTCGTTCGGCTGACTCAAATGGGTGCGCCTCACGAACCGTGGCCCTTTCATTCTACTCGGCCGTCCAACAGGCGCACAACTTCATCCGCCTCCTTGGCCAGGTCGCGGTCGTGGGTCACCATGATGATCGTCTGTCCCCCCTGATTCAGGGTCCGCAATAGCTGAAACACGTCGCGGCCGGTCTTGGCGTCCAGGTTGCCGGTCGGCTCGTCCGCGAATAACACCTCGGGCTCATTCATCAGGGCCCGCGCGATGGCCACGCGCTGCCGCTCGCCGCCGGACAGCTCGTTCGGCCGATGCCGAAGCCGGTCTCCCAGTCCGACCTTCTCCAGCAGTTGCAACGCTCGATCCGCCTGAATTGCACGGCCGGCGAGCCATCCCGCGACCGACTGTCCGACCATCGACGGCAGCATGACGTTTTCGACGACGTCGAACTCCGGGAGCAAATGGTAGAATTGGAACACGAAGCCGAATCGGGCGTTCAGAAGCTCGTTTCGCCGCTCTTCCATCATGCCGTGGTGCTGAAAGCCGGCGCGTCGGGGAATCCGAGCAGCCGGAGAGATCGTCATACCCATACCGGCATCTCGCCCGGCGGGAATCTTGCGGAGTCCCTCGGGCTCGAAGATCGGCCGGCCCTCAAAGTAAACCTGGCCCCTCTGGGGGACGTCCAGTCCGCTGAGGACGTGCATGAGGGTGCTTTTTCCGCTGCCGCTGCTGCCGACGACGGCGATGAAGCGGCCCCGACGGAAGCCGAGATCGACCCCGCGGAGCACCGACAGCGTGGTCCGACCGAGCCTGTAGCTCTTTTGGATGCCTTCACACCTCAGCAGGCTCTCGGACATCTATCTACCTCTTATTACGGACGCAGGGCCATTTCGTTCGCCTGGATCGCGCGGACGACTTACTCGTATCGGAGCGATTCGACCGGCCAGGTCCGGCCCGCCCGCAGCGCCGGCAGGGTGGCTCCGGCGATCGAGGCGATGATCGCCAGCACGCCGATCCAGATCACCTCGGACCATTTCCAGACGTCGGGAATCTTGTCGAAGGAGTAGGTTTCCGGGCTCCAGACCCGCCATTCGGGGTTCAGCCGGGCGAGCCAATCCTGGACGTCGTTGATGTGCTCGACGAAGGTCGTGCCCACGAGCGAGCCGACGATGCAGCCGACCAGGCCGATGCCGCCGCCGTAGGCCAGGAAGACCGCCGCGACGCCGGTGGCGCTTCCGCCGACGCTCTTGATGATGCCGATGTCCCGGGTTTTCTCCTGCACGATCATGTAGAAGATGCAGAGAATGAGGAAGACGGCGACCGTGCTGATGACGCCGAACATGATCAGGACGAGCACCTTTTCTTTCTCGATGGCCGAGATGTAGTCGCTCTGCATCTCCTCCCAGGTGACGATGCGCACGTTTTGCATCATGTTGTATTCGAAGGCGTCGCTTGGCTGATCGTGGGTGAACCTTCGCCACTCGTTCTCGATCGTCCGCCTGGCTTCGATAAGCCTCGCGCGGTCGTCGCCGATGTCCGGCCGGAGCTTCATCTGTATCTGACTGCACCGCGCCCCGCTCAGGCCGCCCCCGTCGGCCCTTTCCATCGGCTGCATGGAAAGGAGCGCCTGGAGCGTGGCGAAGTCCACATAGACGTTTTGAGAGTCGATTTCGTGAATGCCGGTTCGGGAATCATCGACGTAGCGAAACGACGGTTTCGGCGGCGGCTCCGGGCTCACGTCTCCTCCGCGCGTCAGCGGCACGACCGTCAGGAAGCAATGCTCGCCCCGCGGATACTGCGCCAGCCGATCGAATTCGCCCGAGGGCAGTCGCCGGGCGATGAGATTGCGGCCGATGATCACGCCCGGGTAGGCCTGGCCCGCGAAGCCTGGCGACTCGCCGGGGCCGCTGAAGACGCCCGGGCCGGGATAGAAATCGCCCGGCGACCTGGCGTAGCGCTGTTCTTCCTCGGCCTTCTCCCGCGGCGGCATGGCGGCGAGAAAGGCGCGGAATCGTTCTTCCATTTCCGGAGGCAGCACGGCAAGGTCATCGTCGTTGAAGGCGTACACCGGCTGCTGGATCGGGGCCAACGTCGTGCCGCCATAGCGCTCTTGGTAAAACAGGTCGTCGCCGAACCTGTTGACGCGCACGAATTCGTCCAGCCGAATTCCGAGAATCTTCACCGCGCTGGTCCGCTTGGTGGCGGAGAATTGCAGCAAGCCATAGGAGTAGATGATCGGCGTCGCCTGGACGACCATCGGTCGTCCTCCATCGTCCCGAAGGGCCGCCAGTCGATCGATGAACTCCTGGTAATACGGGAACCCCTGGAGAGAGCTGTCCATGACCAGGTCGCCCAACAGGCCGTGGGCCCGCGTGCGGATGCTGTCCACGAAGCCTCCCATGACGCTGATGACGATGATCATCATGGCCACGCACAACGTGACGGCGCCGACGGAGAAGAAGGCGATCCGTTTTCGTTGAAGCAGGCGCGCAGCGAGAAAGGCCACGTAGTACCTCGGCCATCCGAGGAACGGAGCGGCGCGCCAGGCCAACCACCACAGGCAGGCGGTCGCCAGGACCATCGCCATCCACAGGCCGGCGTTGAACACGTGCCACTCCGGCCTCACCCATCGGGCATAGTCGAAGCCGAGCCATGCCGCCGGATGGAAGAGAAAGAACGCGCGGCTCATTTCCTGCGGCTCGAACCAGAATCCGTAGTAGGCCGTCAGCGGCACCCAGGTCACGATGTAGTACACCGCGCCGAAGGCCGCGGCGCTTCGAAGTAGGAACCAGGTGATTTGCAGGAACCGGCGGCGAAGCAGATGGAACGTCCTGGGCCAGCGAATCAGGACCATCCACGCGAAAAAAAGCGGCCCCAATAGAAGCACGCTGTGGTCGAGCCTGTCCTCCGAAACCGCCGCGGGATAGAAAAACCACGGCAGCCCCGCCAGCTTCCGAAGCACGGCCTGCGGCAGGAAATCGGTATCAAATCTCACGTCGTCGTTACGCAGCTTGGCCGCCAGGTGATCCCACAGGGGATGCACGGCTTGGCGATGCGTGTCGAGTTGGTCAATGATCTGCCGCCGGCGGGCCTGCATCTCGGGGGGCATGTTGCCGAGCGTCCGCTCCCGCGTGAGATGCTCGACGAACACATCCTTCCCGGCCACCGGGCTGCCGAGCCAGGCCGAGCCGATCGCCGCATTGAGACACGTGACGGTCGTCCATAGCGCGACCAGCGACCACGCGAGACCCCCGACGAGCGACCAGCCGGTGGTCCTGGCGCCCGTCTGCCAGTGACCCACCCAGATGAGCGAGTGGATCGCCAGGCGCCCGAGCCATGCCACGAGATGGAGCAGGGCGACGATCGGCGCCGCGGCCAGCACGGGCACGGCCAGCAGCGCCATCTGGGCGTTTGAGAGCGTGACAGGCCGCCCGAGGAGCGGCGCGGCGGTGGCCTCGATGACGATGTAGAACGCCCCGCCGAGCAGGTTGGACAGCGCAAGAAAGGCGGCGTAGATCGGCACCGTGATGGGTGCGAGGAGCGTAAAGGCGATGAGGACGATCCGTGATCGCACGCCCTAGTCCTTGCCGTGAGGCCGTTGAAGCGGAAACAAAATCACGTCTCGAATGCTCGCCGAGTTGGTGAGCAGCATCACGAGTCGATCCATCCCCACGCCGAGCCCCCCCGCGGGCGGCATTCCGTACTCCAGAGCCCTGAGGAAATCGGCATCCATGACGCGCATAGTTTCATCGCCTTCGCCCTTGACCTGCGCCGAAAGGGTTTGTCTCTGGACGGCGGGATCATTCAATTCCGTATAAGCGTTGCCCAGTTCCATGCCCGCCGCGAAGGCCTCAAACCGCAGGGCCAGCGCCGGGTCATCCTCCTTGCGACGAGTCAGGGGACACAGGGCCGCCGGATACTCGGTGACGAATTGCGGCTGGACCAGGTGCGGCTCTACCGTTGCCTCGAAGAGGCGATTGGCGACGATGGCGGGATCGAGGTCGGCTCCGTCCGCGGTCTTCGTCGCGATGTTGTGGGCCCTCGCTTTGTCCGCGACCGCGGCCGAGTCCTTCAGATCGAGGCCGGCGTGCTGGCGGAGCAGTTCTATATATGTCCGGCGCGGCCAGGGGGGTGCGAACTCCAGCTCGATCTGCTTGAATCGCCGTTTGAAGCCGCCGCCCATGACCTCGATGCACTTGGAGGTGAGCCCCTCCACGTGCCTCATCATGTCGGTGAGGTCCGCGTAGGCCTGGTAGCACTCCATCATGGTGAACTCGGGGTTATGCAGCGTGCTGATTCCCTCGTTGCGGAAGTTGCGGTTGATCTCGAACACCCGCTCCATGCCGCCGACCAGGAGCCGCTTCAAATAGAGTTCGGGCGAGATGCGCAGATAGAGGTCTAGGTCCAGGGAGTTATGGTGGGTGACGAACGGCCGGGCTGCCGCGCCGCCGTAGATCGGCTGCAACATCGGCGTTTCCACTTCCAGGAAGCCCTCGCCCCTGAAATAATCCCGCACGGCGTCAATGACTCTGCTTCGTGCCTTGAAGACCTGCATCACCTCGGGATTGGCGAAGAGATCAACGTAGCGCTCGCGGTAACGCAGGTCCACGTCTTGCAGTCCGTGCCATTTTTCCGGCGGCGGCCGCAGGCTCTTGCCCAGCATGGTTGTCGACCGGGCCCAGACCGTGATCTCGTTCGTCTTCGTCCGCCCCAATGGTCCGTCGATGCCGATGATGTCGCCCAAGTCGAAACACTCGGCCGCGGCCCAGCCGGCCTCGCCCACGCGCGACTTCGAAATGCCGATCTGCATGTCGCCCGTCGAGTCCCGGATGGCGAGAAAAGTCAGCTTGCCCATCTCGCGTCGCAGAACGATCCGGCCGGCGACGCGCACGACGGCCGAGTCGTCGATCTGTCCGGGCTCCAGGCCGAGCCGTTCCGCGTGGTGGCGGACCTCGCCGTTGGCGCGCACGCCTTCGAACCGGCGGCCATAAGGATCGTGGCCCAGGGCCGCCAGTCGCGAGAGCTTGCTCAGCCGGTCTTCGTAGTATTGGTCCGTCATCTTGCGTTAATCCTAAGAATCTCTTGATTGCCGCGCCGAGGCACAGAGGCCGATTAGTTGATTCGGCACGATGCTATTCGCGACCCCAATTCGCATCAATGCACGCGCGCCGCGCGGCAAGAATATGACGCTGGCGACCCCTTTTCTCCGTCCCCGTGCTTGCTTTGCAACGTTCATCTTGGATAAAATGAACGTGACATCGGCCGGTATTGCCTGATCCACGCATATCACGTCGAGGAGGTGGATCATGACGCGAACTCTCCCGTCAATCGCGATTATTTGCCTCGCAGTTTTCTTCGCCGTGCCGCCGGGGCGGGCCGCTGCCCAGTGCCAGAATGGACATCCCCTTCAAAACCATACCGGGTCGAGTGGTACGCCTTGCCCATGTTTCCTGGCCGGAGAACAAGTGGGCGTCGTGCTCGATGCGCCGGCGATGGATTATCCGATCGAGATTCTCAAGGTCGGTATCCGATGGGAATCGCAATTCGGCGGAGAACCGGACACCATCGAACAGGCGATTCATATCTACCCGAGCGGCCTGCCCGATCCCGGCACGCCGATCTTCAGCCTTGCCGGGCCGACCCTGTCCGATGGCGTCACCAACGTCTTTGACCTCGAGCCCGCCCCGGGAGAGATCGTCGTAGTTTCCGGCCCGTTCACCGTGGCCCTCGAATTCCAAAACACGAGCGACGGCAACATGTTCGCCCCCAGCGTCGTCTACGACGGTGACGGCTGCCAATCAGGACTGAATGTCGTTCTTGTCGAGTCGATAGGATGGGCCGACGCCTGCCCCCTGGGAGTCCCCGGCGACTGGGTCATGTTCGTCGAGTACCGGCTGTTTTGCGATCCCCTGCCGGGCGACGCCGATTGCGACGCCGACGTGGATGCCGGCGACATACAGTTATTCATCCAGTCGCTCCTCGACTCGAACTGCCCGATCTTGAACGCGGATGTCGACGATAGCGGGGCAATCGATCTGAATGACCTGGACGACTTTGTAACCTGCCTGCTGGAGGACGCCTGCCCGGCCTAGGCCTCGCGTTGCCAAGGCTGGCTATGCGCCGCCGACCCGACCCGCAGCCTACCACCGCTCGGTAATGCTCTTGGCCTGCATGAAGAGTTGCAGATAGTCGCGGCCGCCGGCCTTGCTGTCGGTGCCGGACATGTTGAAACCGCCGAAGGGCTGCACGTCCACCAGGGCACCGGTGCACTTGCGATTGAGGTAAAGGTTGCCTACGTGGAACTCGTGACGGGCCCGCTCCAACTCCAGCCGGTCGTTCGAGTAGATCGCGCCGGTCAGGCCATACGCCGTGCCGTTGGCGATGGCCAACAGCTCGTCCAGGCCGCGGCCTTTGATGACCGCCAGGACCGGACCGAAGATCTCCTCCTGGGCCAGCCGAGCGCCGGGCTTGATGTCGGTGAAGATCGTGGGCGGCACGAAATAGCCGCCGGACGGAACGCGGGCACTGCCGAGGGCCAACTTGCCCTCGGTCTTGCCGATCTCGATGTAGGAGCCGATCTTTTCCATGGCGGCCTTGTCGATCACCGCGCCCATGAAGAAGTTTTCGGGGCTTGTCGTGTTGCCCAGCGTAAGCTTCGAAGCTCGGGCCACGACCTTCTCCACCAGGGCGTCGTGGATTTTTTCGTCGGCGATCAGGCGGCTGCACGCCGAGCACTTCTGACCCTGAAAGCCGAAGGCTGACGCGACGGCTCCGTCCGCGGCGGCGTCGAGGTCGGCGCGATCGGTGACGACGATGCAGTCCTTGCCCCCCATCTCCAGGATGGTCCGCTTGAGCCAGATTTGCCCCGGTTGGACCTTGGCCGCCTTCTGGAAGACGCCCAGCCCCACCTCTCGGGAACCGGTGAAGGCGATGAATCGGGTGCGGGGGTGCTCGACCAGCAGGTCGCCCATCTGGCTTCCGCTGCCGGGGCAGAAATTGAGCACGCCGGGGGGCAGCATGACTTCCTCCATCACCTCGACGAACTTCGCGGCGATGATCGGAGCAGTGCTCGCCGGCTTGAGCACCACGGTATTGCCGGTCACGATGGCCGCGGTGGTCATGCCGGCCATGATGGCCAGCGGGAAATTCCACGGCGGAATGACTACGCCGACGCCCAACGGAATGTAGCGGACCTCGTTTTCCTCCCCGAGGTACGGCGTCACCGGCTGAGGGCCGCCTAGGCGCATCATTTCGCGGCCGTAAAACTCCAGAAAATCGACGGCCTCGCAGGCATCGGCGTAAGCTTCGATCCAGGACTTCGACTCCTCGTAAACCATCCAGGCCGAGAACTCGTAGATTCGCCGTCGAAGGTGTGCGGCCGCCTTGATCAGGTATCTCGCGCGGACCTCCGGCGGCACGCGCGACCAGCCCGTGAAGGCGGCGTCGGCGGCGGCCACCGCGGCCGAGGCCTCGTCGGGCCCGGCCTTGCTCGCGATGCCGACGAGCTGGTCGTACTTGGCGGGGTTGATCGACTCGATCCGCCCCTTGGTCTCTACGCGCTTGCCGTCGATCAGGAGCGGATAGGACCGGCCGAGCTGGGCGCCGACCAGGCGCAGGGCCTCGAGCATCTCCTGACGGGGCCCAGGCTGGTTGAAATCGACATAGGTCTCGGGGTTGAATGTCGTGAGCATCGCCGGCTCCCTCGCGCTGAACGGATGAGGCTCGGGCCGCCTCCCCGTAAGAAGTTATAGCAGGCTGGGCCTCGATCCGCGAGCGACGCGACCAATGCCCGGGCTTTTCCGCGCGCGGCTGTCGATTCTACGCTCGGCCTCTGCGACGTGCAGCAGGGCGTGCGGCAAGGACGGCCTCGCGAATGGGCTCAGGCGTTGGCCACGACCTGGAAGGAAAGCTGCTCAAGATGGACGGCCAGATCGACGGCGGAGACGGCGACGGTCGGGTCTACGTGCAGGCTGATCGGCGCGAAGTTCAAGATGCCGCGCACGCCGGCGGCCACCAAGAGGTCCGAGACCTCTTGAGCCGCTTCGGCCGGCACGGCGATGATCGCCAGGCGAATGTCCTTCTCTCGAACGACTGTCGCAATCTCCTGCACCGGTTGGATGGAGAGGCTGGGGATTGTCGGCAGCGGCTTGCCGATTTTCGCCGGGTCCTGGTCGAACACGGCGACCAGCCGAAATCCCTTGCGGGCGAAGCCGCGATAAGCCGATAGGGCCATTCCCAGGTTTCCCGCTCCCACCAGGAGCACGCTCCAGGTCCGGTCGGTCCCGAGGATCCGTCGAATCTTGGTGGTCAGGGCCCCGACGTCGTACCCGATGCCGGGCTGCCCGAATTGCCCGAAATAGGCCAGGTCCTTGCGAATCTGGGTGGCGGTCAGCTTGAGGGCGTCGCCGAGCTGCTTCGAGGAGACGGTCCGCTGGTCCGATCGCCAAAGGCTCTCGAGTTCCCGCAGATAAAGACTGAGCCGGCGAACAGCCGGCGCGGGGATGGCAGCGGCTTTCATCAACAGGACCCCCGTCGGCACCCGTCACAGGCGGGCGCTGCGAGCAAAGGATCGTATCCCACGGCGGAAAGCGCCTCAAGTGACCCGCGCTCTTCGGTACTATCATGTCTTGCCCGGAGAAACTCTTGCCCGGAGAAACTCTTGCCCGGAGAAACTCTTGCCCGGAGAAACTCTTGCCCGGAGAAACTCTTGCCCGGAGAAACACCAGCCGAGGGCGGCCGTGCTCCATCAAACCGTACCGGTACCGGCGCTTGCCAACGCCCCGGCCGTAGCGGCGTCGAGCGGATGCGGCTTCGGCACCCTTGACACTTTCCCGCCAGTTTTGCTAGGGTTGAGAACCCAGAGCCAAGGGGATTTCGGACCCTGGGCCGGGTCGATCGCGGAGTCGTTCGCGCCTCCACGGCGCCCCGCGGGAGGTTGCCGCACAAGGGGGGATTCAAGGCCTTGATGATGCGCAGCATCCTCTTTTTCTTCATTGCCGCGGCCCTTGTGCCCGGGGTCACGCGCTCGGCAAGCGCCCAGGACGTAATCGCCGGCATCATTCAAAAGAAGTCCTTGTCCCGAAACGACCTGGCGACGATGGAGGCTGAGATTTCCCAGCGGGTGAAGCGCCTCGCGTCGGGCGCCAATCCCGACCAGCTTGAAGAAGCCCGGGATCGCATGTTGAAGACCGCCCAGACCTCGGGCGCGTCCGAGGCGGGCCTGGATGCCTACGTCGAGATTTCCGCGCGGGAGCTCGCCCCGCTGGTCTCCGGAGGCGCCTTCGACGTAGCTTTCCATACGGCTCTGTTGCTAAATGCCCTCCATCACGTCAAGACCATCGATGCCCTTGCCCAGGCGCTGTCTTCCAAACACGACGCCATTCGCTATATGGCTGCCAAGGGAATCCAACGCCTGCACCGCCAAGCCAAAGACCGACAGGCCGAGTGCCAGCTCGCGCTAAGAACCTTGGGCCGGGCCGGCGCGAGCGAGAGGGATGAGCACGTTTTGCGGGCCATCTACCAGGCGATCGACTTCCCAGCCGACGTTTCCGATTTCGCCTACGGCCAGGATTGCGCCGGCGCTCTATTGGAGGTGTTCGGGAGCCGGGCCCGGGCATGGGCCTCGGGCAGCCGCGACGAGCTGAAGGACGAGGCCGGTCTTGAGGCGGCGGCGCGATGCTATGCGTCCGCCTCGGACCGCCAGAAGTCGGAGTTGGTGCGCTACCTGTCGGAATATCTGGGGATGACGGTTGATCGCTATTTCGACGACGACACCGCCCCGGAATATCGAAGAACCTTGGCGGCGCTGATCGGCCGGACAGAGGAGATTATCCGCGGGATCATGGAGGGCGCTCGAGTCACGGTGCCGTCTGCCCGCATCGCTCTTAATCCAAGAGCCGGGGATCAAGCGAAGGAAGAAAAGGGCGCGCGGTCGGCCATGTCCGGCTTGCTCGCAGTTCTGCGAGGCCCGCCGTGGAACATTCCATAGCGTTCCGGCGTGCCCGAATATCGGACACATGGTATCGTTTTTTGGCTGGTTTTGCGTGAGGGGAGGGGATGGAGGCCGTTTGTTCCCTCGTGGCCATGACCTCGCCAGGCCGGCTGGGTTACGCTTCCGCACATGAGGCCCCAGGTATTGCAGATCGCTCTGGCAAGTTGGGGCCGGCCACAAGACCCAGGCCAGCATGGAGTTCGACGCGTGAAACGGCGAATGTGGCGCACCGGCTCAGCCACCGGTCGTGGCTTGGTTGTTTTGGTTTGCTCGGCGCTTGGCCAGGCAAACGCCCTTCTGGCTGATCCTCTCGAAACCATCCCGCGCGACGTCGCCGGGGTCATCGCCTTTCGCAATCCTCAAGAATGCTGTGAGGCGCTCAACGGCGTTCTCAAAAAGCTTTGCATTGACTCCGAGCCCTTGGACTTGAATGATTTCGCCGTCGGGATCAATCTTCAGGCGGGCGCATGGCGGACCACTTCGCCGCTCATCCTCATTCTCAGCAAGCCTGAGTGCAGCAAGGCGTCCTTGGTCGTTTCCTTCGTTCCGAAGGATCCGAAAGCGCTTCTGGAGAAGGCCGGCGGGAAGAACCTGGTCGTGACCCGTCAGATGGGGCCGGAAGGCGCTTCATACTTCCTGATGCGCGACGGCGTGGCCTACGTCAGCCAGAAGCGCAAAGCCTTGCGGGCCGTCCGCCGGCTCGGGCGGCACAATTCCCTGGCCAAGTCATTCGATTCACGAAGCCAGAAGATGTTCGAGCGGAGCGACGCGTTCATCTATCTTTCGATCGACCGATGGCGCGAGAAGATCAGTCCCTTTGTCCTGTTGGCGACCAACATGATGAAGCTGGGGGCGACGGCGTCCAGCGACGTTAAGCAGGCCGCGGGGACCGAGGCGGTCATGAGCTGGGTCGCCGACGGGGCCAAGGCGATCGTGAACCAGATGGAATCGGTCTCCGTGGGATTCGACTTCGACGGCAAGACCCTGCGGCTGGCTCATCTCCATCGGTTCACGCCGGGGCAGTCGGTGTCGAAGTACCTGTCATCGGTCGAGAAAAGTGATTTGGATTTGCTGTCGCCGCTGCCTGACAAGGAGTTTCTCCTGTATGCCTCGGCCAACTGGCGTACTCCGCCAGGCGGCTCCCTGGCGGTGGCGATGACGCGGCAGGTGCTGACGACCGAGGGGATCGCCGAGGCCATCCCCGCGGAGGAGCGCAAGCGATTGGTCGAGGAGATGGAGAGTTGCTACGCCCAGATCCGCGGCAATTCGTTCGTTGTCGCGCCGTCGCCGGGCCGGGGGATGCCGCTGTCGATTCTAGGGGTCTATGCGACCGACGATGCCGAGAAGGCCGTCGAGAGTTTTTGCTTCATTCAGGAAAACGCCAGTAAGGCGTTGGGCTGCTTCATGTTGGGCGGCGGCTGCGGCGGCAAGTTCGTGCGGAAATCGAGTTCCGGGGTCAAGTGCATGGAACTCAAGTTTGATTTCGCCGGCATGCCCGAAAAGATGATTGACGAGTTCGCCGCATACTACGGGAAGGACGTCCGCTACCAGAACGCCGCTTTGGACGCGAAGCACCTGGGCTATTGTCTCGCCCAGCCGCCCACGAGCATCGCCGACCTGATGAAGCCCTCTTCTTCCAAGAACAACCTCGGCCAGAATCCGGGCATGAAAGCCATTCAGGCTCTACTCCCGAAGAATCCCAATCTCATGTTTGTCGTTGATCTCGGCCGGGTGATCGAGGCCGTGCCCTTGATGGCAGGTCTCTCTTGTCCGGTTGACGAGGCGGCGTCATTGGCGAGCACCACTTCCCGAGCCGAGTCTGCCAAGTCCAGACCCCTGTTAGGCTGGGCATGTGATGTTGGCCCATCGTGGGTGTTGGGCGAGTTCGCGATCAATATGGATGACGCCGCCGACGTCGCGTATTGCGGCAGGGCGATGGCGAAGCGTCTGGCGCGGCACTGAGCTTGGGCGCCGACCCCTGACGCCGCGGCTCCTGCGGGCATCGGCGCGGTCGCTGCCCGCGATTGACCATCGACCCGCCAGGCGGGACCATGCGGGGGTGAGGACGCTCGATTATCACAAGAAATGTTGCAAGATGCGATTGGCATAAAGGAGTTCCAGCGATGTTGATGCGAAGGATGAAAGTTGCTTGTTCGCTTATGGCGTTGGCGGTCGCGTTTGCGGCCGCGCCGCCCCTGACCCGCGCCGGCGGCACCATGGAAATGCTGGAGCTTATTCCCCACGACGCCTGGGGGTTTGCCTTTGCGTCGTCGCTGGATCGGATCGACGCCGCGGCCGGCCGTCTCAAGGAGTGCCTTGGGCTGCCGATGATTCCGGACCAGGTTTCGCTGGCGGCCCTGGAGTCGCTGAATCTGGGCGACACGATTGATCGGACCAGCCCCATTTGCGCGGTGATGATGGATGCGCAGAAGTTCGTCAGCGCAGACAAGGCGGCGGTGCTGTTCGTGGCGGCCAAGGAGCCAAAGGAGCTCTTGGAGAGGCTCGGGGCCGAAGAGGCCCAGGACGGAATCTCCAAGTGCATGGTGATGGGTGAGCCGGCCTTCGCGGCCGTCAAGAAGCACGTGGTCATCATCGGGCCGGACCAGGGCTGCGTCGCCAGCGTCTCCAAGTCGAAGAAGACGATGGGCAAGGGCTTCGCCAAGGCGAGGCTTTCGGTCTTGGACAAGAGCGACGTTTACCTGAGCCTATCGCTGCGGGCCATTACCAACGCCTACAAGGACCAGTTCATGCCGATCGTGCAGATGATGACCGCGGCGACTGATCCCGAGGGCAAGACCGTCAAATTGATCGTGAAGGCCCTCACTGAGATCACCGCCTTGGACATCGCCCTGACCTTCGACCAGGGCGGACTGTCGATGCGATTTCTGGTCTGCCCGCAGGAAGACAGCGACATGGAGAAGCTGATCGCGGACCAGAAGAACACGACCGATCCGCTCCTCTCGTGGCTGCCGAAGGAGAAGTACCTCCTGACGTTGGGAGCCATCCCGAACCGTAGCGAGCACGCCGACAAGTTCAGCGGAAACAGCCAGCTAGCAAGCATGATCAAGGCGAGCGGCACTGAAGTGGACGCCGAGGCCGTCGAGTCGCTTGAGAAGGAATTGACCAGGCTGGCCAAGACCATCCGTCGTTACGCCTTGAGCATTTCGGCGATGCCCGAGGGCGCCGACGGCCTTTTCGGGCTTGCGATCGTCGCGGAGACGGACGACGCCAAGGACTTTGTCGAGGGCCTGCGCAAGGCCTATGCCGCGGTCTGGAAGGTAAGCGACGACGAGGAAGTCGCGAACATCCAGAAAGCCATCAAGCACACGCCCGACGCCGAGACGATCTCCGGCAATAAGGTGGATACCATCGAGGTCGATCTGAACGAGGCCGCGGAGATCGCGGAAATGGACGAGAAGGACGTCGAGCACATGCACATGATCGTCGGCAAGGAGTGCGTGATTCGCTTCGGCGCGGCCGACGACAAGCGGGTGGTCGTCTCCTACGGCGGCGGAGAGAAACGATACGAGAAGATTTGCGGGGCCCTGAAGTCCGCCGAGGGAGCTTTGCACAACGATTCGGGCATTGCCGACCTGGCTGGTCAGTTGCCGTCGCCCCGTGCCGGCGAATGGTTCCTGGCACTGGACAGCGTCCTCCAGGCCGTCAAGGGCGCCGCCAAGGCATTGGGGGAAGAGGAGGAGTTTCCGTTCGAGGTCCCGACAATCAACGCTCCGCTCGCCGGCTCCAGCATGGTGGAGGACAAGGTCATGCGGATCGACTTCGTTGTCCCGATGAAGCTTATCACCGCGGCCAAGGACGCCTACATGCAGTACGCCGCGACCGCGGCCGAAGACGATTTTGATGAGGATGAGGACGACGGGGCCGCGGTGGACGAGGCCGACGACACTGATGATACAGGGTCCAAGGACGCCGACGATGGGGCCGACGACGAGGGGGACGAGGAGTAGCTTCGTCGAAGGCGGGCGCCGGCCCGTGCGGGCCCGCATGAACGCGCTGACCCATAGCGGTTTGAATGTTTCGATTCTCGGGGCCGCCGTCGCCATTGACGAGCGGCCCCGTTTTTATTCCCATTATGGCGGTTCCCGATTGAGTGGCCGATGGGGCGTGCGTTCCCATCACCGGCGGGCAAGCCCGCCGGCTAAACGAGGCCCTCGGCCGCAGGGTCCACTGAGTCCGGAAACGGCCTAGTCGCGAGCCATCGGTCGATGCACCGCCCAAAAGGGCCCACCGACCGCTCATCCAAGGGCAACCCGTGAAGCTCTACACGCGCATGGGCGATTCCGGCGAGACCTCGCTGTCGGGGGGCGGGCGAGTTCGCAAGGACGACCCGCGGGTTGCGGCCTACGGAACCGTCGACGAGCTCAACGCCCATCTGGGCCTGGCAGTCAGTTTGATCGCCGATCAGCCGGCCGCCGACTTCTCGCCGGAGCTTGCTCGGCGTCTGTCCCAAGTCCAATCAGAGCTTTTCAACGTGGGCGCCGACTTGGCGACGCTGCCCCATGCGCCGAATCGCCATCGGATTCCCAGCGTGGGAGATGCCGACGTCGCGCGTCTGGAATCGTGGATCGACGAAGCCGTCGGTCCCGTTCCGGCGCTCGATCGATTCATTCTCCCCGGAGGCACTCTGGTCTCCGCCCAGTTGCACGTCTGCCGGTCGGTCTGCCGTCGGGCTGAGAGAGAAGTCGTGACCCTCGCCTGCAAGAGCGAGATCTCCCCCTCAATCATCGTCTACATCAACAGATTGAGCGATCTGTTGTTCGCCTGGGCCCGATGGGTCAATCATCTGTCCGGCCACCGCGACGTTCCGTGGATCAACCCCAAGGCTTGAGACAACTGGTGAGCCTCTCGAGTTTCGGGCGGCCAGCCGGTCGGAAGGGGACGGACATGGGCCACGGATTTGAACGGGTTGAGTCCGCCCGCATGGCCGGGTGCGGGTTTCGGCCGTCCAGGAGCCATACCGGACGTTTGACGCCCGATTACTGCAATGTAATGCGCCTCGCAGAGAATAGGGTCAATGGCGACCAGGCGGGCCGACGCCGGGGATTCTCCAATGGCGACCCATCCAATTCTGGAGGGTGTGCGGCTTGAAGATTCGCTCCTTGGAGGAGGAGTTCCTGCGGCTTTTGGAGCCGCTGAAGGACTCCCTCTATCGCCATGCCCTTCGGCTCTGTTGGAGCGAAAGCCAGGTCTCAGATGCGGTGCAGGAGGCGGTGCTCATCGCCTGGCGGGAATTCGCGAAGTTCCAGAGCGGAACAAACTTCAAGGCCTGGGTATTCAAGATTCTCGTGAACACGATTCTTCGATACAACAAGCGGGTCGCGCGCAACCGCGAATACTCGGGCGTGGACCTGCGGACGGACCTCGATCAAGTCCTGGACCGGGAGGACGCGTGGGCTTCGCTTCTCGCGGAGCCGGCTCGGCTGACTCAGCTCTTGGACGATCGGCTGGCGAAGGCCCTCGAGCGGCTTTCATATGGCGAGCGACAATGCCTGCTTCTGCGCCTGTTGGAGGACTTCAGCTACAAGGAAATCGCCACCATGCTTGAGATGCCCATGGGCACGGTCATGTCGAACGTCCATCGCGCGCGCATCAAGCTGCGCGAGCAGTTGGCCTCGCTAGCCGTCGAGCGTGGATACATGGGGGACGTGCGTTGATGGACTGCAAGGCTGCACGAAAGTGGATGAGTCCCTACCTCGATTCAGAGTTGGACAGCGCGCTGACATTCGAGGTGGGCGAGCATCTCCGTTCCTGCCGCGCCTGCCAAGAACGGTTCGAGGCTGAGCGTCATGCCGAGCAGGAAATCCGCCGGCTTCTGGCGTCGGACGAGATGCCCGCGTCCTTGTGGCCGCAGCTCCGGCGCGAAGTCGCCGATGGCGGCCGCGCTTCTCGCGGCGCTGTTCGACGGCGATGGGCGCTGGCCGCGTCGCTGCTGCTGCTGATCGGCGCCGCGAGCTACTATCGCTATCGATTGATGCAGCAGGAGGAGGGCCCGTGGATCGTGCGCGAACTGGCCCTCCTGGCGGAGGAAGACATCTTCTCGGGCGGCGCGATGCCGGTGGCTGGGACTCGACCGGGCTTCGAGGACGTCAACTTCTCGGCGTTCGGCTCGCGCCTGGCGATCCGCGCGACCGGTCATGGGCTCTCGACCCATCACGTCAGCTTGATCTCCGCCACGACGGTCGAAGATGAGGACGGCCGGCCCTACGTCGAGGTCCGGTTGAATTGTTGCGGGCAGCCTCTGCTGTTAGTCATCGCGGAGGACGGCGCTTCAACGGTTCCTGCCCGCCTCGCCAATGGCTTTTCTAATCGGCTGCCGACGGACGTGGCCCTCGAGGGGGTGAACGTCGCGTCGCGGCAGACCAGCGGATTGATCCTGATGGCCGCCTCGCGCCATCCGGTCCAACACATCATCCGGGGCCTGGAATTGGAGCGGGTATAGGCGATCGCCGGTCGGCTTGACCCGTCGAGCCTCAGGCGTTTTTCACGCGGCCGTAGCGTCACCCCTTGTGGGTGACGTGGCATCTATTTCGGCATGTGCGTCGTCGGGCACAAGGCCCGACGCCACATGATAAAGAAAACCGCGCTAGAGCGCCCTGATTCGAAGCTGCCCCTTCTTGGCCAGGTCCAAGACCTCGCGCATGTCATCGAGCATCTTGGTCATGCGCCTGAACGTCAGCAGCATTTCCTCATAGAGCCGATTGTCGTTCAGCATCAGGCCGACGGTCCCGCTCTTCTGATTGGCCAGAGCGAAGGTCTCGTCCATCCGCTTGATCAAAGCCGAGAGATCATCCGAAGCGGCGGCGAGTCGTCGGGCCAATTCGCCGACGTCCTTGGTCACGGCCTTTCCGTCGTCGGTGATCTGCCTGATGTTCTCCATGGCCGCGATGCCGGACTCCGACATGGTTTTGGTGTTGGCCAGGAGAGACTTGAAGTTCGCCTGGTTCGCCTCGTCCCCGATGACCGCGTTGACCGATTTGAGCACGCTGTCGAACCGTTGAATGAGCACGTCCATGTTCGCGGTAATCGACTGCGCATCCACGTCGCTCATGTATCGCTGCTCGAGCAGGCGGTTGAGGTTCTCGGCGGCGGGCTTGAGGGCCGCGGCCAGCTCGCCGATGTGGCTGGTGGTCTTGTTCAGGGCCGCGAGGGTTTCCGGCGGGATCACCTGGTCGCGGATGGCCTCCATCCGGCCCCTGATGCGGGCGGTGCCGTCCATGGGAAGCTTGTTCGGATCTCGCGGGTCCATCACAAGGAGCTGAATGGGAGGCTTGCCCAGGCCAAGCAGGCTGGGTGTGACCAACATCTCGCAGGCCGTCGGCAGTTCATAGCCCTCCACGGAAACGACGACAATCACCCCCTTCTCGAGGGCCGCCTGGTCGACGAAAAGCACGTCGGTCGTTTCGCCGATGCGCTTGCCGCCCAGGGTGACGGTCTGGCCCGGCTGGACGCTCATGACGCCGTCGGGGAATTCCACGTTCAGATTGTAGGTGTTGGCGAAGAGCGTGCGGCCGCCGCCGAAGGCGACCACCAGCCCCGCCATGACGGCGATACCCACTAGCACGAAGATGCCTACGAGCGTGTTCTGTTTTTTAAGAGACATTCATCCTCCTTCGGGGACGGGAAGGGGCCGTCCGGGCTAATCATCGAGTGCTGCCAGGTCTGCGGGATCGGCCCGGCCGTCGACGAACCGGCGGACCACGTGGTCGTCGCAGGTCTTGAACCACTGCGGCGTTCCGTCGGCGACGATCTTGCCCTGGTGGAGCATGACAATCCTATCGGCAACTTTATAGGCGCTGGTCATGTCGTGAGTGACCACGACGCCGGTCACGGCCAATTCCTGCTTGAGCTTCAGCATCAGCTCGTTGATCACGTCGGCCCGGACGGGGTCCAATCCCGTGGTAGGCTCGTCGTAGAGCACCACCTCGGGGTTGAGGGCGATCGCCCGGGCGAGAGCCACGCGTTTTTTCTGGCCGCCGGAAATCTCACCGGGGCGGCGAGCCTGGAGGCCGTCGAGGCCCACCATCCGCAGCTTCTGGGCGACGATTTCTCGGAGGGCCTCGGGGGCCAGGTCGGCGTGCTGCCGGAGGGGAAAGGCGATGTTTTCCTCGACGGTCATGGAGTCAAACAGGGCGCCCATCTGAAAGAGGACGCCGAACCGCCTGCGCACCTCGACCAGGCTGGATTCATCACGCGAGTCGATCCGCCGATCGTGAAAGAAGACCTCGCCGCTGTCGGGCCGCAGCAGGACCACGATGTGCTTCAGCAGGACGCTTTTTCCCGTGCCGGACTCGCCGATGATCACCGTGGTCTGGCCGCGGGCCAAGGCCAGGCTCACCTGGTCCAGCACGACAAGCTGGCCGAACCGCTTGCTGACCCGGCGTAGTTCGATGATCGCGTCGTCGTTTACGGATTCGCTGGTCACGCTCACGCATTATAGGAAGGTGCGGAACCCATAGACGCGAATGCTGATCGACTGAAGCAGCTCGGCCAGGAAGTAGTCCAGCACGATGATGGCGATGAAGGAAGTCACGAAGGCCTCGGTGCAGGCCCGCCCGACGCCCTCGGCCCCCGGGCGACAGAAGAAGCCCTTGTGGCAACTGATCAGTCCCAGGGCCCCGCCGAAGAAGAAGGCCTTGAGCACGCCGCTGAAGAGATCGAAGTTGTCCACCGTCGAGCGGGTATAGTCCCAATATGGGCCGCTGTCCACGCCGCGAAGCACGACCGAGATCAGCCACCCGCCGAGCGAGCCGGTCATGTCGGCGTAGAGCGTCAGGATCGGCGTGAGCAAGAAGCAGGCGAAGACGCGAGGCACGACCAGATAGCGTATGGGGTCCACGCCCATGCTGCGCAGCGCGTCGATCTGCTCGGTCACCTTCATGGTGCCGAGTTCCGCGGTCAACGCGCCGCCCACGCGGCCCGCCAGCATGATGCCGGCGAGGACGGGGCCGAGCTCGCGCACCACGGAGATGTTGACCACGGCCCCCATGCGATCTTCCAGCCCGACGGCGCGGAATTGCTCGATCGCCTGGACGGCCAGGACCATGCCCACGAAAGCGCCGGTGATCAGGATGACCGGCAGCGAACGATAGCCGACCTCGAAGAGCTGTGGAATCAGGAGCCGCCAGAGCTGCGGTCGGGCGAAATCGCGCGTCGTCCAGCCGAACGACTGGCCGGCGAAGATCCAGAAGTCCCCGAATCGGTCGATGCCGCGGCGGAGGGCCTCGGCGAAGCTCACCGACGAACCGACCTGAACGTTCGACACACCCTGGCTCCCGATTGCGGCCTGGGGGTTCTAACCGTCGCGCGCCGAAGTGTCAATTATTCATCCCCGGACGGCAGACACATCCGCCGCTACGGGACATGTCGCCCGGTCCGTTGAGTTCAATCGGCCAATGGCCCGATCTGTCAATCTGCACACAGCATTCAGACCGCGGCGCCTCTTCGCTCCGAAGGAGCGCAGGAAAGTAGCCACGGGCGACAGCCCGTGGATGTGAGCGATCATCGCGGTGTCCGCTCCGAATGAGCGGCGGAGCGCCGTGGGCGCGAGGTCGGCGCCGTCGCCCTTGCCGAGGCGAATCGGTTTTCGCGACGACTCGATTCCACGGGCTCGCGCCCGTGGCTACGGTCCGTTGCCCCTGCCGGGGATCCGTCGCGCACGTCCAGCGCGGCCTCGCGCGGATTCGTCTCGGCGCCGATTGAAGCGAGCCGCGCGCGTGAAGATGCGGGTTCGGCGCATGGATCGTTGTGTTTCACGGTGAATGCAAGCAATGACGCGGTGATGACACCGGCGAGACGCCGGCGCCATCCGATGAGCCCGGTGGAGGGAATGCCGCGATGATCTGAGTGGTCGTCGCTGATGCGGTCAACTGGTTTCGTGAATCGGTCAGTGGGGTTCGCCGATGGCGTCTTGGAGTTTGCGCAGCGCGCCGGCCTCGATCTGTCGGGCGCGTTCGCGGGTGAGGCCGATCCGTCGGCCGATCTCCTTGAAGGTCAGCGGCTCCTCCTCGCCCAGCCCATAGCGAAGGCGGAGGATCATGGCCTCTCGGTCGTCGAGCTTGCTGACCATCCTGTCGAGGAACTGAGATTCGGCCAGGTTGAAGGCGGCCTCGTCGGGGGCGGGACCCTTCTCGTCCGGCAGCATTTCCGCGAGAAGGACGCCGCCGTCGACGGCGCTGGACTGCGTGGGAGCGCTGAAGGCCTTCACGGCGCGCTTGATGATCCGAACCTTGCGCTCGGGAAGCTGCATCCGACCGGCCATTTCCTGTGTGTTGGGGGCGCGGCCGAGTTCTTCGCAGAGTTCATTATGGGCCTGTTTCCAGCGGGTGATCATCTCCACCATGTAGGCGGGGATATGGACAGGCTGCACGGAGTTGATCAGGGCCCGCTTGATGGCCTGCTTGATCCACCAACTCGCATAGGTGCTGAAGCGAGCGCCCATGTCAGGGTCGAAACCCTCAACGGCGCGTAGGAGGCCGAGGTTCCCCTCTTCGATGAGGTCGGAGAGGGGCATGCCGCGTTTGCTGTAGCCCTTGGCGATGTTGACCACCAGCCGGAGGTTGGAGCGAATCATCCGCTCGCGGGCCTGAATCGCATCGTGTTCGGCCTTTTGCTTGGCCTCCAGGGTGATCTCGCGCTGGCCGAAGCGGCGCGCGGACGCGGTCCCGAGGGCGATGGTCCGCGCGAGTTCCTTCTCCTCGTCCGCGGAGAGGAGGGCGCACTCATCGATCTGCTTGAGGTATTCCAGCAGCCCCGGCTCGACAGAAATGGAAAGGTCCTCCTCATGGTGAGCGGAACTCCCCCGCCCGGGCATCAGGGCCGACGCGGCCGACACACTCAAGATCGGCCGCGGGCCCCCGGCGAATACTCTTCAATTGACAGGCCCGCCGCACTTTGTGTCCGACGGCTGCGTCCTGCGCGTCCCGCGGGGGGATTCTAGGACGATTCAGTCCGAAGTGCACCACGCCCTTCTGTCGGCGGCGGTCAGGCGTTCTCGTCCTCGGAATCCGCGGCGGAGGCCGTGTCGGACCCCTCTTGCCGGTTCGCGGCATCGTCCTGTGATGGGTCGTTGAGCAAGGCTGTGCCGGGGATGTAGTCGGTGGTTTCTTCGCCGGTGCTGCCGTGGAGGCCGCCGCGGCGCTGCTTGGGCGCGCCGGAGCGACCGGGAGCACCGCCCTCCTGCGAGCCGTCCGCGGCCCAGTCGGCGCGCTTCTTGGAGAGGCCGATCTTGCGCTCGGCCGTGTCGACTCTCAAGATTTTCACCTCGATCTCCTGGCCGATCTCGACCTCCTGGTGGGGGTCGTCGATGCGATGATCGGTCAGCTCGGAGACGTGCAGGAGACCCTCCAGGTCCTGCTCGAGTTCGACGAACACGCCGAAGTTGGTGATCTTCGTCACGCGGCCCTTGACGATCATGCCCGGGATGTAGCGGTCGGGCACGGCGTGGAGCCAGGGGTCTTCCGTGAGCTGCTTGAGGCCCAGGGCGATCCGCTGCTTCTCCTGGTCGACCGAGAGCACGACGCACTTGACGTCCTCGCCCTTCTTGACCACCTCCGAGGGGTGGCCAACCTTCTTGGTCCAGCTCATGTCGGATACGTGCAACAGGCCGTCGATGCCCTCCTCGATCTCGATGAAAGCGCCGTAGTTGGTCAAGTTGCGGATCTTGCCGGAGACGACGGTGTTGGGCGGATATTTTTCGGCCACTCGGGTCCAGGGGTTGGTCTCGGTCTGCTTGATGCCCAGGGAGATTTCCTGCTTGGACTTGTTGATCTCCAGGACGACGACCTCGACCTCCTGACCGACGGTGAGCATCTCCGAGGGATGGGTGATTCGGCGGGTCCAGGACATCTCGGAGATGTGGACCAGCCCCTCAATGCCGCCCTCCAGCTTCACGAAGGCGCCGTAGTTGGTGATGCTCACGACGCTGCCTTTAATCCGGGAGTTCACCGGATACTTGCCCTCGACCTCGTCCCACGGATTGACCTGGGTCTGCTTCAGGCCGAGGGCGATCTTCTCCTTGTCCTTGTCGATTGACAGTATCTTGATCTTGACGCGCTCGTCGATCTTGAGGACCTCGCTCGGGTGGCCGATGCGGTCCCAGCTCATGTCCGTGATGTGGAGCAGGCCGTCGATGCCGCCCAGGTCGATGAAAGCCCCGAAATCGGCGATGTTTTTCACGACGCCCTCGCGGAGCTGGCCGATCTCGATGTCCGCCATGAGCTTGGACTTGGCCTCGGCCCGGTCCATCTCAATCAGCTTGCGCCGTGAGACGACGATGTTTCGCCGCTCGATGTCGATCTTCAGGATGATCGCCTCGATGGTCTTGCCGATGTACTCGCCGACGTCGCCGGGCCGTCGCGTGTCCACTTGGCTGGCGGGCAGGAACACCGGGACGCCGATGTCGACCAACAGGCCGCCCTTGATCTTCCTCATGCACTTGCCGGAAACGCGCTGACCTTCCTGGCAGTTGGTCAGGACCCGTTCCCATCCGCGAATGCGATCGGCCTTGCGCTTGGATAGCAGGACGACGCCGCTGTCGGTTTCGAGCTGCTCCAGGAGAACCTCGATCTGGTCGCCGACGTCCACCCCGCTCGGATCATCCCATTCGCTGAGTTGGACGTATCCCTCGCTCTTGAGCCCCACGTCCACCACCGCCTCGTTGCCCATCAGCCGGATGACCCGTCCCTTGAGAATGGTGTCGGGCTTCTGCTCGGCGATCATTCCGCCGATCGCCTGCTCGATTTGCGAGGCGTCACCGACGTCGCCGACGATCTTGGTCAGCTCTTCATCGGATACGTCGATCTGGGCCAGCATCTCGTCGTCGAGTTGTAACATGAACTTTATCCCGTCGGCGGTCGTGGGGCCTGCGCCCCGTCGCCATAATGCAAGACCATCTCCCGGCCTCGTTGCCCGTTGTGTGCCGGGCGGGCCGACGAGCGATTCGGGGCCGGATGGCGCCGAACCCTATCCCGTGGATACCTCAGTCCGTCAGCGGAACGACCGCAGAGAATCGTGCGGAGAATCTGAGGGCAAAACCGCAGTATATCCGCTCCCCTTCTGTCAGGCAATTCGGCTTCCCGAAGCGTTTCAGCATGTTTGTCGGCCCCACGCGACAGGTTCCTCAAGCCCCCGGCTCTGCCGGGGGGCATGCCGCCCAAGGTCTTCGGGGTATCCGGGCTATACCGGTTCTCGATTGATTGATCGATGGGACGTGCGTTTCCCTCACCGGCGGGCAAGCCCGCCGGCTAAACGAGGCGCTCGGCCGCACGGTCCACTGAGTCGGGAAGCGGCCTAACCCCGGTCACGCCTGCCGATCGAGCCGGCGATACTGGACGGCCTCCGCGAGGTGACCCTGGCTGATCTGGTCGGCGCCCTCCAGGTCGGCAATGGTGCGAGCCAGGCGCAGGACCTTGTCGTGGGCTCTGGCGGAGAGGCCCAGCTCGGTCATGGCGTGCTTGAGAAGCTGCTCGCCGGCGGCATTGAGAGGGCAGTGCTTGCGGACGAGGCGCGGGCCCATTCGTCCGTTGAGCATGTTGGAGCCTCCGCCAAAGCGATCGTCCTGTCGGCGGCGAGCGGCCATGGCTTGTCCGCGCATCGTCGCCGAGTCGGTGCCTGGGCGTTGGCGGCGCAGATCATCGAAGGGGACGGCGGGGACGTTGACGTGGATGTCGATGCGGTCGATCAACGGGCCGCTGATGCGGGCCAGATAGCGCACGATCTGGGGTTGCGAGCACTTGCACGGACGACGGGGGTCGGTGTAGTACCCGCAGGGGCAGGGATTCATCGCGGCCACGAGCATGAACTGCGCGGGAAAGCGCACGGAGTTATGCGACCGCGCAATGGTGACACAGCCGTCCTCGAGCGGCTGCCGGAGCGTCTCCAGAACATGGCGCTGGAATTCCGGAAACTCGTCGAGGAACAAGACGCCGTGGTGGGCCAGTGAGACCTCTCTGGCCTGAGGCACCGATCCGCCGCCGACGAGGGCCGGCGCGCTGGACGAATGATGCGGCGTGCGCACCGGTCGCGTGGCCATCAAGGAGGTGTCCGGCGGGAGTTTGCCGGCCGCCGACCAAATCCGCGTGGTCTCCAGTGACTCGCTCAAGGTCAGCGGCGGCAGGATGGTGGGCAAACACTTGGCCATGAGCGACTTGCCGGAGCCCGGCGGCCCGACCAAGAGCACGTTGTGATGGCCGGCGGCGGCGATGGTCAGGGCCCGCTTGCAGAATTCCTGCCCCCGGACGTCGGCGAAATCGAGGTCATACCTGCCTGCCGTCGAGAAGACCGACTCCAGGTCGATGTTGACCGGCTCGATCGGCAGTTGTTCGGTCAGGAATCCGACGGCCTCCGTCAGCGAGCCGATGGCAATAACGTCCAGGTCCTGCACAACAGCCGCCTCGGCGCTGTTTTCGCGCGGTACCAGCACGCCCTGGAAGCCTTCCTTCTTGGCCAGCATGGCCATCGATAGGGCCCCCTTGATGGGGCGGACGCGGCCGTCCAGGGCCAGCTCGCCGCTGATCATGTAGTTGCGCAGCGACTGCGGCGCCGAGCCGTCCGCGGCGAAGAGCATGCCCAGGGCCATCGGCAGATCGAGCGCGGGACCCTCCTTGCGAACGTCGGCCGGGGCCAGGTTGATCACCGTGCGATAGGCGGGCGGCTGGTAGCCGGAGTTGGTGATGGCCGTGCGGATGCGCTCCAGGCTCTCCTTCACGGCGGCATCGGGAAGCCCGACGATGACGGGCGTGGCGAATCCGCGGGTGGCGACGTTGACTTCCACCTCGCATTTGGCGGCCTCAATGCCGACAAGCGTGAAGCTCTGCACCAAGACCAGCATGGCTGACCAAGGCTATTGGCAAGGGCGGCCAAGGGCAAGAAGCGGGACGGGGTCCAGGTTCCGGGGCTGCCCTGAATGGCCCCGGAATGCCGGTTTTATGGACATACGCGGATGCAAGTGGCGGCGTGGCCGCTCGGGGGCGACGGACGCCTGGGGGCGGTCTAAAATCAGGTGTCAGCTTCGCATTGCCGGAATCGTATTCGGCCTCTGCTGAACCCAGGGGTGCCACAGGAGCGGCGCCCACGCGCAGGAGGGGATTACGAATGGTCAGAGGGAGCGGTCTTGCCCGTGGGTTTTTCGTCGCGGGCCTGTTGTGGAGCGCGCTGACGGGCGCGGCGGCGCGCGGCGCTCAATTGGACGCCGCCTGGCTGGGGGGCGCCGGCAATTGGAGCGTCGCCGGCAACTGGTCCGGCGGTACGGTCCCGAACAACGGCGTCGACACCTTCAATGTCCTCATCGATGACCTCGATCCCGACCCGTCGGTGGTCACGATGAATACAAATCCGACCATCGACAACCTGACGATCGATGCGGACGACGAACTTTCATTCGCCAACGGGATGGACCTGACGGTGGTCGGCGGGGTCGGCGCCGGATCGATCGCCAACCTCGGGATCATCCGGCTCAACTCGACCGGCACCTTCACCGACCTCATTCCGCTCACCGGGACCGTGACCCTCTTCGGCGGCGGGCAGATCGTGCTTTCCAACAGCGCCAACAACCGCATCATCGGTTCGGGCGGCGGCTCGCTGATCAACATGGACAATACCATTCGCGGGTCCGGGAGCCTCGGAGTCGGGGTCACGCCTTTCACCAACCAGGGGCTCGTCAGCGCCGATCAAGCCACTTCCTTGATCCTCGATCCGGCTGCCGGGGGGATGACCAACCAGGGCACGATGCAGGCGGAGGCCGGCGCCACCCTGCGGCTTCAGGGCGGGGACATCGCCAACCTGGGCGGCTTGATCCAGGCCCTCGACGGATCGTTCGTGGACCTGGACGGCATCGTGATCCAGGGCGGCACGCTGTCGACGGAGGGCTCGGGCATCATGCGGGTGGTCGGCCTTTCGACCCTCGACGGCAACGGCAGCACCCTGACCAACGCCGGGACGATCCAGTTGGGCAACGGCCTGGACCTCGCACTGGAAGGTTCGATCGAGAACGAGGGCAATGTCGCCGCCAATTCCACCGGCGGGTTCACCGATCTCATCCCCACGGGCGGCGCGGTCACGCTGAGCGGCGGCGGAACCATCACCCTTACCAATCAGACGAACAACCGCATCGTCGGCGCCAGCGGCGGATCTCTGACCAACGTGGACAACACGATTCAGGGCGCCGGCCAGATCGGCATCAACGCAACCGGGCTCGACAACCAGGGGACGATCATCGCCGCCGGGACCAACAAGCTGACCATCGATCCCGCCGCTGCCGGCATGTTCAACTCCGGAATTCTGCGCGCGGCCGCGGGGACGCTTCGGCTTCAGGCCGGCTCGATCGACAATCTCGGCGGGACCATCGAGGCCCTGGACGCCAGCCTGGTGGAGATGACCGACATGGTTGTCGAGGCTGGGACGCTCTCCACGACCGGCACCGGCGTCGTTCGGGCCCTGGACCTCAACACCCTGGACGGCAGCGGCGACACGTTGGTCAATGCCGGGACCTTTGAGCTGTTCAACAACGCCGACGTAACCCTGCTCGGCACGATTCAGAACTCCGGCACGATCCGCATCGCCTCGACCGGCACCTTCACCGACCTGGAACCGACGACGTCTGCGGTCGTGCTGACCGGCGGCGGCATCGTTCAACTGACCAACCAAGCCAACAATCGCATCCTCGGCGTCGGCGGCGGTTCGCTGGTGAACGTCGACAATACCATCCAGGGAGCTGGCCAGCTCGGTGTAAACGTCACCCCGCTGACCAACCAGGGGACGATCGTCGCCGATCAGACGGTCGCCCTGACCATCGACCCCGATGCGACGGTCGGATTCGACAACCAGGGCGGCTTGCAAGTGACCGGATCCGGGGGCATGACCATCGCCGCCGGGCCGTTCACCACGTCCGGCGCCGTCAGCGTTGCGTCGAGCCGATCCCTGAGCCGCACCGGCAGCTTCGTGCAGACCGCCGGGACGACGACTGTCGATGGCACGCTTACGGCCACCGGCGGCGTGGACGTGCAGGGCGGCACGCTGGCCGGCGGAGGCACGGTCGTCGGAGCGGTCGTCAATGGGGGGGTGGTCGCGCCGGGAGCGTCGCCCGGCCTCCTGACCGTGACCGGCAATTACACGCAGTCGGCGTCGGGCGCGCTGTCGATCGAGATCGGGGGGCTCGCCGTCGGCACGGAGTATGACCGCTTGGCGGTCAGCGGCAGCGTGACCTTGGGCGGGACACTGAGCGTCGAACTGGTGGACGGGTTCGTGCCGGACCCCGGCGACATGTTCATGGTGATGACCTACCCGTCGCAGACGGTCGGCGGTTCGTTCGCCACTCTGAACGTTCCGTGCGGCCAGGTGACGGTCACGTTGACGGCGGTGATCGTACAGATCGCCGGTTCGGCGGAGGCGGACATGGATTGCAATTGCATGTTGGACCTGGACGACGTGCCAGCCTTCGCGCTGGCCCTCGTCGATCCGGTCGCCTACGACCTGGCCTACGACTGCGACCCGAACAACGCCGATCTGAACGGCGACACGATCATCGACGGGCTGGACGTGCAGATGTTCGCGGCGCTGCTTGTCCCGTAGCGGTCGGACTCGCCGCGTCGGCGGCGTTTTCGCGGAGTAAAAGCCCCAGGAGATTCCTTGGGGGCTTGGCCTAGTACCAAGTCTCGATCGATGCTTCGGGTTGGGGGAGTGCGGGCGTCCCGCCCGCCATGCTCCCGCGACCGATTCCGGCGGGCCAGAGGCCCGCACTCCCCGAAACTTCGATCGAGACGC
>Ga0187893_10002435_pt1 | contig 40972 bp, 30 predicted proteins | sample MA1701074metaG_FD_139574 | JGI IMG/M metagenome (GOLD analysis project Ga0187893, IMG submission 139574) | White microbial mat communities from a basaltic lava cave in the Kipuka Kanohina Cave System on the Island of Hawaii, USA - MA170107-4 metaG ...
CCAGCAAAAGGGCCAACGCTGCGGAACTGTGCAGGGCAGCCACGGGATCCAGAAGCCGGCGCGGATCGGCACGGTCGTCAGGTCGACGTGCCACGTGTGGCCAGCGTACCGGGCAACGGCGCGCAGCGGCGGACGGCGATCGGCTCGGGATCACTTCCGGGCGGCGTCCTCTCACGTGCGATCCTGCGGATCGTCGTCGCTCCGATCCGCAGCCCGAGGCCCGCGAGCAGGTTTGCGATGCGTTCGGTTCCCATCGTCGGCAGATTGGCCTGGAGCTGGCGCACCAGGTTGCTGACGAAGTCCGGATAGCGGTTGACGGGCTCGACCATCTGGACCAGGGCTCGTTCTCCGCCCTCGTCGAGTCGCCGCATCCAGCTCAGCAGAGTCTGGAGGTCGAGCAGGAAGACCTTTGCCGTCTGCTCCATGTTCCAGCCGCGGGCGGCTCGCAGCTGGAGAATGCGCATGCGCTGGCGGGGCGTGTAGTGCGGCCTGCGTCTCGTTGGGGAACGTTCCCAGCGACCGTCCTTGATGGCTAGCTCCTCCCGAAGCAGCGCGATCTCGCCCTTGGCATGATCGAGTTGGACCAAGAGCTGATGCTGGCTGGCCAAGCGTCCGCGGACGGATGCCAGGGCGACGCTGGCGAGCGAGATGGCGTGCAGAACGCCGTACTTGATGTGTCGAGGCCAGCTCGCGGGCAGAGGATTGCGCGACGAGGGGCCATCGGAGTGTCCGGCAAGGGGGGCGTGGAGATCGTAACATGTCGGAGCACTCCACCTGGGCGGCGGGCGGTGCCGCAACTAGAATGGGTAGGACCGAAGGAGGGGTGGGTGCGTGCCCGAGATCAGTCGTTTTTTCGGCATCGTGATCCAGATGTTTTACGATGACCACTCACCGCCGCACTTCCACGCTCGGTACGGGCGGCATCAGGCCATGATCGGTGTCCCTGAGCTGGTGGTCTTGCGAGGGAGTCTCCCACCGCGGGCGCTGGGACTGGTCATGGAGTGGGCCGCACAGCATCGCGAGGAGCTTGGCGAGAACTGGGTGCTGGCGCGCGACAAGGCCCCACTGAAGGCGATTTCGCCGTTGGAGTAGGAATGCTACCGAACGTCGTGAGCGTGACCCAAACTGGCCCCTACCGCCTGCGACTGCGTTTCGACGACGGAGTCGAGGGGGAGGTCGATGTCAAGGCGGCGGTTTCGTTCGTGGGAGTGTTCGAGCCCCTCCGGGACCCGGGTTTCTTCGCCCAGGTCCGGGTGGACCCGGAAGCGGGGACGATCGTTTGGCCGAACGGAGCGGACCTGGACCCGCTCGTGCTGCACTCCAGAGTGACGGGCCGGCCGATCACCCTCGACACTCCGTCGGCGCAGGCCGGATAGGCACCCCGCGGCTCTCCGGCTGTAAACCAGAACGCCGCCTTGTTGCGGGAGCGGATAGGGTCGGGGAACGAGCCGCAGCGGTCATCACAACAGACTCTTCGGTGTGCGTGTTCGATTGAGATGCCGCGCTTTCTCTGTTCACCACTGTATGCATCGAGTGAACCCACAGGCGAGCTAGGCAGCGTTGCGATGTCTGCGGGAAGCCTGGAGTCCTTAGCCGGCGCCACACCCGAAGCTACGGGCGGGGGCGGACCTTCTCGTCACCGAGAGGGTGCCGGTATTCGTGTGCCCCACTGCGGGGAGAGCTACCTGAACGCAGAGACGTTGCACGAGTTGGAGCGGATCAAGCTGCACCGACGCAACATGGCCCTACCCCGCAGCACTCCCGATCAGGCCCGTTCAGATTCGTCGAGCCACTGAGGCCACGGAAGCGACGGGAGGGTGTTCCGATGCATGGACCCGAGGTGGTCCAGCAGCTACGCCTCTCGACCCGACGAGGCGGGCAGCTATATATACTGAGCGGCGTGAACAGCGCGACTGGGGGCATCTGTGGCGCCGGCCGAACGAACGCGCACGCACACCGCCGGCAACGATGAGAGCCGTCGTCTCGGCACAAGCGCGGCGTCCGACCAGAGCCGGACACGATTTGAGGGGATGTCGGCTCACGACCCTGGTCGCGCTGTGGTTCCTCGCCCCGACGGCCTTGTCGCTGGCGGGCAAGTTCGAAAAAGCGATGGATGCCATGGGGCGCGGAGCGTTCGATGTCGCCGCTCCGCTGCTGGAGCGCCTCGCCGGCGAGGGCGACCCCCGGGCTCAGCTCGAGCTGGGCCGCGCCCTCGAGCATGGCACCGCGAAGCTTGTCGACTGGGGGAGCGCTGCGGACTGGTATCGCGAGGCGGCGAAAAAGGACCATCCCGAGGCGCAAGCCGAGCTGGCGAGCTTGATTCTTCGAGCCCGGGAAGATCCGTCGCGCCGTACGCTCGCGGTCTGGAAGCCGTCGATGGAGGAGGCCACCTGGTTTCGAGCCTGTGCCGATCGCGGCAACGCCGACTGCCAGGCCCTCCTTGGATTCATGTTTGCGGAAGGATGGCTCGTCGATCGCGATGTCGCGGCCGCGATCCCGTTGCTTCGCCGCGCTGCGGGTCAATGGCACGAGCACGCCGGGCTCCGGCTGGCACGGCTGTACCTGGACGGAGCTGCGGGCGACCGTGATCCTCATGCGGCCATCGCGGTGCTCGAGCAATTCGCCGACAAGGGCTGGCGCGAGGCGAATCTGGAGCTGGCTCGGCTCCATCTCGCAGGTGACGGCGCTGGCCGCGACCTCGTCCGAGCGTACACGTTGGCCGCCCGAGCATCGTTGGTCGCGGGCTCCCGCGACGTGCTGGATCAGATTCTGGAGACAGCCGATGAAAAGCAACTGCAAGCCATGACGAGTGAGGTGCTGAAACTCTTCGACTCGGGCGAGTACACTTCCGCAGTGCTGGGTGCCCAACCGCTCGCCTACCGCGGGGTTCCAGCGGCGCAGTTCATCATGGGCCAGATGCAGGCGCAGGCCTATGGAACACCGAAGAACCTCGCCGCGAGTTACCATTGGCTCACTCTCGGCCAGTCGTTCGACCCGCCGAAGGCGAAGCGAATGCTGTTGAAGGTGGCACGCGAGCTGTCGCCGGCCGGAGTCGACGCGGTCTCCGAGTTCGTCGCGCGGACGCGTCCGGTGCCGTGGCAGCCAGCCGACCTGAAAGCGGAGCGGGCCTTCCTCTCCCAGGATGGAACGAGGGCCCCGCGATTGCTTTGGCGGGTTGAGCCGGTCTACCCGAAGAGAAGCATCAGCGGCCGGGCCGTCCTTCATGTGACCATCGATAAGGAAGGGTGGATCATCGAGCCCTATGTCGTGAAATGCTCGCCTCCATCGAAGGGATTCGAGGACGCCGCGCTGGAGGCCGTGCGGCAGTGGCGGTACTCACCGGCAAGTCAGAAGGGTCTCTACCGCGACGCTCCGATCACCATCGTGGTCGTATTCGACTCGCGGTAGCGGCAATGAAGTTCTACCTGAACGCCAACAGTGCAGTGTCCTCGATACATCTCGACGAAGTACCCCAGGGGGAGGCAGCGGCAATGACGGTGGGAGCGTGCGAGCTTTCCTTTCCCCACGAAGCTCCGACGGACGGCGATCCGAGGTCGGGCAGCTGGACCCTCGACCCTTGTATACCGCCAGCTCGCACGCGACTCCAAGTCCGTGCTCAGGTGGCACCGGAGAGCCGGGCCCCCGCCAAGGTCGGGGATCAGGCGTGATTCGGGTCGCCCCGGCCCAGTTGACTCGCATCGCCGGCCGATGTTAAAGAGGTGGCACCGGGCGTGCATGGGGCGGCCCATTTTGCTTGAAGGACCACCATGGATAACACCAGGGTCTTCAGAATGGAGTTCGCGAGCGTCTATCCGTTGTACATCCAGAAGGCGGAGCGAAAGGGCCGCACGAAAGCAGAGGTGGATGCCATCATCCACTGGCTGACGGGATACGATGAACGGACGCTGCAACGACAGATCGACAAGAAGAGCGACTTCGAGACTTTTTTCGCCCAAGCACCACGGATCAATCCGAACGTCTCGAAGATCACCGGCGTGATCTGCGGCTACCGTGTGGAAGAGATCGAAGACCCGCTCATGCGGCGGATCCGTTACCTGGACAAGCTCGTCGACGAACTGGCGAAAGGAAAAGCCCTGGACAAGATCCTGAGAAAGTAGGCGGATCGCCTGCTGCGTGGCCGCGGTCACCACCGGTGCGCCGCGGATCCAGTAGCGGCTCGCGAACCGCCCGGCCTCGCTCGCCTTTGCCCGCTCGCGTGCGTTCAACTGGCGCGGCGTCCTGGCGGCCGGGGGCGCCGATGCGGGCGCGAAGGCCCGGAAAACAGCCGAGGATCCTGGCGGCGTGCTACGCTCGTGGCCCGTCGGGACGGGCCGGAAACGCGGCGGTGAGCCCCTGACGGAGACTCACTCGACATGAACGACGCACGAGCCGCTTCACCGACCCCGCGGCGACCGCTGCGGCTGTGGCCCGGCGTGCTGCTGGCGGCGCTCGCGTGTGTCACGTGGTTCGTCCTGCCGATCATCCTGCCCGGGCAAGGGATCTACTGGATGATGGCGACCGTCGCGGCCGGGCTGGGAATCGTCGTGTGGTGGGCGTTCTTCAGCCGGGCGCCGCACCTCGAGCGCTGGGGCGCGGTGCTGCTGATGATCGTCGCGCTGGCGGCGACATCGCGCGTCCTCCACGTGTCGGTGTCGAACGCGGGGCGAGGGATGCTGTTCATCTTTCTCGCGATCCCGCTGCTGAGCTTCGTCTTCGTCGTCGGGGTGCTGGCCGGCCGTCGCCTCGCGGACCGGCCTCGTCGCGCCGTGATGGTCGCGGCCATCCTGCTCGCGAGCGGAGGCTGGGCGCTCGTGCGGATCGGTGGCATCAACCCGCTGGACTTCGCGTGGCGCTGGTCGGCCACTCCGGAGGAGCGGCTGCTGGTCCAAGCAGGAGCGGAGCCTCCCGCCACGGCTGGCGAGGGGCCGGCCGGGCTGGTGCCGAGCCCCCGAGCGGTCGAGACCAGCGCCGAGTGGCCCGGCTTTCGCGGACCCGATCGCAACGGCGTCGTCCCCGGCGTACGGATCGAGACCGACTGGACCGCCTCGCCGCCGGTCGAGCTGTGGCGACGGCCGATCGGCCCGGGCTGGTCCTCGGTGGCGGTCGACCGCGACCGGCTCTACACCCAGGAGCAGCGCGGGGACCACGAAGTCGTCGCCAGCTACGAGGTGAAGACCGGCGAACCGGTGTGGATGCACCGCGACGCGACCCGGTTCTGGGAGGCCAATGCCGGCCCCGGCCCGCGCGCGACGCCGACGCTGGACAACGGCCGCGTCTACACCTTGGGCGCGACGGGGGTCGTCAACGCGCTCGACGCCGCGAGCGGCGCCGTGGTGTGGTCGCGCAACGCAGCGTCCGACACCGGCGCGAAGGCCCCGTACTGGGGCTTCGCCGGCTCGCCCTTGGCGATCGACGACGTAGTGATCGTCGCCGCCTCCGGCAAGCTGGTCGCCTACGAGAGCGCCACCGGCAACCCGCGCTGGTTCGGCCCCGCGGGCGGCGTGAGCTACAGCTCGCCCCATCTCCTGATCATCGACGGAGTGGCGCAGGTCCTGCTGCTGGGCCAAGGCGCGATCAGCGTCGCGCCGGCCGACGGCGCGGTGCTGTGGGAGCACGCGTGGGCGGGCTTCACCATGGTGCAGCCGGCCCTGACCGCGGACGGCGACGTGCTGATCAGCGACGAGTCCCTCGGGATACGCCGCATCGTGGTCACGCACGAACCCGGTGGTTGGACCGCCACCGAACGCTGGACGTCGACCGGACTGAAGCCCAACTTCAACGACTACGTGGTGCACCGCGGCCACGCCTTCGGCTTCGACGGCAACATCCTGGCCTGCATCGGCCTCGAGGACGGGCAGCGCAAGTGGAAGGGCGGGCGCTACGGCAACGGCCAGCTCGTCTTGCTGTCCGGCCAGGACTTGCTCCTGGTGCTGTCCGATCGGGGCGAGCTGGCGCTGGTCGCCGCGACGCCCGAACGGTTCCGCGAGTTCGCGCGGTTCCCGGCGATCGAGGGCAAGACGTGGAACCACCCGGTGGTGGTCGGCGACCTTCTGCTGGTGCGCAACGACCAGGAGATGGCCGCGTTCCGGCTGCCGCTGGCGGCAGTGGCAAGTCGCTGAGGGCCGAGCGCGCCCGATGCCCATGCGGCAGGATCCAGCCGGAGCGAGAGACACCGGCACTTCGCCGCGGTCGAGCGGGCGCAGGCCGCGCCGCCGCGGGTGGCGGACGTTCCCGGTTCTGGCTCTGCTCGCCGTCGTCGGCCACGGCCGAAGTGCGGACGTCGTACCGCCGATCGAGCCCCAGTCGTTGCTGCTGCAGGTTGTCGACCACGACGTGGTCCTGAGCTGGCCGGCGGTGAGCAGCGACATCACGGGTGTTGCCGAGACCGTGCAGGAATACCGCGTTTATCGTGCGTCGTCCGCCGACTTCGTTCCCGGCGAGTCGAACCGCATCGGCCAGCCGGTGAGCAACTCGTTCGACCACGTCGGCGCGGCGGCCGCGGGCGATCCGAGCGACTCCTACTACCTGGTATCGGCAGTCGACAGCAATGCGGTCGAAGGCAACCGCAGGGCGGCAAGGGTCGGCTCTCCCGCGATCGTGTCGGCATCCTACACGGACGAGAGCGGTGCGATCGCGTGGACGCCGGCGGCGGGAGTGGTTGCAGGCTACCGCGTCTTCTGGGGAGCGAGCCCGCTCGCCTACTCATCGAGCTTCGACGTCGGCAGCGGTGTGACGACGGCCGACTTCGGTCCGTTCGTCACGGGCACGACCTACTACGCAACGGTCCTGGCCATCGACGTGGAGGGGAACCTCTCCGAGTTCGTCGGCGAGGCCTCGATCCCAGCCTGCCCCGGTGCGAGCGCGACGCTCAAGCCGAACTCCCACGTGCCGCTCGAGGACTCGGACGGTGGGTTCTCGAACTACCCGGGAGGTGGATCGCCGACGAACGCCTGGGACCACGACCCCGACTCGAGAGCCGACTGCGTCTACAACGGGCTGTGGTGGGCGGTCTGTGGCGGCGCCTTCGGCTTCCCGGATGCGGGCACGACCAGCGGCCACCTCGAACTCACGATCTCGATGGTGCCCCACTGCGCTCCGGGCCCCCCGGCGGCCGAGGCCTCCTATTCGACCGACGGCGGGCAAAGCTGGACCCTGTTCGTTTCCGCGCAGTTCCCGTTCGAGGACGAGCCCTCCACGTTCTCCAGCGGGTCGCTCGACCGCGTCGACACCGGACAGTTGCTGGTCGAGGTGCGGGGCAAGACCGCGTTCGGTTGCGACGAGGGGCAGGCGTTCGTGCACGACATTTCCTTCATCGGCTGCGCCGCCACTCTGCCGAGCCGGAACGCCCGCCAGCTCAGTCCGGGTCTCGTCCCGTCGGATCCTGCCGGTCCCGGTCGATGAGTGCCCGAGCCAGGTTCTCCTCGAGCCCCGGCGCGCCTCCGAGGCGCAAGGAGGCTTGGAACTCGGAGATCGCGTCCTCGTACCGCCCCTCCATCGCCAGCGCGACCCCGACCTCGTGGTGGACGAGCGCGTCCTGCGGGCGCAGTGCGGCTGCTCTGGACAGGTGCTGGATCGCCTCCGCAGTCGCCCCGCGCTCCAGCGCCAAGCCTCCGAGGCCGATGTGGGCATCCGCGTGCTCCGGGTCGAGCCGGATGGCCTGGCGAAATGCGACCGCTGCCGCCTCGGTGTCGTGCGCCCGGTACAGGGCGAGGCCGTCGGAGTAGCGCTCTCGCGCCTGCACCGAGGGCGCAAGGCCCAACCCCGGCACGGCGAGGCCGGTGAGGCGAACGCAGCCGAGCGCCAGGGCGAGCACGAGTCCGGCCGCGCCGATCGTGAGCCCCGGAGCTGCCTCCCAGCCGGCCGATCGAGGCGAAGCACTCGCACCGGAGCGTCCGCGACGCGACCAGGGGTGTGGCCGCTCGAGGGCCCCCCAACGGCGGGCGAAGCTCTGGACAGGCCGTTCCAGCAGATAGTACGAAGCCGCCGCCGCGCTCAGCAGGAATGCGTAGCGCCGCCAGCGCGGCTGCTCGACGAACAGGTCGTGGCTGAACGCATGCCACAGATACAGGCTGTAGGAGAGCTGCCCGATCCACACCAGCACCGGCAGCTCCAGCGCACGCCGTAGCGGGCCCCGAGCCAGGGCGCCAAAGACGAGGACGGTGCACAGGAGAGCGCTCAGGCTGAGCAGAACCGGCCGGGCGACCAGGTCCGCGATGTCCACGCGGGTCGCCATGTAGCCCAGCGCGCCCGCACCGACCAGCGCCGTCGCCGCCCCGATCTTCGCGAGCCCCTGGCCTACCCGGCCCGGAACCAGCGCCAGCAGGCAGCCCCAGATCAACGCCTCCGCACCGGTGTCGGGGCCGAAGTACACGCGCAGCCACAGGTCCGGATCGCCGCCGCGGCGCGCGAGAAGCACGTAGCGCAGGGCGAGGCACGCCGCGATGAGGCCCGCCAGGAGCGAGGCCACCGCGCGTCGGGTCAGTCGAGCGCGATGGAGCAGACGGAGCATGGCGGGCCACACGAGGTAGAACTGCTCCTCGAGGGCCAGCGACCAGCAGATCGAGATGATTCCGAGCGGGTACTGGCCGCCGAAGGCGATCACCAGATTGGAGACGTAGAACAGCGCGGCCAGGGCCCACGATCCACGGAGCCATTCGGCGAGCGCCGGGTTCAGCCAGTGCGTGACGACCCAGGCGACGAGCACGTAGAGGCACAGCGCGGGAGCCAGGCGCAGGAGCCTCCGCTCGTAGAACCGCACCAGGCGGATCGTTCCCGTGGCCTCGTGCTCCCGCAGCAGCAACGACGTGATCAGGTAGCCGCTGAGGACGAAGAACAGCTGGACGCCGAGAAACCCGCCGCGCAGAGCCCCGCCGTGGTAGGCGATGACGAGCAGGATGGCGACGGCCCGCAGGCCATCGAGAGACGGGCAATAAGAGGACGATCGGCGCAGCTCCGGTGAGTGCTCGGCCGCCACGCGGGCTAGGCTAGCGCGTCACTGCGGGCGTCTCAAGCAACTGCGTGGAGCGCGGCCTCGATCTTCGCTCGATCGAGGTCGTCGGCGATCGGCCGTGCCAAAGTCGGCCCTTGTAGAAGAGGATGCCGCCGCGCGCCGCTCGCCCACCCTCGCCCCGTCGTGGTACGATCCGGCGAGTCGCCCGGCCGCGTGCTTCGCCAGTCGGCGGCTGGCGGGAGCGGCGCTCGACGGGCGGACCACGAGGAAGGATGACGATCGGACGCCGGATCGCGCTGCCGCTGTTGTTCGCGGCCACGCTCACCGCGTGTCGCTCGGGCGGCCCGACCGCGGGCGGGCCCCAGGGCCGCCGAGCGCGTGAGCTGCCACCGTCGCGCGTCAAGCAGGTCGAGACGGCGCCGATGGCGATCGAGGGGATCTACACCTCGATGACCGGGCCCTTCGACCGGGTCGACGTCGACACCTCGGACGTGGGCTGGATCACCGGGTTCAGCTCGGAGGTCGTCGACGCGGCGAGCGGCGAGCGCATGGGCGCAGAGTTCTTCTGCCACTCCCAGCTCCAGTTCGCCTGGGGGCACCGGCTGACGGTCAACGCCACCGGGATCGAAGCGGTTCGCTTCCCGCCCGGCTTCGGCATCCACGTCGGTGGCGACCCGGCCGACGAGGAGCACAAGCTGCAGTTGTTCGGCATGCTGCTCAACAACCACGTCCCCGACATGCATCAGCGCGCCAAGGTTCGCGCGACGATCGAGTACCTGACCGAGGAGGAGGCCGGCTCCCCGCCGGCGCTCAAGGAACTCTATCCGATGCACCTGTCGGTGAGCGCCGAGGACGCCGCCGTGGTCTCCGCGCCGGGCGCGGCGCCGGCGGCCGGCGATCCCGCGGCCGGCCACTGCGCCACCGTCGACGGTGATGGCAGGCACTGGATCGTCCCGCCCGGAACCCAGCGGATGCGCAACCGCTTCCCGACGATCGTCCCCTTCGACTCGCGCGTGCACTTCGCCGCGGCGCACCTGCACAACCACGGGGAGTACCTCCGGCTGACCGACGCGACGACCGGCGAGGTCGTCTGGCAGTCCGACGTCGAGTACGAGCCGGATCGCAGACAGATCCTGCGCATTCCGTACTACGCGAGCAGCGAAGGCTTTCCGCTCTACGCCGACCGCGTCTACGAGATCGAGGCCTTCTACAACAACACCTCCGACCGACCCACCGACGCGATGGCGATGCTGTACCTGTACCTCGCCACGGTGGGGGGAGAGCAGTTGCTGTTCGTTCCTACCCCGCCGCCCGCCGCCGCCGGCGCAGGATAGAGCGCGGGGGCGGGGCTGCTGACCGGCGGCCGGACTGCTCCGGCGTGCCGAGGACCCCTGGCGGATCGGGCGTGTCGCAGCGGGACAGGTCGGTCGGTCCGGCTGCAGCTCGGGCAGCCGCCGCTGCGGCACGCACGACCGGCAGGCGGCGGCGCCCGGTCCTGCTGGTGCTGACCCTCGGCCTCATGCTGGCCCTGGCCGAGGCCGGTTCCTACCTTCTCGGCAAGTACTACATTCCCAGGTCGGCCCTGTCGTTCACCCTCTACGATCCGCATTACCGGCCGAAGGCCGCGGAGATCGAGCGCTACTTTGCCCAGCGGGACTCGGTTCTCGGCTGGCCGCCGCGGGACGCCTACGGCGGCGAACTTTATGACCGCCGAGGGGCGCGGCCGCTCCCAGCGTTTCCGGACGCCGACGCTGATGCCTGTGTCTCGCTGTACGGCGATTCCTACACCTACTCGAGCTACGTCGGCCCCGCCGACGCCTGGGGCAACCTTCTGGCCGGGCACCTGGGGTGCCGCGTCGCCAACTACGGCGTGAGCGGCTATGGCACGGACCAGGCGTTGCTGCGCTTCGTGCGCGGCGACGAAGACGGTTCGGGCATCGTGATCCTCGGCATTGCGACCGTCGACATCATCAGGTTGGTCAACCAGGATCGGCGCCTGATCTGGAACTCTCGATCCGGTCCGCTGCTGAAACCGCGCTACGCGCTGGGCGCTGACGGACGGCTCCGGCTGATCGAGCTGCCCGCGGTCACCGCCGCCGACCTGGACGAGTATGCTCGCCATCCGGAGCGCTATCTGCACCACGAATGGTTCCTGCCGGATACCCCCGACGGGCCGGTCACCCTGCGGGTTCCTTACAGCATCTCGCTCGTCCGTGGCCTGATGTTGCCCCGGGTCTGGAACAAGCTGGCCGGCAAGCCGTCGTGGATCGAGTTCTACGACGCCCGGCACGGCTCCGGTGCGCTGCCCCTGCTGGTCGGGATCTGTCGTGAGTTCGTCCGGGTGGCGGAGGAGCGTGGCAAGCGACCGCTGATCGTGGTGATTCCGACATCCCAGGACCTGTGGCATGCGCGGGATACCGGATCGAACCCGAGCGCGCCGTTGCTGGACGCCTTGCGCCGGCAGTCCATCGAACCCATCGACGTCCTGCCGGCGATGTTGCGGCACGTCGGCGACCGCGACGTGTGCGAGATCTTCGGCGAGAAGACCTGGCTCGGCTACTGCTGGGGACACTACACTCCCGAGGGAGAGCGGGTCATCGCGACGTCGGTCCAGGAGAACCTGGGGCCGGCGAACGCCATGTCCTGGACCGGGGCCGAAGCGGCGGAGCGCTGACACCGCCACGGGTGCGTATTCCGGTCCATCGTGATCAGCGATTCCGGCCGATCCTGATCACCGATTCCGGGCAACGTGACGGACGGGCGCGGCGGCCCGGGTCCGTGGCTAGGCGCTCCGCACCTCGGTGACGGCGACGACGTACTCGCGGTTGACGAGCACCGCTTCGTCGTCCCGGAACAGGCAGAGGAACTTGCTCGAGAGCCGGTTCAAGAAGTCGAGCGCGCGACAGCTCGCCGGGGGCAGGACCGCGTGGATCCGGCCGTTGAGGATCTCGCCGTTCGACAGCAGGATCTCGACCTGGAGCGTCGTTGCGCCCTGAGTCGCGGGGGCCGTGATCTCGCCCGGACGGATTTCTACGGTCATCGCCCGGGACTTGCTCACGAGGACATGGGTCCCTCCCGTGGCCAGCGGCAGGAACGCCTCGCAAGGATCGTCGAGGCGATCGAGGATCGTCGCCGGACCGCCGTCGAGCCGCTGCACGTCGCCGTACAGATGCCCCTCGCGGAGGCTGTCGTCCGCAAGGCGGATCCGCACGGGCACGACGCGCTTGACGACCCGCAACCGGTTCATGCTCGGAAGGTCCCCGGCCCACTTGGTGTCTCGCGTGGTCTCGTCCATCGGTTCCGCTCCAGCGCGCTCCGCGCTCTCGATCCTCGGTCATCCGCCCTCGAGGATTCTGTCCCAAGATATTTACTATGTTCGTTTCCAATTAGCAAATCGACAAAATTCATGGGATTTCTCAGCGAAAGTGGCCGGATCCCGCCCACCGGGATGGGTCCGACCGGGGGTCAGAGCCTCTGGCCCCCGGGGATCAGGTGCCGAAGCCAAGGCCTCGGGTTGGCGCCGACGGCCGTCGTCCCGGCGGTCGATGAGGGCGGGGCAGGGCGGCTCGCCGGCACTCCGGCGGTCCGAGCGTGACCCCGCGACGATCTCGCGGGGGACGTGCGGCGTCGTGGGCACGGCAGGATGGCGACGACCTTGGAGAACCGGAGCGGGTACGAGTCCCATGATCGGCGCCACGGGCTCGAGCTGCACACCGTCCTCGTTGCCCCGCGGGCCATGCGGTTCGGCAGCTCCGTCACCTGGGAGTCCGGTCGGCCGTACTCGACGCTCGCGTATCGAATCGAGCAGGACGCGATCCCGCCCGCACTGGCCGGGTTGACTCGGAGCGTGCCCCTCCCCCGGCTGGGTTACGCCACCGAGACGCGGAACAGCGAGCGGAACGCTTCGTTCCTCAACGTGGACCTCAGACTCAGCGAGGAGCTGCGGGCGCCGTCCCGATTGGGGGTGCGGTGGACCCTCGACGTGCGGAACGCGCTGAACGACCGCTCGTACCGCATCGACCCGGGAGAGCGCGCCTACGGCCGCCGCATCGACGGCTTCGATGATGCGACGTCCCGCTTCGGCCGCCGCTACGAGCTGGGCCTGACGCTCGACTTCTAGGAAGCTCAGGCGGCGGGTGCGAGCTTGACGTCATAGCCGAGGTCTTTCAGCCTGCGGACGAGACGGTTTGCGGCCTTGGTGCGGTCGCGGGGGTCGAAGTGATGGGGACCGAGGTCTCGGTAGTCGACGTCGTGGCGGAGCATGAAGTAGGTGGCCGTGAGCATCGAGGCTGCGACGGCGAGGATGGCTTTCTTGGGGCCCCGCCGGGACTTGAGGCGTAGGAATTGGGTGCGAAGGTAGGAGTCCTTCTTGCGGACGGCGGCCCAGGCAGCGGTAATCGTTTGTCCGCTTCATCCATCGGGGTCGGACTTCCGACCGATGGGGAACTTCTGACGGTGGAACGGGCACGGGCTCCGATCGGCTGGCGAGGCGCGACCGGTTGCGGCAGAGCGCAAAGCCGCAGCACACGGAGGCGAGCCCCTGAGCGCCGCGCCACCCCGGCGGGGGCCGGGATGGCGCGGCGGACGGCCCGTGCGGCGGAGCGGACCCTGACTCAAGGACAGGGTCCGGAGCTGTCGTGGACCCGGGGTCCGGGCGTCGCGTCACCCGCGGGTCCCTCGCCGCCAGCGTTCGCGGCGCGCACCAGGTACCAGAAGAACTCGCCGGCACCGGGCAGCTCCGCGACGGTCTCGCCCGTGGCGCTCGCTGCGACGCTCATCCGGCGGCAGGAGTCGAGATTCGAGTCGAGCAGGAACGGCAGGTCCTCCGGCTCGCCGCGGTAGACGTTGTAGAAGCCGCTCCCCGCGACCGGGTCCCATTCGAAGCTCGTGGTGCCGACGGAGCGCACGTTCTCGACCTCGCTCACCGGAGCGACGACCGCACACGGGTCGCACTCGATGTCGGGACCCGTGGTCAGGGTCAGCGACCACTGCTGCAGGATGCCCACGTCCTGCGGCGTGTCGTCCGTGATCTCGAGCGTCCACGTCCCGCTGGCCGGGATCCCGTCGAGCGCCGACAGCGGCTGCTCCGGCCGGAACCGGCCGGTGAACGGGGCGATCGCGGTCGTGATCGACGTCGGCGCCTCGTCGTCGAAGATCGTCCCAGTGTAGTTGTCGCCCGAGCCTCCGTTGTCGGTCGAGAGCATCACCCGCGTGCCGTTCGGGCCGATCAGGAAGATGTCGAGATCCTCGACCCAGGTGTGCGTGATCGACAGCTCGACCTCGACGTCGCGGACGACCTCCGGATCGGCGACCGAGACCGTGGACGTGATCGCGATCAGATCGGGCAGCGGTCGCGGGACCTCGGACGAGGCGTAGCTCGTGGTCTCGACCCCGGGAGTCCCGACCATCAGGCTGAACGTGTCGCCGAACGCACCTTCGTTCGCGACGCCGCCGAGCTGGAAGTCGATCGTCGAGCCGCAGGCGACCTCGGTTCCGACGGTGAAGGCGAAGTGCGGCGCGCTGCTCGCGGCGGTCGCTCCGATCGCGAGGTCGGGGTAGCCCGCGGCGGCGCGGGTGACGGTCACGCCCGGAGTGCCGGTCGAGAGCGTCGTCACGATGCCAGTCAGCGCCGTCGTGCCGTCGTTGCGCAGCGTCACCGGCAGGACGACGTCCTCGCCCGGCTCGACGTTGCCGTTGGCGCCCCCTGCGCCGGTGCCGCTGCAACCGTCGGTCGGTGTCTCGTCCTCGTGCACCGCGGAGACGCCGCACGCGCCCGCGTAGCTGAGGAGCAGCGTCCAGTCGTCGATCGTGCCGAAGTCGGTCGGGCCGAGGTCGACGACCTTCAGCTTCCAGTCGCCGGCGGCGTTGATCCCGTCGGCGAGACCGAGCGGCTTCTCCGGACGGAAGCTGCCGGTGAACGGTGGGAGCCCCGCGGCGATCGAGGCCTCGGCCTCGTCGTCGAACACCGTCTGCTCGTAGTTGTCCCCGTCGTCCCCGCGCTGGTCGGACAGCAGGATCGACGTCCCGGCTGGGGTGATCAGGTAGAGTTCGATGTCGCCGTCGTAGGTGTGGGTGATGTTGACCTCGACGTCGACGTCGGTCACCGTCACGTTGTCGAGCACGCTGCGCGTGCTCGCGACGCCGCCGGGATCGTTGTCCGGAATCGCCACGGGCGTGTCCGTGCTGGGGCGGGCGAGCGTGTGGTGACTGCGCGTCATGAAGCTGTAGAAGCCTCCGTCGTTGTCGTCCTCGGCCGCGTTGAGCGCGGCGTCCTGCGAACGGACGGAGAACAGGTACTGCGTGCAGGGGGTGAGGCCGCTGAGCTTGATGCTGTGCGAGGTGACGAGCGAAGTCGCAAGCTGCTGCGAGCCTAGCGGTGGCTCGAGCCCGTAACGCACGTCGCTCGTTGCCGGCTCGTCCGTGGTCCAGCTGATCGTGGCGCCCTCGCCCGTGACGTTCGTGACGGCCACGTTCGAGATGACCGGTGCGCGGCAGTCGACGGCGGCGGTGTCGGTCCGCGGAACGTTCAACCCGCCCTGCCCGTCGTCGGCGTCGATGTAGACGACGGTGATGGTGTCACCGCCCTGGACCGAGAGCTGGCCGTCGCCGCTCGTCGGCGCGGCCGTCGTCAACGGGATCGTGCCGGCGAAGGTCCCGGAGCCGGCGGGGGTCTCGCTCAGGGTCACCGTCTCGGGCGAGGTCTCGGTCGAGGACGAGAGCGTGACGTTCTGGCTTCCCGCGCCGACGAGCGATTCGTCGCGGACGGTGATCCCGGCCGTGCCCGAGCAGCCGTAGGAGGAGGCGTCGAACTCGACCGTGCCGTTGAGCTGCTCGGTGGCGCAAGCCGGAACGTTCGGCCCGAGGTCGGCGATCACGTCCTGGATCAGCACGCCGGTGTTCTCGCAGCCGCTGCAGTGGTGCAGGATCACGACGCGGTGGTCGCTGAAGGCGACGACGGGCGAGCCCGAGGAGCCGCTCTGCGTGTCGCACATGTAACCGGCCTCGTCCGGGCCGAGGGCCGAGCAGCCGGGAGCGGGGGGGCTCGTAACGGTGTTGACCTCGCAGAAGCCGGACTCGTCGGTCGGGTCGCTGGACAGGACGTTGAAGCGCTTGCCCCAGGCCTGCGGGTGCCCGTTGAGGTAGATCCGCTCGCCGACGACGGGACCCGAGGGCCGGAGCTGGAAGAAGCCGTACTCGCTCGATAGCGCGGCCGGGAGCTGCACCAGCGAGTAGTCGAGCACGACCTGTGTTCCGGTCTGGATCAGCGTGCCCGACGAGGCCTCGATCACGCCCGGACAGGCGCCGAAGCTGCGGCACTCGGTCGTGCACGTCGCGCCTTCGGCCATGAACTCGTAGTCGGTGTTCAGCGCGTCGGCCGGGTTCGTGATGCAGTGGGCGTTCGTCATCAGGTGGCCTTCGCAGCCGACGAGCCAGCCCGTGCAGGCCGCGATCCCGTTGATCATCAGCCGCGCGATCGCGCGGGATTTCTCGTAGATCACCGGCTCCGTGAACTCGTAGCACTTGGCCCAGTCGCCGTCGTCGTCGCCGCAGATCGTGTCGGGGGCGTAGTCCGACGGGTCCTCCTCCGGCGCGGGGAAGCCGTGGGCGAACTTGTCGACGGAGTAGCCCCACCCGGGCCGGTCGCCGTTGCCGTAATAAACGACCTCGCAGGTGTCGCCGGGCACGTGGGTCGCCCAGAAAGTGCCGCCGCTGCCGGGCTTGCCCTCGCCCTCGAAGGTATAGGAGTACTTCCCGCCCGGGCTCTGCACGACGACCTTCTCCCCGGGGGCGAGGTCGAAGCGCTCGAAGTGCACCGCGATGTAGGAGGCGCGGGGCCAGGTGAACACGTCGCGCCAGGCCTCCGCACCGGGCTGGACGCGCGGGACGGGGTGCAGGGTCTCTGCGCGGAACTCGGCCTCGGCGCCGACGATCCTCACGCGGTCGAAGTCCGTCGCCCCGGCTGCCGCGGCGGCCAGGAACCCGAGAGTCGCGATCCATGTTCTTCTCATGTCACCCCTCCGGAGGCCGGCAACCCCGCGCCGACGCCCGCTGTTCTATGGGGAAGGGCTTGAAGAATCCTTGAACCCGGCGGCGGCTCGACTCCCGCGGCCCGCGCGGGCGGGCGACGGCCGGGGCGTGGCGGTCGGACCGGCCGATCGGTGCCCCGGACCACGAGCGTCGGGTCCGAGGCCGGAGATTCAAGCTTTGTTCAAGCGCCAGCCGCCAGATTCCCCGCGTGGCCTGGCCACGAGGGAGGGGCGGAAGATGCGTGGAATCGGCGTTCGCTCGCGAATCGGGATCCTGATCGGCGTCGCGCTCGCGGCGGGCCTCACGCCGGCGCTCGGCGCGGCGGCTCGAGACCGCACGATCGAGCTCCTGGGTCATCGCTTCGACCCGATCGTGGACGGAGAGCCGGCGCTGCCCGCGTCGCTCTCGGCCGCGAGCGACGGCCGCTACGTGCTGCTGCAGCTCGTGGCGCCCGCCGCTCGCGCCGACCTCGACGCCTTGCGCGCCGCGGGAGTGACCTTCCACGATCCGATCGCCGGCAACGCCTACCTCGTGCGGCTCGACGCCGGGAGCGGCTCGATCGCGGCCAAACGCGCCGAGATCGCGGGGCTGGCTCCGGTCCGCTGGATCGGGGCGCTGCACGGCGCGTACAAGATCGCCCCGCGGACGACGGGAGGCCGGCTGCTCGTCGATCTGTTTCCCGATGCGGACCTGTCCGCGATCGAATCCGCGGCGCGCGCCGCGGGAGCACGGCTACTCGACCGCAGCGACGGAGAGCGAGTCAAGCTGCTCGTGGTCGAGGCCGGGGCTCACGTCGTGCCCGCGCTCGCCGCGATCGACGGCGTGCGCTGGGTGCAGAACGAGCCCGTTTATCGCACGATCAACGACGACGCCCGCTTCGTGGTCCAGACCAATCGCCGCGGGGACCTGCCGCTGTACGAGCGCGGTCTGAGCGGAGCGGGGCAGGTCGGAGGCGTCTCGGACAGCGGTCTCGACGTGTTCGACTTCAACGACACGACGGGCGCCACGGTGGGAGTCGACCCCAACGACGCCGGCTGCTACTTCATCGACGACGGAAACGAGGGGAGCGGCGGCCTCCAGATCCCGCCCGGCGCCGCGCATCGCAAGGTCGTCGGCTACCGCGTCCCGACGGGGGCGACGGGCGATTTCACCGACGAGAGCGGCCACGGAACGCACGTCGTGGGCTCGGTCGCCGGCGACCAGGCGCCGTGGGGCGCGATCTCGGCGGCGGATGGGCAGGCCTACCGCGCCCGAATCTTCTTCCAGGACCTCAACGTCGGGGGCGGCTTGACCGTCAGCCCGCCCGCGAACTACTTCAACCTCTTCGGCCAGGCCTACGACGTCAACGGCAACGGCGTCTACGACCCCGCGCTCGAGCCCCGGACCCACTCGAACTCCTGGGGCGGCGCGGAATCGACCTACGACGCGCAGACCGGCCAGACCGACGACTTCATGTGGATCCGCCCCGACTTCCTCATCTTCTATGCGGCGGGAAACAACGGACCGGCCCCGTTGACGGTGGGCAGCCCGGGGACCGCCAAGAACATCGTGACCGTCGGGGCGAGCGAGAACGGCGACGGCGACCCGAACAACATGGCCGACTTCTCGAGCCACGGCCCCGTGCCCGCGAGCGGTCCGCCGGGGGGCGGGAACCGCATGGTGCCGACCGTCGCGGCCCCCGGCTCCGGGCTGGTGTCCGCGCTGTACAAGAGCCCCTGCGGGACGGACGAGCTGAGCGGGACGAGCATGGCGACTCCGACGACCCAGGGAGTCGCGCTCTTGATGCGCGAGTACCTGTGGGAGGGCTACTACCCGCACGGCGAGCCGACCGCGGGGCACGAGCTGCGCACCCCGCCCCCGAGCGCGGCGCTGCTCAAAGCGCTGCTCGTCAACAGCGGCCGGCGGATGACGGGGCTGTTCACCGACAACGGCGGCGGCGGCTCGTGGCCCTCGAACGGGCAGGGTTGGGGCAGCGTGCGGGCCGATGACGCCCTGTACTTCCAGGGCGATCACCGCGACCTGTGGCTCCACGACGAGTACGACACCTCCGGCACCACGGGCTTCGGCGCGAGCGGCCAGAGCCGCAGCTTCACGCTCGAGGTCGGAAACGGGAGCCCGTTCGAGAGCGAGCCGCTCGAGCTGACCCTCGTCTGGACCGACTACCGCGGCTCGATGCTCGACGGCGGGCGGCTCGTCAACAACCTCGATCTCGTGGTGACCGATCCCCTGGGCGGGATGCACCGCGGAAACGACCCGGCGCAGAACGACTTCCACAGCGCCACCGACCTGCCTCCCGCACCCGACGCGGTCAACCCGTGGGAGGTCGTCTACCTCGACGACCCGGAGCCGGGGACCTACACGATCACCGTCACCGCGGTCACGCTCGGCTCGCTCGCACCCGCACCCGGCCGCAAGCAGGGGTTCGCGCTCGTGGCGACCGGCGATCTGCGCTCGCGGCGCGGCCGCGCGGAGATCGAGAAGCGCACGTACAACCCGCTGCCGACGGCCGTCGCTCGCCTGCGCGTGACCGATCTCGACGGGAACCTGGACCCGCAGACCGTCGAGTCCGTCACGGCCACGATCAGCAGCACGACGAATCCCGCCGGGAAGAGCGTGACGCTGCAGGAGTCCGGCGCCGACAGCGCGACCTTCACCGCCGAGGTCACGCTCGTGATCCTCGACCAGGGGCAGAGCGCGGGCCCCGGACAGCTCGCGGTCCACAAGGACGACACGATCCGGCTCGACTACGCGGACGCCGACGACGGCAGCGGGAGCCCGTTCGAGGCCTTCGACACGGCCCGGATCGAGGATCCGGCCGTGGCCCTGCTCAACCCGCCCACGCTCGCCGACCCCGGTGCCACGGACCCCGACGGCGCCTTCACCCTGAGCTGGACGCCGGCGGAGCTGAGCAACAATCGCGGCACGGAGAAGACGCTCGCGTTCTACGTGGTCGAGGAGGCGACCGACTTCCATCTCGCGCTGTTCGACGACGCCGAGGGCGATCTCGCGCAGCACTGGACGACCGAGACGGGGACGGCTTTCAGCCAGCCCTGGACCAAGAGCGGCGCCTTCAACCGGACGGAGAACCCGCCGCTCCCCGGCGAGAGCTACTGGTCCCAGGGGGTCGAGGGTGGCGCGGACGTCCTCGACGTCGACACGCGGCTCGTCCTCGCGCAGGACGTCACGCTTCCGGCCTCGGTCGCCTCGGCGCGACTGACGTTCTACAGCCGCTACTTCAACGAGCCGGACGACGTCGGCACGCTGGAGGTCTCGACCGACGGCGGATCGAGCTGGACGGCGCTGCTGGCGCTGGCCGACGCACCGCAGGCGCCGCCGGCGGACACGCGGATGACCCACCACGAGGTGGACCTGAGCGCGTACCGCGGGCAACCGATTCGCATCCGCTTCCGCTTCGTCAGCACGTCGAACTACTTCTTCTTCGTCTCCTCCGGCTGGTGGGTGGACGACGTGACCCTGAGCGGTGCGACCTGGCGGCGCGTGGCGGTCGTGTCTCCGGACGTGACCGAGCACGAGGTGACCGGCCTCCTCGACGGCGAGTACTCCTACCGCGTCCAGGGCGTCTTCACCGACGGGACGGCGACGGCGTTCGGCAACGTGCAGGGGATCGTGGTCGACGGACCCGGCAACCCGGCGGGACGCATGTCGGAAGAGGTTCCCCTGACGCTCGGCAGGAGTGGGGAGAATCTGACGCTGCAGTGGGGGACCCCGTGCCTCGCGACGGACACCGACTACGTGGTGTACGAGGGCACCCTCGGCAACTTCACCAGCCACGCACCGTGGTCGTGCAGCACGGGTGGGAGCACGACGGAGACGTTGCTTCCGGCCGGCGGTGACACGTACTACCTGATCGTGCCGCGCAACGCGATCCGCGAGGGCTCGCACGGACGGACCAGCGATGGAGACGAACGGGAGGTCGGCGAGGAGAGTTGCCTCACCCAGCAGATCCGCGAGTGCGATTGAGCGGCGCTCCCGGCGGCCTCGACGCGGCGGGCCGGCGGCGCACGGCATTCGGCACCGATCCGCCGTCGAACGCCCGGATCCGGCCGGGACCGGGTGTTCGCACACGGCCACGGCACGGGATCGCCGGGCGGGTCGGAGTCGGCGTCCCTCGCGCCCGCGGCTCGAGCGCCCGCGATCTGCCGGAACAGTCCGCGGTGGCGTCGGAGGGTTTCCGGATGAATGGTGAGTGTTGCCGAGAACACCGGATGAGGTGGGCCAGGCCGGTGCAGTTTGTACTCACGGCAGTGTCAAATGGTAACTGCGCCCGCCGCAGCGCCAGCACGCGGCCGGCGATGCCGGCGGCACGAACCTTGCTTCGCCGCAGCACAGCCCCGGTCGGAGTCCCCGCCTGGGCCGGGGCCATGGAGGAATCGAGCATGACGAGCAAGACCGTGCTTCGTTTCGCAGTTCCTGCCGTGGTCGCTCTCCTGGGGATCTCTCCCGCCGTCTCGGCGGCGAGGTCGGCCGGGAAGGCGAACCAGGAGCCGGCGTCGGCCGCGAGCGACCGCGACGAAGCCGCCGTGCGGGCGATGGCCGAGGCGATGGTCCGCACCGAGACCGAGCTGGGCGAGCTGCTCGCGGCGGCCCCCGCGTCGACGACGGCCGCGATCCGACACGCGATCGCGGCCAGCCGCGAGAGCCGCGAGCAGGCCCTCGCCGCGCTGAAGGGCCAGGAGATCTCGGCCGATGTCTCGACGTCGGCCGAGGGCAGCGCCGCGGCCGAGGCTCGGACCGGCGACGGATCCGTCGGGGCGAGAGCGAGCGGCGCGGCCCGCGCGCGCGTCGCGATCGAGGCCGGCAAGGAGCGGTCCGAGCGCGCGCTGAAGGAGGCCCTGGGCGCGGCCGACGGTTCGTCCCGGGCGACGATCCGTGCCGCCATCGACGTGGTTCGTGACGGAGCCGGCGCGGCGCGGGCGGCACTCGACGGTCTGCGCCCGGAGCGGCCCGAGCGCGTCGCGGCCGACGTCGCAGCCGGAGCCAAGCTCGGGATCGAGGTCGAGCGGCCGCCCCGCTGACGGTCGCGATTCGTGCGCGAGGAGGACGGCGCCTCATGCAGAGCCCTGGCAAGCATGTTCCGCTTGGCGCGGGGCTCCTGCTCGCCCTTGTCCCGTGGGCCACGGCACCCGCGAGCGAGGGCGTGCAGGAGGCGCCGGCCTCCCGCTCCGATCGACAGCTCGTCGGCGAGTTGAGCTACGGCTACTCGACCGGCGACTACGGCACGGAGACGGATACCGACCTGCACACGGTCACCGCGAGGTTGCGCTGGCTGCTGCGGCGCGCGGAGCTGCGGATCGCGCTGCCCTACGTCCACATGAGCAACGAGGGGAACGTGGTCCTCGTGGGCGGCCAGCCCGTGGCGCCCGGCGGTTTCCCGCTGCTCGATGGTCTTCTCCCGCCGCTGGGCGGCGGCGATTCCTCGCCGCCAGGTGACGCGACGTCGAGCGAGCGGCGGACCGAGTCGGTCTCGGGGAACGGAGACGTGAAGGCCAGGGCCGAGGTCTTGCTGCTCGAGGGAACGACCTCGAGTCCGTGGCTGTCGGCCGTCGCCGAGGTCAAGGCGCCCACGGGAGACGAGTCGAAGGGCCTGGGCACGGGTGAGACCGACGTCACCGCCGGACTCGGCCTGGTCCAGCCTCTCGGCCGCGCGAGCGCCCTGCTCGACGGGAGCTACACCAGGCTGGGCGATCCCGAGGGCGTGGACCTCGACGACGTGGTGAGCCTCGGCGCGGGGCTCGCGATCCGCGCGGGCGAGCATCCGGGACGGCAGCTCTACGCCTACCTCGAGAATCGCACGCACCCGATCGCGGGACTGGAGGATCGCCGCGATCTCCTCGTCGGGTTCAGCTCGCGGTTCGGCGAGGCGCGGCAGGGGCGCCTGTCCGTCGGCCTGGCCTACGGCCTGTCGGAGACGGCCGAGCAGCTCGGAGTCACGTTCGGCCTCGGGCGCGCCTTCTGACCGGGCGGCGCGTCAGCGGCTGCGCGTGTACTCGATCTCCATCGCGCGCGACTCGCGGCCGCCGCTCTCGAAGAACATCTCGAGCTTGTGGCGGTCTCGGTCCTGCAGCGTGATCACCGAGCGTTTGGTCATCGGCTGCCCGCCGCCGGGATCGGGCATGCTGCCGACCATCGTCCACACCTTCCCCGACGCATCCACGCTCCCCGTCTCGTGCTGCATCACGCTGCTGGCGTTGTCGATCCAGAATCCCTCGTACTTCCGCGTGGCCTTGTTGAAGCCCCAGAAGCCCCGACCCTCGAATGCCGGAAACGGGCCCTCACTTGGGTCCCCCTGGTATTCCTGGCGCAGGAACAGCCCGCCGAGGTCGCGCGTCGTGGTCATCGTCCCGCTCGACTGCAGCGGATCGCCGGGGCCCATCCACAGCTTGACGCGCGCCCGGAACGTCCCGATGAAGGGCGCCAGGCTCTCGTGCTCTCGACCGGGAATGCGCATCTCCTGCATCTGCTTCTCGTCCATCGATCCCTCCCCCGGGAAGTCTCGCTCCCGCCGCATCCCGCCGTCGCCAGATTACCATGTCGAGCCGGCGTGCAGCCGGACACGGCGCCCGGCTTCCCGAGCCGCGCAGCCGCGCTACGGCCGGTAGCCGTCGGGTAGAACCAGCTCGTGAGCCTTGGCCGGGTCGACCGCGGCCACGGCCGGAGCGTCCCACGCAGGCGGGGCGGTGCGTCCGGGCGGATAGAGCGACTCGAGCGGGGCCCACACCTCGTCGACGCGGTCGTCGAACAGGTCGCCGATCAGCAAGTCGGTGAGCGTGCCCTTCAGCTCGGGGTAGCGCTTGACGAATGCCCCGAAGCTGAAGCCGTCGTAGTACTCGCAAACGAGCCGCCGCATGCGGTCCACGCCCCGGTCGAACGCGGGGGCCCAGCGACCGAGCCGCGCGGCGGACAGGTCGTCGCACGCCAGGCCCTCGACGATCGCGTCCGCCGCCAGCTCTCCGGAGCGCAGCGCGAGCAGGACGCCCGAGGAGTACAGCGGATCGAGGAACTGGTAGGCGTCGCCGACGAGCACGAATCCGTCGCCCGCGACGCGGCGCGAGCGGTACGAGTAGTCCTTGGTGGTGAAGATCCCGGCGACCCGCTTGCCGGAGGCGACTCGCCGCCGCACCGCCGGGCAGCGTTCGACCTCCTCGTGATAGGCGCGCTCCGGACCGCCACGGCCGTGGATCAGCTGGGACGGCGGCGCCACGACGCCGACGCTCACGACGTCGTCGTGCAGCGGGATGGACCAGAACCATCCGGCGCGATTGGCGGTCTGCAGCACCATCGTCGCGCCCTCGTCCGGCCCGCTGTCGCGGTACGCGCCCTTCCAGTAGGTCCAGATCGCGAGCTTGTTGAGCACCGGGTCCCAGACGCGGAGGGCGAGTCGGTTCTGCAGCAGCGCGCTCTGCCCGCTCGCGTCGACCACGACCCGGGCCGGCACGGTGCGCTCCACGCCGTCCTGCTCCCGCACGCGCACACCGGTGGCGCGGTCGCCGTCGAACAGCACGTCGAGCACGCGCGCCTCTTCGCGGACTTCGACACCGTGCTCGCGGGCGTTGTCGAGCATCAAGGCATCGAACTCGCTGCGCACGACTTGCCAGGTCTGCGAGCATTCGTGCTGCTTGTTCGTCCAGAAGTAGAACGGAGCGGACATCTCGCCGCTGGCGCGGACGAACTGGACGCTGTATTTCTTGACGAACCGGCTGCGCCTCAGCTTGTCGAGCATCCCGAGCCGGCGGAGCACCCAGTAGGTCTCCGGGATCAGCGACTCGCCGATGTGATAGCGAGGAAAGCGCGCCCGCTCGTAGAGCCGCACGCGGTGGCCCCGCTCGGCCACGAGGGTGGAGACGGCGGACCCGGCGGGACCACCCCCGATGACGACGACTTCGGGATCGAGCATGCGCGAGAATCCTCCGCCCTGAGCGATCGTGACCCGGAAGATCCAATATAGAGACCGGGCGGCGGATCCGCGAACGGCGCGCGGCGGTGTCGGCCGGCGGACTGCACCGCCGCCGTCGAGAGCGGGCGAGACGGGTGGCGCAGTCCGCGCGCGAGGCACTAGTCTGTCCGGCTGCGGAGCCGGTGCACGATGTCCGGGACGCTGCCGCATCTCCTGTTCGTCTGCGTCGAGAACTCCTGCCGCTCGCAGATGGCGGAGGGCTTCGCCCGCGCGCTCGGGGCGGGGACGGTCGCCGCGTTCAGCGCGGGATCGCGGCCCGCGGAGCGCGTCCACCCGCTGGCTCTGCGGCTGATGCGCGAGCGGGGCATCGACCTCGCCGGGCGCGTGCCGAAGGGGCTCGCCGAGCTTCCCGCGGGCGTCGAGTGGGACACGATCGTGAGCATGGGCTGCGGCGACGCCTGCCCGTCCCTGCCGGCTCGGCAGCGCGTCGACTGGCAGGTGCCCGATCCGCAGCCGATGAGCGAGGAAGCGTTCCGGCAGGTTCGCGATCGGATCGAGAGCCTCGTCCGCGCCTTGCTCGAGGAGACGGCCGGCAGGCTGCGGCCGGACCGCTGACGGCGGCGGCTGCTGTTCCTCGCGGTGGCGATCGCCTTCGCGAGTTGGGTACGATGGTTCCGCGGGGGGGACGCGACCGTGTACCGCAGGGTCCTGGCGGCACTCGAGAACGGCCGGACGGAAGCCGGCGGAATCTCCGCCGAGACTCGCGTGGCGAGGCCCGAGGGACGGGAAGAACGGGAAGAAAGGAAAGGGGCAGGCCGATGTCGGAATATCGCGTGACCGTCGACTGGAAGCTCGAGACGGAGAGCTTCGCCTACAAGGACTACAACCGGGACCATGTGTGGCAGTTCGACGGTGGGGCCGTCGTCCCCGCTTCGGCCGCGCCCGCCTACCGGGGAAGCCCCGAGCGGGTCGATCCGGAGCAGGCGTTCGTCGCCGCGCTGTCGAGCTGTCACATGCTGACGTTCCTCGCCATCGCCTCCAAGCGGGGCTTCGTCGTCGAGCGCTACCGCGACGCCGCCGTGGGGTGGATGGAGCAGGACGACCGCGGACGCATGGCCGTCACGCGCGTCGTGCTGACGCCGCGCATCGAGTTCCGGGGGAAGGCTCCCGCGGCCGACGAGCTGTCCCGCTTCCACGAGCAGTCGCACGAGCAGTGCTTCATCGCCAACTCGGTCCGCACCGAGGTCACCGTCTCCGAGGACTCGTGATCCGCGGCTCGTCGGCCGTCGACGTTCGCGCCGTCCGAGCGGACCGGGCTGGAGCCGTGGTCCGGCCGTGGACGAGCATGCAGCGCCAGGAGGATCGGCGATGAACTCCGTCAGGCCCGATCGAAGCCGCGGCGCCGCGCCGCCCAACCCCGAGTACTTCGACGGGACCGTCCGGATGCAGCCGCTCGTGGCGGCCGGTCAGTCGGACGAGCTGGAGCTGGTCGCGGTGTTCTTCGACGACGGGGCGCGCACGATCCCGCACCGGCACTCGACCGACCAGGTCCTGTGGGTGGTCGAGGGGCGCTGCATCGTCGCCGACGAGTCGGGTCGCCGCGTCATCGGGCCGGGCGAGTGTGCGTTCCTTCCGGCGAACGGCTGGCACTGGCACGGGGCGGCGCCCGGAGCCGCCGCCTGCCACGTCTCGATCCGCAAGCCGGGCCCGACCGACTGGAACGTGGCGCGGCGGGATTGGTGACGCCCCGGGGCCAAGCGGTCGGCCGACGCTCCGTCCCCTCTGCCGGAGCGAGGTCGTGTTTCAGATTGCGGGCTGCCGGGTCCGCGCGAGGCCGCTAGCCGACCTCTCCATCGTCGTCGTCGTCCGCTCCGTCGTCGTCGTCGTCGCCTTCCGCCGGCAGCGCCTTGCCGTCGGGCCCGATCGCGAACTCCCGCAGGGCGCCGTCCATCCTGCTCTTGACCTCGTAGAAGATCCGCGCCGGCTCGACGGGCACGAACGCTCCGCCCCACGGCTCGCCGCGGACCTCGTGCCGTTCGACGACCTCGACCGACCCGCCCGCCGTCAGCGTTCGGATCGCGTCGCGCACCGCCTGCGGCAGGTCGTCCAGCGCCACCACCGATTCGATCTCGCCGATCGTCCCCTCGGCGGTGACCTCGATCTCGACCCTGCGTGGCCCGTCCTGCACGGCGACCTCGAAGTACCGCACGCCGCCCTCGCGCTCCTGGCTCACCGCGACGATCGAGCCGGCCGGGAAGCGTCCCTTGACGGCGGCGCTCGCCGCCGGGGTCAGCTCCTTCGGCCCGCCTGCCGCCAAACCCTGGATCGCGCAGACCCAGATCCCCGCACCCAAGGCGCACGCACCGACGAGCAGCCCCACACCTCGTTTCCTGGTCATGCGCACCTCCCGCGCCCCCTGGCGAGGCAGTTCAGATCATACACCGGCCGGGGGCCTCGACCACGTGCGGCGTCTCGATCACGCGGTGGACCCGTCGCCGAGCGCAAGCTCCACGTCCGGCACCGATTCGGTGGGGAGCACGGAGGCCAGCCGCATCCTCCGTGTCTTGCCCGGCCCCGTGGCCGGGGGTACCCTGGGTCGTCGCGGTGGCGAAACCAGGACGTGATGCGTAGCCTCGCTCGGCTTTCTCCCCGCGCCGCCTCGCTGATCTGGGCGAGCTTGCTCGTCGGCCCCACGCCGGCGGTGCCGGCGACGGGCAAGATCGAATGGACCACCGGGATCAACAAGGCGCTCGCCGAGGCGAAGGCCACCGCCAGGCCGGTGTTCGTCGACGTCTGGGCCATCTGGTGCGTGCCGTGCAAGGAGATGGACGAGACGACCTACCGCGATCCGGCGGTCGTGGCCGCGATGGCCGGCTTCGTCCCGCTGAAGGTCGACCAGGATGCGGCCGAGAACTTCTGCGAGCGCCACGCCGTGGAAGCGCTGCCGCTCGTGCTGTACCTCGACGGAGAGGGGCGGGAGATCGGCCGGCGCATGGGCCTGCAGCGCGCGGCCGAGCTGCTCGGGAGCATGGAGACGGTCCGCGACGGCTACGCCTCGTACGTCGCGGCGATGGCGCGAGTCGAGAGTAGCCCGCAGGTTGCTGCGTCCGCGGCGGACTATCTGACGCGCGCCGGCAATCCCCAGCGTGCGATCGCGCTGCTGCGCCGCGCGATCGACCGCGCACCCGCGCCCGAGCAGGGCGAGGAGCTGGCGCTGGGGCTGGCCGAGGCCCAGCTCGCAGCCGGCGAGGCGAAGGACGCCCTGGGCGCCTTTCGCCGCCTGGCCGATCAGGCGACGGCGCCCGAGCGGCGCGGCCGGGCCCTCGCCGGCCTCGTGCGCTGCCTGCGCGAGCGCGGCCGGGCGGCGGACGCCGACGCCGCGCTCGAGCGCCTGCGGGCGGAGTTCCCGGAGCGGGCCGCCGGGCTCGCCCCACAGGACTGAGTGCGCCCGCGCGTGCCGCGGCGGGCCGCCCGTCCGTCACTCACTTGTCGAAGCTGTAGCCCAGGCCCGCGTAGTAGTAGCGCCCGCGCAGCGGCCCCCAGTTGTAGTCGAAGCGCGGGTCGCCCAGGCAGCCGGTCCGCTCGGACGCGAGCTCACCCGGCTTGAACGGGTTCGGACCTCCGGCCAGCTCCTGCTCGTACGTGCAGCCGTCTCCCTGGACGTAGTCGAACAGGTTGTCGACGCCGGCGTAGGCCGCGAGCCCGTTCTCGAACTCCTTGCCGACTCTCAAGTTCGTGAGCCAGAACGGCTCGGTCTCGTGCAGCTCCGGGTCGATCCCGCTGTCGCTCGGATCCTGCTTGTCCTCGTGGAAGCGCTGGATCAGCGTCGGCCCGGTGTACTGCGCGGCGACGGTCAGCATCACCTGGGCCGGCAGCCGGAAGGCGAGCCCCACGGCCCCGCGCTCCTCGGTCGTGTACGGGATGCCGTCGTAGGCGAACGTCCGCGGCACCGGCCCGCTCGCCGCCGTCTCCTCGAACAGCGCCGTGATCGTTCCGTCCGCCGAGCGGTTCGCGGCGTCGAGCCAGGTGTAGGAGACGCTGGTCGTCAGCCATGTCGGTGCCTGGAAGCGCCCTTCGACGCTGACCGCCGTGTTCCGCGCCGAAGCGATGTTCACGTTCTGGTAGACGTGCGACCACTGGCTGGATCCCGTCGCCATGTTGATGATCAGGTTGTCGAAGTCGGTGACGAACCACGAGCCGCCCAGCCGCCAGCGGGGGCCGGTCTGGTGGATGATCTCCAGTCCGAGCGAGCGCGACTCCTCCAGCAGGATGCCGCGGTTCCCGCGGTACTGGCGCCCGCAGCAGACCTTGTCGAACGCCGGAGCCGGGGCGCGCAGTCCCTCGCCGGCAGACAGACGGAGCTGCAGATCGTCGGTCGCCTTCCACGTCAGCGTCGCGCGCGGCACCCAGCGGTCGCCCTCCGGCAGCGGGACTACGAGCCATGGCTCGCGAAGCCCGTTGACCCGCTCGTTGATCTCCTCCTCGTTGTCGGAGTAGCGATAGTCGACGTGGCGCACGCCGGCCGACAGCTCGACGCGCGAGCCGATGGCGGTGTCGCCCTCGACCCAGTAGCCGGTCTCGACCAGCTTCTCCTCGAGCCGCTGGTCGAGCGGATAGTTCGCATCCTGGATCTCGTTCCGCTCCTTGTTGAGCCTGTAGTCCACCACGTCGAACGTGGTGCCGGTCGAGGACGCTCCGATGCGGAGCGTGGCCTGCTGTCCGATCGCCTGAGCCAGCACGAGCGAGCCGTGGCGGTTGTCGTCGTCGATCGTGTAGGCGGCGAACCGCGGGGGCTCCGCCGCGGCCGGAGCGCCTCCGACGACGAAGTCGAAGCCCAGCTCGGCCAGCTGCTCCGGGGTCAGGCCGAAGTTGTCCTCGATGTACTGCAGGTCCTCCTCCGACAGCACGTTGACGAGCGAGTTCCGCGGCAGGTCGGTCTCCTGGATCTCCTGGTTGCGCCGGCCGAACATGCCGGCCAGGGACAGCGTCGTGCCCGAGCCGAGCGAGAGGTCGTAGCGGGCTTCGGCCTGGTCCCGCTCGAGCTGGACGTCCTCGCGGTTGTAGGTGACGCCCTCCGTCTGCGCGCACGGCGCGCTCTGGAAGATCACCTGCTCCAGGCCGGTGCACGTCGCCCGCGAGAAACCGACGGCCGCCGCCGGGCCGTCCACCTGGTCCTCGACGTAGCGCATCGCGCCGACCCGCACCCGGTGCGATTCACCCGGCGTCAGGTCCAGCCCGGTCTCGACCGTGTAGCGCTCGTCGGCCGGCAGGTCGGCCCAGCCGTCGGAGTTGGCGTCGATCTTGTTCGATTCCGACCACGAGCCGACGACGTAGCCGCCGAACCAGCCGGCGCGGCCCCCGAGGTCCAGCCGCCCGACGTTCGAGCCGTAGGATCCGCTGTCCGCCGACGCGTTGAGCTGGAAGCCGGGCCCGGGCTCGGTGCGCTCGATCTCGATCCCGCCGCCGACCGCCGCGCCGAGGTAGCCGGGATCCCCGGCCCCCTTGCGCACCCCGACCTTGTCGATCCGCGTCGGCGGCATGACCGACAGCAGGTAGATCTGGGCCAGACCCGAGGGCACGGGGACGCCGTCGCAGACCACGGAGACGTGCTCGTTGCCCATCCCCGAGATCGACAGGTCGGCGTTGTTGCAATTCGTGCAGAGCGTCTGCACCGAGACGCCGGAGTCGGCCCCGATGCTCGACGTCAGGCTCGAGCCGCGCGACGGGTCGGCGGAGGCGCCCGGCTCCGGCTCCTGCCCTTCGGCGACGAGCGGCTGCGCGACGAGAACGGCGGCGACCGCGGTCGCCGCCGTTCTCAGTGCAGGCATGAATCGACGGACCCGACGAGCGTGTTGAGCCGGTTGCGCACGATGCTTTCCACGCTCCAGCCCGCGTCCGTCCACACGACGCGGCCGCCCTGGTCGATGATCGCGTTCGTCGGGAACGCGCCGAACGCGTTGAACTTGGGCCAGCCCTCCTGCACGATCGTGCCCGCGGTGCACGGGTTGCCGGAGCAGGTCTTGGGGTCGGCCCAGCACTCGAACGTGTGGTCGGGATTGGCGCCGGGACGATCGGCCCAGTTGCGGCACTCGGCGATCGTCGGCCGCCCGCTCCAGCTGTAGGACTGGTACTCCTCGTCGACCAGGATCGAGATCACCTTGACCCCGCGGTCCTTGTAGTCCTGGTAGATCGGCTCCATGTCGTTCGCCTCGTCGATGCAGGGCGCGCACCACTCGGCGGGGAAGTCGAGCCACACGGCGTGGCCGCGGTAGTCCGAGAGCTGCTTCAGAACGCCGTGCTCGTTGGTCAGCGTGATCTCCGGCGCGCACTTGAAGACGTTGGCCGTGGAGGGCGGCGAGTAAACGCCGATCGTGTCGCACAGGTCGGTCACCGCGTAGCCCGGCCGCTCAACTTGGAACGGGTTCTTGCCCAGCGTGCCCTCGAGGTTGTTCCCCAGTCCGGAGACGAGGAAGTAGTGATTCTGGCCGGCCACGGTCGCGATCGCGTTCTTGCGCACGACGTCGTTGACCGCCGTCCCGGCGAGGCCGCCCACCGCCAGTCCCGTCGGCGTGGCGTGCGAGGCCCAGCTCCCAAGGTTGCCGCGCCAGATCGTGTACGAGCGCACCGGCGCCGTCGGCACGGTGCCGTTGTCGCCAACCTGCATCGCGTCCTTGCGCAGGTCCTCCCAGTAGACCTCGATCGCGCCGCCGGACTTGCCGACGCGCAACGGGACGTAGGAGGTCGACGCCGACACCTCGCGCGGGCCGGCCTTCCCGTCGTACACGATCCGGTAGAGCGCGCCGGCGCCGGACAACACGTAGAGATGGCCGTCGCGGCCGGCCATCATCCCGGTGAACCCGGTCGGGCAGTCCCCCAGCGCGCTGGAGTCGAAGAACGTCTGCCACGTGCTGAGCAGCTCGCTGTCGCCGCCGACCAGCACCGCACGTTCGATCGAGCTGGTCCTGGCCGCGAACAGGTCGAGGAAGAACGACTCGTCCGGCTCGTCGGTCCCGCGGTCGCCGACGCCGTCGCAGTCGTCGTCTCCGATGGGCGTGCCGCCGGGGCAATGCTCGGCGGGCTCGTCCCGCATCTCGCACTGCTCGATCTCGGGGAAGCTCGCGCTGTCCCGCGCCGGAAGGCAGTCGAGCGCGGTCGCACAGGGCAGCGTGTTCTTCGTCGATCCGATGCACTCGCCCACGCTGTTGTCGTTCGTGCGCGAGACACCGGCGTGGAGATCGGGGCCGTAGGCGTCGTGGTCGTTGTCCACGCCGTCGGAATCCGCGTCGGGGAACAGCTCGCCGTCGTAGTCGACCACTCCGTGGATGCCGCCGGGAACCGACCAGAACTTGAGCGGATCGTCGAAGCCGCCCGCGCCGTCCGACCCCGTCTTGGTGGCCCAGCCCAGGTTGCCGCCGCTCGGCGAGACGTTGACCTCCTCGTGGACGACCGGGAGGCCGGTGGCGCCCTTGTCCGAGAGGTAGACCGTGCCCGCGACGTTGACCGAGAGCGCCTTGGGGTCGCGCACGCCCGCCGTGTAGATCGCGCTTCCGGGGGTGGGGTTGTCGGACGGGATCGTCCCGTCGTCCTCGAGCCGCAGGACCTTGGCCTGCAGCACGGCGAGGCTCTGCCCGTTGCCCGGGACCTCCATGTCGCCGGTGGCCACGTACAGCTTGCCGTCCGGACCGAAGTCGATGCCGCCGCCGTTGCGCTTGCCCGTGGCTCCCACGCCGAGATTGGACAGGATGTTGAACGGGCTGTGGCAGCCGTGGTGCGTCAGCGTGTAGCGCACGACCTTGTTGTTCCCGCTCGCGAGGTCCGTGTAGTAGAGGTAGATCCAGCCGTTGACGGCGTGGTCGGGGTGGACCGCGATGCCGAGCAGTCCGCGCTCGTCGCTCGAATTGACGGCGACCGTGCAGATCGGGCCTGGATCCAGCATGCCCCCGCGCACGACGCGCACGTTGCCGGTCGTTCGCTCGGCGATCAGGATCCGACCGTCGGGCGTGTCGGCCAGGTCCGACGGCGCGGTCAACCCGCTGATGAACGGCTCGAGCCGGAAACCCTCCGGCAGCTCGGCCGCAGCGACGAACGTCACCGCGAGCGCGATCGCACCCGCGCCGCACACGATCTTGTTCATGGTCCCTCCGAGGCACGCCGGACGGCGGACGGTTGGACTCGGCCCCCTGTTTTCCCCCGGAAACTTACCCGGAATCGCCCGGCGCCACAAGAGGATTCGTCGCCGGCCGGTCGGCCCGGGCTCCACCGAAAGCACGCATGCGGGCGGCGCTGGGCCGAGAAATGCCCACGATTCGAGGGGTTCGCGGGCCGGATCGTGCCGGGCGACCTGCCCGCGGGACCGGACAGGGCAAGCCGGGTGACTCGATCGCGGAGGGAGCAAGCCGGTTCGCGGCAGCGGCATGAGCGGGCGACGGCCGCGGGGCCGGCCCGGATCCCTGCGCCCTCCGCGAGTTGACCCGCCGGAGCGGATCCCGGACAATCGGGCGGCCGGCCATGGCGAAGCACCTCGAGGTCCGCCGCGGATCCCGCGACGCCGAGACGCGGGTCTACTCGCTCTCCGGCAGCCTGTACGGGTCGAAGGAGGGATACGACTTCCAGGAGGAGATCCGCCGCGAGGTCGCCTCCGGGGTCCGCAAGATCGTGATCGACATGGCCGCCGTCGACCGGATCGACAGCACCGGGATCGGCATCCAGGTGGCGGCGATGTGGTCGGCATCCCACGCGGGCGCCGGGCTCGTGCTGGCCGCTCTCTCGTCGAAGGTCGAGAAGGTCCTGTCCATCGCCCTGCTCCTCGATCACATCGGCCACGCCGAGAGCGTGGAGCAGGCGCTGGCCGCGCTCGACGGGATGAAGCTCGTGCCCCGCGCGCCGGGACCCACGCGCGGCTGATCCTCGGGCCGGGAGGCGCGCGCCGTCGCCGGCCAGGCCGAACCCCGGGTGGCCGAGTTCGCTCAGGCGCGATCGGACAGCCGGTCCTGGACCGCCCGGCCCAGCAAGAACAGGCCGAACAGGATCGGGGCCGCGGGCCACCACTCCTCGACCCACTCGAGCGAGTAGCCGAAGCGCGTGTTGGACAGCAGGATCGAGCCGACCGCGATCAGGACCAGCCCGCCCCAGATCGAGCCCCGGCCGGGCGCCTGGAAGTCCTGCGGCAGCTCGATCGACTCGCTGCCGACGAGCGCCTGGTTGTACAGGCTCGCGCGCCGCCCGGCGTCGACGACGTTGTAGAGCCAGAAGAACGGAAGGAACAGACCGAACAGCGGCGTCAGCACGTCGAGTCGGTTCGACGCGAGGGCCGTGATCAGCGAGGCGACGATCAGCGAGTGGACGAAGCCGCGCTGGTAGTACCCGACGTAGACCTGGCCCAGCCCGGGCATGGCCGACAGCACGCACGCGAGGGGAACCGACTTCCCGCGAGGGTCGTGCCGGACGGCAACCTGCCCGGGCGTGGCCTGGGCCGCGGCCGGGAGCGGCCCCGGCGCCGGGGGGGCGGCAGGGTCCCGCGGGAACTCGACGTGACGCGTCGCGGGTGCTGCAGCGTTCGGAATCCGTTCCGTGCCGTCCATGGTTCAATCTCCGCCGGAGTCCTGGCTCTCCTCCCCTTCGGACGCAGCGCGGCGCCACAGGGTTCCAAACGCGCGCCCGAGACTCCCGACCATCTCGCTCCCGGCAGCGCCCAGGTCGCCGCGGACGGCGCTCCAGCGCGACTCGGCTTCGCTGGCCGTGGCCTCCCAGGCCGACGAGATCGTGCGCGAGGCGTCCTCCTGGATCCGGACCACCGGCCGGACCAGCTCGCGGGCCTTGTGCCCCACGCCGTCCACGGGCGCGACCGGGGCGAGCCGCGCCAGCGCGAGCACGCAGGTGCCGATGTAGGCGACCTCCCACGCGATGCGCGGTCGTCGCGCCAGTGCGACGGGAATCTGCGCGAGCCGGGCTCGCGCCCGAGCGGCGAGCGAAGGCCGAGGACGCATGCGGGCCAGCACGTCGCGCACGAACTGCGGATCCGGCTCCACCTCGGCCAGGCACGGCAGCTCGGCCGACAGTCGTCGCAGCGCTCCGGCCAGCGCGGCGCACGCGGGACAGCCGCCGACGTGCAACCGCATCAGGTCGGCGTCGATCGCCTCCAGCTCGCCGTCGGCGAAGGCGACGATGCGACCGCGGGCGCTCGCGCACGGCGAGCCGCTCGTGCGCGCCAGGATCGACTGGATCAGCCGCTCGTCGCCGGGCTTCGTGGGGTCGCTCATGCCGACGTCCCGTAGGAGGGGTCGAGCCGCCGCACCAGCGCGGCCAGCTCGAGCCGGGCGCGGTTCGAGCGCGACTTGAGCGTGCCGATCGGCACGTTCAGCATCGCCGCGATCTCCTCGAACTTCAGCCCCTGGATCTCCTTGAGCAGGACGATCTCCCGGTGCTTCTCGCTCAGGCCACCGAGCGCCCGCTGGAGCAGGCGTTCCCGCTCGCGGTGCTCGAGCGCCTCTTCCGGCCCGGCCGCATCGAGCGGCAGCTCCGGGCCGTCCTCGATCGACACGTCCTGCGACGGCCGCGCACGAATCCGGCGCAGGCGATCGATGCACGCGTTGCGCGTCACTTGCAGGAGCCAGGGCACGAACTCGCCGCCGTCGAAGCTGTCGAGCCGCTGGTACACGCGGATGAAGACGTCCTGGGCCACGTCGCGGGCCTCCTCCGCGTTGCGCAGGTACTGCAGGGTCAGCCCGTGGACCCGCGCCTGGAACCGACGGACGAGCGCCTCCCAGGCGAGGCCGTCTCCCGAGCGGCAACGCTCGACGAGCGCCGCGACGTCGACCACCGTCGGCTCCATCTCGCCCCTCCTGGGGTCTCGGTCAGGAAAACGCATCCCGCCCGGAAGGGTTCCCGCCGCGGCCCCCGCGGCGCCGGACGGGGGCGATCGCGCCGTGGAGTGGAGACGATAGCGCATCGTCCGGCCGCGCGATCGCGCCCACCCGTCCGACCCGCGCCGGCTCGAGCGGGCTCCGCTCGCGCCCCCGGCCCGGTGCGATGCGTCGGGCGTCGTCGATCGTCATCCCTCCGCACGAGCCGCAGGTCCCCTCGCGGCAGGCGTGCTCGAAGGCCACGGCCGAGTCCGGCGCGCGGCGGGGGGGCGGGTGACAAGGCGTGCGTTGCGCCGTATATACGGCGGTTGCCGGATCGAGCTTCCAGCGGGTCGCAGCCAAGACACGGGCCGGGCGAGGCAACCCCAGCCGGGGGCCACGGCCGCACGGCCGGGGGGACGCTGTGGGGGGAGGGGAATCGACCGCGGGCCGGGGCTGGGGGTCGGCCTGGGCCGTCCTCGCGGCCTCGATCCTCCTCGGCGCCCTGGCCGTCACGGCCGAGGAGAGCGGGTCGGCCCCCGTCCGCGGTCCGTACCTGCAGTCCGGCACGCCGACGAGCGTCGTCGTGCGCTGGCGGACCGCCACCGCACAGGACAGCCTCGTCGCCTACGGCCCGGCGCCGGGCCAGCTCGTCTTCTCGGCGGGCGACGCCCGCCCCACGACCGAGCACGAGGTCCTGGTCTCCGGGCTCGCTCCGGAGACGAAGTACTACTACGCGGTCGGTAACTCCTTCGAGCTGATCGCCGGGAACGACCCGGATCACTTCTTCGTCACGGCTCCGCCGAGCGGCACGCCCCGCGCGACGCGCGTGTGGGTCATCGGCGATTCCGGCACCGGGGGGGAGAGCCCGCGGGCGGTCTACGGCGGATACGCCAGCTTCACGGGCGCGAAGCACACCGACCTGTGGCTCATGCTGGGGGACAACGCCTACCCCGCAGGCACCGACGACGAGTACCAGCTCCACCTGTTCGACATCTTCCCCGAGATGCTGCGCCGATCGGTGCTCTGGCCGACCAAGGGCAATCACGATCTGTTCGACGCCGCCGCCGGGACCTGGCCCTACTTCGACGGCTTCACGCTGCCGCGGAACGGCGAGGCTGGCGGACTGGCATCGGGTACGGAGGCCTACTACTCGTTCGACCACGCCAACATCCACTTCGTCGTGTTGGACTCGCAGGACGGCGATCGCACCGCGGGCGGCCCGATGCTCACCTGGCTCGCCCAGGATCTCGCCGCCACGACCCAGGACTGGATCATCGCCTACTGGCATCACCCGCCGTACAGCGACGGCTCGCACAAGTCGGACCTGGAGCAAGAGCTGATCGAGATGCGGGAGAACGCCGTGCCGCTCCTCGAGGACCACGGCGTCGATCTGGTGCTGACGGGGCACAGCCACAACTACGAGCGCTCGTTCCTGATCGACGGCCACTACGGACCGTCGTGGACGTTCGGTCCGGAGCACGTGGTCGACGGGGGGGACGGCCGGCCCGCGGGCCCGGCCGGCCCCTATCTGAAGCCGCCGGCGACGACGCCGCACGCCGGGACGGTCTACGCGGTCGCGGGCACCGGGGGAGTGGTCTATCCGTCGACCCTGCAGCACCCGGCGATGGTCCTCGGGCTGAACCTCCTCGGATCGGTCGTACTGGACGTCCAGGGCCAGCGGCTCGACGTGTCCTTCCTCGATACGGCGGGCGCAGTCCGCGACTCGTTCGCGATCTTCAAGGGCACCTGCCCGAACGACTCGGACACCGATGACGACGGGGTCTGCGACGCGGACGACAACTGCCCCGCCGCGGTGAACCCCGGCCAGGAGGACGCGGATGCCGACGGTGCGGGCGACGCCTGCGACCCGTGTACGGCCGATCCGGACGACGACGCCGACGGCGACGGGATCTGCGCCGACGCCGACAACTGCCCGGCCACGGCCAACGCCGGGCAGGCCGACGCCGATGCCGACGGCACGGGTGACGCCTGCGACGTCTGCCCGCTCGACCCGACCGACGACCTCGACGGCGACGGGCTGTGCGGCGAGCAGGACAACTGTCCGGGCGAGGCCAACGTCGCGCAGTCCGACGCCGATGGCGACGGGCAGGGCGACTTCTGCGATCCCTGCCCGCTCGACCCCGCCGACGACGCCGACGGCGACGGCTCGTGTGCCGACGCGGACAACTGCCCGGTCCACGCCAACCCGGGGCAGGCCGACGCCGACGCCGATGGTCGCGGCGACGCCTGCGACGGTTGCCCGCTCGACGGCGATGACGACTTCGACGGCGACGGGATCTGCGGCGACGTGGACAACTGCCCGGGCACGGCCAACCCCGGGCAGGCCGACACCGACACCGACGGCATCGGCGACGCGTGCGAGTCGCCCGGCGACGCGGATGGGGACGGCGTGCCGGACCCGGCCGACGGCTGCCCGCTGATCGCCGATCCCGCTCAGCACGACTTCGACGGCGACGGCGCGGGCGACGCCTGCGACGCGGACGACGACGACGACGGGGTCGAGGACGACGCGGACTGCGCGCCGCGCGCGCGTGGCGTCGCCGCTGCTCCGGCGTGGGTCGGCCCGAGTGTGACGCTCGACAAGGCCGGGGGCACCACGATCTACTGGCAGCGGGCCGAGCAGGGCCACGCCTCCGACGTGGTTCGTGGCACGGTCGGCCACCCTCCGAGCGATCCGATCTGCGTCGACTGGGAGAATCCCGGCCGCGCAAGCGTCCAGCCCGACACGCCGCTTCCCGGAAACGTGCTCTACTTCATCGTCCGGGCAACGAACCTCTGCGGCGTGGGTCCCGCCGGGAGCGACAGTCAGGGCAACCCGCGTCCCGTTCCGGCCTCGAGTCCGAGAGCCGGCGCCGACTCCGACGCCGACGGCACCATCGACATCGCGGACAACTGCCCCCTCGAGTCGAACCCGGCGCTCGAGGACGGCGATCGCGACTTCGTCGGCGACGCCTGCGACAACTGCCCGGCCGAGGTCAACCCCGACCAGGCGGACCACGATCTCGACGCGCTCGGCGATGGGTGCGACCCGGACGACGACAACGATGGCGTGGCGGACGCGGAGGACCTGGCGCCGTTGGATCCTCACGTCTGTCGCGACGCGGACGGGGACAGTTGCGACGACTGCGCGAGCGGGACGGACGATCCGGCGAACGACGGCACCGACTCCGACCTCGACGGGAGCTGCGACGCGGGCGACGGTTGTCCGGCCGACGCGGCCAAGGTCGAGCCCGGGGCCTGTGGTTGTGGCGTGCCGGACACCGACACGGACGGCGACACGGTCGCGGACTGTGTCGATCCGGACGACGACGGCGACGGAGTCGTGGACGCGGAGGACAGCGCCCCGCTCGATCCGACCGTTTGCCGCGATGTGGATGGAGACACGTGCGACGACTGCTCGAGCGGGAGCGATGCGCCGCAGGACGACGGCGCCGACTTCGACGGCGACGGTGCGTGTGACGCCGGCGATCTCGACGACGACGACGACGGCGTCGTCGATGCCGCGGACAGCGCGCCGCTGGATCCGACGGTGTGTCGCGACGTGGACGGCGACGGGTGCGACGATTGCTCGAGCGGGACGGATGCTCCGCTGAGCGACGGGCCCGACTTCGACGGGGACGGTGCCTGCGACGCGGGGGACTCCGACGACGACGACGATGGGGTCGCGGACGGGGAGGACCTCGCACCGTTCGATCCTCACGCCTGCCGCGACGCGGACGGTGACGGGTGCGACGACTGCTCGAGCGGGACGGACGCCCCGCAGGACGACGGCGCCGACTTCGACGGCGACGGTGCCTGCGATCTCGGCGACCCGGACGACGACAACGACGGCGTGGCCGACGCGGAGGACCTGGCGCCGTTGGATCCTCACGTCTGTCGCGACGCGGACGGGGACAGTTGCGACGACTGCGCGAGCGGGACGGACGATCCGGCGAACGACGGTACCGACTCCGACCTCGACGGGAGCTGCGACGCGGGCGACGGTTGTCCGGCCGACGCGGCCAAGGTCGAGCCCGGGGCCTGTGGTTGTGGCGTGCCGGACACCGACACGGACGGCGACACCCTTGCCGACTGTCTCGATCCTGACGACGACAACGACGGTGTGGCCGACGCGGAGGACAGCGCTCCGTTCGATCCACACGTCTGCCGTGACGCCGATGCGGACACGTGTGATGACTGCACGAGCGGGACCGATGCGCCGCTGAATGACGGTCCGGACTTCGACGGCGATGGTGCCTGCGACCTTGGCGACCCCGACGACGACAACGATGGTGTGGCGGACGCGGAGGACGTCGCACCGTTCGATCCACACGTCTGCCGCGACGCCGACGGGGATGGCTGCGACGATTGCTCGAGCGGCACGGACGCCCCACAGGACGACGGCGCCGACTTCGACGGTGACGGTGCCTGCGACGCCGGCGATCTCGACGACGACAACGATGGTGTCGTCGATGCCGAGGACAGCGCGCCGCTGGACCCGACGGTCTGCCGCGACGCCGATGTGGATACGTGCGACGATTGCTCCAGCGGGAGCGATGCGCCGCAGAACGACGGTGCCGACTTCGACGGCGACGGTGCGTGTGACGCGGGCGATCTCGACGACGACGACGATGGGGTTGCGGACGCCGAGGACAGCGCGCCGCTGGACCCGACGATCTGCCGCGACGCCGATGTGGATACGTGCGACGATTGCTCGAGCGGGAGCGATGCGCCGCAGAACGACGGTGCCGACTTCGACGGCGACGGCGCGTGTGACGCCGGCGATCTCGACGACGACGACGATGGGGTTGCGGACGCCGAGGACAGCGCGCCGTTCGATCCGACCGTGTGCCGAGACGCCGACGCCGACACTTGCGACGACTGCACGAGCGGCACGGACGCCCCGCAGAACGACGGTGCCGACTTCGACGGTGATGGCGCGTGCGACGCCGGCGATCTCGACGACGACAACGATGGTGTGGCCGACGCGGAGGACAGCGCGCCGTTCGACCCGACTGTGTGCCGCGACGCCGACGCCGACAGCTGCGACGACTGCGCGAGCGGCACGGACGCCCCGCAGAACGACGGCGCCGACTTCGACGGTGATGGCGCCTGCGACAAGGGTGACGCAGACGACGACAACGACGGGGTTGCGGATGCCGAGGACAGCGCACCGCTGGACCCGGACGTCTGCCGTGACGCCGATGGCGACACCTGCGACGACTGCACGAGCGG
>Ga0187893_10002436_pt1 | contig 40964 bp, 31 predicted proteins | sample MA1701074metaG_FD_139574 | JGI IMG/M metagenome (GOLD analysis project Ga0187893, IMG submission 139574) | White microbial mat communities from a basaltic lava cave in the Kipuka Kanohina Cave System on the Island of Hawaii, USA - MA170107-4 metaG ...
CACAGCAGGTTGTCTTCGCGCATGATCCGGCGCACCCGCTTGTGATTCACCGTCCGTCCGCGCCGTCTTAGCTCGGCCGTCACCCGGCGCCAGCCGTAACAGGGAAACTCCAGCGCGATCCGCAGTGTTTACTCTTAATCAGTAGGTTGAAGGTTCGATTCCTTCCGCGCTCACCATAGAAAAGAAAGAAGTTAGCCGTTCAGATCAAGTGCGTCGGGCGTACTGTGGGGCATCGGTTTAGGAGAGAGACTATAACGGGCTTCGTGCCTTGCCTTCGCGGTAAACCGCCTTGCGGCAGTGGTTGTGCTGCGCCGGCATCGGCGGCTAAACTGATTAGCGCGCTGACAGAGTATTCGGCGCGGCAAACGAAATACGCCGATCGGACTTGGCTCAAGTCCCTTAAGCTCAATGGTATCTGTCGCCAAGACCACAGATCCGTTTCATTAATCGCGCTTTTCCTGGAACAGAATCGCTGGGCCGCCTCTCTATCTTACAGGAGGCGGCTGATATGCGATTTGTAATCACAGCGATCTTCCCGCTGATGGGAAGTTTGGCTTTTGCGCAAGGGCAAGGCCGTACCGAGATCACAACTACCAAAACCACCTGGAACGGGGTATTGGTGGACGCGGCCTGTCAGAGCACGCGTACCGAGCGCAAAGAAACTCGGGAAAACATTCCGGGACGAACTAAGACCGAGACAACTGTCACGGAAAGAATCGAATGTCCCGCGACATCCTCGACGACGAGCTTCGGACTGTTGACAAGCGATGGTCGATTCATCCGCTTCGATAATCCGAGCAACACGCGTGTCGTTGAGATTGTAAGGAGCAATAAAGGGCTTGACAAGTATCTGGTCGAACGTACTCCGCTCAACGTGAAAGTTATCGGCACGGCCAGTGGCGACGTCGCAGTTGTGGAGTCGCTCAATTCAGACGTTGTCGTGACAGAAGTCGAGCGAACCACGGCGGATGTAACTATTGATGTCCGCTACGGCGGTGATCACGGCAAACTTGTCGTAAGTGCGAATGGCTTGCGATTTGAAGATATCTCCGATGCCGATGATTCGCGCACCTGGAGTTATTCGCAGATCAAGGAAGTGAAACGCGAAGGCCGTAAGATCAAAATAGAACCGTATTCCGGCGACTCATACGAGTTCGAACTGGAGGGGAGGGCGATGTCCGATGCGGTCTATAAGATGATCGCGGATCGCATTGTCGCCGCCCGAGGGCGTTGACCTTATCGCACTCTATTGCACAAGCCAGCTCTTCATCGTCATCAAGCCCCCGCAGCTTCCCAGTGATGACTCGGAGATCTCGTCCTTTATGTCGTCGGGATCACTGATCATAGACATGTTCTATTTGCCCCGAATGTGTCATCGCGATGATCTAGGCCAGGGCAAGCCAGACCGCGACCCAGAATGCGAGCGGCAGCAGCCTTAAAGTCAGCATTTCATCCTTTCGCCACCATTGGGGGTCGCGGGTAACTAGGGCCAATCGATAGTCCCTGCCGAGACAAGCTCCGGAAATGTACAAACTCCAGTGTCGACTCAGCACTACGCTGAAGCGTGCGCCACAAATCATAGATTCATGCTACCCCGGGGCTTCTTCTGCTTCGCTTCCTCGAAGGCATCTCGCACCTGCGCTGGAAAGAACATGCCGACCCAGTTCTTCACGCTGTCCGGAAGCTTCACACTGGTGGCGGCTGGCTGGCCATCCTTCATCGTGACGATGTCCTCGACTTTCTTACCGGCCTTCACCGCGGCCTTGGCGGCTTTCTGTAACTCGGTCATGAAAGCGATTTCACCGTCCAGGACCTCTACTCCGCCCGCGGGCCCATGACCTGGAAGCACTTTCGTGGCGCCTAGCTTCTTGGCGCGCTGAATCACGTTTACCCAATTCGCGATGTTGGCGTCGCCGGTGTAGTTGTAAGGACCATTAACAACGGCGTCGCCCGTGCAGATGATCTTCTCCTTGGGAAGAAACGCGAATCCATCTCCCTTGGTGTGCGCCCATCCAAAGTGGTGAAACTCGAGGCGACGCGTGCCGTCGAAGAGTACGTGCGGGCTCTTGGTAAAGGTCTCCTTGGGCGGTTCGGCTGTCGAGAGATTCAGCTCGCTCACGTCCTTGCGCGTCTTGGCTGCTTCTTGCCAACGCTGCGGCTCGCGCGCCTTCATCTCCGCGGTGACATTGGCATGCGCAAGAGTGGTGGCGCCCATTTTCGTCCAGACGGGATTGCCGTAGGCATGATCCCCATGATGGTGAGTGTCGAAGACATACTTGATCGGCTTCTTCGAGACCTTCTTGGCTTCCGCAATCACCGCGTGAGCGCCGCTGGGGAAATTCGCGTCGATGACGACCAGATAGTCCTTCATCTCGACAATGATGTTGTTGCAGTGGCCCTGTCCCATGAGATCGCCCTCCCGAAACCACACTCCGTCGGTGATCTGTTTGACGGTGTTCGGTTGAGCGGTCAGAAAGAAAGCTCCGCCAGCGAAGGTGGCGAACGCGGAGACGAGCGCGAATCTGGTCCTGTACATGTCCGACACGATACCACAGCGCACTAAGCGGCCTTTAGCGGTTGTACTTGGGGATGGGTCCGCGAAGGTTCCCCCACACGTCATCGCATCGCTGGATGATCTCTTCTGTCAACGGCCCCTCTTCGCACGCCATCAGGTTTTGCTCCAACTGATCGAGCCGGCTGGCGCCCAGAATGATGCACGCGGTGGAAGTGTGGTGGAGAAGCCAATTGAATGACAGACTGATGAGGGAGCGTCCGGCATCTCGCGCTACGACAATGAGTTCGTCGACGGCATCGAAGAAGGCGGGATGCCAGTATCGGTCCAGATACATCTGGTTCTTGTCGAAACGGGTGCCTTCGATGGGTGCTTCCCGCTTCTGTTTGCCGGTCAGAAGACCTCCGGCGAGGGGATTGTAAACGACGAGCGCCACGTCGTATTGCTTGGCGAAGGGAACGAATTCCTGCTCGAGGCCGCGCGCGATGAGGTTGTGCATCACCTGGGCGACGTGAAGGGGGCGGTACCCGTTCTTATCCGCGATGGCCCGCGCCTGGGCGTGTTGCCAGGCGGCATAGTTCGAGATCGCCGGATAGCGTACCTTACCGCTGCGCACGATTTCATCCAAGGTAGCGAGGGTCTCTTCGATCGGAACCTTATAGTCGGGCAGATGCAGATAGTAGAGATCCAGATAGTCGGTTTGCAGACGATCCAGAGATTCATCGATCGCACGGAGCATGGCGGCACGGGAGAGGCCGCTGCGGTCTGGTTCGGGTCCCATGACGCCTCGGACCTTCGAGGCGAGTACCACGCGATCCCGCCGGCCCTTCAAGAGGCGGCCGAGGATCTCTTCGGCGAGGCCCTTGTTATATACGTTGGCGGTATCGATGAAGTTGATTCCGCGATCCAGGCACGCATCGATGATGCGCGCGGAGGTCTGCTCATCGGTTTGCGACCCGAAGGTCATGTTGCCGTAGCAGAGGCGGGAAACCCGCAGGTCGGTTCCAGGGAGAGTGATTTGGTCCATCGCAGGCCGTTTTAGCACACATACTGAGCCGCGCGCGTGACCAACGGGTTTCTGTTAAAGCCGGCGGGATGGGCCCGGGCCGCTCGAAATGATCTTCTCGAATTCCTGATTCGGCACGGAGATCGATGCGCGAACCACGCGGCCGTCCGTAGTCAGTTTAAGAGCTTCAAACAGAGCCGAAGCAGAGGCTGACGCGTTCGATTGGGCCATCTGTCCGAAGAAACGAATCACATCGACGAGCGCGGTGGCATCCTTCTCCGTGAGGGCCATGGCTTCGGCCGAGATCTCGACCGTGTCGCCGAACTTGAATCCGGCGAGGAGACTTTCGAGCGCCTGTAAGACATTGCCGCCCATGGCGCCCGACACATTGGGATTACCGCTCAATCCTGCCAGAGACGATACGGAACCATTGGTCAGGAACCACATGTCGTAACGCGACCCCGCCGCCTGGATTCGTGCTACCAGCGACTCGTCGGGGTTGGCGCCGCCACTTTGACGGTCGATCACCGATTTGACTGAACTCTCCATACCCAAAGCCATCAGATTCGGGCTGAGAAATGCCACGGAGCTCGGGCGTCCCGCGCGGGGCCTTCCCGGAGCCCCCATAATCCTCACGCCTTTGTATGTGGTCGTGTTGGCGCCCTGCAGGTTCGCGAAGCCGTAAATCCTCTCGACATCGAAGACGCCGCGCAACAGCACCAGAGCGTCGCGGCTTTGCGGGTCCATCAGAGCGAGGATGGCTTCGTGCAGGTCGCGCCGCGGGTCGAATCCAACCATGGCGCCCATGCGGTCAATCTCCTGCGAATTGAGGTTCATCTGGCGAAGTACGAACTGTCCGAACGGGGACGTCATGACCCGGCTGAAGTCCATGCCAACCACCGCCTTGGCGTCCGGAGGGAGCAAAGGCAGGAGGCTGGCGTCAATGGCGAAACCGGGAATCGCTGTAGCGATCGCCAAAACGATGGATAGGAAGAATCTACGATACATGTCCTGTTCTCATTGTCTAATACGAGCGAGAACGCGTGTTCGTTCCATCAGTTCGCTGTGCGTGCTACGGTTCGTTCGAGGAGTTCGAGTTGTTTCTTCAGCTCTTCGAGCTTGGCTTCCTCCACGCGCACAGTGTGGGAGGACTCGGATTCACCGGTCCGGAGCTCCTGCTCTCGCCCGTTCTCGTACTCCAGGCTCTTTTTTAGACTTTCGAGGTGTTTCGCGAGGATGGCTTTCCGGTGTTGATTCTCGATCGCCGCCAGGTCATTCTCGATTTGTTGCACTTGCTGCGCGCGCCACTTGACTTGATTCAAGTGACCTTCGATCGCTGTCACAGCATCCTTGTGACAGCGGTTCGCCTCCGCGAGTGCATGCTGCTGCCACCCGATGCGGTAGACGATGACCTGGGCATTTAGTGCGATTTGCGCAGTTCGGTCGAGCGCTGCGCGCAGCGAGCGAACTTCCGGCACCAGGATCTGGATGTCGGAGGGTTGTGCCTGGGCTGTCAGAGACCAGAGGACGAAATTGACCAGGAGGCATCTCATGTTCGATCAGACACCACGTGCGGCAAGGTTGTTCCCACACGGCTCTGAATGCAAACTCGAGGCTTGCGCAAGGCCTCCGAAGCGGCGTTTCCGGCGTTGGAAGGAGGCGACGGCATCTGCGAGGTCTTCGCCCGTGAAGTCCGGCCAGAGGCGATCGAGGAAGCAGAATTCAGCGTAAGCGCATTCCCACAAGAGGAAGTCGCTGAGCCGCTGCTCTCCAGCGGTACGGATGAGGAGATCGACGTCGGGGGCGCCGCTCAATCCGAGAGAGAGCTCTTCGCGAGTAGAAGGCGCGCGATGCGCCGCACCTACGATGGCGTCACGGGAAGAATAGTCGAGCGCGATGCGCAAGGTGAGGCGGGTGCAGAATGCCGTAGCGGATTCGGCGAGCTCCAGGGCCTCGAGGGCGGCCTCGGGTAGGCGGTCGCGACGGCCGATGGCGTTGAGGCGGATTCCGTTAGCGATTAGGGACGGGGTCTCAGCTTCAAGAAACTCGGCGAGCAGATCCATGAGACCGGAGGTCTCCGTGGCGGGCCTCCGCCAGTTGTCCGAGGAGAATGCGTAGACAGTGAGGTCCGTGATGCCTAATGAAGGGCACGCTTCGAGAGTGCGGCGAACGGCTTGGGCGCCCTGGCGATGCCCCGCCAGGCGCTGGAGGCCGCGTTGTGCGGCCCAACGGCCGTTGCCGTCCATGATGATGGCTACGTGGAACATGGTTCCAGGATAGCAGGGCTGGGGATAATTGTAAAGTACTTTTTGTATCAAAGTTGCTGGTCAAAGCAGCTACTGCGATGGCAGCCGCAACACTGCCTCGCAGCCGCGACCTTCTTTACGATTGTGCAGAGTCAGATCTCCGCTGTGCGCCTCGGCAATCTGGCGGCACAGCACAAGGCCGATGCCCGATCCGCCTGGCTTAGTGGTGAAGAATGGGACAAACAGGTTTGCCGTGTTGGCGACCCCGGGTCCTTCGTCGCGTACGAGAACTTCCAGGTGTGTTCCGTTCTTTCGCCAGCCGATAGTGACGGCGCCTCCGGTTTCGAGCGATGCATCAGCGGCGTTTCGGACAAGGTTGATCAGAAGCTGATCGAGTTGATCACCGTCGGCGCGGATGCGCAGTTCGGGCCCGGGATCGATGCTGACTGGGACGCGTGTTTCGAGGCCGGCCACGCGGCGGGCCCACGCGGCGACATCCACTTCGCCAAACCGCGGTTGCGGGAGCCTGGCGAGGCGAGCGTATGAGTCGAGGAATCGGGTCAGCGACTCGGCGCGACCCTCAATGACAGCCAGCCCGCGGCGGGTGTCGTCGCGCCAGTCGGGAGGCTGAGGGGCCCGATCGATGAGCTTTCCAAGACTGCCCGCGATGGACCGGATGGGTGCGAGAGAGTTGTTCAGTTCATGGCCGAGCACACGCACCAGGCGTTTCCAGGCTTGCAGTTCTTCTTCTCGTAGGGTTCGGGTAAGATCTTCGATCACGAGCAGGCGATGCGGGAGTCCTCCTTCCCGAAAAGAGCCCGCGCGAATGCCCCAGCGCCCGGTTCCGCCAGCGAAACTGTGCTGGACGGTGCGATGGGATTCTCCTTCGAGGAAGGCGGCCAGTCCGAGATCGTCCGCGCTCCGTCCGAGCATGCGTTCGATTGGCAGAGCGAGGAGCCGCTCGCCCGCGCGATTGACGAGGCGAAGTTTCCGCCCATGGTCAAAGGTGAATACGGCGACGTCGATCTCGCTCATGACGGTGCGGAGCAGAGCGGTGGCTTCGAGCGCGCCGAGGCGCTGCTGCTGGAGCGTCTGGCTCAGTGTATTGACTTCGCGATAAACCTCATCGAGCGCGTCATCGGGACGAGAGCCGCGCGCGCGAATGGAATAGTCTCCTTCCTGGAGGGCGGCAAGGAGATTGGAGACGGTTTGCAATGGACGCACGAGGCGTTCCCGCAGTGCAAAGGAAAACCCAAGCCAGACGCTCACGAGAACGACAGTGAGAGTCCACTGCTCCTTGCTGCTGAACTTGCCGAGCCAGAGAATGACGAGAGAGACGATCATGGCGGGAAGTCCGGCGGCGAGCGCCATCAGCGTGAGGCGGGTTTCGAAAGCGAGTTTCGGTTTTCGCGGCTTTCCTCGAGGACTCATGCTGGTTGGTTGAGTTTTGATGTAGCGTGGCGCCACATCAAACTCAACCCACTACCGAATTCTACGATACAGCGTTGTACTGGTACGAATCAGCTATGGGGGCGCAGGCTTATTTCGGTACGTTCGGCGCAGAGCTATTTCTCAGGCAGATCCGTATAATTTAGACAACCCTTCGCACTTCTGGACGGTGGAGGTTATTGTGCCGATCCGAACCTACCTTGTCCCGGCATTCCTGCTCGGTGCGGCGATCGCCTGGGCACAAGCCGACACCAACAAAGGCAGCGCACTCTACGATGGACCTTGGGGACTCACGTTTGCCACGGTGATGACCTTTCGAGGCGGGCTGCCAATCGACGCGACTACCGGTGATGACTCTTCCGAGATTCTGGCTGGCCTGGACAGCAACGCCAGCTCAGTTTTGGCGGTAACCGGCTGCTGCAGAGCCCTGGAGTTCCATTTTTGCGGAACTCGTTGCGAAATCGAGCCTACAAGAGCGTGGACTTTGCGGGTGATGAACGCGTTTCGCTTGGGCGAAACCGCAAGGCTTCAGCTCTCGGGTGAGATGTTCAATGTTTTCAACTTTGACAACATCGCATTCTTTAGGTCCGGACGATCCGGCCACGACCTACCAGCTTGGGTTCCCATTCCTGGCCCAGTTGGGCTTGCGGCTCGTCCTTTAAGCCGCTATTAGTAGATAAGGACGGTTCGCCATGAATCCCAGCCCTGGGATCAATCCAATGCCCGAAACACGGGCCAGATACCGGGTGTTCAGCGACGCCGGAGTGTGCCTCCGTATTGACGAGCGCGCCCTGCAAGCTCTTGTCACGCTCGCTCGACAGGACGTGGCCGCGATTCCGCGGCAAAGCGTGGAGGTTGGTGGTATCCTGATCGGGAACCGTCACGAAGCCCGAGCGATCATCACGATCGATAGCCTGGTCCCGGTTCCTATCGAATACGCGTTCGGACCAAGCTATCGCATTTCGGACAACGACAAACAGGCTTTCAAAGCCGCTGCAGCCGGGATCCGCAAGACGCAACGCGGCGCTATTATTGGCCACTATCGCAGTCACACTAGTGACGCTGCGGAAGTAACGCCCGACGATCTCTTCATCAAGGATCTGCTTCAGACCGACTTAGACCCCGTGATGCTTCTGATCGAGGCGTCTCCTCTAGGAAAAGCGCTGGGACGCCTTTTCCTGGGAGATAAGAGCGACGCATGGGCGAGCGCACTGAAGTTCCCGCTTCGAGAGGAAACCATCGCCGAAGCCCATGCGCTGATCGGAGAGGTCCTGGCGGATTCCCGTGGCGCCTTTGGAGCTATTGAAGGCGCATACCCGGCTGTGGCACCCACGGTTCCATCCCGCCGGCGGCTCACATTTTCTTTTTCAAGCCGCGAAATCATCGTTCTTGCCTGCTTAGCCCTCGTACTGCTCGTTCAGTTGGCCGTTTGGCCGCTCCGGGACGAGATCGTCGGATGGTTCTGGGAGCCTCCGCGGAATATTCGGCTCTCGATCGAGAAGGAAGTAACCGGTGTGAGGATCGGGTGGGACCGCCGAAGCAAGGCAGTATTGGAAGCAAGCGGAGGCATCCTGGAAATCCAGGATGCCGAGGAACGCCATCGATTGGAGCTTACGAGGGAACAAGTATTATCTGGAACAGTATTTTACGGCAGGCCCGTTTCCGATCTGAGCGTCAGGCTCGAGGTTCGCGGAAAGCGCGGCAACACTTACGAGACGATCCGATATGTCGGTCTTCCCCAGTCACATCCGCAGCCTGCTCCCGTCGTTCCCCCCGACGCACCTCCAGCACTTCCTCCGCCCATTCCAAGGTTGGCGCAGCGCCCAACAGAACCGGAAGTCGCGGAGCGGATCGAGCCTACGCGCGTTACTGCGGGGCGCCCATTTGTTAACCCTCCTGCTAGTCCGCGGCCGGAAGCGAGGATTGAGGAGCTTCCGCCAGCGCTGGAACCCGCGGTTCAGCCCTCCTCCAGCATTTTAGCTGCGACCAACACAATCGCTAAGATCGACCTGCCAACTTCTCCGCCTGCGCCAGTCTCGCCAACGCCTGCGCCAGTCTCGCCAACGCCTGCGCCAGTCTCGCCTCCTAGCTCCGCGTTAATTTCCTATACACCTCCATTGCCCCTTCGTAGAGTAAGTCCCGCACCAGCCGCTAACGTCCGCCAGTTGCTCCTTCAGGACGTACTGATCGAAGTTAAGGTTATTGTGGACGAGGAGGGAAATGTTTCAAACGCCGTCCCAGTCAACGCTGATTCAGGCCTCCGCCGGCTCCTTGCAGAGCAGGCTGTGCTGGCCGTCAGACAGTGGAAGTTCCAGCCGGGTGAGGTGAACGGCCGGAAGGTTCCGAGTGAGACGACGTTGAAATTCCAGTTTTCCCGTACATCGCGCTGACAACCGTGGCTTTGGCGATCCTCGGTGCATGGTACTAGTACCAATCATGGTGTGGTCGCCGTGAATTCGGTACGCACGGTACAGAGCTATTTGTTTAGTAGCGCCGTATAATTTAGACAACTCTACCTAAAGTGGCTTGGCTTCGGAAGTTTATGTCGTTCCGAATCGATTTTGCCTCGAAATTCTAGATCGGGGCGGCGGGAACAGAGTTCCCGGTATAGTCTGATTGTGCTTCGTCTTCTCAGCGGCTACTACAGGATTAGGGTGGGTTTGCTATGCGTCCCATCACCAACCGATTGCTGGAAGCGCCGGCGCGATATCGGGTGATGCAGAAGGACGAGGTTTGTTTCCGGATTGAGGAGCAAGCCTTGGAAACTCTTGACGCACTCGTGCGGAGGGGGGTGTCTGCGATCCCCCGACGAGGCTTGGAGGTGGGCGGCATCCTGATCGGGAGCCGCGACCGTGAGGGAGCAGTTTCGAAATCAATCACGATCGATCGTGTGCTCCCGGTTCCAATCGAATACGCGTTCGGCCCCAGCTTTCGTCTCTCCCACAATGATGAACCGGCCCTGAAATCCGCCGCCGCCGGAATTCGCGATCGAGAGGGCGGTGTTATCGTTGGTCACTATCGCAGCCACACTCGCGGCGCCGCGGAAGTTACGGCTGACGATCTCTTCATCAGCGAACTGCTTCGTCCCGAGGTCGAGCCGGTCATTCTCCTAATTGAGGCCTCTCCTCAGACCCTACCGCTCGGGTTTATCTTCCTGGGAGATAACGGCGAACCGTGGACACCGATGTTGAGGTTTTCGCTTCGGGAGAAGCCAGTCCCTGAACCTGACAGTCTGAATGGAGAGCGGCTAACCACCGAGCCTTACTTCGGTGGGCAATGGCTCGAAAAGACTGTGGGCTCCCGGCCGCCGGCACCGATGTTTACAGAGGCGATCCTGGCGGAGTCGCGTGGCGCCTTTGGAGCCACCCAAGCGGCGGACCCGATCCCTACGCCAACTGTTCCATCCCGCCGCCGGAAGTTCCCACTGTCCATTTCGAATCGTAATGTCATCGTTTTCGCATGCCTGGTACTGGTTATGCTTGTTCAACTGGCCTTTTGGCCGGTCCGGAGCAGTATCGCCCCGCGGTTCTGGGAGCCGCGGCAGCAGATAGGGCTTTCGATTGAAAGGGAACCGACGGGCTTGAGGATCGGATGGCTCCGCAAGAGTGTTTCCGTCTTAGAAGCAAACGGAGGCATTCTGGAGATTCAGGATTCCGAGAAGCGCCATCGATTTGAACTAACGAGGGAACAGTTGTTGACTGGGACGGTCTTCTATGGCAGGCTGGTTTCCGATTTGAGCGTTCGCCTAGAGGTGCAGGCAAAAAGCGGCAACATTTACGAGACCGTCCAGTACATCGGTTTACTCCCGTCCACAAGTCCCCCGCTGAAACCCGGAGATCGGTCGGCCGATCCTCCGATGGTTCCATCGTTGGCGCGTCGCCCCACAGATTCGGAGGTTCCAGCGGCTCGCCTGGATCCTGTCCGCGTCATGACGAAGCGCCCGTTTGTTGCTCCTCCCCCCTCCAGTAGTCCTCAGCCGGAAGCGAGGATTGAGGAACTGCCTCCGCACGTGGAACCGACGCCTGCCGTTCACCCTTCCTCCAGTTTCTTGACGGCCGGCAACGCAATCCCCAGGATCGATCTGCCACCCTCGCGGCCTCGTCAGCCAACAGTTGCCCCGCCGCTTCCGGCCACCAGTCTCATCTCCTACAGACCGCCGGTGCCTTTAAGCAAAGTAAGTCCTGCACCAGGGGGAAACGTCCGCCAATTGGTCATGCAGGACGTAGAGATCGAGGTAAGGGTTAATGTCGACGAGCAGGGCAATGTTTCTAATGCCATTCCGATCAGCGCCGATTCGGGCCTCCGCAGCCTTCTCGCTGATTATGCGGTGCGCGCCGCCAGACAGTGGAAATTCCAGCCCGGAGAGGTGAACGGCCGGAAGGTTCCGAGCGAGACAACGCTCAAATTCCAGTTTGCGCGTATGTCCCGCTGAGCGGCGCCTCCGGCCGCAGGGCGACAAGTCAGGAGGCTCTGCCCAGCCTAGTTACGCCAAACGATGTTACGCCAAACGATAGCGCTGAATTCTACGATACAGCGCGCTACGGCTCAGGCCCAAGGCATTAGCGGCCTGGCTGACATTGCCGTTGTTGCGCGAAAGCGTTTTCTTGATGAGAAACGCTTCGACTTCTTCGAGGCTCATGTCCTCGAGCCGATTGGCTGAGTCCCGAGTGGGGCGCAGCGAAAGATCCTGGCCGCGAATCTGATTGCCTTCGGCCATAAGAACAGCTCGCTCGATGGCGTGGTCGAGCTCACGCACATTGCCAGGCCAACCGTGATGGAGTAGGAGAGACATGGCGGCTGCGTCGAACCCTGTGATGCGTTTGCGGTATCGCTCGACTTTCTGGTGGAGAAAGTGTGTGGCGAGTTCAGGGATATCCTCACGGCGGTCGCGAAGCGGAGGAATATGAATCTCGACGGTGTTGAGCCGGAACAGCAGGTCTTCGCGAAAACGGCCGGCGGCGGCTTCGGCCTGGACGTCGGCGTTCGTGGCCGAGATAATGCGCACGTCGACCTTGCGCGTGCGGGAGGATCCGACCCGCTCGAATTCACCGGTTTCGAGCACGCGGAGAAGACGCGCCTGCTGGCTGAGCGGGACGTTCGCGATCTCATCCAGGAAGAGTGTGCCGCCGTCGGCCAGCTCGAAGCGGCCGACTCGGTCGGTCTTGGCGTCGGTAAAGGCGCCTTTGACGTGTCCGAATAATTCGCTTTCGAACAGATTCTCGGAGAGGCCGCCGGTGTTCACGGTGACCAGCGGCCGCCCGGAACGTCCCGACACAGCGTGGATGGCCTGTGCGACCACACCTTTGCCCGAACCGTGCTCGCCCGTAACGAGGATATTGGCTCCGCTCGGACCGACGCGGGCAATCACTTGCATCACCGCTTGCATCGCCGGCGAGGAGGCCATCACCACGGGGCCACCGTCGCCGCGGAGGACGCGGTTCTCGGCTTCGAGGCGCTGGCCGCGCCGGAGCGCCTGGGTGAGTTGGACCTGCGTGGAGAGGATCGCGAGCAGGCGGTGGTTCTCCCAGGGCTTCTGAATGAAATCGCGCGCGCCCTGGCGCATGGCTTCGACCGCGAGCTCGATGCTGGCCCAGGCGGTCATGACGACGACGCCAAGATTCGGATCGACAGCACGGAGTTGTTTGAGGAGATCGATCCCCTCCGCGCCGGATGTGGTGTCCCGGGCATAGTTGAGATCGATGAGGGCCGCGTCGAACTCCTGGGATTCCACGGCTGCCAGCACCCCAGCGGGAGAGGAAGCGCTTTCAACCCGGTAACGTTCGGGTTTCAGCAGGAGGCGGAGCGCCTCGAGGACGTCCGGTTGATCGTCAGCGATCAGGATGGATGCCATTGCGGAGCGACTCCCTATTGTGCCAGCCTCATTCTTGTCGAAGCACGATCAACGGGTCGAGGCGGGATGCGCACTGCGCGGGAATCCAGCAAGCTGCCAGGGACGGTTTCTGGAGTCTTGATGCTCGGCATGGGTTTTAGCAGGAATCCGTTGGCAAGCTGAAAGATGGTGAGATTCGCTCCAATGCCGAGCGCAAGCATGAGAGCGACGAGACTGGTGAAGAACGGAGCCCGCGTTAGCCGGCGGGCTGCGAGCGTCCAGTCATTCATGCGTTACTCCTCCCGTAGAATAATGGCCGGGTCGGTTCGTGACGCGCGGACCGCGGGAATGAAACAGGCGATCAACGTAGTGACAAGAATCAGCGACACGGCGGCTATATAGGTGGCTGGATCGGCTGCGTTCACCTCATAGAGGATCGTCGAGAGAAACTGGGACCCGGCCAGTGCTCCAATCAGGCCGAACATGCTGCCGAACACGGTCAACTTCGCTCCCTGCGAAGTCACCCGGCGCCGGATTTGCGGCTGGGTCGCGCCCAACGCCAGCCTTACGCCCATTTCACGGCGGCGGCTGTTGATGGTCTGCGTCAACACACCGTAGATCCCGACCGCGGCCAACAACAGGGACAGCAGAGCGAACCTCGTTGTCAAGATGAGCAGGAATCGATACGGCGCGAGCGACTGGGAGAGGTAACGGTCCATGGGAGCCAGGAAGGTCGCCGGCAGTTGGGAATCGATTTCCCAGATGCGCTGTTTGAGGGAAGGCATCAGCGCAACGGCGTGATTCCGTGCCCTGGCGACGAGCGTAGCCCCTCTGATGGGATCCTGCGCGAGCGGAGTATAGGTCTCAGGGCGGACCGGCTGGCTCAAGTCGTTGTGATGGACGTCGGCGGTAACACCGACGATTTCGTAGTGGGTTGGGGAGGATTGGCCAAAGCGGATGCGCTTTCCGACCGGGTTCTCTCCTGCAAAGAATCGCCTCTGCAAGGTTTCGTTGATGACGGCGACCCTGGAGGCCTTCTCATGGTCCTGCGGTCCGATGACCCTGCCCGCGCTGAGGCGGATTCCCATGGTTTCGAAATATCCATCGCTGACGCGGGTCCGTAGAGTGAGAGGAATCTGTTCCGGTGGTGATTCGGGACGTCCTTCGATGTAGAAATCCGCATCGTTCACCATCGGAGTGTAGGCGAAAGGAGGAGGATTCACAAGCGCGGCAGAGCGTACGTCGCCTAAATCCCGCGCCACTTCGAGGATGCGGCTGAGGGTTACTGGCGCCTCGGCAGCCGAGTAGCGGGATGAGGGCAGAAACAGTTGCCAGCTTATCAACCCTTCGCTGCGGAATCCCGGATTTACCGATTGGAGACGTTGAAAACTTCGGATCAGCAGGCCCGATCCGACCAGGAGCACCAAGACGACGGCCACTTCGGCCACGACCAATGCGTCTTGCAGATTCCGCCGCCGGGCTCCAGTGCCCGCGCCGCGGGAGCCTTCGCGCAATCCGCGCTCCGGATTTTCCTTCGAGGCAAGCAGACCCGGCAGCAGACCTGTGATAAGGACAGCGGCGCAGGAAACGATCAAGGTGAACCAGAGTACACGACCATCGAGGGAAACCGCTCGCAGTCTCGGCAGTTCGGCCGGCGCGACGGAGAGGATCGCGGGGATCGCCCAAACCGCCAGCAGAATTGCCAAGGCTGAGCCGAGGACTACAAGAACGAAGCTCTCTGTCAGGAACTGGCGTACCAGAGTGAATCTTGACGCACCCAACGCGGTGCGGATGGCGATCTCCCGGCTGCGTTCGTTCGCTCTGGCCAGCAGAACGCTCACCAGATTGACACAGCACACTGCCGTCACGAAGATCACCGCCGCGAAGAGAACTTCCATGCGGCGGCGAGCGGGTCCGAGGACTGTATCTGCGAACGGTTCGGCGTCGAGTCCAAGCCCCGCATTGGCGCCGGGGTAATCCTTGGCCAATCTTGCTCCGAGTGAATTGAGTTCAGAACGGGCCTGTTCGATGGTAGCACCCGGCTTCAAGCGTGCCGCGGCCGACAGATAGATGTTGCCGCGCTGCACCCGCAAGGCTGGAGGAAAGTGGAGAGGAAGCCAGAGTCCGGAATCATTCGGGAATCCGAGTCCATCGGGCATCACACCGACCACCTGCCAGGAGGCTCCTGCGATGAGGATTTCCTTGCCGATGATATCCCGCCTGCCGCCAAAGCGCTGTTTCCAAATTCCATGGCCAAGCACGACGACTCTCGTGCCCGCCGATTCCTCATCTTGCGGCGTGAGTATGCGACCCAGTTCCGGGCGTACGCCAAGAACGCGGAAAAAAGGAGACGTCACGTTATAGCCCAGGATGGTTTCCGGCTCGCCATCGCCAGTCAGAGTCACGGAGCGGCTACTGATGGCGGCCACCGCTTCGAGGGACTTGATTTGCTGGGCCACATCCAGATAGTTCGCAGGGGAAAAGCCGTCCTTGGGCACACCGCTCGGTAGGAACGTGGTGTAAAGCCCCAACATACGATCGGAATCGGTATAGGGCAGGGGGTGTATGAGGTTCTTGTCGATGACGCTGAAGATGGCGGTGTTGGCTCCGATGCCAAGCCCGAGCGTCACAATGGCGACGGCGGCCATCCCAGGACGATTGCGGAGCCCGCGGGCGGCGATCCGGAGATTAGAGAAAAAAGCCCCCATCGAACCCCTTTCCTCATGGGCAAGCATTCTCTTGCCCACATCGCAAGCCGGAGGCTTGCGCCACTTCATCACTAACGTTCCGTAACCACGGCGGGCTTCTGCGTTCGCTCGTCTTTTTCAATCCAGCCGTCTCGAATGAAGATCGTGCGGTCGCCGTACGAGGCGTTGACCTCTGAATGGGTCACTTGAATGATGGTGGTTCCTTCTTCGTTCAGCTTCTTGAACAGCTCCATGATTTCGCGGGCCTGTCCTGAGTGCAGGTTGCCGGTGGGCTCGTCGGCGAGAATGATCTTGGGACTGGAAACGACCGCCCGGGCCACTGCGACCAACTGTTGCTGGCCGCCGGACAATTGATTCGGGAACAGATCCTTCTTGCCGACGATTTGGAAGCGGTCGAGCACGTCGCAGACGATCGAGTCGCGCTCCGACTTCTTGAGGTTCCGATAGGAGAGCGGTACGTCGAGGTTCTCGTAAACGGTCAGGTCGTCGAGCAGATGGTAGCTTTGAAACACGAAGCCGATGTACTTCTTGTTCAACTCGATTCGACTCTTAGGCTTCATGGCATGCACGGGCTCTCCGTGGAGCCAGTACTCTCCCGCCCAGCTTGCATCGAGCATGCCGAGGATGCTCAACAGAGTGGACTTGCCCGCGCCCGACGGCCCCATGATGGTGACGAATTCTCCGGATCGGATTTCCAGATTGATGCGGCGCAGGACATAGAAGCGCCCGGCGGCTGTTTCATAGAATTTTTCGATGTGGTTGAGGCGAATCATGCTTCAGTATCTCTGTTCTTTCTCGAGGAAGACTTCGCCGTTGATCGTGCGTAGGCGAAAGCGCGAACCGCCTCCCCGGATGTGGCCGCTCCAATGGAAATGGGTGTCGCGATGGAGACTTGTGTATGGAATGCCCGTGGTAACTTCACCATTCCACGCTTCGACATCGACGTTTCCGCCAACTCCGTCAGCGACCATCAGGGTTACGTTACCATTCACCGTTTCCAGTTGCGCCCCGGCGCCGATGCTCGCGCGAATCGATCCGTTCACGGTCGTAGCGACTGCTTCACCAGTGGTTCTCACTTCTATATTGCCATTGATGGTACGCGCTTCGACACGGCCCTGCAAATTCCTGGCTGCGACGTGTCCATTGGTGGTCTTCCCGACGAAGTCGACGCCTGTGGGCACTCGCACCAGGAATCGCACCTGGGCATCGCTGAGCTCGGGAAACACTGCCTTGACGGTCGTTCCACGAGCATGGTCGACCACGCTCAGCCGCACCTCGCCGTAGCCGCCATCCGAGCGCTTCTCAGCGACGACCTCGACTTCGCCCGAGCCGGACGGTCCCGCGACGACATCGCCGTTGAGTCCTTCAATTTCGAGCACCTTTCCGGGAATCATTTTGCCGCGGTACCGGAACTCCTGACGGAACTCGCTGCCCGTCTGTAGCGCTAGTTCCGAAGCCAACACCAAGCTTATAAGCCAGAGAAGCATAATCGCCTCCTATTCCTGCCTAAGGGCCGCGATCGGGTCCACTCGGGTAGCACGCCGCGCGGGGCTCCACGCCGCCGCGAGCGCCACGACAAAAACCAGTCCGCCTACCGCCGCCATTACGGTCGGGTCGGCTGGACTCACTTCAAACAATAAGGTTCGTAAGTACTGCGAAATCGCCAGAGCGCCTATAGCACCGGCCACGGCCCCGACTCCCACAAGCCACACAGTTTGGCGGACGACCATTGCGATTACGTCCCGCCCCACCGCGCCCAGCGCCATGCGAATCCCGATTTCGCGAGTCCGCCGGCTGACTTGCTGGCTGAGGACGCCGTAGAGCCCGATCATGGCGAGCAGCAAGGCCGTCGCGGCAAACAGCGCCGTGAGCCATCCCAGGAAGCGGGAGCGGGCCCGATGCTCCCTGGCCCGTTCGTCGAGGGTTGCGATGTTATAAGCCACCGTCGTCCCCGCCACTTCGCGCAGCCGCTTCTGGATCGACCCGGCGAACGCCGCGGCGTCTGTTCGCGTCTTCACCAGCAGTGCGAAGTTGCGGGCCTGATCCGCGAAGGGAAAGAAGATGTCAGGATCCTGCGTCGGATTGCGCGGCAACGCGCGATACAGCAGTTCGTCCACCACGCCGACAATTTCTAACCACGGCGCTTTCGAATCGAGCCCACCGGGCCGGATGCGTTTGCCGACCGGGTCCTGTCCCGGCCAGAAACGTTCGACGAGATTGGCGGTAACGATAACGACATTGCGTTTCGCGTCCATTTCCTCCGGACGGAAATCTCGACCCTTGCGAAGAGGAATTCCCAAGGTGCGGAAGAACCCTTCTGCTACCCGATGAACGTAAGCCCTGGGCCTGCGCTGGGCGTCGGTCACCTCCTGGCCTTCGGCGGTATAGAAGATGGCTCCGCCGTCGCCGCTCAGCGGCAGGTCCGAAGCAAGACTCACCGATTCCACGCCCGTCAAGGAGCTCAAATCTTCACGGATTCGGCGAGCAGCGGGAGAGGCGCCTTCCGGATTGACTCCGCGCGGAAGGCTCATATACATGGAGAGAACATCTTGAGTGCGGAAGCCCGGATCCACTCTAGCCAGCCGCACGAGGCTCTTGACGAGCAGTCCGGCGCCCGCCAACAAGACCAGCGCCAATGCGACTTGCGAAACCACCAGAAAGGTCCGGGCCCGATGCTGGTCACGCGACAGGCTGGTTCGCGCAGTGCCTTCTTTCAGATTCTCCGCGACACCGCGCCATAGGCCCCCCACCGCAGGTACGGCTCCGATACCCAAGGCAGCGATAAGCGAAATCGCGATTGCGAACCCGAGCACAGCCGGATGCAGCCGGACCTCAACATGACCTGGTAATTCCACGGGCAGCGCCTGCAGCGCCAGATCGATGCCCCACGCGGCTAATCCAATGCCAACTAACGCGCCCGCCAGCGAAAGCAGTAGACTTTCCGCCGTCACCTGGCGCAACAAACTCGACCGTCCCGCACCCAGTGCAATTCGTACGGCCACCTCCTTGGCTCGCGTCTGGGCGCGCGCCAAAAGAAGTCCCGCGACATTGGTGCAGGCGATCAGCAAGAGCAGGCCGACGGCGCCGAATACGACCAGCAATGCTTCGCGGAGGTCGCCGATCATCTCGCGCTTCAGGCTCGCGACCTCGACTCCGCGTTTTTCGTTGGTATCCGGCCACGCTTGTTCGAGCTGTCGCGCGATGCCTGTCATGTCGGTTTGAGCTTGTGCGACGGAAACTCCGGGTTTCAAGCGGGCCACCGGCGCGAACCAGCGCGAGCCCCGGCTCTGTTCGCCGCGAGACAGGCTCGGCCGTGCGGCCACCCACAAAGCTGCGTCGCCGGACAATCCACGGAAACCTTTGGGCATGACTCCAATGATCAGGTGAGTATGATCGTCGCCCAGACGGATCGCGGTCCCCAGTATGTGCGGCGACCCACCGAACCGGCTGCGCCACAGCGACTCACTTAAGACGACCAGACGGACGGCGTCTGGTTGGTCGTCTTCCTTCCGGAAAACGCGGCCGAGATTGGGCTCAGCTCCTAACATCCGGAAATAATTCCAGGAAACGACTTCCCCGTTCAGCCGCTCGGGAGCTTCCCCGCCATGCAAGATAAAGTTTCCGTTCCAATAGGCGGACACTTCGGTGAAGGACTGGTTCCGGTGGCGCCAGTCTTCGAAGTCGGGATAGGATGTCCCCCGCCGCTCGACCACCTGCCGCTGCACATTTCCCCACAACCGCACGAGTTGCGATGCATCAGAGAACGGAAGAGGATCGAGCAGAACCGCCTTTACCAGGCTGAACACCGCCGTGGCCGCTCCGATGCCGAGCCCGAGAGTGAGCACCGCAACCGCGGCGTACCCCGGGGCCCGACGCAATCCGCGAGCGGCGACACGAAGATCCTGTGCGAAGTCCGGCACGTCCGTCCTCCTAGAGATTCGGCAATATGGGTGAACTGTTTACTCGAAAATACGCGACAACCGTTCCATCCGCCGGTTGATCCGTTCCGCGGACTCATTCATCCGCCGTTCGACACATTCAGACCGGTGTTGCAGATGCCGCTCGAAGTGCTCGGCCCGCTCCTGGAGCCGCCGTTCGATCCGTTCAGTGACGTTTTGCGAGTTACGCTCGAAACGTTCGCCAAGCCGCTCTAAAGCCTGGCCAAACCGTTCCATTGCCTCGCCAAAGCGCTCCATCCGGCGGGCGATATCGTCGCCACGATGTTCGATGCTCTGGATCTTCCAGGCGAACGGCTCCGGATGGGAGAAATGAGACGAAATCCAACCGCCCCCAACAATGAGAGCGATCAAAACCAATGCAATGACATCCGGATTCCTGCGCATACTACCCAGCGACCTCCTGGCTTTCTTCCACCACCCGGCCATCGAACAGATGCACGGACCGGTCCGCGAACTTGGCATACCGGGGATCGTGCGTCACCATACAGATTGTCGAACCCTGCTGGTGCAGGGTCCGCAACAAGTCCATCACTGCCTCGCCGTTTTTGGAATCGAGGTTTCCCGTCGGCTCATCCGCGAGCAGGATCGACGGATCGCCTACCAGAGCACGCGCGACGGCCACGCGCTGTTGCTGACCGCCCGAGAGCTGCGACGGGTAATGCTTCATGCGATGGGACATTCCGACCTTCTCGAGCGCCTCCTGCACGCGGCGTTTTCTTTCCGCCGAGCCCATACCGCGATAGGTGAGGGGGAGTTCGACGTTCTCATAAACCGTGAGATCGCCGATGAGGTTGAATGCCTGGAAGACGAATCCGATTTCCCGGTTGCGGATCCGCGCCCGCTCGCTCGCCTTCAGATTCTCCACCGGACGTCCATTCAGGGTGTACTTCCCCTCCGTGGGGGAATCCAGTAGGCCTAGGATGGACAGCATGGTTGACTTGCCGCACCCCGAGGGTCCGTTAATGGCTACATACTCGCCTTTTTGGATTTCGAGATGAATCCCCGCAAGCGCATGGGTCTCCACCTCGTCCGTGTAAAAGATCTTCTTCACGCCATCCATGCTGATCAAAGCTTCACTCATGCCTGTGTCTCTCCTCGTTAATTGAACTCGACCCGGTCATGCGAGTCCCACTGGGACATCTCCGACAAAATTACCTTGTCGCCTACCACGAGTCCTTCCAAGACCTCGATGAAGTTCACTGAAGTTCGGCCGAACTTTACTTGGACGGCGTTAGCCCCCTTTCCGTCCTTGTCGTACTTAAACATTCTAACGGTGCTATTTGGCTGTCCAAAGGCTGGCCGGCCGACGTACAGGATGTCGGACAGCTTCTCGAGCTCGATTGTACCGTCTACGCTTAAGTCCGGGCGAGCTCCCAGGGGAAGGCTGCCTTCCAACTTTACATCGACGGCAACGGTTCCTTCTCTCGCCGCCGGATCGATGCGCGACACCCGGCCCGGAATGATCCCGTTGCGGGTATCCACCTGCGCCAATTGGCCGATGAGAACGTCCTTGATCTGGGTTTCGGGGATCTTCAACTCCGCCTTCAGCCGGGTGGGCTGCACGACTTTAGCCACAATGAAGCCGGCCGGCACCCGCTGACCTTCCTGAACAGGCATCTCCTGCAACACGCCGACGACACCGGCGCGAACCTTCAGCGCCCCAACCTGTTCCCGCCGCAACCCATGAAGCGCCTTGAGCTTATCGATTTCGGCTTGCTGCACCGCCAACTGGGCTTCGACTGAGTCCTTGCGGATTTTTAGCCGCTCGCGCTCAATTTCAACCCGCCTGCCCAGATCTTCGGCGTTGGATCTGGAGAGCTTGTAATTCAACTCGACGATCAGGCCTTCTTTGAAGAGCGCCTCGTCCCGGTTGAGCCGCAGGCTGGCCTGCGTGTGATCGGTCTCGACGCGCGCGACTTCAGCCTGTTGAGTCAGGGTTTGACTCTCCAGTTGAACCTTGAGATCACGGTAGCGCGCCTCGGCGGCCTTGACGGCGAACTCGGCATCCAGAGTCTGCTGCTGCAATTCCGAGTTGTTCAGCGTGACGATTATGCTGTCGGACTCGACAAGCGCCCCGGGACGGAGAAGGATCTTTTCCACCCGGCCATCTGTCACGGCTGGGATAAAAAGGATTTCTTCAGCCACCAGGGTCCCCATCCCGCGGACATTCCGAACCATGGGTCCGCGCTTTACGGTATCTGGCCAAAGCGACGACGCTTCGACTACAGGTGCTGCCGGTTTCAGCTTACCGAGTAGTATCGTTACAGTCGGGACCACAATTAGCACAGAGAGGATGGCGATGATGCGCCGTGTCCAGCGTCTGCGATTGGCGTCCTTGCGAACTACATCCATTCCCATTGTCTTTCCCTTATTACGGCAATCGGTCTGCCAGAGTTCCCATACTACTAACTTATTACATAACAATTGGATAGTCTGGACATGCAACTCCTCCGAGTGTCCGATATTGGGAATTCCTGTTCGTCCTCGGAGTGTTACCATCGCAGCTTGGTGACCTTTACTTGGTGAACTTGAGTGGAGGAAATTCTCAACTCGCTGCCTGCTTCGGCCCGAGTACTGGACCTTGGCTCCCGCACTGGCAGCTTCGACTCGTCCAGATTCGCCTTCCTTTCGGTCCGAGTGGACCTTGATCCGCCGCCCCAGGGAGCGCGCGCAGACGCAGCTTTGCTTCCATTTCCCAACGCGACCTTCGATGCCATCATAGCCAATCATAGCCTCGAACACTTCAAGAATCTTGACGCTGCGTTGTCCGAGATCGCACGAGTCCTTCGGACCGGTGGGACGTTTTATGCAGCCGTACCCGACTCTACAACCTTCACCGACCGACTGTACCGGTGGCTTGCGCAAGGAGGCGGTCACGTCAATCCATTCCCGACTGCCCCTGATCTGATTGGACGCATCACCCGGGCCACCGGACTGCCTCACCGCGCCACTCGAACTCTATATACGTCGCTTTCCTTCCTCAACCGGCGCAATGCTCCCGGACCCACCCCCCGCAGACTGTGGTTATTCGGTGGCGGATGGGAACCAGCGCTCCTGGTGCTCTCGGCGGCTCTCCGGCTGCTGGACCGGTGGTTTGGCACGCGCGCGTCGGTCTACGGCTGGGCGGTCTGGTTCGGGAATGTCCCTCCAGTCGATCCTCGTGCACGCGTCAACGTCTGTCTGCGCTGTGGCGCAGGGCACGACTGTGGATGGCTGGTGCATGTTGGCGCAGTGCGAGCCTGCTTCTACCACTGCCCCGGCTGCGGGGTAAGAAACTTCTTTTGTTCAGATTCTTCAGATTCCACTTGACATAGCCACCTGTTATCGACTATCAAGGTCAGTCAACCATGTGGCAACAAAACTACACTCCTCTGGCTGGTAGTCTGGGCATTTCGGCTCTGGTGGCAGCCATTCCGATCTTCGTGCTCCTCTATTTGATCGGGATCAAGAGGAAACCAGCCTGGATCGCCGCCCTATCAGGCTTGACCGCCGCCATTCTGGTGGCTGTGACAGTCTACGGCATGCCCTTGAATCTGATGGTGAGTTCGACATTGTTCGGCGCGGCATTTGGACTGTTTCCCATCGGATGGATCGTGTACTGGGCGATCGTCCTCTATCGAATCACGGTCGAGACCGGGAATTTCGAGATCATCAAAGATTCGATTGGTGGCCTTACTGATGATCGCCGCCTGCAAGCGCTGCTGATCGCCTTTGCGCTCGGCGCGTTCATCGAAGGCGCGGCCGGTTTTGGAACGCCAGTAGCTGTCGCCGCGGCGATGCTCACCGGGCTCGGATTTTCGCCATTCTATGCCGCGGGGATCTGCCTGGTCGCAAACACGGCGCCCGTTGCCTTCGGCTCAATTGGGATTCCGGTGGTGACTTTGGCGGGCATCACGGGATTGCCCATGGCAGATCTGAGCGCCTGGGTTGGACGGATCTGCGCGCCGGTATCGTTGTTCATTCCGGCCTACCTGGTAATGGTGATGGGAGGATGGCGCGCGCTTTCGGGAGTCCTGCCGGCAGCGGCCGTTTGCGGCATCACCTTTGCGGGAATGCAGTTCTATGTTTCCAACTACATCGGGCCGCAGTTGACCGATATCCTCAGCGCCCTGACCGCGATCCTCGGCCTGGTAGTGTTGATGAAGCTCTGGAAGCCCGCAGATACGTTCGTGCTGGAAGGCGCTTCGCAGTCGCAGAAGAGACCCCAGGCGCACAGTGCTGGCAAGACGATTCTGGCATGGTGCCCTTATCTTTACCTGGTGTTGTTCGTGTTGCTCTGGGGCGCCCGGCCGACCATGGCGAAGTGGCTGGAAGTGCTGGCGCCGTTCCAGAAGCTACTCAACTCCGTGACGACGGTAATTCCGTGGCCAGGTCTGCACAACATGATCGAGCGAATCCCGCCTGTCGTGAAGACCGCTTCGCCCTACGCAGCCGAGTACACCTTCAATTGGCTCGCGGCCTCGGGCACGGCTTGTCTGCTCGCAACCTTGGCCGCGATGATCACATTGCGAATGCCGGTATCGAAGTATGTGGGAATCCTTGTCGCGACGATGAAGCAGCTATTCCTCAGTCTGGTGACCATCGCCGCCGTTCTCGGACTCGCTTTCCTGATGAACTACTGCGGCGCCACTGCCACCTTGGGACTAGCTTTTGCGGCCACCGGCCCCGCGTTCCCGTTTTTTAGCGCGCTGCTGGGCTGGCTGGGCGTGTTCCTGACAGGGAGCGATACCTCAGCCAACGCGCTATTCGGCAATCTACAAGTGGTGACCGCGAACCGGTTGGGTCTCGACCCCGTCCTGATGGCATCGTCCAATTCCGCCGGTGGTGTGATGGGTAAAATGATCAGCCTGCAAAGTATCGCGGTAGCGGCTGCGGCAACGGGAATGAAACCGGAGGAGGAAGCCAAGCTGTTCCGTTTTACCACCCGTCACAGCATCTTCCTTGCGTCGTTGTTAGGCGTAGTCACGTTTATCTACTCGTCCATGAAGTAGCATGACCGTGCGAGGGCCCATTTCGTTGGCCACAGTCAACGTACCGGCCTCAAGGTTCGACTTTGGAGTGGCACGGTTCAAGTCCACCCATTCTTGCTCCACTGCTGGAAGCCCGCCTCGGTCAGCCGCTTCAATTCATTGATCAGCTCCGGTTCCGGATCAGTCTTGAAGTTGAAGCAAGTTTTGCCTTGCTTTCGCTTCTTCAACGCAGGCGAGAGGCTCTTCGTGAGTGCCGGGCTGTACAGCGGCATCAGATGAAAGCTCACGTAGGCCTTACCCAAGCGCACAGAGCCGAAATACATGGGTTGTCCTTTGTGCTCCGGGAATGGTGACGCGCATTTCGTGACCAGGGTGTACTCAATGGAGGTGTCCGTCTTCACAGACAGGCGCTTCGCATACTTCGCGAGCATAGGTTTCAGCACGGTAAATACATCGACAAAATCGGCGGCCATGAGGCACAGTTTACTCGTCTCTTGTGGCCCGCCCGGAGGGTTTGGCGTCCTCCTGCGGCAACCTTCGCTTCACTCCAACTCCTTATATCGGAAGCAACTCATGAGGTGATCATTTACCATGCCGGTGGCCTGCATGAACGCGTAGCAGATGGTGGACCCAACGAACTTGAAGCCGCGCTTGGCGAGATCCTTGCTCATTGCATCCGAATGCGCTGTGCGGGCCGGCAGATCCTCGATACGCCGCCAACGGTTTTGAAGTGGTTGACCACCGGTAAACTGCCACACGTATTTGTCGAAGGCGCCGAACTCTTTCTGTACGGCCAGGAATGCCCGCGCGTTTCCGACTGCCGCTCTGATCTTCAGACGGTTGCGCACGATTCCCTCATTCGCCAGCAACTCCGCGATTTTCGATTCATCGTATTGGGCCACCTTGCGGGGATCGAAGCGGTTGAACGCGGCCCGATAAGCCGAGCGTTTCTTCAGGATAGTAGACCAGCTCAGGCCGGCCTGAGCGCCCTCAAGAATCAGCAACTCGAACAGACTGCGCTCGTTGTGCAGGGGAACGCCCCACTCGTTGTCGTGGTAAGCAATCGATAGATCATCACTCGCCCATGTGCAGCGCTGAACAGATCGCCGCCGCTGTGAATTTGAATTCAATTTTAGGTTCCCGTTCGCGATTGTAGCGCTTACGGCGGGGCGGCTAAACGAGCGGCAGTTGGGGGATGTACTGGAAATGTTGGTCTCTCGTGATCAGGAGCGGATCAACAAATCTCGTGTTTCGGCTGTCCATCTAGGTGAAAAATGGCCAGGTTTGTCATACTTACCCTACTTCGCCAAGAGCATGGCGACGGCGTCGACAAGGCGCTGCGGAGCGAAAGGCTTTTCCAGCGCGATCGTTTCCGGACTGGCCGGACGGCGCAGGGGCAATCCGCTGACTATTATGACGCGCAATGCCGGCCGCAATTCCAGAAGACGTTGGATCAACTCCTTGCCATCCATATCCGGGAGAGCCAGGTCGATCACAGCGAGCGCGAAATTCGTTTCGGCGGCGCGTTCCAGCGCTTCTCGCCCGTCCCCAACGGCCGTAATCTGATGACCAGCCCGTTCCAGGCAACGCTTGAAGAGCGAGAGCAGCGCGGGTTCGTCGTCGACAATCAGGATCGGGCCGTTCACTCTCTACATATAATAAGAGACCGACGTATGCGCCACCGGTTGTTCGCCTTAGCCGTTTGCATCATTTGCCGGGCTGAAGATGTGACCCTACCCGGGTTGAAGCAGCCAGTCGAGATTCTGCGCGACCGTTGGGGTATCCCGCACATCTACGCGCAGACTGCCGAAGACGTGTTCTTCGCGCAAGGATACATGGCTGCGCGCGACCGTCTGTTCCAAATCGACCTGTGGAGGCGCATCGGGACGGGAAAGCTCGCCGAGGTGTTAGGACCGCAAGCAGTGGCGCGCGACCGAATCGCGCGGCTGGTCAAATTTCGCGGCGATTGGAAGCAGGAATGGGAGAGCTATTCACCCGACGCGCGTCCAATCGCGGTGGCTTTCACTTCCGGGATCAATGCTTACATACGATCTTTGAATGGCAAACGGCCGGTGGAGTTCGACATTGCTGGCTTCGATCCGGGACAGTGGGAGCCGGAGGACGTGGTTTCCCGAATCGCTGGATTGCTGATGACGCGAAACCTGACCAGAGAGGTGCAGCGCGCGCAGGATATCGAACGCTTCGGCCTCGATACGGTTCAGCGCTACATGCCGCCCGATCCGATGATCAAGATCGAGATTCCAAAGGAACTCGACCTGAAGGGCATCACGAACGACCTCTTGCGAGACTATATCCAGGCGATCGGGGGAGTGCGTTTCGATCGACAGAGAACGGCATTCTTGGGCCAAAGCGACGATGGAGACGCGTTCCTTCCCCAGTTGCAGGGAAGCAACAATTGGGTGGTGAGCGGTGCGCGCTCTGTGACGGGGAAACCGCTGCTGGCCAATGACCCGCACAGGCCAGTGAATCTTCCATCCCTTCGAAAGACGGTGCATCTGGTGGGCCCGGGATGGAACGTAATCGGCGCAGGCGAGCCCGCGCTTCCCGGAATCGCATTGGGGCACAACGAGGAGATCGCGTTCGGATTCACGATCGTCGGGATCGATCAGGGCGATCTGTATGTGGAGAAGGTGAATCCCGCCAACCCGAACCAGTACCGCTACAAGGGACAGTGGTGGGACATGAAGATCGTCGAAGAGATGATTGGCGTGCGGGGCGCTGCTGGGCGGAAGGTGCAGTTGCGCTACACAAATCATGGTCCGGTCCTGGCCGAAGATTTGGGAAGGCATCGCGCTTATGCGTTGAAGTGGGTGGGAAGCGAACCCGGGACGGCTGGCTATTTCGCGGCGTTGCGGCTGTCACGGGCGAGGAGCTGGGACGAATTTCAGAGCGCCGCCTTACACTACAAAGTGCCGTCGGAAAATCTCGTTTATGCGGACCGGAAGGGAAACATCGGGTGGATTGCATCGGGGATGGCGCCCATCCGAAAGAACTGGCCGGGTTTACTGCCGGTACCGGGCCACACCGGCGAATACGAATGGTCGGGTTACCTTCCGCCGGATCAGAATCCGCGGATTTTCAACCCTTCCATCGGATCGCTGGCCACGGCCAATCACAATATTCTTCCAGCGGGATACCGGCACCGGCTTTCGTTTGAATGGGCTCCGCCGTTTCGCTACAAGCGAGTGGACGAGATGCTACGCGAGAAACAGAAGTTTTCGGTGGAAGATTTCCAGCGGATGCAGCAGGACGTGACTTCCATCCCTGCCCGTGAATTCCAGGAGATTGTCCGGCGTTGGAAGCCGGCAGCGGGTACGATCACGGAACGGGAGCGACAGGCGCTGAATGCAACCCTGAACTGGAACGCGCGGCTGGATGCAGATTCCAAGGCTGCGATGATCTTCGAGTTGTGGCTGGCCAAGATGCATGCGTTCGTGTTCGGGCAGGCGTTAGGGTCGAGAGTCGACCAACAGTTCGTTCTAAGAACGCTGGCGGAGAAGCCGAATCCCGAAGCTTTGCTGAAAGGGCTACAGGCGACAATGCGGGAACTCGAGCAGGCGCTCGGAAATGATATGGGGACCTGGCAGTGGGGACGGGTTCACCAGATTCATTTCCGCCACCCGATCGACCGCGGCGATTTTCACCGTGGGCCGATGCCGCGGCCGGGGGACGGGAACACGGTGAACTCGACCAGCGGGTCGAACTTCCGGCAAACGAATGGCGCCAGTTACCGCCAGATCATCGATGTGAGTGATTGGGACAAGTCAGTGATGACGAACGTGCCCGGGGAATCAGGGGACCCGTCGAGCGAGCATTATTCGGACTTGCTGGCCGAATGGGCCCGTGGGGGCTATCATCCGATGCTCTATTCACGGAAGGCGGTGGAGGCGGCGACGGTGGAGAGGATCAGATTGAATCCGAAATAAGTGGTGCTAAGCGTGCGCCACTGCAACGGACTCACAACCCAATGCTACAATTGCCCCCTGCATGAAGCCGTCTCTTACCGCCGAACTCTGCGCCGAATTCCTCGGCACTCTGGTTCTCATCCTGATTGGTGTCGGCGTCGTTGCGATGACCGTTTTGTTCGGCGCAGGCGTCCCCGGTGAAGTCGTCCGCGGCGGCTATACCAACATCACGATAGGGTGGGGCATTGCCGTGACCATGGGTATCCTCGTTGCCGGCCGAATCTCGGGCGCGCACCTCAACCCGGCCGTCACGCTCGCCCTGGCCGCCTTTCGCGACTTCCCCTGGGGCAAAGTGATTCCTTATAGCCTGGCACAGATCGCCGGAGCTTTTGTGGCTTCCGGAATCGTCTATTGGAACTACCGTCCAGCATTCCATAAATTCGATCCGCTGCTCGAAAAATCGGCCGGCGTTTTCACCACTTTCCCCGCATTCCCCGAATCGCTGGCTCCGGGTTTTGTCGATCAGGTGATTGGCACCGCACTGCTATTGCTGCTCGTCTTTGCGATCACCGATCCCCGCAACCAACCCTCCGGCGCGCTCACATCGATTCTGGTCGGCCTAGTCGTCGTCGCGATCGGAATGAGCTGGGGCGGCATGCATGGCTACGCCATCAACCCCGCCCGCGACTTCGGACCACGCCTGTTCACGGTCACTGCCGGCTTTCGCAACAACGGGCTTACGGATGGGACGGGCATATTTATCGTTCCCATCGTCGGTCCACTCCTAGGCGGTTTGCTCGGCGCTTTCTGTTACGACAACCTTCTCCGGCGGTTCCTTCCACACGACTGATGCTAAACTACGCACCATGGCAGGGCTTGCTGAAACTACTGATCCTACACCTGTTGTTGAAGCCCCGAAAGATGGCGGTAAGCGCATCGTACTGACCGCCCCTCTTACCGAATCCATCGATCACGCCGGATACTTCATCCAGATGGCGATGGCTTCCCTCCCAATCTGGCTCGAGCGAATTCTGAATGACAAGTACCCCAAATGGAAAGACGTCGAGTACAACTCCGACGGCTCGGCGCGCTACATGCCCGCCGGCGTCCGTGCCCTGGAAGCCGCTCTGCTTCGCGAATACTCCGAAGACGACCTCGTCTGCTGCTATCCGGATGATCTGGCTAAGTTCTTGGGACCGAATACGCGGGTTGTTGCCTGCTCCACTCACAACCCCCTGGGCGTTACTTTCGCGGCCGGAGTCTATACCTCGATTTTCGGTTCCACCAAGCAGCCCATCAATTCCCACTACGCGCGGAGAATGTTCCAGACGATCAAGGAGAGCAGCTTCCGGTCTAATTTCAGAGTGATCGTTGGGGGCTCCGGCGGCTGGCAGATCACGCAAACCAACTCCTGGGACGAGCTCAGCGTCGATTGCGTAGTGGAAGGTCGCGCCGAATCGAGCGACACCATGGAATTGTTCCGTAAGGCGATCCGCGGCGAAGCGATCCCTCGCCAGTTGGATGTCAAACACCCAACCGACCGAAATGACATCCTGATGCCACTCCGGCGCACCACTTTCGGCGTCGTCGAAATGACGACCGGCTGCGGCCGCCGCTGCCAATTCTGCGTTCCCGATCTCAATCCGCAAATCGACGTCCCAAAAGAGAAGATCATGCAGGCAGTCCACGCCAACGTTCGCGATGGCAACAAGCAGATTTCACTCGCCACCGAGGATATGTTCATCTGGGGCCAGATCCACACGGACACGCCGTTTTACTTTCCCAACCGCGAGGCATTGCTCGATCTTTATTCCTCGATCGTCAACACGCCCGGCGTCGAACAGCACATCCTTTCTCACTGCACCATCGCACCCGCTGTCGTCGACCCGGGACTCATCACGAGGATCTCGGAAACTGTTCTCGACAAGAGCCCCATTCACATCCCTCTGCTCTCCACGCATCCCAAGAAGAAAGCGCTCTCTCCTCTGATCGGCCTGGAAACGGCGTCCATCCGCCTAGCGAAGCAGATCATGCCCTCGAAGGGTGTTCCTTTCCCGATCGACGAATGGCCTTCCGTGTTTATGGAAGGGCTTCGAGTGATGAATGCCAACAACTGGTTCCCGGCGGTCACGTTGATCGTCGGCAACCCTGGCGAAACCGATGACGACGTCAAGGCAACCATCGAGCTCGTCTATGAGGTTGAGCGCCGCGGCCTGTTTGCGTTCTTCATCCCATCCATCTTCACCCCGCTCCACGACACTCGCATGGAACATAAGAAAGGCGTTACCGAAAGCCGAAACCTGACGCCGCTCCAATGGCAGCTCATCATGAAGTGTTGGAAAATGAATCTTCGGCCCGGACAGTATTCCTGGTGGGGACCCATCGCGTGGCGTCTAGGCGCCCTTGTCCTATGGGCATGGAAGCTCCGCAAGATCAACGGACCTTCCTTCAAGTGGCCGCTGTTCATGTTCGCTTCCGCATTGCCGGAGCGATTCATGGCATGGCTCGGCAAGATCCATCTCCCGGCGCCCCTGAAAACCAAATCGCGCAAGGAGCTGCTGGCCACAATCAAGCCGCACATGTGGCGCTACCTCCGTGAGGATAACGGCGACCTCCCATCGAACTGGCATCAGGTCGTTGCGGAACACAACAAGAATGGTGCGGCGAAAGCCGCGGCCGTCTCCGAACTCCGTGTGGTTGTTTAGGCCTACTTTGTTGGACGTGGCGCGAATACTCTCCACGAAACACAGCCAAGAACGGTTCGTTCCGCCAGGGACGGGGCGGTTCTCCGCAGGAGGCGGCATGCCGCCCCGCCAAGGGCTCGTGTCTGCCGCGGCCCGACTCATAGGGGTGCCTATCGTTGAGCGCCGGGACAAGGGTCGAGACGAGTCTCGACCCGGCTGGCAACCGTGTTCGCGCCACATTACGCTCCTCTTGTTCTTTACGTTGCCGGCCTGGGCTGCGGACCCGCCGTTTCATGTGCTCGACATTGACCGCGGTGAAACGCAATCCGCCCTCGGCGCCAAAGTCGCCTTGGTTGATGTGATAGAGACGCGCGACCCCGTCCAGTCCGCTGTCCGCGAAGCACGGGTGCGGGTCCGGGTCAACAATAATTCGGTAGAGCTCTCTTGCGGCAACTATCAATTGCCCATCGCCACGGGTAAGGTTCAAATCGACTGTCCGGTCACCAAGGGCTACAGGACCAACTCGACCACCGATCACTGGGGACTCCGTAAAGACGCGAGACTCCGCATCTGGCCCGCCAACTCCCCTTGGATCGATCCCCCCCAGTTCGGCTACCCACTCAAACAGCGCTGGTTTCTCACGCATACCCAGATGGCCAACGAGCCCACTTACGTCGACCGCGGTGAACGCTTCTCCCGCAAGCGTGTCTACTATCACGCCGGTCTCGACATAGGCGGGCCCGAAGCGCTGGCCGAGATTGTCGCAGCCACCGACGGATTGATTGTATCGCTTGGGAAGCAAACCCTTCCGGATCACGAAAAGGACACACCCGTCGCGCCGCGCTACGACGTTATCTATCTCCTGGACTCACGTGGCTGGTACTATCGCTACTCCCACCTTCACTCCTTCGACCCCACGCTTCAGCTTGGTCAACGCGTTCGCAAGGGCCAACGACTCGGCCTGCTTGGGAAAGAAGGCGGCTCCGGCGGCTGGTCGCACTTGCACTTCGAAGCCGTGGCACGCCAACCCTCCGGACTATGGGGCACGCAGGAAGGATTCGCCTTTCTCTGGCAAGCCTACTTGCGCGAGCACGGGCCCGATTTGGTCGCGTTCGCTCGCCCCCACCGCTTCGCTGTCACGGGAGAAAAAGTGCTGCTCGATGCCTCCCGGTCCTGGAGCCGGTCGGGCAAGATCCGCTCCCACGAATGGTCGCTCTCCAACGGCGCCACTGTTCGTGCCGGTAAAGCCGGCATCGTCTACACTACTCCCGGAACCTACAGCGAGGTCCTGAAAGTCACAGACGCGTCCGGACGTGTGTCCTACGATTTCGCTACCGTCAACGTGCTTGACCCGGCGCGGAGCGCTCACGAACCGCCCACTATCCACGCCGCATACTTCCCTTCCTTCGACCTAAGGCGCGGTCAGGCGATCACCTTCAAGGTCCGAACGTTCGGAACAACAAATGGCGAAGAAAAATGGGATTTTGGAGATGGTTCAACCGCGACGACGCGATCCGACGGCAATGTGAAGCAGCTCGATCCTGACGGGTACGCGGTAATTCGGCACACCTACGCTCAGCCCGGTAACTACATCGTGAAAGTTTCCAGGGAAGATGCCAATGGCCTGACAGCCACAACCCATCTTTGGGTGCCTGTGCAATAGCGCTTGCCACGCGATAATGAAAGCGGATGATCTTTCTACTGTTGTTGTCCATGGGCGCCCTGGTGGCACAAACTTTGGCGCCGAAGCCCGCTGCGCCAAAACCTACTGTGCCGAAGCCCAAACCGGCCGCCGTGAAACCGGCCGCCCCCAAGCCGCCAGCGCCTAAGCCGGCAGAGCCCGCGGTGATCACGGCCGGGGACATCCGCATCTCGAAGTCCGACTTCGAGCGATACGTGGAAGCACTCCCACCGGCCTACCGCGCTCAGATGAATTCTTCAGAAGCTAAGCGCAAGTTCGCCAATCAACTGGTGGAAGTATTTCTACTTGCGCAGGAGGCCAGGCGCCGCAAACTCGATCAGGATCCGAAGACGATTGCCAAGATTCGGCTCGACACCAACCAAGCCCTCGCACAAGCGTTGATCGCCGAAGTCTCCGCGGCGCCAGCGGATGAAGCGGCTCTGCGTCACGCCTACGACGAAAACAAGAGCCAGTACGAACAGTTGTCCGGACGGCACATCCTGATCCGGTTCAAAGGCTCAGCGGTTCCGCTGAAACCAGATCAGAAGGATCTCAGCGAGGAGGAATCGCTCGCGAAAATCCAGGACCTTCGCCGGCGCATTCAATCCGGCGAGGATTTCGCCGATCTCGCCCGCAAGGAGTCCGATGACACGGGCTCTGGCGCTGCCGGCGGCTCGCTAGGCTCATTCGGACGCGGCCAGATGGTGAGGCCCTTTGAGGAGGCTGCCTTCTCGCTGGCCATTGGACAACTCAGCGAGCCGGTGAAGACACAGTTCGGTTATCACCTGATTCAGATCCAGGAAAAGAAGAACCAGACCTTTGAAGAAGCCCGCCACCTGGTGGAGCAGCGGCGCAGGCCTGAATTGACGAAGCAGCTCGCCGACGACTTGAAAAAGAAGGCGCCCGTCACGCTCGACGAATCCTACTTCAGCAAGCCGTAGCCATCTCGAGAGTACCCCGCCATGCCATCTGAAGCCCCCGCGGGCGTGCCCGCTTTCAGCCAGGCAACTTGGCGTGCGGCGGGGCGTTGGGCGATTGCACTGTATTGTCTCTGGGCTGCCATCCTGATAGCGCAGCGGCCCGGTCTGCAGTACGACGAGGCCCTTTTCGCCCTAGGCTCGGTGCATATGCTCAATTCGCCGCAAGAGATCGGTCTTCCGCATGACCCGGACACATGGTCCTGTTCCTTCGGCCGTTGCTTCCCGCTCATGACTGTGCGCTATGCCGGAGCCATCAAGGAATATTTGCTACTTCCCTTCAATTTGATCCTTGGCCCCAATGTCGAGATCTTGCGCGCGATTTCAATGCTGCTTGCCGCAATCGGCATTTGGGGAATCGTCAAGCTGATCGGTGAACAACTGGACCAGGCGTATGGTGCAATCACAGCATTTGTGATTGCGATCCATCCCGCCTACGTATATCAAACGGTTTTCGATCACGGAGGAGTTGCCGCTTGGATGTGTGCCCTGGGACTCGTCTGCGTGGCTCTGTCGCGCTATCTCAAGCTTCACGACGCGCAGTCCGCATTCTGGATTGGCGCCGCCATGGGCTTCGGCGTGTGGGCAAGAGCCAACTTCGTCTGGATGCTTGGGGCCATCTTGTGCGCGGCGTTGATTTTGGCGCGCACGCGGCTCTTAGTGCATTTTTCTCATTGGGCCGCGGCCTTTGCCGGCGGTATCGTGGCCGGGGCTCCGTTCTTCGTCTATCAGCTCATTTCCAAGGGAGGCACTTGGGAAGCACAGAACATGTTTCGCACCGGCGAGACTCTAGGACAGCAGTTGCTCCACCGAATAGTATTTTTCTCCGAGGTTCTTCTGTCGGATCGCGAACATCGCGCGATGTGGGATGGCCCGTCTATGCCGGATTGGCAAGGATGGCTGTTCTCGAGTGTGGTCCTGGCGAGTTGTATCGCCTGTTTGGCCTTGCGGAGCCGGTGGGACGGGCAGCGTTCCTTATTGGTGCAAGCAATGGCCCTCACATTCCTGTTTCTGGCCGCGATCCTGTTATTCTCTCGTTTACAGATCTCGGAGCACCATCTCATCGCCCTCGTACCTCTTGGTGCTGTCGTCACGATACTCGCAGTCGCAATCGTAACCAGGAGGTTCCCGCAGTGGGGTAAGCCGGCGGCCATGCTATTGCTTCTTGTCTATATTGGCTGCGCCGCTGATTGGCAGATCGCCGCATTCCAAGGCCTTCGTACGTCTCGGGGTGTTGGGCTATGGTCCGACGGCGTCTATGAGGTGGCCAGACATCTGCAAGAAAAGTATGGAAACCGTGACATCAAGATTCTCGATTGGGGCCTTCAGAATAGCCTCTATTTCTTAAGCGGCGGTAAGCTGCGGACGCGGGAGATTTTTCATAACGCCTCGTCGGAGCTCAGCGGGCTCAGCAGGCCATGGATTGACGAGATCCGTGATGGCGGGGTGTTTGTGATGAACGGACCAGGACACCTTCAATTTCCGGCAGCCTCGATCGGCATTCAGCAGGCTCTGGTCTTAGGCGGTCCATCCTTCCGCCGGCACGCCATTTCCCAGCGAAATGGCGCCGCCTATGCGGAGATTATCGAGATCGACCCAAATACGGTCCGGCATGAGGCTGCCAAGCCGGCCATTGCCGCCCCGAAGAGCATCGCGACAGGGGATCTGCGCTATGCAAGCCTCCTCGATGGTTTCTATCAGATCGAGGAAGGTTGGTGGCGTTGGACGAAACGAGAGTTCTCTGTGATGCTTGGCTCGCCTGACCCGCCCGATCGAGAAGGATCCAAATTAGTGCTCGAGCTCTACATACCGGATTTCACGATCCAGAAACTTGGACCAGTCACACTCAAGGCCCGCATTGGTCCGAACCCACTCGCGCCGGAGACCTATCGCCAGCCGGGAAAGCATACGTTCTCCCGGGATCTGGAAGCGGCTTGGACAACACCTGGACCAAACCGTCTCTACTTCTTCCTGGACAAATCCCTTCCACCATCGCCAGCCGACGGGCGCGAGCTCGGCATGGTCGTCCATAGTATCTCGTTGGAGTCCAGGTGACGCGTAGGCAAGCATCCCTTATCGAGCGCGATCTCGTCCTGGCTACGTGCTCGCCCTTCTAACGCTTCAGGCGACTGGCAGCCGGGAATCTGCATGGTTGTATGGTGGCAGCGGTCGTTTACAACCGAGTCAGCCCCAGGCTAATCTGGATCGCCTCGTCTACTTGCTCCATTATCGCGACGCTTGCTGCCCCGAGTCGTCTTATTAGCCGCCGACGATCCACAGCGTGAATCTGATTGAGCAGAGCCACCGAATTGACAGTTAGACCGGTATTGGAGGTAGCCGGCAAGAGCACGTGGAGAGGATTTAGCGGAAAGCGCACGGTAGACGTGATCGGCGCCACAATGGTAATCTCCGACAGACGATTGGAGACGTCATTCTGGATGATCAGGGCGGGGCGTGTCTTCTGAATCTCGCGACCTACGCTCGAGTCGAGCGAGGTGAGGTAGATCTCGCCGCGGAGCGGGTGCGCCGAGGCCGCTGCTTGGGTTCTTCGAGTTGTTGCCATGTTTCGTGGTCCACAGCAAACCAGTCATTTGCGACTTGGCGATCCAGATCGCGATCGCGCACCGCAGTTGCTTCGAGTTGCGCCCGGAGGGCCTCAGTACTTCTGGTGGCCACGAAGTGCTGGATCGCCTGATTGATAAAGCGGCTTCTCTGGCCAGGTCTGGCCAGCCTGTCAAGGGTGCGCGCTGTCGCTTCCGGAAGCATGATGTTAATGCGTTTGCTCATGGTGTGAGATTAATGATCTCTATCCACATCATATACACATGCTGTATGTATATCAAGGTAATATGGGATAGAGACTCGATAGAGACGATTTCCATGTACCCGTCAGAGGCGTGCCGGCCTACTTGTAATTTTCTCGGAGAGCGGACGCGCGAGCGTCGCGGTGGCTCACGGCGGGAACGCCTTTTCGGACCGGATCGGTTCGCAACGGCAGATCTACCGTGATGGGGTGATGATCCGACATCTGCTCCGGCGTGGACTCATTCAAGTGCTCCAGCGTCCGCCCGTACCACGGGGCAAACTGGAACGGAGGTCTCCGGGCGTTGACGGCTGGTTTGACGAACAGCCAGTCCAAGCGCATTTGACCGAGCAGCCCTTTATAGTCTCTCTTGAATTCGAAAGTCGGTTTGAATCCTTTGGATGCGCGCTCATTTGAGTTCGCGAGCGAGCCGTCCCGGCCATTTGCCGACCGGCCTGGGTGGCCACTGAAGTCGAACGAGCCGCCGTCGGCGAAACGAAAGTCCTCGACTCTGTCGAAGAGGCGTGAATCCCGGTTCACGGCAATCAGCGGGATGCTTGCCGCGGTCGGATCGCGGTAGTTCTTGACGTAATTCACGGAGCCCAGCATCACACTGCCAAAGGCAAGCGGACTGAACCACTGGATGCCCTGGGTGGCCCAGAAGTTCGGGTTGCGGACACGCTTTCTAATCTCACGCGTGATGGATGTCGGTGCGACGTCGGTGCCGGTGGTGTTGAGGTCGCCGCCCAGGATCAACGGATTTCTTACTCGCCGCAAATGGGTCAATAGTTCTTCCATCTGCTCCCGCCGGCACCCTGGACGGCACTTGTTTTCGAGATGAGCGGCAACAACGGTCACCTTTCCAGTGGGAGATTCAGGGACGGCGAGATCCGCAATGAGCGCGAATCTGTTTCCGTGTCGCACTTCCCTGCCGACTCGCTCCAGAAACGCCGCTGCCGCGGTGCGACGCCGGCCCTTCTCCACTGGATTGTTGATGTAGTACTTCTCTTTCCCGTACCAGTCGTAGCAATTCTTCAGTCGTACATTCGTTGCCCTAACGATGGGATAACGGCTTAGGATCGCCGTTCCGTGCAAGCCTTTGTAACGGCTCTTGTCAACGGCGTGGCGTTTTGCGAACTCCTCAGGGTCTTCGTCTTCCTCGCCGGGTGCGCGCACCTGCTCGAGACCCAGATGGATCTTATCGACCTCAATAAACTCAATGCCGTACGCATAATTCATACCCGTTGCCAGAGCCAGGTCTCTGGCAATATTGCGGTAGCCGCTTCTGGGCATCCCGAGATCGACTTCATTCAGCAGAACGACGTCGCTTTGCATCAGGTGATTGGCCTGAGGCCGGAACCCAGCGAGGTCCTTCGGGTCCGCTCGGTCTTCCCCGGGCGCAGCGGCATTCAGTTTTGCCACCACCCGTGCCAGGCGCCCAGGATCAGTGAATGCCAGCCGGATCAAATCGAACTCAGTGCCTGTCTGGATGTTCCACGCGGCGACCCGCAACACTGGACCCAGACTTTCGACAACGGGGCGCCGCGGAGTCGAGCCCTCATTCTGGAGACCGACAAAAGGCGTTCTGAGCAGCGCCTCCCGCTTTCGGCGCAGTTTCCCGACAGGCGCGGCGGTGTCAGAGAGTGCAACGAGCTCCTTCATCGTAAGAAGCTGTGGGCCACGGACCTCGATCCGGTCCTGGCAAATCGCGAGCGGAGCGGCTGCAAAAACAGTGAGCAGTATGGCAAAACGTCTCACACAACAACCTCTGTCAACTTGAGCGTTGGGACTGGCCTTTCGTTTCATCCCGGAAGGCACATCTTGCACTGGATTTGATTTATGATTCCGGTACAGACTAATCAGGTAGTCGCGGCCGGACTTCCTGGCGATGAAAAAGGAGATCCAATGTCCACATACGTTCTGATGATTCTGATTGGCGTGATTGCCGGGCTCCGTTCCATGACCGCGCCTGCCGCGGTCAGTTGGGCCGCCCGCCTCGGCTGGCTGCATCTGGAAGGCTCCTGGCTGGCCGTTCTGGGCTCTTCCGCTATGCCGTATATTTTGAGTGCGCTTGCGATTGGTGAGTTGATTGGCGATAAGCTTCCAAAGACGCCAAACCGAAAGGCACTCGTGCCGTTCATAGGCCGCGTTATGAGCGGAGCATTGTGCGGGGCAGCCTTAAGTGCGACAAATCAAGCTCTGATTGGCGGCGCGCTGATGGGCGCGCTCGGGAGTGTTGCCGGCACACTGGGTGGCTACGAGTTCCGGGCGCGGCTAGTCAAGGCAATTGGAGGGAACGATCTGCCGATCGCCCTTTTCGAGGACGCAATCGCGATCTGCGGCGCGGTCTTGATCGTCTCTCGGTTTTCATGACAAACGATAATCGATTTTGATGCCGCTCAGCACGCGCGGCCAGTTCGATGATTGCCAACCTGTCCCAGACACAGCAGCGAGCCGCAACCAAAAATGGCAGAGCGCCACTGAGTAAAGCTAAAATCACTCGACGCGCAGGGCATTTATGGGCTCGATTGACAGCGCGCGTCGGGCAGGAACGAGTGCGGCAGCCCCGCCGGCAACAAGGCAAATCAGCATTACAGACCCGAAAGTTACGGGATCCATCGGTGAGATTCCCTGCGCAAGCAAGGGAGCCAGCGGATAGGCAGCGCCCACCGCCAATCCGATGCCGATCGCCAATCCGCCGCACATCGTGGCAAGAGAAGTGCCGAGTATCGTGCGAAGTACCTGCCCCGTTGAAGCGCCCAGGGCCATTCGGATGCCAATCTCCGCGGTACGCCGTGAAACGGCGAAAGCCATCGCGCCGTAGATGCCGGCGAGGGCCAGGGTCAGGCCGAGCGCACCGAGGCTCCCCAAAAGGACCGCACCAATCTGAGTGGGCAGATACGCAAACGCGAGTTTTGTCCGGAGAGGCCCCACGTCAACGGCAGCCGTGTCATCCAGCGACGACAGCGCTTGCCGGAACCCCACAACTACACTGTCGGGGCCTGCTGCTGTGCGCACCAACACATTGAGCCCGGTCCTCGCCGGTTGCGTCCGTGCGATCGACTCGTATACCGCCAAGGCCTGATCCTCCCCCATGGTCAGGTGCTTACTGTTGGCTGCGACACCGATGATTTCAACGCCTGGGCCTTCCTTCTTGTCTCCAAACCAGATTCGCTCGCCGATGGCCGAGCGGTCGCCAAAAAGTCGTCTTGCTAGTGCTTCATTGAGGATGACCACATGTGGCGCTCCTTTGCGGTCGCCTGCCGCAAACGCACGTCCGGCAATGAGAGGAATGCCGATCGTTTCAAAATAGGCCGGGCTCACACTGTTCCCGAAATACTGCACGCGAACTGCGGTCGTCTCCGTTTGTATCCGCGTGCCGATTCGCATAAAGCTGTTGAACGGCACCGTTTCCGAAAGAGCGGCGGATCGGACACCAGGAACGCCGGCCGCGGCCTCCAACGCTCGCGACGCGAACAAGTTGATCTGGTCCTTAGGATACCGATCGTTCAGCAGGCTGACCTTGGCCCAGGCCGTGTGCTGGAGATCGAAGCCCGGCTGAATCGAATGCACGCGGGTCAAGCTTCTGGTGAACAACAAGGCTACGCTCAGCAGCACCACCGTGATTGCCACTTGAGTCACGACCAGGCCGTTTCGCAAGCTGAATCGGCGATACCCGTACTGGGGCTCTTCCATCTTCAGGCCGGAGGTAAGTCCTGGCTGTGTTGCTTGCCACGCCGGAAGGAGACCCGCCAGGACTGCCGCGACAACAGTGAGGGCAATCGCGTAGAGCACAAGCGTGACATCCGGCGTGATCTCGAACACGATTGGAAACGGAAGTGGCAGAGATAATTCGTTGAGGAGCCGGGTGAGGTACCAGTGCAGGGTGAGACCGGCCAGAGTTCCTAAACCTGCCAGCAGCAGCGCTTCGGCCAGTAGTTGGCGAACAAGCCTCCCGCGGCTGGCGCCAATGGCTAACCGGGTGGCGATTTCCCGCCGGCGGGCAGCGGCCCGCGCAATGAGGACTCCGGCCACGTTCACACAGGCAATCCAAAGGACAACGAAGACAGCCGCCAGGAGCAGCCCCGCAAAAGCAAACAAGGGCGCAGCGTCCGGATCCAGGTGCTGTTCGATACTGGCGGTTGGTAACAGGCGGATCGATCTTGCGAATCCCCCGTTCTCTTTGGGGTGTTCCTGCGCCATGCGCTTGGCG
>Ga0187893_10002437_pt1 | contig 40950 bp, 36 predicted proteins | sample MA1701074metaG_FD_139574 | JGI IMG/M metagenome (GOLD analysis project Ga0187893, IMG submission 139574) | White microbial mat communities from a basaltic lava cave in the Kipuka Kanohina Cave System on the Island of Hawaii, USA - MA170107-4 metaG ...
AACGGGCGATAAGCCGGCCGGCTGGATGACCGAGGGCGCGCGCGTAGTAGTAGTCGACAGCAAAGACAACACGGTCTACTACACCGCCCGGTGCCGCGCGTTGCGTCCGGTTGTGTGCTTTGACGAGAAAATCTCACGGGAACTCCCGTGCGATGTGCTGATTAACAACCATATCTGGGCACGCCGGTTAGACTATGACGTGCAGGCTGGCCGCCGGTTACTGATTGGTCCGGCGTTTAATACCGTCCATCCAAGCTACTTCGGGCTGGCGGAGCCGAGACGGGGCTTGCTTATCACATTGGGAGGAGAAGACCCGCTGAACCATACCGTGTGGCTTATTGACACGTTGGCGGACGCGATCGGCATGCTGCCGACTCTTGTCTGTATCGGCCCCGCACATCCCGATCCCGACTCGGTGTTTCTCGTATGCAAAAAACGCTTGCCGGCAGCCGAGGTGTTTGTTTCGCCTCCCTCGCTGGTGAACCTTGCGGCTCGGTGTCACCTCGCCCTGAGTGCGGGCGGCATCACATGCTATGAATTGGCCGCCGCCGGCATCGCATCGGCGGTGCTTGCGGTCGAGGAGCATCAGGTACGGCTGACTACAGCCATGGAGGCCGCAGGGGCCGCGCTCTCCCTGGGAGAGCCCGACAAGATGGACAAGCAGTCGGTACGGCAGACGTTTACCAAGCTCCAGCAGCCGGACACCGTCGCGTCTCTTCGCTCGGCAGGGCGGTCCTTGTTCCCGCAGCCTGGCGCCCCGGCGATTGTTGCCGAGTTACGGGAATTTCTCGGGCCTCGAGACCCGTCCGCACGCCATCGGGCGGGGGCTGCCACGACTGAACAGCGGTGAAATTAATGGCCGACGCGGTGTTACAGATCGGTGCGCGCACAATCGGGCCGGGGCATCCGGTTTTCGTCATGGCCGAAGCTGGCGCCAATCATAATGGCGACCTCGGCCTTGCCAAAAAGCTTGTTGTCGCCGCCCGGGAAGCAGGGGCGGACTGCGTCAAGTTCCAGACCTTCTCCGCCGAAAACTTTTGCGCGGATCACACCAAGCAGTTCACCTACCGAAGCCAGGGTGCGCTGGTGACGGAGAGCGAATTCGAGATGTTCAAGCGGCTCGAGTTTGATCGCGAGGAGTGGGCGGACCTGATGGCCTTCTGCGAATCTCAGGGCATTCTCTTTCTGACCACGGTGCAGGACCCTGTCAATCTGGCGATGATGTTGGAACTCGGCCTGAAGGGAATCAAGGTCGGATCGGACGACTTTGACCATCTGATCAACCTGCGCCTCTACGCCAGGACGGGCCTGCCGCTTATAGTCTCGAAAGGGATGTCGGATATGGCGGAAGTCGAGCGCGTGGTGAATGCTATTCAGCCGCTTGCCACGGGAGGGTTGGCCGTGCTGCACTGCGTGTCCCTGTACCCGTCGGAAGCGCAGCACCTGAACCTGCGGCAACTCCCGACGCTGTCTGCGCGGTTCCCGAAAGTCGTCTGGGGCTTTTCGGATCATTCCCAAAACACGGTGGCCCCTGCGCTTGCGGTTGCGCTTGGCGCCGTAATCATCGAGAAGCACTTCACGCTCGACCATGGCCTGGCCGGACCGGATCACTGGTTTTCCATGGACCCCACCCAGATGGGGGACATGATTCGCAATATTCGTTTTGCAGAAGCGGCGATGGGCAGCGGCGAGGTGATTCCAAGCGCCGGGGAGCAGGGGAGCCGTGCCGTCATGCGGCGTCGCGTGGTCGCGCGGACGGCCTTGCCTGCGGGGGCGGTGCTGGACGAAGGCACGGTCGCGTTCAAGCGGGCGGTCACCGGATGCTACGCCGGCGACTGGGACAAGCTGCGCGGGCGCCGGTTGCGGGTGGCCAAGCTCGAGAACGAATCCGTCGAGATGGACGAGGTCATCTGATGATCGTGAGCATCCACCAGCCAGCCTATCTTCCCTGGCTGGGATACTTTGACAAGATCAATCAGGCCGATCTGTTCATCTATCTGGACACGGTTCAATTTCAGAAGGGTAGTTTCCAGAATCGCAACAAGGTGTTGACGCGAAACGGTCCTGTCTGGCTCACCGTGCCCGTCGAAACCAGCGGGTGCCTGTACACGACGGCGCTTAAGGACTTGACGATCGATAATCGCCAGACCTGGCAGACCAAGCATCTCTTGACGTTGCGGCTGAACTACTCCGGCGCACAGATGTTCACGGAAGTGTTTCCCGCTGTCGAGCCCTTTTACCAGAAGCCCTGGGCGCGCTTGTCTGATTTGTGCTGGGAGATGCTACTGAAGTTCAACGAGATGCTTGGAGTCACCACTCCTATCGTCAAAGCGTCGGAAATCGCGGGAATTGAGGGAAAGAAGAGCGACCTGATTCTCAACCTTTGCCGCGCCGTGAAGGCCACCACGTATCTTTCCGGCAGCCGAGGCAAAGACTACCTCGACTTAGAGAAGTTTTCCGCAGCGAATATCAAAGTGCTCTTTCAAAACTATGTCCCAGCGCCCTACCGCCAGCAGGGCGACGGGTTCGTGGCAGCATTGGGGGTGGTCGATCTGCTGTTCAACGAGGCGCAGCCACGCCGTATGTTCGGTCGATCGAGTGAGCATGGCATCGGCCTGCTTGCGACCGGGACTCACAATGCCGACCGGTGACCGCAGTCTCCCCGACGTTCCCATCACCCGATGCACCGGGCATTACTGGAGGGTTTGAGACATGGCCGAACGCTTTGTGCCAATCAACAAGGGCAATTATTCCATGGATACGCCCGAACGGGAGGCCCGGTTTGAGGCGTGCCGGGGCGCAGGATGGGAAAAGGAATACGCCACCTACCGGGCGAGATGGATCGATTATGCCAAGAACCAGATCGTTTCCGATTATCCGTTGCTCGTCGACATCGAGCTGTCGTCGTTGTGCAACCTGCGGTGCCCGATGTGCTACACGATTTCGGACAAGTTCAGGGAGCAGGTCAACACGACACGGATGGACTGGAACCTGTTTAGGAAAATCATCGACGAAATCGGCGGGAAGGTGCCGGCTATCCGCCTGAGCCTGCGCGGCGAAGCCACCCTCCACGAGGATTTTGTGAAGTGCATTCGATACGCGAAGGACCACGGGATCAATGAGGTGTCCACGCTGACACACGGCGGAAAGCTGACCCTCCCGTTCTTCGAGCAGATTGCGGACGCCGGGATCGATTGGATCACGATTTCGATCGACGGGGTCGGAGAGACCTACGAGCAGATACGGGGGCCCCTGAAGTTCGACGATCTCCTGGAAAAGATCAAGGCCATCAAGCAGTTCAAGGATGAGCGCGGGCTCAAGCGTCCGGTCATCAAGGTGCAAAGCATCTGGCCGGCTATCCGGGGAAACCCGTCGCTGTACTACAACACCTTCGCGCCCTTCGTGGATCTGGTGGCGTTCAATCCGCTGATCGACTATCTCGGAAACGACACTCAGATTGCGTACCTTGAGGACTTTACGTGCCCGCAGCAATATCAACGACTCGTGATCGGCGCAGACGGGCTGGTCATGAAATGTTCCAATGACGAGGAAAATCGAGAGGTGGTGGGCGACATCAGGAAGGAAACGGTACACGGGATCTGGCACGGTGAAAAATTGACCGCCGTGCGCGAGCTGCACAAGCGCAAGCAGGGGTTCTTGGAAAGCGAGGTCTGTCGCAAATGCTACCTCCCGAGACAGACCGCCGACGAAACAGCCGAGGTGAACGGACGGGAATTCACCGTCAAAAACTACCTGTTCCGCCAGCAGGTTATCGGGAAGTGACGACACAGTCTGTCCTCAGGGCCCTATATGAATACTACTGGCTGCGGCCTGAGAACGCGCTCTGGAGGGCCAGGGATTTTCAGGTCATGGAGGACATCCCGTTCGAGCCACCGATTCTTGATTTTGGCGCAGGCGACGGTGCGGTGTCGTTTATCCGCGCCGGCGGGCGACTGGCGCCCCACTACGATGCGTTCAGCGAAACGCTGGACACGTCGAAGTTTTTTTTCGGCGCAGACGTGTATGACCAGTTTCACGGCGTGTCCGGCGACATCGTAGCAAAAGAGGCGGACTACAAGATCGATGTCGCTTTCGATCAGAAGGAAAACCTGCTGGCCAAGGCCAGGAAAATGAACTTCTACAGGAAGATCGTCGTCGGAAACGGCAACGAAAAGCTGCCGTTTATAGACGAAGAGTTCCGGACTATTTTCTCAAACATTGTGTACTGGCTTGCCGACCCGTTGAAGGTCATGCGCGAGCTTGCGCGGATCACCATGCCTGGAGGAAAGCTGGTGCTCTTCCTACCGAGCAACCATCTTGCCGACTATTCCTTCTACAACCGGTACTACCTCGGCAAAGGCAGGCCCTCCTCAATGAAGTTTCTTGAACTGCTGGACATGGGACGGTTGGCGAACAACATCAAGATATCCAGATCGGCCTCCGGCTGGGAGGACATATTCGGCCGGTGCGGCCTCGATGTGGCTGCCCGGCACAATCACATCAGCGGCGCACTGGTGCGGCTGTGGGATATCGGGCTGCGACCGTTCAGTCCGTTCATGATTCAAATGGCCAATACCCTGAGTCGCGATGAACGGGCAAAAATCAAGCGACGGTGGGTCGACGAGACGCACAGGCTATTTGAAGGATTTTTGAAGATCCAACCGGATTTGGAGCGCGCGGAGCCCGCCACTTTTTTTCTGTTCGTCCTGAGCAAAAGCTGACCGTACACATCCTGTCCTCTTTCACAGATGAATTTTTACGAGAAGCTGGGCTTGTGGGATCTGGTGATTCTGGCGGTCACTCGGGGGCAAGGCTACTTCCTGAAAAGATCAACGACCGCACGGCTCATCGACACGGCCGCTTCGAAGTTAGGGATTATGCTCGCGCGCTTCGAAAAATTAGAAATCGGGCATGTCTCCGTTACGACGAATGCCAGGCAGGGAGCCTACGAGGCTGCAGAAACTTCCTTGAAGGGAATCGAAACTTCTGCGTGGACAGACCAGCTTTCCCGGCTCTTTTCCATCGATGCACAACTCATCACCAGGAAACACTTGTTTGAGCAACTCTATGAGAAGTACCTGTTCTTAGAGCTCATCCTGCGGTACGCGGGGGAGCATTCCCATGATCGCCATCATCTGAAGGTCAGACCGCTTTTCCTTGAGCCCTATGCGCGTAAACTTCGTGTCTCCGTGGCTGTTTCAGTCTCCTGGAACACGGAGCCGGTGCGATTCTATTGTGCCATCATGGTATTACCATTGCTCCTCGCGTACCACTGGCTAAGGAATGGCAGCAGGGAGCCGCTTTTGTTCCAGAATAACCTCGTATGTGGCGTTGAGAGTGAAGCAACCTACGAGATGTTCAGCCGGTTATTCGCGGGTGACCACCGGGTGCGCTATGTGATCGAGCGGTCTTATGTCAGCGGATTTGTCGAAGGCCGATTGAAGAAGTTAGGAATCGGCATTCTGGGGTTGACCGGAGAGAGCTGCCGATTCTTTCGAAAGACCATGTTCCGATACATGGCGGTGTCTTTGGAGCGCCGCCGGGAGATCTCGAAATACGGGGACCTTGCTGCAAGGATTCTGCACGTGTTGCTCCAGGGACGGGCGCTGACGATCAATGGCACGGGCAACTCGTTCGTGACGTACGAGCATCTGACCATCGACAGGGCCGCCCGCAATGAGTTTTTGCGGACATGGGGTAACCGTTCGGTGTTTGTCCCCATGAACAGCTATGTTACGTTTCGGCAGTTTCCATCAGAAGCCCGGATCAACTACGACGTGATGTGCTCACCGGGAGCACATGCGGAAGACTTGTATGCAAAGAAGAAGGCCGTCACGAAGGTATTTCTGAAAACCGGATCATACGATGCGTATATGGAAGCAATGGGTGACGAGACAGAAAGGGCCAAGAGACGAAAACAGCTTGCATCCTTCAAAGGGGAGGCACGACTGGTCACGATTCTGATGCCGGGGATCTGCGATGAAAATCTCAGTCATGAGATACGGCTAATAGAGTTGGCTCAGAAACTCTCAAAATGTCCCGGAGTGAAAGTCGCTGTTCGGCCTAAACCCGTTGACCCAGGAACAAAATATCGCAATTTCTACGACTCGAAGCTCGAAGGAGTTGCAAATCTGCTGTTGACGAAAAGCAACTATAAACTAACGGATTTCCTCGGCGTGACCGACCTTTTCGTGACGTCCATCTCAACCTCGGCATTCGATATGGCGATGCATGGCGGCGCGGTCATGTTTGTGGATTTTATGAAAACTCCAGACTTGTATCTTCCCTGGATGAAAGTTCCGGACGTTGTTTTAACGGAAGGTATGGCTCATGAGGCAATCCTCCGTTGGATAAGGGATAGGGAGGGCGGCCCTGTCCGATCGAGGCACGCCAGAGCAATGGAAACGCTGGTCGGTTATCTCGGATACCGATTCGACTCGTTCGAGTCCTACCGGTCGAATCTCCTGACCGCGTTGCGGCCATTCCTGCGAGCTGCGGGGAAGGCGGTGTGTCGCCTCGACAGTTGCGAACAGCACAACTTGAATCGATCGGAGGAAGGCAGTGAGCCAGTTTGAAACATCCCAAGAGGGGTTTTGGGCCGGCGAGTTCGGCGACGAGTACTCCACCCGTGTGACCGGGGACGAGATCGTTGCAGCGTACACCGCGCTCCATGCCCGCATACTGCAGAGGACGGTGGGAGTGCAGTCTGCAATCGAATTCGGGGCCAACATCGGCTTGAATTTAAGGGCACTCAAGCGCCTGCTGCCCCACATCGAGTTGTCGGCAATAGAACTCAATCCAACCGCGATTCGGGCGCTGGAACAACTGTCTGAAGTAAAACACATCTACAAGCAATCCATCCTGGATTTTAAGCCTGACTACCAGCGGGATTTCGTGCTCATCAAAACGGTGCTGATCCATATCAACCCGGACAAGCTCCCCCTCGTGTACGACCTTCTGTACCGCACGAGCAAGCAGTACATCTGCATCGCGGAGTATTACAACCCGACTCCCGTAACAGTCGAGTACCGGGGTCATAAGGAGAAGTTGTTTAAGCGGGATTTCGCAGGCGAGATGATCGAAAAGTATCCGGATTTGGTATTGGTCGACTACGGTTTTGTCTACCACAGGGACAATAACTTTGCAATCGGCGATGTGAATTGGTTCCTTCTGGAGAAGCGACCAGGCGCGGCGAGCCTCAAATAAGTCCTGCTCCATCATTTCCGCTAGCCAGTCATGCACAACCATACAACAATTATCGCTGAAGCAGGCGTGAACCATAACGGCGATCTCGATCTGGCCAAACGGCTCATCGGTGCGGCGGCAGAGGCTGGCGCCGACCTCGTGAAGTTCCAGACCTTTGCCGCAGACCGGCTGGTGACGCGTGCCGCTGCGAAGGCCGAGTACCAGATCTCCTCGACAGGCGCCGGAGAGTCCCAGCACGAAATGCTCAGGCGTCTTGAATTAACGCTGGAGGATCACCGGATTCTGATCGATCATTGCAAGTCCAGCCATGTCGGTTTCCTCTCAACCGGCTTTGACGTTGAAAGTGTCGATCTGCTCGTCCAGCTGGGACTGGAGTTCATCAAGGTGCCTTCCGGAGAGATCACGAACCTGCCGTACTTGCGGCACGTCGGCGGGCTGGGCAGGCAGGTCATTCTCTCCACGGGCATGGCCACGTTGGATGAGGTCGGATCGGCGATCGAGGTTCTTGAGCGGGCCGGCACGTCGCGGAAGCACATGACCGTGCTTCATTGCACGACAGAATATCCCGCGCCCATGGTCGATGTGAACCTGCGTGCCATGCTCACGATCCGGGATGCATTCGGTGTAGCCGTAGGCTATTCCGATCATACATCGGGGATCGAGGTTGCAACGGCTGCCGTCGCGCTGGGTGCGACTGTAATCGAAAAGCACTTCACCCTGGATCGCAATCTGCCCGGGCCGGACCACAAGGCCAGCCTCGAACCAGATGGACTCAAGACAATGGTGGCGGCCATTCGCAACGTGGAAACGGCTTTTGGCGATGGCATCAAACGGCCCAGTCCAAGCGAGGTCAAAAACAGGCCGATCGTCAGAAAGTCGCTGGTGGCGGCAAAACCGATCAGGAAGGGTGAAGCCTTCACCGCGGACAATCTTGCGGCCAAGCGTCCGGGCACGGGAATTTCGCCCATGCGCTGGGACGAAATGCTCGGACGAGAGGCCACCCGGAATTATGTAGCGGACGAGTTGATCGAACCATGAAGCGAAAGATTTGCGTCGTCACGGGCTCGCGCGCCGAATACGGCTTGCTGCGCTGGATCATGCAGGGGATCAAGGACGAACCGTCGTTGTCCCTGCAGGTCATTGCGACCGGCATGCATTTGTCCCCCGAGTTCGGCCTGACGTATCGCGACATCGCGCAGGACGGGTTTTACATCGACCGCAAGGTGGAATCGCTGCTGAGCTCGGATACCGCGGTAGGCGTCACGAAATCCATCGGGCTTGGGATGATCGGGTTCGCGGATGTGCTCAATGAATTGCAGCCGGATATGCTGGTCCTGCTGGGCGACCGGTTTGAATTGCTGTCTGCGGCGACTGCCGCCCTAATCGCGCGCATACCTATCGCGCATGTGCATGGAGGGGAAACCACCGAAGGGGCGTTTGACGAAGCCATCCGCCATTCCATCACCAAGATGTCGCACCTGCATTTTGTGGCCGCCGAGGAATACCGCCAGCGGGTCATTCAACTGGGCGAGAGCCCCGAACGGGTGTTCATGGTCGGCGGCGTGGGAATCGACAATATCAAACGGCTCCAATTACTGGACCGCAATACACTGGAAAAAGCTCTGGATTTCACATTCGGCCTGAAAAACCTCCTGGTGACGTTTCATCCCGTCACGCTCGAACAGGCCACGGCAACCCGTCAAATGGAAGAATTGCTGAAAGCGCTTGCGGAGCTTCCGGATACGAACATCATCTTCACGTCGCCGAACGCGGACACCGACAACCGTGCCTTGACCCCGATGATTCAGAGCTTCGTGGCGCACCATAACAATTCCGCGATGTTCACGTCGCTCGGGCAGTTGCGGTATTTGTCGTGCCTTCAGCATGTGGACGCGGTGGTCGGGAATTCCTCCAGTGGACTGGTGGAGGCGCCGACATTCAAAAAGGGGACGATCAATATCGGCAGCCGGCAGTCGGGCCGGCTGAAAGCGGCCAGCGTCATCGATTGCGAGCCGACTCGCGAGGAGATTTCGTCGGCATTGAAGAAACTGTATTCAGCGGAGTTTCAGCAATCGCTCGCCACGGTCAAAAATCTCTATGGCGAAGGCGGGGCCAGCAGCAAAATCGTTCAGGAGCTTGCCAGGGTACCTCTCGAAGGCCTGGTGAACAAGACATTCTTCGACATCAAATCGCAATAAGGAGATTGGCCGGATGTTGAGTAAGGCGGTATCGAACTGGAGGGAAGCCCTGCTGCGGGAAGATGCCACGATCGAGCAAGCCATCCGCAATCTGAATGAGGCGGCGGTTCAGATCGTCGTCGTGATCGATAAGGATGGGGAGCTGATCGGCACCATTACCGACGGGGATATCCGACGCGGGCTCTTGCGGGGCCTGAGTATCAAAAGCCCGATCGAGTCGATTATTTATCGCAACCCGCTCGTGGTTCCTCCCGACATGAGGAGCGAGACCATCGTCCAATTAATGAGGGCCAACAAGGTTCATCAGTTGCCGATCGTCGATGAAAAGCGGCGGGTTGTGGGCCTCCATTTATGGGATGAAGTCGCGGCGCCGGTGGAACGCGCGAACGTGATGGTGATCATGGCCGGCGGGCTGGGCACCCGGTTGCAGCCCCACACCGAGAATTGTCCGAAGCCCATGCTTCCGGTTGCCGGGAGGCCGATGCTTGAGCACATCATCGAACGTGCCAAGGCAGAGGGTTTCTCCAGGTTCGTGCTGTCGGTACGCCACCTCGGGCAGAAGATCGAGGACTACTTTGCGAAGGGTGAACGCTGGCAGGTCAAGATCGACTACCTGCGAGAGAACAACCCGTTAGGCACGGCGGGCGCGTTGGGCCTGCTCTCTCCACACCCGGATCAACCCTTCGTGGTGACCAACGGAGACGTGCTCACAGACATTCGCTATGGCGAGCTGCTGGACTTTCATGTTCGTAATGATGCGGCCGCGACCATGGCGGTGCGTTCCTATGAATGGCAGCATCCCTACGGGGTTGTGCAAACGAGGGGCGTCGAGATTGTCGGGTTTGAAGAGAAGCCGGTGTACCGTTCGCACGTGAATGCCGGCGTGTATGCCTTGCAGCCTTCGGCGCTGGACTGCCTGCAGGCCGGCCAACCTTGCGACATGCCCGCCCTGTTCGAGGCGCTTCGGCTGAAAGGAGAGCGTACCGTCGTTTATCCGATGCACGAGCCATGGCTTGATGTGGGGCAGCCTGCTGATTATGCCAACGCCCCGCACGTTGTGGCCAACGACAATTCGCGGAAGGGGAAGAGATGATCCAGCAGCCACCGCTCAGGCGTTGCGCGAAATGCGGGCTGCCCGAGACGTACGAGACGATCGAGTACGACTCCCAGGGGGTGTGCAACATCTGCCGCGGCGCCCAGCACAAGCAGCAGTCGATCGATTGGGCGCAGCGGAAGCGAGTGCTCGACCGCCTGATCGAGAAATACCGGGGCAAGAGCGCATACGACTGCATCGTGCCGTTCTCGGGCGGCAAGGACAGCACCTTCCAGCTGTATTACCTGATGACGGAGTACAAGTTGAAGCCGCTGGTGGTGCGGTTCAACCATGGCTTCATGCGGCAAACCGTGCAGGACAACAATCAGCGCACCTTCAAGAAGCTGGGCGTGGACGTGCTCGAATTCACGCCGAACTGGCGCATTGTCAAGCGGTTGATGCTCGAGTCGTTCAAGCGGAAGACCGATTTCTGCTGGCACTGTCACACCGGCATCTACTCGTACCCGTTGCGCGTCGCGCTCATATACAGGGTGCCGTTGGTATTCTGGGGAGAACCACAGTCGGAGATCACCGCGTATTACGACTACCTGAACGACGAAATCGAGTATGAAGACGACAAGAAATTCAACATGCTCCGCACGCTCGGCATCACCGCCGAGGACATGCACGGCATGATCCACACGCCGGAGGACCCGGTCGACATCCGCGACCTCACGCCGTACACCTTCCCGGACGTGAAGGAGTTGAAGGCCATGGGCTACTGCTCGGTGCCGCTGGGCAGCTTTATTCCGTGGGACTACACCACGAATACCGAGATCATCAAGCGCGAACTGGGGTGGCAGACGGACGAATTGGAAGGCGTGCCGCACGAAATCAACGCGCACGGCGAGAAAATCGAGTGTTTCATGCAGGGGACGCGTGATTACATCAAGTTTCTCAAGCGGGGATACAGCCGCGTGGCGCAGATCAACGCGTTCCATGTGCGCGCCGGGAGGATGACATCCGAGGAGGCGTTTCGCATGAACGCCGAATTTGACGGCCGCAAGCCTCCGTCCCTCGATGTGTTTCTGGAGTATGTCGGCCTGACCGAGGACGAATTCAATCAAATCGTCGCCCAAATGGCCATCCCACCCCATCAGCCAGACTTTGTGAATATCCAGCCGGCTGAAAAAACACGGGACTTCGGGCAATGGTACCGGGAGGACAACCGTAGGAAGTCATGATCGGCATCATCGATTACGGTGTGGGGAATCTCCGGTCTGTCCGGAATGCGTTTGAACATTTGGGATATGCCTCGGATGTCTGCAGCCAGCCGGAACGGGCGCATGAGTTCGACCGGCTTGTGCTGCCCGGTGTCGGGTCGTTCAGAGCCGGCATGGAGGCTTTGAATGGATTGCGCTGGACGGCCGTTCTGAAGAGTTGCGTGTCCTCAAGGAAACCGCTGCTGGGCATTTGTCTCGGCATGCAGCTGCTGTTCGACCGCGGGGCTGAGCATGGCCCGACGGACGGGCTCGGGCTCATCAAGGGCGACGTCGTGAAGCTGACGCCCTGCGCGCCCCATAAGGTTCCTCACGTGGGCTGGAATAATTTAAATAGCATCAAGCCGCATCCGCTCTTCGAGGGCGTCAAGCCGGACGTGGATTTCTATTTCGTCCATTCCTATCACTGCGTACCCGCTGATCCTGGCGACGCGCTTGCCATCTGCGATTTCGGCGGGGAGTTCGTGGCCGGCGTTGCGCGGGGCAATGTGGCCGGCGTGCAATTCCATCCCGAAAAGAGCCAGCCGTCCGGCATGCGCATCCTCGAAAATTTTGCGCAATGGAAGGCGGGATGCTGAAAAAACGCGTGATTCCCGTATTGCTGCTTCGCGACGGGCGGATGGTCAAGGGGACACAGTTCGGCAACTATCGCGATACCGGCAACCCCAAGACCGCGGTTCGCATCTACAGCGCCCAGGATGCGGACGAACTGGTGTTCCTCGATATCCAGGGTAATCAGCGGACCAGGAAAGTGCTCGCCGGCATCGTCAGTGAAGCTTCGATGGAATGTTTCATGCCTCTGGCCGCGGGCGGCGGCATTGAGTCGATAGACGATGTCCGCGAGCTCCTGCTGGCTGGGGCCGACAAGGTCGTTGTCACGACGGCTTCGGTGACCAACCCGGCGCTCATCACGGAAATTTCTGAACGTTTCGGCTCCCAGTGCGTCGTGGCCGGCATCGACTACCGGCATGGCGAGAAGGGACCGAGAGTGTGGATCCGCTGCGGTACCGCGCCAACCAGCCTCGATCCGGTCGAGCATGCCAAAAGCCTGGTGAGGCTGGGCGCCGGGGAGATATTCCTCAACTCGATCGACAGGGACGGATTGATGCAGGGCTTCGATCTTGACATTGCAGAGCGTGTAGCTCGCGCCGTCCCGGTGCCGGTCATTGTTTCCGGCGGTGCAGGCAATTTTATGCACCTGGTTGAGTTGTTAAGGGATACCGTGGCGTCGGCGGCTGCCTGTGCGAGTTTGTTTCACTTTGGAGACAACAATCCGATTCGCGCCCGCTCCTACCTGCGCAATATCGGTATTCCGATGCGGGTGCTCAAGTGATGCATTCGAGCCTGCCGCCGGCGGATCTTGAGCGCTACGTGCTGAAACTGATCGCCAATCATCTGCCTGACAATTACACGTCAGGTCACGCACCGGGAGTCTTGTTCGGTCGCGCGCTCGAACGTGTCGAGCACTGTTTCTCCCGCATCGATCGCAGATACTTCAAAAACGCTGACGCTGTGATGTTCGACCACCTGAATGGCGACCACATGGCCACGCTTTTGTACTATTTTGGCAATACAGTCTGGAAGGAGAGCGGCGACGAAGGTCTGCCGACCAGATTGTTCTATGTGAACAAGATCATGCACGGACTGGATTTGTTTTATTCGGTGGCAATGCCCAGCGTTTTTCTCTTGGTGCATCCTGTCGGGACGGTGCTCGGCAATGCGCAGTACGGTGACTACCTGGTTGTGTATCAGAACTGCACCGTCGGTGCGGTCACCAGCGTGTATCCGAAATTCGGAAACGGCACCATCCTCTATTCACGGAGCAGTGTCTTGGGAGACTGCCGGATAGGGGATGACGTCGTGTTCGCGGCAAACTCAATGATCGTTGATACCAATGTGCCCGGCAACACCATGGTTGTCGGCCAATATCCGGATCAGCGCTTTCAGCCCAATAAAATATCGGTACGCCAGCGCTGCTTTGACAGCCGGCAGCCAGTGAACACGAGAGCGGCAGGTGATTGAGGGACGGAAGGTGCTCGGGTTGGTTGTGGCGCGGGGCGGTTCGAAGGGGCTGCCTGGCAAGAACGTCCGCGATTTGTGCGGCAAACCCCTCATTGCCTGGACCATCGACGCGGCACGAGCGGCGCGATGCCTCGACGCGGTGATCGTCAGCACGGACGACAAGGCAATCGCCGAGTTGGCGATTCGACACGGCGCCGAGGCGCCCTTCATCCGCCCGGCCGCACTCGCGAGCGATACGGCTTCCTCGGTTGATGTGGTGGAACATGCGATCGAATTTCTCGCGGCTGCCGGGCGAACATTCGACATCGTGGTTCTTCTTGAGCCGACCTCGCCGTTTCGCGAACCGGGCGATATCGATGGGGCGGTGGCGCGTCTCGTGGAATCGGGTGCCGGCTCCATCGTCAGTGTCTGCCGCGCGGAGGCGACGCACCCTGCGTTCATGTACCGATTGGGCGCAGGCGCGCATTTAAAGCCATTTCTTGAACGCCAACCGAATGGACTCCGCCGGCAGGAGCTCGAGCCGGTGTATTTTCTGGAAGGCACGATCTACGCGTCGCGCGTCACTGTCCTGAAGGAGCGCCGCTCGTTCTACCACGACGACACGATCGCGTACGAAGTTCCCAAGTGGAAGTCGATCGAAATCGACGATCTTGACGATTTTCTCATGGCGGAAGCGATCGCGAAACATAAGGGCCTGGCCAAATGAGTTTCCAGAAGCGCCTGAACCAAGCGATCCCGGGAGGCGCGCACACCTATTCGCGGGGCTTCGATCAGTTTCCCGCCAACGCGCCGCAGATTCTCGATCATGGGAAGGGCGCTTACGTCTGGGATCCGGACGGCAAACGGTACCTGGATTACGGCATGGCGCTCCGCGCAGTGACGCTCGGGTACGCCCATGCCGAGGTCACTGCCGCCGCGATGCGCGAGATCGAGCGCGGCAACAATTTGACGCGGGCATCGGTCACGGAGTTGAAGGCGGCAGAGCTGCTGATCGACCTTATCCCTGGCGTCGACATGGTGAAGTTCGCCAAGAACGGTTCCAATGCCACGACCGCGGCCGTCAAGATTGCCCGGGCCTACACCGGGCGCCGGTATGTGTGTATCCCCCGCCAGCATCCGTTCTTTTCGTTCGACGACTGGTTCATCGGGACGACGGAGTTGATCCGGGGCATTCCGGACGGTCATGCTTCGTCCACCCTGGTGTTCGATTACAACGATGTGTCGACGCTCGAATCGCTGTTCGATCGACATCCCGGGGAGGTCGCCGCCGTGATGCTCGAGCCGGCCACGACCGTCGTGCCTTGCGCGACCGCCTGTGCCCAGCCGCTGCGATACGAGAAGACCTGCCGGGATTGCCCCAATGTCAGCGGCAATTTTCTGCACCAGGTGCAGCGGCTCTGCAGGAGCAAGGGCGCGTTGTTCATTCTCGATGAGATGATCACCGGGTTCAGGTGGCATCTGCAGGGGGCGCAAACCTATTTTGGCGTCGAGCCGGACTTGAGCACGTTCGGCAAGGGCATGGCCAACGGGTTTTCGGTGGCAGCCGTTGCCGGGCGTCGCGACGTCATGGAGGTCGGGTCGATCGAAAAGCCTGGCGCGGAGCGAACGTTCCTGCTGTCGGCGACCCACGGGGGCGAGATGTGCGGCCTGGGAGCCTTCATCGAGACCGTGCGCATCTATAAGGAACAGGACGTCTGCCGGCATCTCTGGGCTTACGGAGAAAAGCTCCGCAGCGTATTGCAGCAGGTTGCCGCCGAATGCGGGGTCGACAAGCATTTCAGCCTGGAAGGCCCCTCGATTTCGCTGAATTACATCACGCGCGACGCTGCCGGGTTGCCGTCCATGAAGTTTCGGACTCTGTTCAGCCAGGAAATGATTCGCCAGGGCGTGTTGATCCCCTGGATTGCAGTCAGCCTGGCGCACTCGGATGTTGAGCTGGGAATCACTCTGGAGGCGGCACGTAAAGCACTCAAGGTCTACGCTTCGGCGCTGAACGACGGGGTGGATAAATACCTGGAAGGGCCGGAGATCAAGCCGGTCTTCCGCAAATTCAACTGAATGCAGCAGAAAGGCCGTAGAACGTGGTGACACTCAACGAACTCATGCACATGAAAGGGCGCCGCGTGCTCATTACAGGCGCAACCGGCGGCTTTGGGCAGGTCATCGCCGACACCCTGGCTGAGTTGGGCGCCGATTTGTTCCTGGTCGATAAGCCGGGGACGGATTTCCGGCACTTGAGCGATTCAGTGGCGCGGCGATGGGGCGTCAAGATTCAGTGCGAAACGTGTGATTTGGAGCAGCAGGCTCAGCGCGACGACCTTGTCGCCAGGGTCAAGCGCGGCGGCACGAAGTTGGATATCCTGATCAATAACGCGGCATTTGTCGGCACAAGCAGCTTGAAGGGCTGGGCCTTGCCGTTCGAACAGCAGTCCGTGGAGACCTGGCGCCGTGCCATAGAAGTTAACCTGACAGCGGTCTTTGATCTGTGCAAGCAACTGACGGGGCTGATGCGCGAATCGCCATGCGCGAGCATCATCAATGTCGGTTCCATTTATGGTCAATACGGCCCTGACTGGCGTCTATACGAAGGCACCGACATGGGCAACCCGGCGGCCTATGCAGCCTCGAAAGGCGGCCTTATCCAGCTTACGCGCTGGCTGGCGACGACGCTGGCCCCTCATATCCGCGTCAACTGCATTTCGCCGGGAGGAATATTCAGGAATCAGCCGCCGAGTTTCGTTGCGCGCTATGAAGCGCACACCCCGCTGGGCAGGATGGCGCACGAGGACGATGTTCGGGGAGCCATCGCCTATCTGGCAAGTGATCTATCGAAGTACGTGACCGGGCAGGATATCGCCGTGGATGGCGGGTGGGGAGTCTGGTAACGAACCAGCGTTCGGGGTACCGCATGGAAAAGAGCATGAAAGAAAAGCCGGAATACCTGGAAGCCTATTACGGCCTTCCGCAGGAAGTGAAATTCTGCGCCAAGTGCTGCTACTCCAACCAGCGCCCGTCCTCGACAAAGGAATTCAGCCACACGAAGGACAGCAAGAAGGTGACGCTGGCATTTGACGAGGAAGGGGTCTGCGACGCCTGCCGGTTTGCCGAAAAGAAGGAGAGCATCGACTGGAAGGAACGGGAGCGGCAGCTGCTGGATCTGCTGGCTAAGCACCGCCGGAATGACGGATCCTACGATTGCATCGTCCCCGGGAGCGGCGGCAAGGACAGCGTCTTCGCGTCCCACGTGCTGAAATATAAATACGGCATGCATCCGCTGACGGTGACCTGGCCGCCGATCATGTATACGGACTACGGGTATCGCAATTTCAGGAACTGGATCGAGGTCGGCGGATTCGACAACATCTCCTTCAATCAGAATGGAAAAACCATCAGAACGCTGACGCGATTGTCGATCGAAAACCTGTTTCATCCCTTCCAGACGTTTATCCTCGGGCAAAAACAGCTTGCGCCGAAAATCGCGCTGAAGTACGGCATTCCGCTGATTTTCTACGGCGAGCACGAGGCGGAGTTCGGCAGTCCCATCGCCGAAACGGCCTCCTCCCTTCAAGACAGCCAGTTCCATACATTCGACGCTCTTGACGATCTCGTGCTGGGAGGCGTGTCGGTCCGTGAATTGCAGGACAAATACCAGTTGTCCTTGGCGGATATCATGACGTTTCTTCCCGCTCCGCGCGCGGAGTACGCCAAGGGCGACGTCCAGGTCCACTATCTGGGCTATTACCTGAAGTGGCAGCCGCAGGAGTCTTATTACTATGCGACCAAGCATTCCGGCTTCCAGGCCCGGCCCTTCAGAACCGAAGGCACCTACAGCAAGTATTTGAGTCTCGACGACAAGATCGACGACTTGAACTACTACTGCTACTTAATCAAGTTCGGATTCGGCCGCTGCACGGAGGATGCATCGCAGGAGATTCGCAACGGCCACATTACCAGGGAGGAAGGGCAAGCCCTGGTGGCACGGTTCGACGGGGAGTTCCCCGAGCGCTACTTCATCGACGTGATGAAGTACCTTGGGATGGATCCTGATTACTTCCGGCATGAACTGACCGACAAGTTCCGCTCGCCGCATCTCTGGGCCAGGGTCAACGGGCAGTGGATGCTCCGCCACAACGTGAACGGCACCGGGTACAACGATTGATCGCGTCGGTGAACAAGAACACAAGGCTGATTGCCCGTCTCGACATCAAGGGCCCCAACCTTATCAAGGGAGTGCACCTGGAGGGCTTGCGGGTCATTGGTTCTCCGAACGAGCATGCCATTCGCTACTACCTCCAGGGCGCGGATGAACTCGTCTACATGGATTGCGTGGCGAGCCTGTATGGGCGGAACCACCTCGGCGACATCGTCAGGGCGGCGGCCCGAGATATTTTCGTGCCCATGACGGTCGGCGGAGGCATTCGTTCGGTCGACGATGCCACCCAGGTCCTGCGCACTGGCGCGGACAAGGTGGCGGTCAACACGGCGGCGGTCGCCAATCCCCAGCTCATCAGCGACATTTCGAGACGCTTCGGGAGCCAGTGCATGATGCTGTCGGTCGAAGCCAAGCAGGTTGCGCCGGAGCGCTGGCAGGTGTTTACCGACAACGGGCGGGAATACACGGGGCTGGATGTGGTCGAGTGGGTCAAGAAAGGCGTTGCCATGGGAGCCGGCGAGATTCTCCTCACGTCGATCGACCGCGAGGGAACCCGGAAGGGATTCGACATTGCGCTTGTGAGGGCCGTGACCCAAGCAGTGCCGGTTCCGGTGATCGCCAGCGGCGGCATGGGGGAACCAGGGGACGTGATCGGTGTCGTGCAGGAGGGCGGGGCCGATGCCGTGGCCATGGCCGATATCCTCCACTACAAGCGCGCTGAAATCGGCGACATCCGGGCCGTGGCCAAATCCGCCGGGCTGAGCGTGAGGGATTATGGTTGATGTGACAGTCATTGATTACGGAGTCGGCAACTTGCTCAGCGTCCAGCGCGGGCTGGAGCATTGCGGGGCAAAGGTCACCATTACCTCCGACCACGATGCGATTCTTTCTTCGCAACGGGTCGTGCTGCCGGGGGTGGGGGCATTCGGCAACGCGATGCTGGAGTTGAATCGTTTGGGGTTGACGCAGGTGATACGCCGCCTGGCCGGAATGGGCACGCCCTTGCTGGGCATTTGTCTGGGCATGCAACTGTTGTCGGATGAAAGCGAAGAGTTCGGCTTGACTAAAGGTTTGGGCCTGATTCCGGGGCGGGTCGTTCCGGTCCCGACCCGGACAGTCAATGGGGATGCCCAGAAAGTTCCGCACATCGGCTGGAGCGCCTTGCGGCATGCGGATACGTCACGGGATTGGGAGGCGACGATTCTCCGGGAAGTGACGCTGGGGGAATCCGTCTATTTCGTGCATTCGTTCATGGCGGAACCGCTTGATCCCGCACACCGGATTGCCGACTGCGTGTATGGCGGGCGCAGGATCGCGGCGGTGACGGGCCGCGGGAATGTTGTCGGTTGCCAGTTTCACCCTGAGAAAAGCGGCACCGTCGGTCTGAAAATACTTCAAGCCTTTTGCGGCCTAAAACGGATCACGCCGGATCGGTCGGATGCCGGTGCCAGGTCATTTCTCGTGCGGCATGAGTGAAGGCCCCCGGTCATGCAGGATTTGCTCTACATCTGCATAAAGAACCCATTCACCCAAAGGGACCTGGATAGGATGGGGATCGAGGCGCTCGAACGGCATTTCGAGGTGCGGATTCTGGACTGCACGGCGTGGTTGATGCCGAAGGCTTATGAGACGCGTGGACGCTCCACGATCACGCGGCACAATCTGCGCTCCATTCATTCGCTGCGCGAGCTGAAGGATGAGCTGCGGGATGTTCATGGCGGGTTCGCCATTGATTATGTTGGACAGTTTTCGGCCCAGGCGGTGCTGCTTTTCAATCTTCTTAAATCCAAAGGGCTCAAGCTCATTGCGATAGACAATGTTGCTTTTCCCTCCCCGGAACTGGCGACCGGCGGGCGTTCTGCTGTCAAGAAACTTCTGAACGCGATCCGGTACGGTGGCTTGAGGCGACACCTGAATGCGCGGATCATCAAATGGCTCCTGAAGTGTCTTCCTGATCAAACGCCAGATTATGCGCTTGTTTCGGGGACATCCTGGACCGCAGATCCCCGGTTCAGCGGCGCTGCCAAAATAATTCCCGCGCATTCGTTCGATTACGAACGATACTTGGAGTTGAGGGGCGCACCCAGATTCCTCAACCACGACTATGCGGTGTATGTGGATGAAGACATTGCGGGGCATGAGGACAACGCGGAGATAGGGTTCAAAATGCCGGTCTCAGCCGAACGGTTTTACAGCGCCCTCTCCAGGTTTCTTGGCGCCTTCGAGGCTGCTGTCGGCATCCCAGTGGTGGTTGCAGGGTATCCGTCGGATCGAGCCGCGGCCACGGGACGCTTCAACGGTCGGAAAGTGATCTGGGGCAAAACCGCTGAACTCATACGACATGCCAGCGTGGTGTTTGCCCATGCCTCCACGGCGATTTCCTATGCGGTGCTCTGGCGCCGTCCCCTCGTGTTCCTGACCACCAATGAGATGAACGAGAGCTGGTACGGACCCTGGATGGAAGCGCCTCGCAAAGTCTTGAACGCTTCCATCGCCAATCTCGATCAGGATGTGCCGGGGCCCCTCACTGTTGCGGAGTGGCAGAGAGTCGATGAGCGCGCCTACAAGCACTATGAAGGGACCTACCTGCGATCGGCGGAGGCCCCGGATGAATCATTGTGGTCGATCTTCCTGAGCGTGAAGAAGGCATAGACAGGCGGATTCATGCCGGGCGATTGTTTTAAATCTTTACTCCAGGGCCTGCGCGCGTACCGGCTGCACCGGCGCTACCCCGATTGCGTCATCCATCTTGGGGCGGTGGTTGAAAAGGATTGCGAACTGGGCAAACACGTAGTCCTTTTCCGAGGAGCCACGCTGATGCAATCGACCGTGGGCGCCTATACCTACGTCCAAGCGAACTCGAACATTTGCAACGCGGAGATCGGTCCGTTCTGCTCGATCGCAGAAGGGGTGACCATCGGTCTTGGCGCGCACCCGACCTTCATGGTGAGCACGAATCCGGTGTTTTATGACAATGCGCAGCCCTTGCCGAGGTTCTTCGTGCAGGACCGGGTGTTCAAGGATATTTTCCCGCGTACGGTCATCGGGGCCGACGTCTGGATTGGCCAGGGAGCAATGGTCAAGGCCGGCGTCCGGATAGGCACGGGTGCCGTCATCGGGTCCGCCTCAATGGTTACAAAGGATGTTCCTCCTTACACCATTGCGGCGGGGAATCCCTGCCGGCCAGTTCGATTGCGATTTCCGGAAGCCACCTGCCAGAAGCTGCTCGAGTCGCGATGGTGGGATTTCAGCGAAGCTAGGTTGGAAGAGCTCGCCGCCTCGTTTTCCGATCCCGAAGCCTTTCTGGCTGCGTTGGATATTGGCAAGCAATAGAATGGGATACCCCTTGCCACTTGCAATTCCCGTTTTCTTTCCTCCCCCAAGCCGGATTTTTCAGTGAAGAGAAATTGCATATTGAGTTTGACGCTGAGCGGGCACGGCTTCAGCGGAGCCGTATGCCTCGATGGCAGGATTACCGTTGCGACGAGCCTTGAGCGGTTGACCCGCGTCAAATACGACATCCTGCTGCCGATCTCGAGGGCGGACCTGGACACGTTCGGCTGGAGAAGCAACCCGGAGATCTACCGGCAGGACCTGGATTTGCCCTTCGACCTTGAGCGCGACTATTCCGCAGTTGATTTCAGCAAACTCGATAAATTCAACCTGCTACTCAACTACTTGCTGGAGGCGGCTGCCATTAAGCTTCAGGATGTCGATTGCGTCGTTTACAGTTACAGACATAATGACAGCGCGAGGAAATACTTCAAGGAACGACATCCCGACATTGAATTTATCGTTCCGGAACACCATTACTCTCATGCGTGCCAGGCGTTTCTTCCGTCTCCGTTCGAGGAGGCCGCGATCATGGTGGTGGACGGCCAGGGCGTGCCCCTCGCGCGGACCGGGGGCGACCAGCTGTCCGGGTGTCTGGCCCACGGGCAGGGAACAACGGTCAAAATATTGCGAGACCTGCCGGTCAAGAACAGCCTGGGCGGCATGTATGCGGCGTTCACGAAGAAAGTCGGATTTGAGACAAACGAAGAAGGCAAGACGATGGGGCTGGCTCCATACGGCGGGCCGGTTTACTCCAACGTCCTCCGCAAGGAATTGAAATTCAACGCCAGGGAATTCGATATAAGAAATCTCTATCAGCTGATCAAGCGGGGGTTCCGGCCCGAAGAGGTCCTATATCAACTGCCTGCCTATGCCGCCTTCCTCAGGAAATTCAAACGGAGGGTAAAACGCGAGGCAATCACGGACGAACACAGGAATCTTGCGTTTGCGGTTCAGAAGCTGACGGAAGACGTCATGATCTATCTTGCTGACTGGCTTCACGAGAAAACGGGGTCCAAGAATCTCTGCATTGCGGGCGGCGTCGGCCTCAATTGCGTTGCCAACTATCAAGTGTTGCGCAAGTCGAAGTTCACTAACATCTTCGTGCATCCAAACGCGGGAGATAATGGACTGGCGGTCGGACAGGCGCTTCATGTGTACAACCAGCTATGGGGCAATCCCCGCAGGTACGTAGCCACCAGCGATTCGCTGGGCAAATCATATTCCGAAAATGAGATAAGGCGAGCGGTCGAGCTTCATCAGGACCGCAAAAACGTTTCCGTAAGGGAATTCGGTGATCTGCGTGAACTGTATAATGCTATGGCGGCTCTGATCGATGCTGGCCAGATTACGAGCTGGTATCAGGGACGCAGCGAGTTTGGACCTCGAGCGCTTGGCAACCGCAGCATCCTGGCCGATCCGCGCCGTCCCGACATGAAGGACATCCTCAACTCTCGGGTGAAATTTCGCGAGAGTTTCCGCCCCTTCACGCCCTCGGTCCTTGCGGAAAGGGCGGGCGAGTTTTTCGAGCTGGACGTGGAATCGCCTTTCATGCTCCTGGCTGCATTTGTCAAGCCGGGCAAGGCCGAGTTGATCCCTGCGATTACGCATGTTGATAACACCGCGAGGGTTCAGACAGTAACCAGGGACGTGAATGAGCGTTACTACGATTTGATCAAGGCCTTCGATAAGCGCACGGGCATACCCATGGTGCTGGATACATCCTTCAACGTGGCAGGGGAGCCCATTGTAGAAACTCCCGAGGACGCGATCAGGTGTTTCCTGTCAACGGACATCGACGTGCTTTGCATCGATCGATTCCTGATGACGAAGAAGAAGTGAGCGTACTTTACAATCCCGCGAGTTGTAATATCCCGTCCGCAGGCATGAAAAATATCCTGGCCTGTCCCATGTGTCACGGCAAACTCATTGGCCTCGGCTGCGCGTCCTGTCACGTCACATTTCCAGTGAAGAACGGCATTCCATCGTTCATCTGCCGGGAGATGTACCCATCTGATGGCGCGTATGCGGCGGCACTCCGGATCATTGATTTTTGGGGCGCCGGATGGGAGAAACGTCTTGCAGAGCCCGAACATAAACCGCTCTTTGAATACGACCAGGATGGCTTGAAGAGGTGGGCGGAAAAGGACATCGAGTTCCAAAAATCCAGCGACTCGATTATGGCGGTCGATCTGCCCATGGATTCGCTTAAAGGCAAGATCGCCCTCAATATCGGCACTGGGGCGGGCACCGAAGCATTGTTGCTTTCTTTTTCCGGGGCCCATTGCATTGCGATGGATGTCACCTCCCAGGCAGCGCAGGCGGCAGAATATTTCATTCGGAAGGTGGGCGGAGAGGGAATGGGGATACAGGCTGACGCCCGATTCATACCCCTGGAAAGCTCCTCCGTCGATCTTATCTACTCAAGCGGCGTTCTCCATCATTCTCCGGACATGGCTCGTTCGATAGCCGAGATCCATAGAGTATTAAAGCCGGGCGGAAAGGCTTACATTATGCTCTATGCGACCTGGTCGATCATGTTCGTTCAAATGAGGCTGATGCTATCCATGGGGGAACAAGCGTGGGAAACCGGGAACAGAAAAAACCCGCACACCACGACGTATACCAAGCGCGAGTGCCGAAAGATGTTTTCGAAATTCAAGAACGTGACGATCAGAAAGACTGGTGCGAGCTTGCGACAGATCCGGATGATCGGAAGGTTTCTGCCCACCGCTTTTGATCGGTTCCTCGACCCCTATCTCGGACCGCGATTGAACATCGTGGCGGAATAACCGGCATGACCCACAATATTCTTATTACCGGCGGCGCCGGCTTCATTGGATCGCGGATGTCTCTCCGCCTGGCTGCCAACAGCCACAAGGTGAGAGTGCTCGATAGCCTTTCCTCTCAAATTCATGGGGCCGATCCCGAGTCTTCGCCACTGTTTCGTTTGATCCAGGGCCAGGTGGAGTTTCTCCACGGCAGCGTGACCCGCCGGGAGGATTTAATGAAAGCCTTGTCCGGAATGGACACTGTCGTCCATCTTGCCGCTGAAACGGGGACCGGGCAGTCCATGCATGCCATCCAGCATTATTCCGATGTGAACATCGGCGGCACGGCCCTGTTGCTCGACCTGATCGCCAACGAGCGGTTGCCCATCAATAAAATCGTGATCGCGTCATCCCGTGCGGTGTACGGCGAGGGCAAATATCTGTGCCGCACGCACTACCATGTCTATCCGCGCTCGCGGTCTGCCGCGGATATGGCCACGGGAAATTTTGCGGTGCATTGCCCATTCTGCGGCGTGCCGGCGGAGCTGGAACCCACGGACGAGGAGACTTCCGTGCGCCCGGCCTCGATTTACGGGATCACCAAGCTGGCACAGGAGCAGATGGTGCTGACCATTGGCAAGGCGCTCGGCATTTCGGCGGTGGCCCTCCGCTACCAGAATGTCTATGGTCCGGGCCAATCGCTTTCCAACCCGTACACCGGCATCCTGTCGATTTTTTCGACCAGAATCCTGAACGGCAACAGCCTCAACATCTTCGAGGACGGAAAGGAAAGCAGAGACTTCGTCTACATCGATGATGCCGTGGCGGCGACGGTGAAAGCCATCGAGCATGCGGAACCGCTGGTGGATGTGTTCAACGTGGGATCTGGAGTGGCCACCGATGTTTTAACGATTGCCAAGACCCTGCAACAGATGCTAGGAAAAACCGTGCCCACCGTGGTTTCGGGGCAATTTCGCCTGGGGGACATCCGGCATAATTTAGCCGATCTCACAAAGGTGCGCGCGGTCCTCGGCTATGAGCCGACTGTTCCAGTCGAGGAGGGGCTCCGTCAGTTTGTCGATTGGGTCAAGGGCGAGCAGGTACAGGCGGACCGCTACGAAGATAGTCTCCGGGAACTCAGGGTGAAAGGTATTTTCAAGTGACCATGATGGGCTGCCCAGTCCTGCAAGTGAACATCCGTGTCAGAGCCGGCGATGAGGATGGTGGATCATGAAACGATTTAAGGTCTTCAGCTCGCAATTCAATTACCAATACGGGAGTGTCATCCACTTCCCATTCAGCATCGCATCTCTCGTGGCATACATTAAGTCGTTTCCGCATCTCGACGCCCAGTTCGAGTTCGAGAAGACGTTCGTATTTCGAAATAAGCTTGATGAATACATCTCCAGATGCACGGACGCCGATATTCTGCTGTGTTCCTGCTACACATGGAATTGGGAGATCACCACTCTCCTGGCCAGGAAAGTGAAGGAGCGCAATCCCAATTGCACGGTGATATTCGGCGGCCCCCAGGTTCCGCTTAAATACGAAGGCGACGTTCCGCTGACCTGGGTCAAGGAAAGCAAAGGCACATTCTTCGCGGATTATCCGTACGTCGATATTCTGGTGCACCAGGAAGGGGAGTACACGGTCAGGCAAATCTTCGAGGGGTACACGAAGGGCAAAACTTATTCGGCCATTAATGGATTGGAAACCAAGGAGGTCAGAACGCTTCCTGCCGCAAGAATTACAGATCTCGACGAGCTGCCGTCGCCGTACCTTACGAATTTAGTGTGGGAACTGGTTGAACCGGTCGAAGGTGTCAATTACATCGCATCCTGGGAGACGAATCGTGGCTGTCCATTCCAGTGCACGTTTTGTGATTGGGGAAGCGCCATCAAAACCAAGGTCAGAAACAGGGGTATGGCCATACTTCTCAAGGAGATCGAGTGGTTCGCGGACAATAAAATCCCTTACATCGATTGCTGCGACGCCAATTTTGGAATTTTCGCGGACAGAGATTTGGAATTGGCCAGCAAATTTAAGAGTGAAAAATTGGCTAAGGGCTATCCGGGCAGGGTCCGTCCCGCCTGGATGAAGACCTCGACGGAGAGAATTATTCCCATTGCGAAAGAGCTCCTGGTTGCGGATTTGTTGCGGTCGGTCACCCTCGCTGTCCAATCGCTGGACCCCGCGACCCTCAAGACAATTAAACGAGCCAACCTGAAGTTCGACAGATTTTCCGAGCTGGTCCGTCAATTTGCAGACCACAAGATTGAGACCTACACCGAGATCATCATGGGGTTGCCGGGGGAGACCCTGAAGAGCTATTTGGAGGGGCTGGAGCAGATCATGGAGCTCTTCCCACGGCCTGTCGTGTTTGTCTACAACTGCGGCGTATTTGTGAATGCCCCCATGAATGAGCCTCATTACGTCAAGGAGCATGGCATCAAGGTCATCAAGTCGCCGATCTATTTGTGGCATTCGTCCATCCACAACAGGGGCGATATCCCGGAGTACGAGTACATTACGGTCGGCGCGAACACATTCACCACGGACGACTTGAAGCAAATGTATCTGTACGGCTGGACGGCCCAGGCCTTCCACAGCCTGGGCATCCTGGAATATGTCGCCAAATTCTACAATCAGTTGTCGGGGCTGAAGTTCATAGATTTCTACACGGTTTTTATCGAGTACTGTAAAAAGAATGCGGAGACTCTTTTCGGAAGGCAATACCGCATCCTGATCGATCACGTCGAGACGGGATATTCGGGAGGGGGATGGGATCATTACGATCCTGAGCTGGCGCCCATCTATTGGCCCATTGAAGAGGCCACCTGGCTGCGGTGCGTTCGGGATAGCCAGTTGCTTACCGGCGAGATCCTGGCGTTTCTCAAATATCTCGAGCAGAAGCTCGGATTTGGAACCGACAAAGAAATGATCGAGGACCTGGTGCATTTCCAAGTATTTCTGTTGTCCACGATGGATAGAAAGGAAATGGTCAAGCGGCATCACGCCAAGTACGGGTGGAGGGAATTCCTCGTCGAGGGCCACACGAGCCTCGGCGAGCTGGATCGGACGGCAAGAGAGTATTCCTGGAAAAATAAGGTGACGGAAAGCAATATCGCTGAGTGGTGCTACAAGGCCATCTGGGTAGGCCGCAATCAGTGCAACTATAAGTGTCACCCCGACGCGCTGCATGACAGCACGCGTTCCGCGAAGCCGGTCGCCGGCAGCGCCAGGGCGGAGGTCGTAGGGAAATGACGGTGGTGGGCAAGCCCGGACTGGTCAGCATTGTTGTCGCCAGTTATAACCATGCCGAGTTTCTCGACCGGAGGATGGAGAGCCTGCTGAGCCAGACCTATCCGGATATCGAGATTCTTGTAATCGAGGATTGTTCTTCCGACGGCAGCCTCGCGGTACTGCGCAAATATGAACATGCGCCAAACGTTAAACTGATCGTCCGCGAGCACAACGGCGGTTGGCTGGCCGTAACCAGGCAGGGGATTGAACTGTCTTCCGGCGAGTTCGTCATCTTTGCCCAATGCGATGATGACTGTGATCCGCGTCTGATCGAGCGGTTAGTCGATGGAATGAAAGCGAATCCCACCGCAGGGGTTGCCTTTTGCCGCAGCCTGTTGGTGGATAAGGACGGTCACGAACTGGGCGATGATTATGCCGTCAGAGAACCTTCGTTTCGCGCCAGGTGCATGACCGATACGCTGCTGACCCGGAAAGAGATGAGTCGTTTCCTGCTGCATTCCTGTGTCATCCCCAACATGAGCGCGGCCCTGATTCGACGGGAATGTTTTTCGGTAATCGGGCATCTATCGACGGACTATCCGGCGTGCAATGATTGGGATTTGTTTTTCCGGATCGTGACGCGATACGACGTTGCCTATATCGCGGAACCCTTGAACAGGTTCAGGCAACACGAAACCACCATGCGCAATGTCACGAAAGGGCGGGTGACCTACGAGGAGTTCTTCCGCTTGCTGCTCGGACAAATCCGCCTCCTGGATTTGACTTTTGCCGAGCGGTGCCGTTTCCGGATGCATGTCATGTATCTCTGGGCGATGCACCTGTTGTCCCCCTCGCTGAACGGGTTGTGGAATTTTCCCTATCATCTGAAGCGGGTCCTGTTACTGGACCCTCCGGCCCTCATATTCCTGGTACCGGGCATGATCCTGCGCGTTGCCAGGATGCTTGGGAAGCCCTTGTCGAGTTTGGTCTTGCCCAAGGATAAGTGGGCGAAGAAACCTATCAATCAAGTCACTCAGTAACGGAGTCGTTTACTTCTCCTGTCGCTTCAAGCGAGTGCCGGGCTTCCCGCGTCGTTACTTTTATTTCCGCTTCCATGCCCATGAGTTGCTGATGGATATTTTCAACCGCGTTGAATTGAGAAATTTTGTGCGCATTTCCGGTGGGCAGATACATTTGCTGCCGAAGTACGGATTCCAGCTTGCCTGCCTGGTGGTTCGGCGCCTCCTTAACCAGGTGCGCCGCGGGTTCGCCGCGGATGTTCATCGTGTCAAAAAACAAAGGCCGGCTTGGCTCGATGGCCGGAGACTTGATCTGAAAACTGCAGAACCAAGGCCTCTGCTCTTTCCCCGATACGTCGCGCACGATGGTCCGGAGAATCGGGCGTGCGTCAATCTGCAATCTTCCTTCGATCACAACCACAACGACCCCGAGTGTTATTTATCCCGCAATCGCTGGAGCGAGTGTTTGTCGGCATCATTGGATGGAACACAGTCCGCGAGGACAGCCGTTCGTGTCGCCCTGGATTGGCTCGGCAAGTCATTACCGAAATCCGACGCCGCCTGGGAGCCGTATTCCAGTTGCGAACGAGTTGTAAATCTTGCTGTCCTGCTGTCGGCTCGTCCGGAGTGCCGGACTGACATCGATGAACAAAGCCTTCGCTGCTTTTTTGAAGATTCACTCCTTTGGATTGATGACCACCTGGAGTATTACGGGACCAGATATACGAACAATCACGTTCTGAATAACGCCCGTGCCTTGGTTGTTGCCGGGGCAGTGCTGCAATGTGCGCCTGCGGTTGATCGAGGACTTATTCTATTTGCAAACATGGCGCGGGAACTATTTCAAGAGAATGGATTTCTGCGCGAACGCTCCTCGCACTATCAGGTCATTATTTGCAACTGGCTTCTTGATGCCTTGCACTTTGCCCGCTTTGCGCAAGTCGGTAGCGAGGCGGGTGCGCGTGCACTCGCGGAGTTGGAGTCTCTTTCAGAGCGTGTTACACGTGCAACGTCACTTCTTTTTACCTGTTTAGGAGAGACCAACATTCACATTGGAGATATTTCACCGGATATCCATCCAAGCCTGTCCTGGAAACGGCTGCGCTGTTTGTATCCGACATCAATCACGGTGCTTCCTGATTCCCAGATCGGGCACAGGGACGATTGGGTCTTTGTATCGAAAAACGGGCATGCCCTCGTTGCCTGCGTGGTGCCACATTCTTATCCCGTTAAGCACACGACTCATGGCCACAGCGATCTCGGGGGATTTGTATGGTTGCACAAGGGGATCCCAATCCTGGTTGATGCCGGCAGGTCCCGATACACGAACGGTACCAGTTCGAAGCTCCAGGCCGGACCGAGCGGCCATAACACCGTCTTGATCAACGGACTTGGAGCCCTGGCGGAATCGCTTTTTCTGACTGCCTGTTGGTGCCCTGAGCCGTATTCACGTGCGACCGTCAATGTTGAGGTCGATCCTCACGGCGGGTTTACGTTGACGCATAACGGATTCAGGAGGATCAAGGGATTTGGAGAGCATGTGCGCCAGATTGGAATAGAACATGACGGCATTGTCGTTCATGATCGCGTGGAGGGGACGGGAACAGTAGTCCTCGAGACGCTCTGGCATTTCCCGCCGCAATTTTCTCCAGCCGCGAACGATAAGGCAGCCATCACCGGTGGTGGGGTGCGCGTGACCGTTGTCAGTGCAACCGGAGCCGGGCAGGAGCCTGATCGCCAATGGCAGTCGTATCCATTCGCTTCGGCCTACGGCGATGAGCAGCCGGCTCCCATGCTCCGCCTCGTCTGGTCGATTTCGTTGCCTTGTTCAATCAGAACCGTCCTCAACTTAGCGCCATGTGCGGCATAGCAGGCATCCTGAATTTTGACGGCCGGCCAGTTGACGCTCACGAAATTGAGGTACTTACCGATGCCCTTGCACATCGGGGCCGGGATAATGCCGCCATTGCGCTAGGAGGCGCTTCCAGGGGGCGTTTGTCTGCTTACCCCGGATTGGCGTTGGGCCACCGTCGGCTGTCGGTTATCGACCTGTCAGCGGAGTCTGCCCAGCCAATGACGATCCAGGACGGTCATTTATGGATCGTGTACAACGGCGAACTCTACAATTATCTGGAATTGCGGAAGGAACTTGTCAAAGTCGGACATCGATTTCGGACGCATTCCGACACGGAGGTCGTGCTCGTCGCATTCCTGGCCTGGGGCGAAGCGTGCCTCGCCAGGTTCAACGGCATGTTCGCGTTTGCCATTTGGAACGAGGCAACCCAAAGCCTTTTCTGCGCGCGCGATCCTCTCGGCATCAAACCGTTCTATTACGCGCACGACGAGCTGTCTTTTAGGTTCTCATCGGAGTCGCAGGCGCTGGTGCGCGGGAAGGGGCTGGTCCTCGACCCACAAGCGGTAACCAGCTATTTCCTTTCCATGTACGTGCCCAGGCAGTTAAGCATCTTCTCGGGCGTTCACAAGCTCCTGCCGGGACACAGCATCAGGGTGACTCGAGACGGGAAGGTCAGTGTCAATTCGTATTGGACGTTGCCGCCTGTCGGCCATAGGTCGTGTGCTCCTGCTGATGCGGCCAAGGAGTTGGAAGAATCGTTGCATAAAGCCGTTGCGTTTCAGCTGAGAAGCGATGTTCCGGTTGGCGTGTTGCTTTCAGGAGGGTTTGACAGCGGAATGATTGTCGCTTCTGCCTTTCGTCGTGCGGCTCCTCTCCATACGTACAGCGTCGGTTTCGATGATGGAGTGCAGTTCAATGAGCTACCTATCGCGAAGGCTCTGGCAAGCCGATACGGCACGCTCCATCATGAACGTCTTATCCGCAGCGAGGAAGTGATGGGATTGCTCGACAGGGCCATTACCGGCATGAGCGAGCCTGTCGCGGACAGCGCGATGGTCCCGACCTTTTGCCTGTCGCAAATGGCTGCCGAGGATGGCGTCAAGGTGCTTTTGAGCGGGACGGGGGGCGATGAGGTGTTTGCCGGATACTCCCGTTATGTGGGGAGCAGCGGGCGCCGCAAAATGCTTTATTGGCTGCCTCGATTTCTGCGGCAGTTTCTCGGGCGAACTGTCTGGAGGCACACGACATTCGGAGCGCGCTTGCGGCATGCTTCATTGGACATGATGCTGGCCACCGGCGGGTCCGTTCGGCTTGCGGGGCAGTTTTTCCAGAGCGAACGCGCATTCAATGATTTTCTTGAAGAACTCGTGCAAAACGTTTTCCCGGCACCGGCGACGGATTCGCAGGAGCTCTATGGAAACATGCAGTTTGATCTTCAGGTGTATTTGCCGGACCTGCTCTTGATGTTGCTGGATCAACTCACGATGGTCCACACGATTGAAGGCCGTGTTCCGCTGCTCGATTTAGAACTGATCTCAGCCAGCTACAGTTTCGCCTCCGAATTGCATGCCGCGCCATTTCGATCTGAAACGCGAAGGCTCATGAGGGCAATGGCGGCAAATAAGTTGGATCCCAGAACGCTTACTTCGCAAAAGCAGGGATTTTCAGGGCCCGTTAAGTTCTGGATCGAACAAAACAGGTCGATGTTTATGGAGCGAGTGATGGCCGCGCGGGATATCGCATTGTTGCGGGAGCTACCACTGGAAAATCTTTGGAGTATTGATGCCCAGGAGAAGAATCCTTACTGGGCAATGGAAGCATTTTCCCTTTATTGTTTTTCAACCTGGTATCACGCGCATGCTTCCAGCTGAGCAGGATTTAATCAGCGTCGTTATTCCTACCAAGAATCGATGCGTGCTATTGAAGCAAGCAATCGAATCTGTAAAAAGCCAGACATGGAGAAACATTGAAATCGTCATTGTTGACGATGCATCGAATGACGAAACTCAGTCCTTTTTGCAGAAACTGGCGTCGAGGGAGGATGGCGTGCGCATCATTCGAAACGAAGTGTCGCGCGGAGGTGGGGGCGCCAGGAACCAGGGCATCGAAGCGGCGGCAGGGGAGTATATCGCTTTCCTGGACGACGACGATGTGTGGATGCCGACGAAACTTGAAGAGCAAATTGCGATGATGGTGGCTCATTCCAATGTATCTGCTGTATCGTGCAGTTTCTTCGTGCGGTATCCGTTCGGAATTCGCCGGAATGCTCACATCTCTCCTCCCCAGGACGAGCAGCAGATTCTCCGCGTCAATCATCTTGGGGGAGCCTCAATGTGCCTTACGAGAAAAAAGGTGCTGATGGCGATCAGGGGTTTTGATCCAAACCTTAGGAGCGGTCAAGATTGGGATTTATGGATCAAGTTATGCGCTGCGGGCAATGTGCTCGTGAGTGACAAGCCTTTGGTGTGTTATAGGCCGCACCGGGGAGTTCGGATAACAAGCAATTTGCAATCAATTTACGATGGGCGCAGGAAAATATATTTTCAATATAAGTCGCGTATGTCCGAACCAACGCGCAAGTATCTGCTGTGTGAGCTTATGTATAGCAGGAAGGTACTATTGCGCCGCGGTCGATCCTCGGGTCTTCCAGGCCTTCTTCAGGTCTTGCACTTTGCAGATGGAATGAGAGCGTTCCGCTACATCTATAGGTATCTCAAGTTCAATATGCTGAACATGGCTTCCCTTTGGAGAAGAACAGCAGCGTAAACAGGGAACTGTTTCTCTCGACTGAATGGGTATCTCCGTCGTTATTCCGGCGTTGAACGAAGAAGCGGCCCTGCCTGGCCTGCTGGAGGCCTTGCTGAAGCAAACACTTCTGCCCGATGAGATCCTCGTCATCGATGCAGACTCGACGGATGGAACGGTAAAAATCGTTCAAGAATGGGAGCGAAAAGGCCGCCCGGTTCGCTGCTTGAAAGGCCGCCGTGGCGGTTGCGGGATCGGGAGGAATATCGGAATACAGGCCGCCAAGTCCGAATGGATCGTCATTCTGGACTGCGGAATGGTTCCCATTCCCTCCTGGCTGGCAACCCTGGAAGAAACTCAGCAACGGACAAAGGCGCCGGCCGTGTTCGGGACATGTGTTTACAAGCCGGCATCTCCGTTCCAGAAGGCACTCTGCGCGGTAACCTGGGGAGAGCGACCGGTTCCGGTCGTGCCTTGCTCTCTGATCCACCGGTCGGTTTTTGACACCATCGGCATGTTCCGTGAGGATCTCGAGGCTGTCGAAGACCGAGAGTGGACCCAGCGCTTCCTTCGGCACTATGGAAACCGATGCGTTATGCAGGAGGCTGTCACACCGCATCTGGACATCCCCGACGATCTTCGGAGCGTCTACAGAAAATGGTTTCTTTATTCGTGCTGCGCGGTCCGAGCCGGAGTTTTGCAAGGGGCACAAGCTTTATACCTCCTCGGGATCCCGCTCTCGCTGGTAGTTTTGGTCTCTTCATGGCAGGCCGCGCTGGGACTGGTGCTTCTTTATGGTGGCATGCGCGGGATCTGGCTGCCACTCGCGAAAGGAACGTCGGCGGCTTGGCTGATCAGGCCCGCCAATCTTGCCAGAGTGCTGACGATTGCCTTCACCATTGATGTTGCCAAAACGTTTGGCTTTGCCGCCGGACGTTACAGGATGTTTCGGAAGCCGGCTCTATCAAGCGGTTCATGAGCGTGTGGAAGCAACGAAAGAAGGCTGTATTCGCTGCGACGCTGGCCCTTGCTCTTATTCTGCTATTGACCGTCGGCTTCATCTATGCGGGCTCTCTTCTTGTCGTGGAAGTGCCACCGCAACGCGCCGATGTCGGCTTGGTTCTGGCCGGCAACTTTGGGCGCGCCATGTATGCAGCCGATCTATACCAGCAGGGATTCATCCCCCGGATTTGGATTTCCCGCCCGGAGCGTGAAAAGCACCTTGCCCAGTTGGACGCGCTTGGCGTTCCGTATCCTCGCCAGGAAGAGATTAGTCGTGCCGTCCTATTGAAGAAAGGTGTCCCTGATGACCGCATCGAAGTGATTGGCGATGGCGCTATCAGCACCATCGCGGAAGCGAGATTGGTGACGGGTCTCATCGAGAAGCGGCCGGAGATTCATTCCCTACTGCTCATCACGAGTCGATTCCATGTCCGGCGCGCGGAGGCTATTTTTCACCACGTCCTGCGGCCACGTTCTGACATCGAAGTATTGGCTGTAGGAACCCCCTATGATGGGTTCGTCGCGGACCGTTGGTGGAACGATCGAGACTCGGCTCGCCAGGTGTTTCTTGAGACGGCCAAGCTGCTCCTGTTCTGGACCGCCACAGAATTTTGATGTCGCAAGTTCGGGCTGCTGGTCCAATCCGCGTCTTGCATATCTGCACCATCCGGCTGACCGCCCAGACGTTTATTGCGCCTTTTGCGTGGTATCTTCGAGCGCGCGGCTATGAAGTCGGTATCGCGTGTTCGATTGAGGATGCGGCTGATGGACCTGGCCTTTCGGACGGTGAGAATAGTATAGGTTGCCCGCTTTATCCTGTGCCGATCGCGCGAATGATCCGACCCATTCAAGACATCCGAGCTGTCCGGCACTTGAATAAGCTGATCCGCCACTTGAAGCCCGATATTGTCCATACACAGACATCGAAAGCGGGAGTAGTGGGACGGCTGGCTGCTCGCTTGGCAGGGGTTCCTGTCGTTATCCACACAGCCCACGCTTTTCCGTTCCATCCCTACGTGCTGGCGCCTCTCCGGTGGGCTTACGTGGCAATCGAACGATGGGCAGCCGGATGGACGGATCTGCTGATGGTGGATACCGAGAGCGTTCGGACAGACGGCCTTCGGAACCGGGTTGTCCGCGATCCGGCCAAGATCGTTACGGTAGCGATGGGCATTGACCTGAAGAAATTCTCGCCTTCATCGCAAGGACCTGATAATCTTCGAAAAACCTTCGCGTTCGGACCACGCGATCCGGTTGTGGGAACAGTCGCCAGGTTGGTTTCGGACAAGGGCTTGGAGTGTTTTCTTCAAATGGCCCAGTTGATTCGGACCAAACGTTCGGATGTCCGGTTTCTGGTCGTCGGGGATGGTCCTCTTCGCTCAAGCCTTGAACAGATGACTGAATCGCTCGGCATCCGAAATGCGGTCGTGTTTGTCGGCCACAGGACAGATGTGCCGGCATTGATGCAGACGATGGATCTCTTTGTGCTGCCGACCCGACGAGAGGGGTTCGGTGTGGTATTCGCCGAGGCCATGGCGATGGGCAAGGCGACGGTGGGCAGCCGGATTGGACCAGTCGCTGAGGTCGTGGAAGACGGAGTCACGGGCTATCTCGCTCCACCCGATGATCCAGATGCCTTCGCAGCGCGCGCGTTGGACTTGTTGAACGATGAATCAAAACGTCGGGCGTTCGGCGAAGCTGGACGTCGCAGGGTGGAGAAACTGTTCGCGGAAGAGCGCATGTGCGAGACGATCGAGCAACATTATCAACGCCTGCTCAAGCTTAAAGGGCTCGCTTCATGAGCCGGTCTGTTCAACTGGCCATCAAGCATGTTTTGGATCGGCTTGCTTCTGCAGTCCTGTTGATTCTCCTCTGGCCGGTGCTGTCGCTGATCGCCGTTGCCATTCTGCTGGAGTCGGGGAGACCGGTGCTGTTCGCTCAGACCCGAGTCGGGCGTCAAGAGAGGCTGTTCCGGGCGTACAAGTTCCGGACCATGGTGCCCGGGGCAGAGCGTCTGGGGCTCGGCACGACCATCGCTGCGACCGATGATCGAATCACCAAGGTCGGAGCTTTCTTGAGACGATGGAGCCTGGATGAGCTTCCGCAGCTCTTGAACATTCTCAAGGGAGAGATGAGCCTTGTGGGGCCGCGGCCGACGCTGGAGTATCAGGTAACGCAATATTCACCGTTCCAGCGCCGGCGGCTTGAGGTCAAGCCCGGCATCACGGGATGGGCACAGGTCTCCGGCCGCAACGCGTTGCCGTGGGTCAAACGGATCGAGCTGGATGTCTGGTACGTCGACCATTTTTCGCTCCTGCTGGACCTCCGGATTCTGTTCCGCACCATTGGAGTCTGGCTGCGGAGGGAAGGCCTGTATGGGCCGGGGGGCGTCAATGACGATTTCGTGCCCAAGGAGCAGGGATAGCTATGGCGCGCAAACCGAAGATCGTCGTGTTCGGTGCAGGCGGCCATGCGAGGGTCGTCGTGGACGTGCTGGCGCAGATGAAGCGTTACGACGTGATCGGCTTGCTGGACGACAGCACGGCGCTGCATGGGAAATCGCGGTGGGGTCACAAGGTCTTGGGAGGGCGAGAGCAATTCCAGAAACTTCTGAAGCGCGGTGTGAGCGGCTTGATCGTGGGTCTTGGTGACAATCGTCTCCGTCAGGAGGTTTTTGAAGCAGCGGGGAAGGCGGGGTTCCGTCTGATCTCTGCCATTCACCCGTCGGTCCAACTCGGGAGCCGGGCCAGAATCGGTGCCGGATCCCTTTTGGTTGCTGGCGCGGTGGTTAATGTTGATGCCGAGATTGGGGACGACGTGATCATCAACACAGGTGCAACCGTGGATCACGACTGCCGGATCGGAGCGCACACGCATCTGTCACCCGGTGTGCATTTGGCTGGTGGTGTGACCGTTGGGGAACTCTCGCATATCGGAATTGGTGCCGTCGTCCTGCCGAATGTGACGATCGGCCGGGCCTGCGTTGTCGGAGCCGGCGCGGTCGTCCGGGAGTCTGTGCCAGCCGGCGCGGTCGTGGCGGGAAACCCGGCTCGGCTTATTCGTAATGAAGAGGAAAGCCGTGGCCTCTGACGAGATGAAAATTCCGCTGTCCGGACCGGACATCAGCACCGTGGAGCGACGGGCCGTGCTGGACGTCTTGGAGTCGTCCAATCTGAGCCTGGGTCCAAAGCTCGTGGAATTTGAGCAGGCCATGGCCAGGTTCGTGGGTGTCCGACACGCCGTGGCCGTCAACAGTGGAACCAGCGGGCTGCAGTTGATCGTCAGGGCTCTTGGCATCGGGCCAGGGGACGAGGTCATTACGACGCCGTTCAGCTTCATCGCCTCGGCCAACTGTATCGTCGTCGAAGGAGCCAAGCCCGTGTTTGTGGACATTGATGCGTCCACTTACAATCTGGACGTTGCACGGGTCGAACCGGCGATCACGCCGAGGACGAAAGCGATCCTGGCTGTGGATGTCTTCGGACGGTGCGTGGACTGGAAGAGTCTCAGCGCGATTGCCGGCCGGCACAGGCTGGCCTTGATTGAGGACTCTTGCGAGGCGATCGGTGCCGAGTCGCACGGCCGGCGGGCGGGGTCATTCGGCGACGCCGGTTGTTTCGGCTTCTATCCCAACAAGCAGATGACGACAGGTGAAGGCGGCATTATCCTGACGAATCGTCAGGATATAGCTGCCACCTGCCGAAGCCTGCGTAACCAGGGTCGGCGTAGCGGTGAGGGATGGTTGGAGCACGTGGACCTTGGATTCAATTACCGAATTAGCGATCTCAACTGTGCGCTGGGGTTGGCACAGCTCTCACGATTGGAGGAAATGCTCGCCAGGCGGGCAGCGGTGGCGGAACTATACAGGAAGCGATTGCAGTCTTTGGACGGCATCATTCTCCCGCAACCCGTCGCAGAGGGCAGCTTAAGCTGGTTCGTGTACGTGGTACAGCTTGCAGACTGTTTCAACCGGACAGACCGGGATCGTATTCTAAACGGTCTGCGCAGTTGCGGAATCGGATGCAGCAACTACTTTCCCCCGATCCATCTGCAACCCTATTATGCGAAGGGGTTTGGATTCCGGCCCGGGGATTTTCCTGTTACCGAGCGGATTGCCGATCGAACCGTTGCCCTTCCGTTTTTCAACGCATTGACGGCTTCTCAGGTGGATGAAGTCGCAGAGTGCCTGGAGCGCCAGATCCAGCTCGCAGAGCGGAGCCGATGAAGACCCAAATTTTGAAAGCGTTCTCAGCGCTCTCCAATCGTTACGGGCAACAGATTATTCAACACCGGTTGTTCCTCGTGGTCGGTGTTCAGCTTATCCTTATTATCGCAGCCAATCTCCTCGCGTTCGTCTTTCGGTTTGAAGGAGACGTTTCCCCCTCCTATCGAGACTTGGCCTTCGCAACGCTGCCGATCGTCGTGGCGGTGTACCTATCCGGGCTCTGGGCGTTTGGTCTGTTTAGCGGGTTGTGGCGCTATGTCGGACTGCATGACCTTGGGCGGATTTTGTGGGCGTCGATTGCCTGCACTGCCGTTTTCTATGGTTTCATGCGCGGCCCCTTGGGCTTGGTTGAGTATCCCCGATCGGTCATCATCCTCACCGGGGTTCTCGCAGGCGGGTTTCTGGCTGGTGTTCGTCTGGCGATGCGCTGGTTTCGTGAGTGGCTGCAGATCGTAGGTCCCACATCCCGGCGGGTGGTAATCGTCGGAGCTGGCAATGCAGGCGAGTTGCTGGTGCGGGATCTTCAAGCCAATCCTGCTTACAACTATAGACCGGTTGCGTTCATCGATGATGACTCCGTGAAGCGACACGTGAAAATTCATGGGATCCCAGTCCTGGGGACGATCGCAGAAATGCAGCGCGTCATCCAGTCCACTGAGGCTCAGGAAATCATTGTTGCGATTCCCTCTGCCACTCCGAGGCTGATGCAGCGCATCCTGGCGGCCGCTGAAGGCTGTCACCTGCCGATCAAGACGCTGCCTAACATCAAGCAACTGCTGGATAGCCATGTCTCGATACGGCAAGTCAGGCCGATGAGCCTGGAGGATCTGCTCCAGCGAGAACCAATCCAGACGGACTTGCAGGAATTGCATCCGCTGCTCGAAGAAAAACGTGTGCTGGTCACGGGCGCGGGAGGTTCGATCGGGTCCGAGTTGTGCCGGCAGATCGCGCGTTACCGGCCGGCATTGCTGGTGCTCTTCGAGCGACACGAAAACAGCCTGTATGCGCTCGATCTGGAACTTCGCGAGATGTTTCCGCAGGTGAAGACCGTGGCGTTGATCGGCGACACGACGAGCCGCGACCGTGTGGAGGAGGTGTTCGGCGCCTGTTCTCCGCAACTGATTTTCCATGCCGCTGCCCACAAGCACGTCCCGTTGATGGAGCAGAACCCGGGAGAGGCCGTCCGGAACAACATTTTCGGCACCCGTATCATCGGGGAAGCCTCTCTTGCCGCCGGCGTCGAGCGCTTTGTGCTGATTTCTACGGACAAAGCGGTCAATCCCACCAACGTGATGGGGGCGACGAAGCGAGTCGCGGAATATCTGGCTCAGAGCATGAACCGGTGCGGGCGCACGCAATTCATGGCAGTCAGGTTCGGGAACGTTCTGGGCAGCAATGGCAGCGTTGTGCCGCTGTTCACAGAGCAAATCCGCAAGGGCGGGCCCGTGACAGTGACGCATCCTAACATCAAGCGTTACTTCATGACGATCCCCGAGGCGGTTCAGTTAATTCTGCAGGCCAGCGTGTGCGGGCAGGGAGGCGATGTGTTCGTCCTGGATATGGGCGAACAGATTCGTGTGGCGGATCTGGCGAAGAACATGATCGTGCTGTCCGGGCTGGTGCCGGACCGCGATGTCAAAATCGTATTCACCGGCCTCCGACCTGGGGAGAAATTGTTCGAAGAGTTGTTTGAGTCAAACGAACAGGTCAGGCCAACGTCGCATGTGAAGATCAAACGAGTCATCAGTCCGGACCTGCCTCAACCGGCCGAGCTTGGACGACGGTTAGAGAAATTGGAAGGTTCGCTCAATCAAACCGGGCCGGCCGCGCTTATCTCCCAACTCAAGGAACTGGTTCCTACTTATATGCCTGCAGAGCGGTAGAAACGTGAAGCGAATACTGATTACAGGCGGGGCGGGATTTCTCGGGAGCCACCTCTGCGAGCGGCTCGTCGGCCAGGGGCATGCCGTGGTGTGTGTTGATAATTTCATCACCGGCCAGCCGGAAAACATCGCGCATTTGATGGGCCACGAGCGATTCAGCTTCGTGAAATACAACGTGTGCGATTATCTGCACGTGGACGGTTCGCTGGATACCGTGCTTCATTTTGCCTCACCCGCGAGCCCGCAGGATTATCTGGAGTATCCGATCGCGACGCTGAAAGTGGGCGCGCTGGGCACGCACAAGGCGCTGGGTCTGGCGAAGGCGAAGGGCGCGCGGTTTCTGCTGGCCAGCACGTCCGAGGTGTACGGCGACCCGCTCGTCAATCCGCAGCCTGAATCCTATTGGGGCAATGTCAACCCTATCAGTCCTCGCGGAGTCTACGACGAGGCCAAGCGGTTCGCCGAGGCGATGACGATGGCTTACCACCGATATCACGGCCTCGATACGCGCATTGTTCGAATTTTTAATACGTTCGGCCCGCGCATGCGGCCGAATGACGGCCGCGTGGTCTCGAATTTCATCGTGCAGGCTCTGCAGGGGAAGCCGCTGACGGTGTTCGGCGACGGCGCGCAAACCAGGAGTTTCTGCTATGTGGACGACTTGGTTTCCGGCATTATCGCATTGCTGACGGTGGAGTCCGACAAGAGCGTGGGGCAACGCACTGATCGGGCGGGGTTTCTGTCGAAGCAGGCGGCGGATGGGCCGGAGAGCGTTCACGATCCCGTCAATCTCGGCAATCCCCGCGAGCTCACGGTGATGGAGATTGCCAAACTGGTGTTGAAGCTCACCGGATCGCGCAGCCCGATCGAACACCATGCCCTGCCGGTGGACGATCCCAAAGTGCGGCGGCCGGATATCCGGAAAGCCAAGGCGTTGTTGGGGTGGGAGCCAGTCATTGAGCTTGAGGATGGGCTGCGAAAA
>Ga0187893_10002438_pt1 | contig 40944 bp, 23 predicted proteins | sample MA1701074metaG_FD_139574 | JGI IMG/M metagenome (GOLD analysis project Ga0187893, IMG submission 139574) | White microbial mat communities from a basaltic lava cave in the Kipuka Kanohina Cave System on the Island of Hawaii, USA - MA170107-4 metaG ...
TACGGCGTTGCTACCGGGAACTGCCATGGACTCCCCTCCTCCAGGAGTCCCTTCTACCACACCCGGGTTCCGTAGTCTATTTCGTCACGCAAAAGCGGACGCGATCTCTGAGACGGCCGGGGAACCTCGCCAGAATCTACAACGCACTGAAAGTGCTGAACCCGAGCTTTCTCCACACGCATCCAGAAGGAAGTTTACCATGTGGCTGTAGCGAGGAAAGAAACGGCGGAGAATCTCATGGCAATTGAAACTTCACATTCCACATCGAACAGCTTTCATGCATGAGCTGTCGAACGCTAACTAAGTCATGAATTACCATCTTCCACACGCCTGGAATCGAAGGGCGGGTGCCCAAAAAAAAGTGGGACTGAAAACCGGGAAAACCTTCGTCGTTTTTTGGCGTCGAACGGCGACGCGGGGCGACGAAGGGTGACGAGGGAATTCCGCGGTTTACGGGGTGCTAGGGGCCTCTGGAATGCGTTTGGAACGGGCTTGCTTAAAATTGGTCTAAACCGCGATTCTGACGTGTTTTAAGGCACTTTCCATTTAGCAAGCCGCCGCAATCGACCACTCTGCCACCTCTCCGGGCGACGGCGGAGGCTACTATAGCGGGCCTGGACCGGGCTTGCACGGGAAACCGCCCCGGCCGGCGTTCCCGAGAAACCCGGGGCGGCCCCGCGGGTTGGATGAACGATGAGCTCCGGAAGAGGCGTCCTGGTCGCGCTCGCCCTGGCCGTCCCTGGCGCGGCCGCGCCCGCGCGCGAGGCCGAGCCGCTCAACCTCCTCGTCCTCTACGCCGACGACTGGCGGCACGACACGCTCGGGTGCGCCGGGAACCCGGTGGTCAAGACCCCCCACCTCGACCGGCTCGCCGCCGAGGGCGTCCGCTTCACCCGCAACTGCGTCACCACCTCCATCTGCGGCGTCAGCCGCGCCACCCTCCTCACCGGCCAGTGGATGTCCCGCCACGGCTGCCGCGCCTTCACCGCCTTCGACACCCCCTGGGAGGAGACTTACCCCGGCATCCTCCGCGCCCGCGGCTTCCACGTGGGCCACGTCGGAAAATGGCACAACGGGAAGTTCCCGGCCGAGAAGTTCGACTTCGGCCGCTCCTACCACGGCGTCCACTGGATGAAACGGCCCGACGGCTCCCGCGTCCACGTGACCCGGAAGAACGAGGAAGACGCCCTCGAGTTCCTGAAGTCGCGGCCCGCCGACCGGCCCTTCGCCCTCACCGTCGCCTTCTTCGCCACCCACGCGGAAGACCGCAGCCCCGACCAGTTCCTCCCTCAGCCCGAAAGCATGAAGCTCTACGAGGACGTCGAGATCCCCGTCCCCCCCAACGCCACCCTCGAGTCCTGGAAGCGCCTCCCGCCCTTCTTCACGGACCAGAACGAGGGCCGACGCCGCTGGGGCTGGCGCTTCGACGCGCCCGAGAAGTACCAGCGCATGATGAAGAACTACTACCGGCTCGCGACCGAGGTCGACGCGGTCTGCGGGCGGCTCGTCGAGGAACTGAAGAAGCAGGGCCTCCTCGACCGCACCCTCGTCCTCTTCACCACCGACAACGGCTACTACCACGGCGAGCACGGCCTGGCCGACAAGTGGTACCCCCACGAGGAGAGCATCCGCGTGCCGCTCGTCGTCCGCGACCCGAGGATGCCCGCCGCCCGCCGCGGGACGACAGACGACGCGCTCACCCTTAGCGCCGACCTCGCCCCCACCCTCCTCGCCGCCGCCGGCGCGCCCGCCCCCCCGCGCATCCAGGGCCGCGACCTCTCGCCGCTCTGGCTCGCCCCGGCCCGGCCCGCCTGGCGCACCGAGTTCTTCTACGAGCACGGGCCGATCGGGAAGGCCATCCCCCCCTCCGAGGCCCTCGTCCGGGAGGACTGGAAGTACATGTTCTGGCCCGAGGCCGCCGCCGAGCAGCTCTTCCACCTCGAGGCCGACCCGCGCGAGGAGAACGACCTCGCCCGCGACCCCGCCCACGCCGCTCGCCTGGCCGAGATGCGGGCGCGCTTCGCCGAGCTCAAGGCCGCCGCGAAGTAGCCCCACCCCGCGCGAACACCGCCGCAGAGGCGCGGAGACGCGGAGAAGGCGGACCGGGGGGGAATCCTCAAGCGCCTCGGCGGGGCCGCATCGACGGGAACCCTCTCCGCGCCTCTGCGTCTCGGCGGTGAGGCCCGAGGGCCCCCGGGGCGGCTCACTTCTTCGCCGGCGCCACCTTCCAGTTCGGGTCGGGCTCGTGCAGCTTGTCGAAGAGCGCCGCCGCGTGCCGCGCGAGGTCGGGACGGCGCTGGGCGTAGTCCGTCTTCTCCCCCGCGTCGTTCGATATGTCGTAGAGCTCGATCGGGCCCGTGAACATCGGCGCGCGGATCGCCTTCCACTTCCCGAAGCGGACCGCCTGCGCCCCGCCCCGCTCGTAGAACTCCCAGTACATCGCCGCCTTCCGGTTCCAGCGCTTCTCCCGCGGCATCCCGCGCAGCGCGGGCTCGAAGCTCTCGCTGTCCAACCCCTCCGGAAGCGCCGCCCCCGAGAGCCCCGCGAGCGTCGCCATCACGTCGCCGAAATAGCCGTGCTCGTCCGACTCCGAGCCCGCCGGCACCGTCCCCGGCCACCAGGCGACCGTCGGCACCCGGATCCCCCCCTCCGTCAGGTCCCGCTTGATCCCGCGGAGCGGGCCGTTCGAGTCGAAGAAGTCCGCCTTGTGGCCCCCCTCCTGGTGCGGGCCGTTGTCCGACGTGAAGAGGACGAGCGTGTCCTTCGAGAGCCCGAGCTCCGCCAGGAGGTCCAGGATCCGCCCCACGTCCCGGTCCATGTCCCGGATCATCGCCGCGAAGCCCTTCTCCGGCTCCGGCCAGTCCTTCCCCGCGAACTCGCCGAGATCCGGCACCTCCATCCCCTTCTCCCCCGCCTCGTTGTTCGCGTGCGGGACGTTGAGCGCGAGATAGAGAAAGAACGGCTTCTCCCGCCGCTCCCGGATCCAGCCGAGCGCCTCGCGGACGAAGAGCTCGGGCGCGTACTCCGCCCGCTTCGCCGCCACCCCCCGCCCGCCCTTGGGCTGCCGCGAGTCCTGCTCCGCCTTCCACGCCTCGGCCGCCTCGTTCCCGAGCCGCACGACCGCCCCGTCCCGCACCAGGAACTCGGGGTAGAAGTTGTGCGCGTGCCACATGTTCACGTACCCGAAGAAGCGGTCGAAGCCGACGTCGTTCGGGTTCGTGAGATCCGCGGGCGTCCCGACCCCCCACTTCCCGATGCAGGCCGTGGCGTAGCCCGCCCCCTTGAGCACCGAGGCGAGCGTGGGCTGCCCGGGACGGATCACGACCGGGTCCGTCGAGTTCCCCCGCACGACCGTCCGCCCGCCGTGCCGACCCGTCAGGAGCACGCTCCGCGAGGGCGCGCAGACCGTCGAACCCGCGTAGAACTGCGTGAACCGCATGCCCTCCGCCGCCATCCGGTCGAGGCGCGGGGTCCGGAGGATTTTCTGGCCAAAGCAGCCGAGGTCGCCGTACCCGAGGTCGTCCGCCAGGACGAGGACGATGTTGGGAGGACGCCGGGGCGACCCTGCCGGGACGAGGGCGAGAAGAGCGGCGCAGAGGAGCATCCGGGCCATGCCCCACGATAGGTTACGACGGGCCGGACGGCAACTCCTTCCGCCCGCTCCCCGATCGTGGTAGAACGCGGGGAGGACGATGGACGAAACGGCCTTCGCGCGGCCCGTCATGGTGGCGAGCGCCTGCCTGGGCGACGCCGCCGTCCGTTACGACGGCCGGGCCCTCCGCGACGGCTTCCTCGCCCGCCTCCGGCCCTTCGTCGAGCTCCGGCCCGTATGCCCCGAGCTCGAGATCGGCCTGGGCGTCCCCCGCGACCCGATCCTGGTGGCCGGGGAGCGCCTTGTCCAGCCCTCCACGGGCCGCGACCTCACGGCCCGCATGGGCCGCTTCGCGCGCGGCTTCCTCGGCTCCCTGGACGGCGTCGACGGCTTCCTCCTGAAGAGCCGCTCCCCGAGCTGCGGGGTCGGCGACGTGAAGGCGTTCGACTCCCGGGGCCGCCGCCTCCTCGCGCGCCGGACCTCGGGGTTCTTCGCCCGCGCCGTCCTCGAGCGCTTCCCCCTGGCCGCCGTGGAAGACGAGGCGCGCCTGGCCGACCCCGCCCTCCGCGAGCGCTTCCTGACCCGCCTCTTCGCCCTCGCGGCGCTGCGGGGCGTGCGCAGCGCCGCCGACCTCGCCCGCTTCCACGCGCGGCACGAGCTGCTCCTCCGGGCCTGGTCCGCGCGAGCCCCCGGCCGCCTCCTCGCCCGGCCACGCCGCCCCTTCGCCCTGCTCCTCGAGGCCTACGCCCTCGCCGTCCGGAAGGCCCTCGCCCGCCCCCCGCGCCGGAGCGCCCAGGCGCGCGCGCTCCGCGACGCGATGGCGTACTTCCCGGAGGAGCCGAAGTCCCGCCTCCTGAAATGCCTGGAGGCGTTCGAGGCGGGCCGCGTCCCGCTGGGCTCGCCGCTGGCGCTGCTCCGCGGCTGGCTGGCGCGGCGCCCCCGGCCCAGGCTCGGCGACCCGGCCTTCCTCCGGCCGTTCCCGGAGGCGCTCGCTGAGAATCCTAGCCCCAGAACCCCGTGAGGCGCTCGGCCTCGGGGATCTCGAGCGGGAACTGCTTGGCGAAGGCGTGGTCCTGGATGCCGGCCAGCTCGCGGAGCGCGCGGTGGAGATGCTCGGGCCGGACGCGGATCCCCTTCTCCTTGTCGAGCGCCAGGGTCTTCGCGTCGATCGGGACCAGGAACTGCTTCTCGTCGGTGGCGCCCACCACGCGGTCGCCCTGGATCCCGCGGCCCAGGAACATGATCGAACCGATCGACCAGTGGTCCTTCCCGTTCCCGTTGTTGTAGTTCGGGGTCCGGCCCATCTCGCTCTGGACGACGACGACCATCTTCTCCCGGATCCCGAGCTCCTCGGAGCGCCGGAGGAGATAGTCGATCCCCGCCAGGAACTCGGGGATGAGCTTCATCTGGTCGGCGTCGTTGTTGTTGTGGCTGTCGAACTGCCCGATCGTGAGGTTGGCCGAGACGCAGATCCCGGCCTTGAACGAGGCGAGCGCGATGTCGGCCTGCTGGGAGAGCCGCTCCTTGGGCGAGGTCTTCGGGACGAAGGGGGTGACCCGCTGGAGGGCCTTGGAGTTGAGCTGCGCGGCGTAGAGCATGCTCTGCGCCCGCTCGGCCCGCGGGAGCCGGGCCTCGCCCACCCGCGCCTCCGCCTGCTCGGCGAGGGCCTTCTCGATCCGGTCGAGCGCGAAGGGGTCGTGGTAGGGCTGCCGCGCCGAGCCGCTCACGCCGTCGGCGTTGGCGATCAGGTTGAGCGACTGGAGGTACGGGATCCGGGCCATGGGGACGAGGTTCCCGGTCGTGGAATGGTTCCCGAACGTGAGGAAGGCGAGCGGGTGCTCCGCCCCCCGGCAGGCGGCCGCGAGCGCGGCGAACGTGGGATAGGCCAGGCTGTCCAGCTTCCCCGTGGCCGTGTAGCGCGAGCAGGGGTCGTGGTTGTTCACGGAGTAGTCCAGGCCGTTCATGACGAGGAGCTCCTTCCCGTACTTCCGGAAGAAGTCCTCGTTCGACATCCCCGCCTGGACGTGGGCCTTGTTCGGCGCCAGCTTGTGGGCGCCCTCGGTCAGGATGTCCCCCTCCTTGAAGAGCCGGTTGATCCCGCCCACGCCCTTCGGGTCCATGAGGTAGGTGGTGTCCCAGCCGCCCGAGGCGTTGAAGACGACGTAGAACGGGCCCTCGTAGGGCGGCGGCTCGGGCGAAGCGCCCCAGGCGTCGCGGAGGCCCACCGGGGCGGCGAAGCCCAGGCCGGCCGAGCCGAGCAGGCGGAGAAAGTCGCGTCGCTTCATCGGCCCCTCACTCGTACAGGAAGTCGTCCTGGCGGAGGAGGTAGGTCACGACCGCCCGCCAGGCGCGGAGCGTGTAGTGCGGGTCGTCGGAGCGCTTCTCCTCCTTCCCCGCCCGGCAGAAGTAGCTCTCCTGCTTCCCCAGGTCCTTGCGCCCGCGGGCCTCCTCGACGATCCCCGCGAAGAGACGCCAGGTCCGCTCCACTTCGGGATGCTCCGGCCCGTGCTCGCGGCCCAGGATCGCGCGGTGGAGGTGTCCGACGGCCGCGCGGAGCTTCCGCTCGGACTCCGGGGTCCCCGGCACGTCGTCGGGCTCGACGCCCGGGAAGAGGCGCCGCTCGGCGGCGGGCCGGGCGAAGTCGGCCGGGACGTTCGCGCAGGCGACGTCGTTGGCCATGATCCGCTGGATGGCCCCCATCGCCCCGCTCGGGTCGCTCATCCGCTGGGTGACCTCCTTCGAGTCGATCCCGCCGTAGAGGATCCCGAACTTCGAGTCCGAGTCGTTGAGCCGCCCCCAGCGCTTCCCGAAGACCGCCAGGACCTTCCGCTCCAGCTGCTCGGGGGTGAGAAGCCGGACGATCCCGACGTCGTCCAGCTCCGCCCGCCGGGCCGGGTCCCGGACGGCCGCCTCGAGGCCGTCGGCCCGGTAGAAAGGCGAGGCGACCCACTCCTTGAACGCGACCTTGAGGTTGAAGCCCGACTTCGCGAAGCGCTCGGCGATCCGACGGATCTCGGCCCGCTGCTCGAGGTAGGCCCGGCGCTTGGCGGAGAAGAGGGGGTCGTCGATGTCGAGCGGCGCCAGCAGGGGCCTCCGCCCGAAGAGGATGGCGTAGACGTGCTCGACCATCGCGACGGCGAAGCGCGGGTCCTTCGCCGTCTCCCGCCCCAGCCACGCGAGGGCCCGCCAGCGGTCCTCGTCGGGGAGCGCGGTCCCCTCGCGGCCCGGGGGGAACATGTCGGCGAACCAGCCTTCCTTCCGGGGACCGTAGTGTCCTTCCTCGTTGAAGTAGTCCTGGAAGAGGCCGGCCAGGGGGTCGACGGTCTTGTGGCAGACCACGCAGTCGGGGGCCTCCAGGGTCGGGTTCGCGTACTTCTTGGCCACCTCGGCCGCGTCGGTCACGCGCGGTGCGAGCGCCATCACGTCCACGCCCAGGAAGTGCTGGTAGTACATCCGCGCGCGGAGCCGGTTGCGGTTGGTAACGGTCGTCGGGTAGCGGCGGAGGTACTGGAACATCGAGAGGATCCCCGCGTGCGGGTAGATCCCCTCGGCGGTCTTCTGGACCTTGCCGTTTCGGCTCTTCAGGGCGGGGAGCCGGGCCTCCACGTACTCGAAGGGGTCGTTCGGGTCGTTGAAGCGGTCCTTGAGCGCGTCGTAGATCCCGTAGCCCCGCGCGGTGTAGGGCGAGACGAGCATGTAGTCGGCGGTCACGATCTCGGTGAAGGGCCGCTCGTTCCTAACGATGTGGGCGAGGAGCTCGAGGGGCTCGCGGAGGAGGGCCTTGCGGTAGTCGTTGGCGAGCTTGTAGCCGGCCTGGCGGCGCTCCTTCTCGTCGGCGATGTGGCTGAGATCGTGCTTCTGGTACCAGTGGCGGGTCTTCTCGAAGTGGTCGTAGGAGAGGGCGTCGTCGGCGACCCCGTCATAGCCCAGGGTAAGGAAGACGTCGTTGAAGCCCTCCTTCAGGCGCTCGAAGAAGGCGTCCTCCTTCATCAGGGGGTCGAGGACGAGGTCGAGCTTGCCCGCCTCGGCTAGGGCCTCCTCCTCGGGCGAGGGGAGCCGGGCGCCGAGCTGGAGGGCGACGCGGCGGAGGAGGCGCTTCGGGGAGGCCATCGCGACCCCCTCGAGGAAGGGCCGGGGCGGGGCGACCGCGGGCGCGGCGGCGGGCTTCTCCAGGCGGCCGACGTAGTCTTCCAGGATGCGGTAGCCGGTCGAGCCGGGCTTGAGCTGCTCGCCACCCCCGTGCTTCACGACCCCGCTCGCCTTCAGCAGGATCCGCGGCTTCCCGCCCTGCCTTGCGACGGCCATCCGGGCGAAGGCGGCCTGGTTCTCGCGAAGCCGGGCGGGATCGAGCTCGGCCGAGCGGAGGTGGAACTGGCTGTCCTGGGCCTCGCCTTCGGCGGTGTGGCAATTGAGGCAGGTCCGCTCGCCGACCTTGGCCCAGACCTCCTCGGCGAAGAAGGGGTCGACGGCCCCGTCCTGCCGACCGCCGGCCGCCGCGGGCCCGAGGGCCTGGAGGGCCGCCGCGACGAAAAGCGCTGCCCGCATCCGCTCGCCCCTCCGGACTCCGGATCCCGCCCCGGAGGCTCAAACTCCTCTACGCCCGGGTCTAAAGCCGATTCTCGACGATTGTGGCCGGAACCCGGGCGCTGGACCGGGTCACGGCGTAGGCCAGGGGCATCGCGACGGCCAGCATCGCCCCGGCCAGGAGGAAGGCCGCGCCCGGGAGGCCGGCCGCGCGGGCCGGCCCGATGAAGTGGGCAAACGTGAGCGTGAAGAGGCCGGGCCCGATCAGTCCGGTGATCCCCATGATGCTCCCGTTGGCGCCCTGGAGCCGTCCCTGCTCCGTGGGTCCGACCCGGCGGGTCATGAGGGCGTTGAGCGACGGGCCGAAGAAGCCGATGAACGCGAAAACCGGGACCCCGACCCAGAAGAGTCTCGGCGTGGGCGCGAGACCATAGACCGCGAAGCCCGCCGCGCCGAAGAAGAGGCCGGTCAGGAGGGCGGCTCTCTCTCCCACCCGGTTCACGAAGCGCCGCACGAGTCCGGCCTGGACGATGATGTTGCAGAACCCCACGGCCGCGAGCATCAAGCCCACGGCCCGCGCGTCCCACCCGAAGCGGAAGCCGGCGTAGAGGACGAAGACGCTCGGGAGCACCTGGTGGGAGAGCTGGTAGAGGAAGTTGACGCCGGCCAGGCCCAGGAGCTCCGGGTGCGAGCGGAGGAGGTCGAGCGAGCCCACCGGGTTGGCCCGGCCCCACCGGAACGGCGCCCGGCGATCCGGCGGCAGCGACTCGGGGAGGACGAAGAGGCCGTAGAGGGCGTTCAGCACCGCCAGGCCGCCCGCCACCCAGAACGGGAGGCGCGGCGAGACCCCGCCCAGGAGGCCTCCGAGGGCGGGGCCCAGGACGAACCCGAGCCCCCAGGCCGCCCCCGTGAGCCCGTAGGTGGCGGCCCGCTTCTCCGGCGGCGTCACGTCCGCCACGTACGCGTAGGCCGTGGCGAAGCTCGCGGCCGTGATCCCCGAGATCACGCGGCCCGCGAAGAGCCACCCGAGCGAGGGGGCGAGGGCCATGAGGAAGTAGTCGAGGCCGAGGCCCAGGCAGGAGAGGAGGATCACCGGCCTCCTTCCGAAGCGGTCCGAGAGCGCCCCGAGGAAGGGCGCGAAGGCGAACTGCATGAGCGCCCACGCGGTCCCGAAGAGGCCGTAGATACGCGCCGCCCCGGCCGTCTCGCCACCCATGAAGCTCTCGACCAGCTTCGGGAGGACCGGAATGATGATGCCGAGAGCGAGGACGTCGAGGAGGAGCGTCGCGAAGATGAACGCGAACGCCGCCCGCCCGTGCCCCGGGCTCATGCCCGCCTCCGGGGGAAGATGGAGACCGGGGCCAGAAGCCGGACCCGGAGCGGGGGGCCCGAGTCGACGCGCGCGACGAGACCGTGGGGGACCGCTCCGCGCAGGCAGCGGCCGAGCGGGATCCCTCGGAGCCAGGAAAGGAGGCAGCGGAGGGTCCCGCCGTGGGAGACGACCGCGATCCGCCGGACCGGGGGGCGCGCGAGGAGGCGGGCGAACCAACCGGAGACGCGCGCCTGGAGCGCCGCGTAGCTCTCCCCGCCCGGGAAGACGTAGGCCGCGTCCTTCCGGTAGGGCGGACAGAGGCGCTTCACCTCGCGCTCCGGCAGGCCCGACACGCGGCCGAAGTCGATCTCCCGGAGCGCCCGGGAAAACCGGACGGGGACCCCGAGCTCTTCGCGGACGACGGCCGCGGTCTCCCGCGCCCGGCGGAGGTCGCTCGAGTAGATCCGCCCGATCCCGCGGCCCCGGAGGGCCCGCGCCGCGCGGCGCGCGTCCTCGATTCCCCGCTCCGTCAGGCCGAAGCCCCCCTGCCCCTGGAGGAGGCCGCGCCGGTTCATCTCCGTCTCGCCGTGCCGGACGAGGTAGATGGTCGTGGCGCGCATCATCGAGAGGGACGAGGATACCCCGGACCGGCCCGCGAACCTAGAGAAGTTCCCGGATCGGGTCGTCCTGGGTGACCCGGCGGAGGACGTCGTCCGGCAGGTTCGGCATGAGCCGCACCTGCGTGGGGTCGAGCAGCGTGTGGAGGATGGTCGAGACCAGGCGGTCCACGGTCACGGGCTCCGTCTGGGCCTCGCCCGCGTCGGACGTGGACTCGCCCACGACGCGCCCCATCTTGAGGCCGCCGCCCGCGAGAAGCAGGGGCGCGAGCTTGCCCCAGTGGTCGCGGCCGCCCTTCGCGTTGATCCGCGGGGTCCGTCCCATCTCGCCGCAGCAGACGAGGAGGATCTTGTCGGAAAGCCCGCGCGACTCCACGTCGTCGAGGAAGGCCGAGACCGCGTGGTCGAACGGGGCGCCCACGTAGCGCATCCCCTCCTCGACGGTCGCGTTGTTCTGGTCGGCGTGGAAGTCCCAGACGAAGTTCGTCGTCACGGTCACGAACCCGGCCCCCGCCTCGCAGAGCCGCCGCGCGAGCAGCATCAGCTTCCCGAGCGACTTCACGTGGTCCAGGTAGTTCTTGTGGTTGTTCCACCGCGTGCTGATCCGGTCGTGGCGGATGAGGCCGCTCGTGTCGTAGCGCTCGACGACCCGGGGGTCCTCCTTCGAGAGGTCGAAGGCGCCGGCCACGCCGCCGAGAAGCACCTGGTAGGCCTGGTCGCGGAATCGGTCGGTCCCGTCGAGAGCCCCCTCCTCGTCCGTCGCGCGCTTCCAGGCGTCCAGCCGCTCGAGGAGGGCGCGGCGGTCGTCCAGCCGCTCCTTGGGGATCGAGAGCGACATGTCCTTCTGGGCCTGGCCGCCCGCGCCCGGGACGAAGGGGGCGTAGACCGACCCCAGCATTCCCGTCGCCTCGAACCTCCCGAAGTTCTGCGTGGTGGTCCGCGTCGTCGCGTCCACCGCGTTCGGGTAGAGCGCGGCGTTGAGGGGCATGCCGGTGGCCGGGTGGTTCGTCCCGGCGACCCGCGCGTAGAGCGAGCCCAGGTTCGCGCCCAGCGTCTCGGCGCAGACGACCGGCTTGATGTCGTGGTTCCCGTTCCCCGTCAGGAAGGAGCGGACGACGGACACGCGCTTCGCGCGGCGCGCGAGCTTCTCGAAGGTGCCGCCGAAGGTCATCCCCGGGACCGCGGTCTCGACCTCTCCGGTCACGCTCCGGAACTCGCGGGGAGCGCCCATCTTGGGGTCGAAGGTCTCGATCTGGGGCGGGCCGCCGTGCATGAAGAGGAACACGACCGAGCGGCCGCGGAGGGCGCCGCCCTCGGCCTTGGCCCGGAGGAGCTGGGGAAGCGCGAGACCGCCGAGCGAGAGGCTCCCCACCCGGAGGAAGTCCCGGCGGCTCGACGGCTCGCGGAAGGACAGCATCTACGGGGCTCCCACCTCCACGGTGATCGCCTGGTCCACGGTGACGGGTTTCCCGGCAAAGGTGAACGTCGCCCGGAGCGTGGCCTGGTGCTTGCCGGGCTTGGCCGCCTTGTCGGCGGCGATCACCGCCTCGGCGACCGAGGCCCCCTTCGCGATCGTCCCGCCCCCGGCGAGCGTCAGGGGAACGCCCTTCGGGGCGACGAGCTCCAGCTTGAGCTCGCCATCGAACCCGCAGTCCCGGTCGACCGCCAGGGCGAGCTCCGTCCGCCCGCCCGCGGCCACGCCCACCGAGTCCGAGTCCGCCCGGAGCGAGACGGCCCGCTCCACGACCTCGATCAGGACGGGGAGCGAGGCCACCCAGACCTTGATGGCCTTCTCCTTGGACTTGTCGGCCATCTTCTTCGAGGAGTCGGCGAACTCTTTCTTCAGGTTCTCGCCCTGGGCGAGGAGGTCCTTCACGGCCTTCTCGGCCTCCATGGCCTTGGCCTTGGCCGCCTGGGCGGCCTTCATCTTCTCCTCCGCGGCCCCCGTGCCCTCGGCGCCCTTGGCCTTCGCGTTCTCGTATTCCTTCGCCGCCGCCTGGGCCTCCTGGTCGGCCTTCTGCCGGGCGGCCTCCGCCTGCTTGAGCTCGCCCGCCAGGCCCGCGGCCACCTTCTCGACCCGGGCCTTCTCGTCGTCGATCTCCTTGGCCCGGTCGCTCATCGCGCGGTACGGCATCGTGATCTCGCCCGCCAGGTAGACGCTGAAGGGCCCGAGGGGGGCCCTGTCGGTGATCTCGAGCTCGAGGTCGCCCTCGGGCTTGGACGCGGGAAGGGTCAGCTCCTTCGCGTTCACCGCCCTCTGGTTCTGGTTCTGGTTCCGGCCGGCCCCGCCGGTCCCGGGAAGCCCCACCGCGGCGAACTTGACGCTCGCCTTGTCGGCGTCCTTGTAGTCGGCCTGCTTGACGAGCTTGGCCGGGATCTTGAGGGAGCCGCCGCGGACCATCCGGTAGACGGGGCGCGCGTCGTCCCCCAGGCGCACGGCGAACGGGGCCGTGAAGCGGTCGTCCACCGCGAGCGAGAAGGTCTGGGTGACCTTGGTCGCGAAGGCGTCGCGCTGTTGGTCGGCCACGATCCACGTGACCTCCGCCGCGCGGGCCGAACGCGAGAGGAGCCGGCCGCCCACGTCGGCCTTCCCGGTGATCCGGACCTCGCCGGAGAATCCCGGCGCGTCGGTGGCCGCGCCCAGGACGACGTCGGCCGAGGTCGAGCCCGGCGCGATCACCGCGGGCCGCGCGGCGACGCCCTTCGGGAGCGGTCCCGCTTCGAGGCGGATCGGGCCGTCGAAGCCCTCGAGGCGCACGGCGACCACGCGGACCAGGTCCACGCCGCCGCGGCGAAGGATGGTCGCGGTCGGGTTGAGGCGGTTCTGGGCGGGGAGGGCCTCGATGGGGAAGGCGACCAGGCGGAAGTCCGGCCGCGCGGGCCGGATCACGAGCCGGTAGAGGAAGCGCGGGTCCCCCGCCCCGCCGCCGAAGAGGTCGCGGACCATCACGCGGAACTTCCCGTCCTCCGGGACGGCGAAGAGGACCCCCGGGTCCTCGGGCGCCATGCGGTAGCGGCGCTCCATGTTGTTGGGCATGCGGGGCATGGGGGAGGGCTGATCGTCCACGTCCTGGAGATCCTTGAGCGACGCGCCCTTGCCCGCCTGGCCCACCTGCTGGACGGTGATCGCCGGGTCGATCGGGACGCCCAGGCGCTGGCTGTAGACCTCGATCCAGAGCTTCTCCCCCTTCTTCGCCTCGAACACGTAGCCGTCCCGGTCGCCCTCCGGATCCAGGCGGCCGATCACGTCCGCCGGCACCTGGACGGGCTGCGCCTTGTCGGGGTCGTTGTTGGGCTCGGCCTCGGCGACGGGGACCGCGTCGGCCACGACGAGCCGGACGGGGTTCGACTTCCCCCGGGGCGTCGAGAGCCGGTAGGAGACGAAGTCGGCCCCGAGGTCGCTCGGCTGGATGTCGGTGTCCACGGGCAGGGCGGCGGCGGCGGGGTCGGCGGGCCCCTCGATCGTCACGGAGAGCTTCTCGAGCGGGCGGCCGTCGACGGCGACCCCCTCGGCCTTCTGCCCGCCCGGGAGGTTCCGCCCGTAGACGACGGCGGCGGTCTTCTTCCCGGCCTGGACGACGGGCGGGTCGACGAAGTCGATCCACGGCCCGGTCGTCACGTGGAGCCGGTAGAAGTAGTCGCTGCCCCCCTGGAACGTGAGGTCGTGCACGCGGACCAGGTGGACGCCGTCGACCTGGGCGGTGAAATCAAGAAGCGCGTCGGAGCTCCGCGTGGAGGGGGCCCGCTGGAGGGTCCGCCCCGAGGGGTCCAGGAGCGTCATCACCACGATCGCCTTCGAGTCGATCCGGAGCGCCTGGCACTCCACGATGACGCGCTCATCTTTCTTGGCGGCGATCTTGAAGAAGTCGTAGCCCTGGGCGTCGCAGGCGCCGTTCGCCACGGAGTTCAGCGGCAGCTCGCCGGCCTGCGCCGCCTCGTTGTTGGGCTCGGTCTCGAGGGACTCGGGGCTGTCGCCCACGACGAAGCGCCGCGTGTTCGACAGGCCGAAGTGGCCGCTGACGCGGACGTCGTAGATCCCCGGGGGCACGTCCCCGGCGACGCTGACCTTGAAGAGATCCGGGGCGGGCCGGCCCTTGGGATAGAAGCGGTCGGAGGGGAGGAGGACGGGCTCCGCCTTGATGCCCGGGTGCGAGAAGACCAGGCCCTCCGCGAAATCGGTGTCGACGCCCCCGGTGACCCGGACTTCCACCGTGGTCCCCGCCTTGGCCCCCGTGGGATGCGTGGCGGAGAGCTTGGGTTGCGGCACCTGGGCGGACGCGGCCGCCGCCAGGGCGAACAGGAAGGTCGCCGTGGCCGGTACGAGTCGTCTCATCGCGCGGTCCTCCTGTACGTCATCCGCAGACGGCGCTCCCGCCCCCCTCCGCGCCCTCTGCTTCCTCTGCGGTCTCCGCGTCCTCCTAGAGGAGCTCCTTGATCGGCTCGCGGAGGTCGAGCAGGTACTGCGGCCGACCCGCGGGGTCGATCATCTGCTGCGTCACGGTGTCGATGCCCAGGTGGCGGTAGAGGCTGGCGTGCACCTGGTGGACGTGCACCGGGGCGAGCGCCTCGCCCGCGAAGCGGTCGGAGGCCCCGACCACCTGGCCCGTCCGGAACGAGCCGCCCGCGATCCAGGCCGCCGAGACGCGCGGCCAGTGGTCGCGGCCGGCGCTCTGGTTGACCTTCGGGGTCCGGCCGAACTCGCCCCACATGACGATGGCGACGTCCTTCAGCATGCCGCGGTCGTGGAGGTCGTCGAGGAGGGCCGAGAGGCCGACGTCGAGGGCCGGGAGCTGGTCCCGGAGCGAGCGGAAGTTGTTCTCGTGGGTGTCCCAGCCGCCCCAGTTGAGGGCCACGGTCCGGACGCCCGCCTCGATCAGGCGGCGGGCGAGAAGGAAGCTGCGGTTGTTGCGGGTCCGGCCCTGACCCTGGGGCACGTAGCGCTTGTAGACCTCGGGCTTCTCCTTCTCCACGTCCAGGGCCTCGGCCACCCGGCCCGAGGTCACCACGTCCACGGCGCGCCGGGTGAAGGCGTCCAGGGCGTCCATCTTGCCGGAGTCGTCGATGTCGCGCCGGATGCCGTCGAGCTCGCCCAGGAGGTCGGTCCGGCCCTTGAGCCGGGCGGCGTCGATCTTCTCGAGCCTGAGGTTCGAGCGTCCCGCGCCGTCGGGGATGAAGGGCTGGTGGATGGGCCCGAGGTACCCGGGCGTCACCTTGCCCATGAGGGAGACGAAGGGCGGCGCCGGGTTCTCGGCGCCCTGGTTGAGGGCGGAGACGACCGAGCCGATCGAGGGCCGGCCGCCGACCGCGTCCAGCGACCGCTCGCTGTAGCCCGTCATGGACGTGGAGGGGCTGTGCTCGTCGACGGAGCCCACCATGCCCCGGATGACGGCGAAGCGGTCGGCCATCTTGGAGAGCTTGGGGAAGAGCTCGCAGATCTGCATGCCGGGGACGTTCGTGCCGATGGGGACGAACTCGCCGCGGTACTCGGAGGGGGCGTCGGGCTTGAGGTCCCACATGTCCTGGTGGCTGGGGCCGCCGCCCAGATAGATGTTGATCAGGCTCCGCTGCGTGGAGCGGCCCGACTGCGCCTCCGCGCGGAGGAGGTCGGAGAGCATGAATCCGCCCAGGCCCAGGGACCCGACCTTGAGGAAGCCCCGCCGCGAGACCCCGTCACACGTGTAGCGGTTCCCCGACAGTTTCAGCATCGCCCACCTCCCGATTCGCCCCTAAGGGAGCCGTCCGATCCCGCTTCCCCTGCCCTTCCATATCGGCCCATAGCCGATTCGTTTCATCAATGGTTGAAGAGGAATTCCTTCGTGTTGATCAGGGCCCAGACGATGTCCTCGTAGGCCGCCTGGCGGTTCTTGGCGTCGAACTTGGCCACGTGGGCCAGGGCCACCTTGAGCTCGTGCTCGGTGGGCGTCCGGCTGAAGGCCCGGAGGTAGAGCTCGCGGACCCGGTCCTCGTCGGAGCGCTTGGCGTCGGCGGCGAGCTCCTTGGCGATGCCCGCGGACATCTTCCCGTGGATGTCCTGCGAGTTCAGGAGGTGGAGGCTCTGGGCGAGCGAGGCGTCGATCGAGCGCTCGCACTCGCAGGCGCTGGCCCCCGCGGGCCGCCCGAAGACCGTGAGGAAGTACGAGTCCACGCCCCCGTGGTCCGGGATCTGGACGGCCCTCGCGCCGGCCGGGAGGCCCGCGAAGCGGGTCGTCGTCCCGTTGAACGCGTCGATCGCGTCGAGCAGCACCTCGGCGTTCAGGCGCTTGGGGTAGTACCGCGAATAGCTCCGCTTGTCCTTCAGGTTGTGCTCGTTCGGGAGCGACGAGAGCTGGTAGCTGCTCGACCGGCAGATCGTGCGGACGAGCTCCTTGAGGTCGAAGTTCGTCTCGACGAAGCGCCGGGCCAGCCCGTCGAGGAGCGCCTTGTTCGAGGGCGGGTTCGTCTCCCGCATGTCGTCCTCGGGGTCCACGATCCCCTTCCCGAAGAAGTGCTTCCAGTAGCGGTTGACGAGGGACTTGGCGAAGAAGGGGTTGTCCTTCCGGGACATCCAGGCCGCCAGCGCCGCGCGCGGGTCGTCGTCGGCCTGGACCTCGAGCGAGGGGTCGCCCAGGCCGGTGGGCTTGACGGCCTGCTTGGTCTTCGGGTTGGTGGACTGGGCCATGCCCCGGTTGTGGAAGACGCGGGGCTCGTCGGGCGCCAGGCCCTCCTTCCGGCCCAGGCGGCTGAAGAAGGCCGACAGGCCGTAGTAGTCCTGCTGGCTCCACTTCTCGAAGGGGTGGTGGTGGCAGCGGGCGCACTGGATGCGGACGCCCAGGAAGAGCTGGGCCACGTCCTCGACCTGCTCGTTCTCTCTGGAGACCTGCCGGTACCAGGCCACCGCCGGGTTCCGGCTCACCTCGCCCGAGGCGGTGAGCAGCGAGCGGACGAACTTGTCGTAGGGCATGTTCTCCGCGACCGCCTCCCGGATCCACTGGTGGAAGACGTAGTTGCCGCTCGTGTAGCTCGCCCGGTCGCGCTTGTTCCTGAGGATGGAGGACCACTTGTTGGCGAAGTAGTCGGCGTACTCCTCGCTCTCGAGGAGCCGGTCGATCCACCGGTCGCGCTTGGCCGGATCCTTGTCGGCGAGGAAGGCCTTCGACTCCTCGGCCGTGGGCAGCCGGCCGGCCACGTCCACGGTGACCCGGCGGAGGAAGGTGGAGTCGTCGCAGACCGGGGAGGGCGGGAGGCCGAGGTCCTTGAGCTTGGCGAAGACGGCCTCGTCCACCACGTTCCGGGCCGGGGGAAGGCTCTTCACCTCGACCCCGAGCGGGACGGTCGCCTCGAAGACGGCCACGCGGTCCTGGTACCGGATCATGATCGCCACGTCGCCCGGGTTCCCCCGGAGGGCCACCCGGCCCGCCTCGTCCACCTCGGCCATGTCCTTGTCGTTGGGCTCGTAGCGGGCCGTGTGGGTCACGTCCTCGCTCGTCCCGTCCGTGTAATGGGCCACGACGCGCAGCTGCTGGGCCGCGGTCGGGCTCATCACCCGGTGGCGCGGGTAGACGCTGAGGGTGGAGACGCGGGGGTCGCTCTCCCCGCGGCTGTAGGGCAGGCCCTGCTCGACCCAGCGGACGAGGAGGCGCCAGTCGTGGCCGTCCTTCTTGATCCGCTCGCCGCCGCCGTGGGGGATGACGCCCGCCGCCTTGAGGAGCAGGAGGCTGTGCTCCGGGGCGCCGGGCAGGAAGCGCCGCCCGAAGGACTCCTTGACGAGGTACTCGTAGTCCTCCGTCGGCTCGAACCCGAGGAGCGAGAGGCGGAAGCCGTTCTGGCCGCCGCTCTTCCCGTGGCAGCCGCCCCCGTTGCACCCGTACTTGGTGAAGACCGGGACGACCTGGTTGGCGAAGCTGACCGCGGGCGGGTCGGCGAAGCGCTCGACCGTCACCTGGACCGAGGTCGAGAGGCCCTCCGCGGCGGCCTTGATCGTGACCGCGCCGTCCCGGAGCGGCGCGACCCGGCCGCCCGGCTCGACCCGGACGATCCCCTCGGGCGCCGCCTCGTACGTCGCGTCGCCCGTGGCGTCCCGGAACTTCCCGCCCTGGAAAGCGGCGGTGACGACGAGCTGGAGGCGCGCGTCGGGCCCCACGAGCTTCGCGGGCTTCCCCGCGTCCTTCTCGTCCGCTCCCGCGGCGAGGATGGAGAGGCCCGTGGGCTTCCCGGCGTCTCCGGGATCCCCGGACGCCCCGAGCGGTGCGGCCCACGCCAGGACCGCCGCCAGGGCCAGGACCTTCGCGCCGGTCTCGAGCTGTTTCATCGTCCGTTCCCTCGGTCCATACATATTAGAATAGCTCATCCAGCGGCTTGCCGTCGGGCAAAACCGGCCTCGGACGCCCCGAGTGGTCCAGGTACTCCGCGCGGGTGTCCACCCCCAGGTGCCGGTAGAGGGTGGCGAGCACGTCCGTCGGATGCTTCGGGTTGTCCTTGGGGTAGGCGCCCTTGTCGTCGCTGGAGCCCACGACGCGCCCTCCCTCGATCCCGCCTCCGGCCATCGCCGCGCTCATCACGCCCGGCCAGTGGTCCCGGCCGTTCTTGTCGTTCATCTTGGGGGTCCGGCCGAACTCGCCCCAGGCGACCACCATCGTGCTCTCGAGGAGGCCCCGCTGATCCAGGTCCTCGATCAGCGCCGAGAAGGCCCGGTCCCAGCGGGGGAGGAAGCCCAGGCGCATCGTCTCGACCCCTTCCACGTGCGTGTCCCACCAGCGGAGGTCGACGGTGACGACCCGGACGCCCGCCTCGACCAGGCGGCGCGCCAGGAGCATCCGCTGCGACCACGCGGGCACCCCGCAGCGGTCGGGCGTGGGGGCCTTGAACTCCGGCATGAGGCCGTAGCGCTTCCGGACGGCCGCCGGCTCGGCGTCCAGATCGAAGGCCTTCCGGGCCTCGGGGCCCGTCATGATCTCCCACGCGCGCCGGTGGAAGGCGTCCATGGCGCCCATCTCGCCCGACTGGTCGGTCGCGCGGTTCAGAGTGTCGAAGCTCCGGAGGAGGGCCTTCCGGTCGTCGAGCCGGCCCACGCCGAGCGCCTCGGGCGCCTGGAGGTTGGGCACGCGGAAGGGCCCCTCCACGGCGGGGTCGGCCTGGGTCTCGAAGGGCCGGTAGGCGGGCCCGAGGTAGGAGGCGTCGGCGCCGGGGACGAGCCTCGGGATCATGACGTACGCCGGCAACCGGGGGTTCTGCTCCTGGAGCTGGCGGGCGGCCACCGAGCCGATGCTCGGCGCCGCGTTCACGTCCGGGTTGGAGCCGGCGGGGTAACCGGTGAAGCAGAGCTGGTCGCCCGACGAGTGCCCCGCGTCGTGGTGGGAGATCGAGCGGATGATCGACCACCGGTCCATGATCGCCGCGCTCATCGGAAGGAGCTCGCAGATCCGGATTCCGGGCACCTTGGTGCGGATCGAGGCGAAGGGCCCGCGGTACTCCACGGGCGCTTCGGGTTTCGGGTCCCAGGTCTCGTGCTGGGAGGGGCCGCCCCGCATCCAGAGGATGATGACGGAGCTCGCCCGGCGGGCGGGCTTGCCCGACTGGGCGGCCCGGGCCTCGGACCGGAGGAGGTCGGAGAGGGTGAGGCCCGAGAGGCCCAGCATCCCCGCGCGGAGGAAGCTCCGGCGGTCGATCCGCGCGAGGTGGCGGCGGAACTCGTCGCAGCCGTAGACGTCCGGCCCTCGGCTCACCCTCGTGTCCCTCGACTTCCTTCTACCTATAGAGCGAGGGGCGCGCGCCGTTACGGGGCGCCCGCTCCCCCGGCGGATCAGATCAGCTCGCGGATCGGCTGGTCCTCGGGCTCGAGGAGGTACTGGGGACGACCCTGGAGGTCGACCATCGTGGTCTGCTGGGGCCGGATTCCCATGTTGTGGTAGATCGTCGCGAAGACCTCCTGGAACCGCACGGGCCGCTCCGAGGCGTATTCGCCCAGGCGGTTCGTGGCGCCGATCACCTGTCCCGTGCGCATCCCGCCGCCCGCCAGGAGCGCGCAGGAGACCTGCGGCCAGTGATCGCGCCCTCCGTCCTTGTTGATCTTGGGCGTCCGCCCGAACTCGCCCCAGACGACGACCGTGACGTCCTTGTCCATCCCGCGCGCGTGCAGGTCCTCGACGAGCGCGCTCACGCCCTGGTCGAGCATGGGGAAGTTCTCCTTCGCCCTCGCGAAGGTCTTCCCGTGCCAGTCCCAGCGCCCGAAGGCGAGCGTGACGCAGCGCGCCCCCGCCTGGACGAGGCGGCGGGCCATGAGGAACTGGTCCAGGCGCGCCCAGGGTCCGTCGTCCTGCGGCTTCGTCGACCCCTTCCCGTAGCGCTCCACCGTCTTCGGGTCCTCCTTCGAGAGGTCCATCGCCTCGGCCAGGCGGCTCGAGGTGAGGATCTCCATGGCCTGCTGCTGGTAGGCGTCGAGGCCTTCCATGGAGCCCGAGTCGTCGGCCTCGCGGCGGAAGCGGTCGAAGCTCGAGAGGAGCGTCTTCCGATCGCGGAGGCGCTCGAGGGTGATGCCGTTCAGGACCATGTCGCCCCGGACCTCCTCGCCCTCGGGGGTGAAGGGGGCGTAGGCGGCGCCGAGGAAGCCGGGCTGGCCGTTGTCGCCCCAGGGCCGGTGCTGGGTCTTGGGCGACAGGCCGATCGCGGCCGGGACTCCGCGCGAGACGGGCCCCTCGACCTTGGCGATGACCGACCCGATGTAGGGCCAGCCTCCCGCCGGCTGGGGCCCGCGCTGGTGGCGGCCCGTGAGGCACTGGTAGGCGTAGTGGTTGTCCGCGGCCCCCACCATCGAGCGGATGAAGACGAGCTTGTCGGCCATCCGGGCCATGCGGGGGAAGAGCTCGCAGATCTGGATCCCGTGGACGTTCGTCCCGATCGGCTTGAACTCCCCGCGGATCTCGGAAGGCGCCTCGGTCTTGAGGTCGAACATGTCCTGGTGGGGCGGCCCGCCCGCCAGGAAGATCATGATGACGGCCTTGTGGGATCCGCGGGCGGTCGGGGCGTCCTCCGCCCGCAGGAGGCGGGGCAGGGAAAGGCCCCCCAGGGCCATTCCGCCGATCGTGAGGAACGAGCGGCGCGACACCCCGTGGTCGTCGCGGCCTTCGTCGCGGCCCAGGATCGTCAGCATGGAACGACCTCCGTCCTGCTCAACCGGATTAGCGGCGAAACCGCCCGCCGCCGCTCCGCCCGATCCCGCGCCATAAGTGATACACGGCAGCCCCGGGCCGAGTTCCAGCGCCCCCCGAAGTGTTAACCCTCACACGACGTATGAGGGTTAACACCTACTTGGGCGGCTCGAAGACCGCCACCGGGGCGGGCGTCCCGGGCTTCCAGACGCGGAGCACCCCGTCGAGGGCTCCCGCCGCCACGAGGCTCCCGTCGCCGCTCACGGCGAGCTTGTAGCTGAAGCTCGACCCGGCCTCGAGCCCGCGCTCGTTCTGGCCGCCCTCGCGGACGACCCGGACCTGGGTGCCTCCCGTGCTCACGACGAAGCGGTCGTCGAAGCCCAGGTACCGGAGCGCGGTCACCTGCTTGTCGAAGCCCTGGATGGTCCGGACCTGCTGGCCGGTATCGAGGTTCCAGACCTTGACCACGTTGTCCGCGCCCGCGGTGGCCAGGGTCCGGCCCGTCCGGTTCCACCCCACGCCCAGCACGTGGTGGGTGTGCCCCTCGAAGGCCTTGACGAGCTTCCCCGAGGCGAGGTCCCAGACCTTGGCGAACTTGTCGGCGCCGGCGCTCGCCAGCATCGACCCGTCGGCGGTGAACGCCACGTCGTAGACCGTGTCGCTGTGGGCGTCGGGAACGAGCCGGGCGAGCCCGCCGCCCTTCACGTCCCAGAGCGCGAGCTCGCCCTCCCGGGAGGGGACGCCCCCGCCGCTCGCCAGCAGCTTCCCGTCCGGGCTGAACGCGAGCGAGACCACGCGGTCCACCGGGGGCGCCGCGTCGTCCGCGGGCGCGATGATCCGGGCGAGCCTCCAGGAGGCCACGGGGGCCGCGGAGCGGACCGACCCGTCCAGGCCCACCGAGACCAGCCGGCCCTCCGCCCCGAAGCCGACGGCCAGGACGCCCTTCCCGTGGGCCGCGAACGCCGCGGACTCGTCGCCCTTGGCGGCGCCGTAGGTGCAGACGCGGCCGTCGTCCGCGGCGAGCGCGACGAGCGCGCCGTCCGCCGAGATCGCGGCGCCGCGGAGCGCCTGCTGGGCCTTTCCCAGCGCCTCGGCCGCGGCCTTGCGATCCGCCTCGAGCTGCTTCTGCTCCTCTTGCTGGCGCTTGAGCCGCTCGTTCCCGGCGGCCACGGCCTGCTCCGAGCGCGCGACGCCCTCCTTCGCCTGGTCGACGCGCCGCCGGGCGCTGTCGAGGTTCAGCTTGGCCTGCTCGAGCGCGAGCGCCGCGGCCTCCTCGGCCTTCCGGGCGTCGTCCCGCTTCTTCTCGGCGGCCGGCTTCTGCTGCTCGGCGGCCTTGAGCGCCGCCTCGGCTGCGACCTTCTCGTCGGCGACCGCCTTCTTCGCGGCCTCGTCGGCGGCCTTCGCCTTGACGAGCGCCGCGGCGGCCGCGTCCGCCTTCTCCTTGGCCGCCCGCTCGCCTTTCTCGAGATCCGCGGCCTTCTTCACGGACTCGTCCACGGGGGCCCCGGCCTTCTTCGCCTCCGCCTCGGCCTCCTCGCGCGCCTTCACGGCCTTCGCGAGCGCCTCGTCCGCCGCCTTGAGCGCGGCCCCGGCCTCCTTCTTCTTCGCCTCGTCGTCTCCCGCCTCCTCGACCTTCTTGGCCGCGGCGTCCCGCTTCTTCTTCGCGTCCGCCTCGCCCTTCGAGGCCTGGTCGCGCTTCTTCGACGCCTCCTCCGCGGGCTTGAGCAGGGCCTGCGAGGCCTTCCGGGCCGCCTCGGCCGCCTTCGCGGCCTCGGCCAGCGCCGCGTCCGCCTTCGCCTTGGCCTCCTCGAGGGGTTTCAGGTCGACCGCCGGCGGCGCCTTCTTCGCGGCCGCCTCCGCCTTCGCCTTCGCCTCGTCGGCCCCCTTGGCCAGGGCCGCGAGCGCCTCGTCGGCCGCCTCGCGGTCCTTGACCGACTTCGCGAGCGCGTCCTCCTTCTCCTTGGCCGCCTTCTCGGCCGCGGGGACCGCCTCGGAGGCCTTCTTGACCTCGTCCTCCTCCTTCTTCTTGTTCTCCTCCGCCGCCTTGATCGCGCCCTGGCGGTACGTGACCTCGGTCCCGGCGAACGCGAGCCGCGCCTGGAGCTCCGCGTCGCGGCGCTTGGCCGGTCCGTCCGTCCGGAGCTCCCCCAGCGCCTGGCCGCTCTCCAGGTTCCAGAGCTTCGCGGCCGTCCCCCCGACCGTGACCATCCGCTTCCCGTCGGCGGAGACCGCGATCGCCGAGAGCGGCGCGCCCGCGGCGAGCTCCTTGGCCGCCTTCCCGGTCTCGATCTCGATCGGCACGACGCGCCCGTCGGAGAGCGCGACGTAGAGCGTCCCGCCCGCCGCGCGGAGGTCCGCCACCGCGGCCGCGGCGCCCGGGCCCTTGAGCTCCTTCGGCGCCTGGCCCGGCGCCGAATGGATCCGGACCACCCCGTCCGCGCCCCCGGCCGCGACGCCGGCCCCGACCCACTCGACCGCGGTCGCGGGAACCGGGACCTCGAACGTCGAGAGCGCCGAGCCGTCGGACGACTTCCAGACGCGGACCGTCTTGTCGGCCGAGCCGCCGGCGAGCGACGCGCCGTCCGGCGAGAAGCGCAGCGCCGTCACCGCGTCCGCGTGCCCCTTGGCTTCGGCCGCGACCTTGCCGGAGGCCAGATCCAGGATCCGGACGGAGTTCCCGGAGACCGGCACCGCGAGCCGCGCGCCGTCCGGAGAAAGGGCGGCGGACTTGGGGTCCCCGTCGAGCCCGACCTTCGAGACCTTCTCGGCGAGGTCCTTCGACCAGATCTTGATCGCCCGGTATCCTCCCGTGGCGAGAAGCCCGCCGTCGGGACTGAACGCGGCCGACTGGACCACGTCCACGTGCGACACCCCGCCCGGGAACTTCGCGGCCAGCGCCGGGTCCACCGGCCGGTCGGCGAGCCGCAGCGTCGGGAGGTGGTAGACGTGCAGCCGTCCCGCCCGTCCGCAGGCCACGTACTCGCCCGCCGGGTCCAGCGCGGCCGCGTAGACCGGGTTCCAGCCCGCCGGCGTGGGCTTGAAGGTCGGAGCCGGGAGCCGCGGGACCACGGAGGCCTTGGCGCCCTGGTCGATCCAGGCCTTGAGGAGGCCCAGCTCCTGAGGCGTGAGCGCCCTGGCGCCCACCTTGTTCCGGGGCGGAGGCATGTGGGGCTTGGAGCGCCGCGCGGCGGCGTTGAGGAGGAGGCTGGCCTCCCCCTTGCCCGGCACGACCGCGGCGCCGCTCTCGCCCCCCTTCAGGATCTTCTCGGGCGTCTCCAGGACCAGCTCCCCCTCGGCGTCCTTCGCGTTGTGGCAGGCGAGGCAGTTGGTCTTGAGGAAGGGAAGGACGTCCCCGTTGAAATCGACCACCCGCTTGGCGTCGACGGGGGCGATCTCGATGGGCGGGACCTGGGCCTTGTCCTGGGCCGCCGGGGCGGGCAGGCCCGCCGCGAGCGCCGCGAGGACCGCGCCCCAGAGGACGGAACGGTGATGGATCATGTCGGCTCGCCTCCTGCCCGCTCCACCTAATATATGCTCGCCCGAGCCCCGCGTTACGGCGGACCGAAAGATGCGCGCCTTTCCCGCGAACAGGGATCCGGGGGGCGGGGAAGGCCGGCGCCGGCGAAGCGCGCCGCCCATGATCGGCGTACATATGGGTGAGGCACCCATAAATCTCCGTTGACAGGGACCGCGTTTTTGTCCAGAGTCTGACCGGGGTTATGGCAGGTCCGGCGGCCGATCTCAGCCCTCAGATTCTCTCCGACCTCCGGGTGGCGGATCGGGGCCGCCCCCTCCTGTCCGCCGCGGGGCTCCGCCTGGAGCTCTGGGAGGCCTGCTGCCTCGCGTTCACCGACCGCGCCCTCCTCCGCCGCGAGGTCGAGCGCCTGGAGACGAACGGCCGCGAGGGGAACGCCGACGCTTCCGAGCTGGCCGCGCGGGTCCGAGAGCTGCGCGCCCGGACCCTCCCCCTCCTCGAGCGCCTCCGCGCCTTCCTCGGCCCCGCGTCCGGAGGAAGCGAGGAGGCCGAGCGCCGGGAGATGGTCCTGGGATTCATCGCGGGATCTCCCGCCGCCCTCCAGTCGGCCGAACGGTGGGTCTCGGAACCCGAGCGGCTCCGGCCCGAGGCCGCGCTCAAGCTCCAGGTGATCGAGACCCTGGTCGAACGGTACCGCCGGGCGCTCCGGGAACGCCCCGGGGAGGGGCTCGGCGCGCCGTCCGGCCTCCGAGCCGAGCCCCGCGACGGCCGCATCGAAATCTCACGGGATCCCTTCCCCGGCGCCTCGAGCTACATCCTCAAGCGCGCCGAGGGTGCGGAGCTCCCCTTCCTCCCCGTCGCCCTGACCCGCGAAACCCGGCACGCCGACGCCTCCGCGGTCGACGGCTCGACCTACCGCTACGCGGTCGTGGCGATCACCGCCCTGGGGGAAAGCTCCGCGAGCTACCCCGTCGAGGCCGCGACCGCTCCTCCGCCGCCCGCCCCGGCCGGCGTGGACGTCTCCCCGGCAAGCGGCGAAGTCTCGATCACCTGGACTCCCGTCTCGGGAGCCGGGGGATACCGGGTCTACCGAGCCCCGGCGCCCCATGGCCCCTGGGCGGCGGTGGCGGACGTCGCGGTCCCGGGCCACACGGACGGCGGGCTCCCGGACGGCGTGCCCCATTACTATTGTATCCGGGCCGTCACGCCCGCCGGCGAAGGCCCCGCCTCGGAACCCGTCCGGGCGCTCCCGCTCGGCGGCGGCCCCGGCGCCCCGGGCCGGCTCATGGCGGTGCCCGGCGATCGCCAGGTCCTCCTCCGCTGGAGCCCGGGCCGCGACGCGACGGCCCACGTCCTCCTTCGCTCCGACCGCCCCGGGGCGCCGCCCGTCGAAGTGGCCCGCCCCGAGTCCACGATGCACCTGGACGCGGGCCTGGAGAACGGCGCGTCCTACGTGTACGTCGTGCGCGCCCTGGGGGCCGGGGGCCGATCCGCGGACTCGCCCCCCGTCGAGGCTCGCCCCCTCGGACCGCCTCCCGCCCCGGCGAACCTGGCGGCGGCGCTCGGGGCCGACCGCCTGACGCTTTCCTGGGACGCGTCCAAGGGCGCGGACGGCTACACCGTCCGGCGCGCGATCGCGGCCGACGGCCCGTTCGCCCCGCTGGCCGAGGTGGTCGAGGTCCGCTGCGACGACACGATCGTGGAGGAGGGCCGGACGTACTTCTACGCCGTCGCCGCGCGAAACGCCGCCGGCGAAGGCCCCGGGTCCCCTCCCCTCCGGGTCCGCTTCGTCTCGCGGCCTCCGGCGCCGCGGAACCTCAGCGCCCGCCCGGAGGGCCTCCGGGTCCGCCTGGCCTGGGACGCCGTGGCGGGCGCGACCGGATACCGGATCCGCCGCGCGACGGGCGCGTCCGAGGAGCTCCGGCACTCGGATGTCGCGGAGTGGACCGACGAGGCGGCGGAGGGCGGCCGGACGGTCGTCTACGCGGTCCGGGCCGTCAACGAGGCGGGCGAGGGCCCGGAGGCGGCGCCCGTCGTCGTCACGCCTGTCGCCCCGCCGCCTCCCCCTTCCGGACTTTCGGCGCGGCCGGGCGACGCCCGGGTCTCGCTCCGATGGGATCCCGTTCCCGGCGCGGAGCGGTACTCGGTCCGCCGCTCGGAAGGCCCCGAGGGGCCGTTCACGGAGCTCCCGGCCACGGAGGGAACGGAGGCGGTCGACACCGGGGTCGCGAACGGAACCGAGTACGTCTACCGGGTGGTGGCCGTGAACGAGGGGGGGGAGAGCGCCCCGGCGGACCCCGTGACGGCCCGTCCGGCCGAGCCCCCGCCCGCGCCCTCGGGCCTGCGGGCGGCCGGCTCGGACGCGACGGTCCTCCTCGAGTGGACGCCCGCGGCCGGCGCCGCGCGCTACCGAGTCGAGCGCGCGGCGGCGGCGGACGGCTCATTCGAGGAGCTCGCGGTCACCGCCGCGGCCTCGCACCGCGACGGGCCGCTCGAGAACGGGAAGACCTACTCCTACCGGGTGTCCGCACTGAACGACTCCGGCGCAAGCCCGCCCTCGGAGACCGTGACGGCGACACCCGTGGCCCCCCCCCAAGTGCCGCAGGGGATCCGGGGACGGCACGGCGACCGCCAGGTCACGATCCTCTGGGAACCCGTCGAGGGGGCGACCCACTACCGCGTGAAGCGCGCGACCGACCGGAACGGGCCCTGGGCCACGGCGGGCAGCACCGCGCGGGAGACGTTCACCGACACGGACCTCGAGAACGGGACGACGTACTTCTACATGGTCCGCGCGCTGAACGCGGGGGGGAAGGGCCCGTACTCGAAGCGGCTCCGCGCGACGCCCCTCTCGCCGCCGCCCGCCCCGTCGGACCTCTCCGCCTCGCCGGGCGACGGCGAGGTCGCGCTCTCCTGGCCGGAGGTGCCGAAGGCGCTCCGCTACATCGTCAAGCGGGGAACGTCGCCCGCCGGGCCCTACTCGCACGCCGGGCGGACGACGGAGCCCTCGTTCGTGGACTCCGGCCTCCGGAACGGGTCGACCGTGTACTACCTGGTCTCGGCGGTGAATCCTTCCGGCGAAGGCCCGCCCGCCGCCGTCGAGGCGACGCCCCTCCCGATTCCGGAAGCGCCCGAGCAGGTCGTCGCCGCCCCCGGGGACGGCCGGGTGGCCCTCTCGTGGGCGCCCACGGCCTGGGCCTCGTCCTACAAGGTGAAGGGGTCCCTGAGCCCCGAGGGCCCCTACGCGACGCTCGGGACGCCGTCCTCGCCCTCCTGGATCGAGGAGGGACTCGAGAACGGCACGACGCGGTTCTACGTGGTGAGCGCCCTCAACGCCCGGGGTGAGGGTCCCGAGTCGATCGTGGTCCAGGCGGTCCCCTCCGCGCCGCCGCCCGCTCCCGCGGGCTTCCGCGCCCGGGCCGGCGCGGGCCGCGTGGACCTGGCCTGGGACGGCTGGCCCACGGCGGACCGCTTCAGGGTGAAGCGGTCGGAGACGGCGGGGGGGCCGTACGCGGTCGTGGGGAATCCGGTGGCCCCGGCGTACGCGGACTTCGGGGTGCGGAACGGAAGGACCTACTTCTACCGGATCACGGCGCTCAACGCGGCCGGGGAGAGCGCCCCTTCGGACGAAGCCGCGGCGTGCCCGTCCTCCCCGGCGGGTCGGGGGGACGAGGTGCCCACCCTCGAGCAGTTCCAGGCGGGGATCGTGGGGGGCGATCCCCTTCCGACCGGGGTGGACCCCGACCGCGTTCTCGACCTCCGGCGGGTGGAGCAGCTCCGGACGCTTCTCGAGGGGACGGGGCAGAGGTTCGAGGCGTGGGAGCTCGCGGCCCTCATCGCGAAGGAAGGCCCTGGAGTGCGCCGGACGCTCGACGAGCTCCTCCGGCTCAAGAACGAGGGGGATTCGGACGCGTTCGAGGCGGGCGCCCTGGCCCTCTTCGACCGCATCCTGGCCGTCCGCTCCGGCCTGGGCGGCCTCGTCCGGCGGCTGCGCGCGTACGTGGAACTCCTGGGGCTCCCCGCGCCCGACCCGGAGGCGATGGAGATCGCGCTGAGCTTCGTCGTCGCGGCGGAGCGCAGCCGGGCCCGGGCGGAGCTCTGGCTCGAGGATCCGCTCCGCCACCGCGAGCCGGCCGCCGCCTACTTCCGGAAGGCGCTCGAGATCGCCGGCGGGTACCTGGACGCCATGAAGCGCTGAGGGGACGGGCGGGACGCGTCGGAATCCTTGGCGGCCGCGAGCCGCCTTCGGTAGGATGGGCGCCGGCGCCCCAGGCGCCGGGCTGGAGGGAAGGCCATGATCCTCGAGTGCAGCTGCGGGAAGATGTACCGCGTCCGGGACGACGCCCCCACGGCCAACCAGACCTGCCGCTCCTGCGGCGGTCCCCTGCGCGCGGCCGGAGGACCCGGCGCGGCGCCGGCCGCGGCGTCCGACACGCGGCCGTTCGAGGACCGGATCGCGAAGCTGGAGCGCGAGCGCGACGCCGCCACGCAGCTCGCCGGGCGCCTCGAGCAGGAGCTCGCCGAGGCCCGCGCCTCCGCCTCCCAGCCCGCGCTCTCCCAGGCCGGATGGGGCCTGGGCGACGGCGGCGCCCAGCTCCGGACCGCGCAGGAACGGGCGGACAAGCTGGAGCGCCAGCTCCTCGACCTCCGGACCGAGACGGAGAAGTCGGTCAAGGAGAAGGACCGCGCGGTCGCGGAGGCCCGGGCCGAGCTGGAGAAGGCCGACGCCGAGCGCCGCCGCCTCGAGAGCCGCGCGTCCGGCCTCGAGTCCACCCACGCCCGCGCGATCGCCGACAAGCAGAAGACCATCGAGGCGCTCGACGCGTCGATCGCCTCCTACCGCTCCAAGCTCGAGGCCCTCCAGGGGCGCCTCGCGTCCCTCGAGCTCCAGCGCACGGCCGACCGGAGCGCGTTCGAGGAGCGGCTCCGCGAGCGCGAGCGCGACGAGCGGAGCCAGCAGGCGCGGTCGGTGGAATCCCAGCAGAAGGCCCTTTCCGAGCTCCGCGCGTCGATGGAGCGGACGATCGGCGAGAAGGACCGCCAGATCTCGGAGCAGCGCCAGCTGATCGACCGCGAGGCCGGCGAGCGCCGCCGCCTGGCCGAGAACCTCGCCCGCCAAGAGGAGGCCTCCCACCGCGCGATCGCCGAGAAGGAGAAGGCCCTGGCCGCGGCGAACGCCGGGCTCGCCTCGGCCCGCTCCAAGATGGAGGCGCTCCAGAAGCGGATCGACGCCCTCGAGCAGCTCCGGCAATCCGAGCAGGACGCCCAGGCGTCCCGCCTGCGCGCGCGGGAGGAGGCCCGCGCGCGCGTCGAGGAGGCCAGCCACATGGCCGGCGACCTCGATCTCAGCCTCGATTCCGTGAACGAGGTCCTCAACGGCCTGCGCGACCGCGTCCGCCGGCTCAAGGGCAGCCTGGGCCGTGAGGAAGGAGAGCCCGTGCCCGTGCCCGCGCCCCGGCCCCCGCCCGCCGCGGAGCTCACCGAGGCCGCTTCCGAGCCCCCGCCCGGACCGGTCGCCGAGGCGGAGCCCGTCGAGGAGCTCCAGGAACTCCCTCCGGCCGTCGTCTCCGAGCGGCCCGCGCCCCCGCCCGAGGGCCAAGTCGAGGAACCCAGCGGGATCTTTCCCGGGGCCGAGGAGCCCGACCTCGTCGACGCGCCGGAACCCGAACCGGAGCCGGTCGCCGAGGAGGCACTTCCCGCCGCGCCGGTCCAGGAGGAGCCCGCCGACGCGTTCCCCCTGATCTCGCCCGCCGAGGAAGACTCGGCTCGGCCCGCGCCCGCCCCGCCCCCGAAGGCCGAACCGGAGCGGAAGAAGACCCAGGTCCGGTTCTCGTGGAAGCGGAAGTAGGACGAGTCGATTTGCGTGCCCCTTCCGCGCCGGGGCGCTATAATTCCACGGCGCCGACAGGGATGACGGGCCGCAGCCTGAACGGGTGACCGCGCATGAGCCCCAGCGTTCCCAAGGGGTGGGACCGGGAGTCCGAAAGCCTCTTCATCCACTCCACCGGCGTCCGCATCCAGCGGATGGCCTACAAGGGAAAGGACGGGTGGTACCTCGTCCCGACCGACCTCGACCAGCCCGTCCTGGAGTTCGAGCCCACGTCGGAGGGACGGGAGAAGGCCTTCGAGGCGTTCGCCAAGGGGGCTCTCGACCTGAAGCCCCGCAAGGCCAAGGCCGTCTCGAAGGGCAAGGCGGCCCCCCCGCCCGCTGAAAGCTCCGAGGACGCGGAAGAGGGGGACGAGGACGACGAGGAGGGGAAGGAAGCCGGCGAGGAAGCCGACGAGGGGGACGACTAGGGGTTCGGAACGCATGACTCGCCGGGTCGCCCCCCGCGCTGCAACCGGGCGAACGGGAGCGGGCTCGGCGCCCGGTTTGTACGATTTTGTTTGCGCCCGGGCGGCACGGTCATTCTAATGATGGCTTGGCTCGCCGGCGGACCGGCGAGGGGTATCGAGGATCTTGTCAGGGCAGGTGACATGTACACGGACAAGCAGTTGACGTGCGTGGAGTGCGGGACGTCGTTCACGTTCACGGCGGCCGAGCAGGAGCGGTTCGCGCAGCTGGGCTTCACGAACGAGCCCAAGCGGTGCTCCCCCTGCCGCGCGGCCAAGAAGGCGGCCGGCGGCGGCGGCCCCCGCGGCGGCGGCGGCGGCGGCATGGGCGGCGGCATGGGCGGCGGGCGGCGGGAGATGTTCCCCGCGGTCTGCGCCGAGTGCGGCAAGCCGACCAACGTCCCCTTCAAGCCGCGCGGCGACCGTCCCGTGTACTGCAGCGACTGCTTCGCCAAGAGAAGGTAGCCTCCCTCCCCGTCCCCGACCCGGGCGCGCCGTGCCCGGGTTGCCCCCCGAGAGGAGCCCCCTCCCCGACTCGGACGAGGGGATCCCCCGCCCGCGATTCCACGAGCGGCGAAACGCGGAAGCCGCGCTTCCCGCGTAAGAGGAAGCAGAGGCGGCGAGCGGGCGCCTCGGCGATAGAGGTTGCTCCCCGGCGGAGCCCGGGTTAGACTCGGGATGGCCGGGATTCTCATCCGATGAACGACCGTTCCGCTCCGGTCCGCTGTCCCTGCGGCCACTCCTTCGAGCCCTCCGTCGCGACCCCCGGCGGCGCCGTCGTCTGCCCCGCCTGCGGCAAGTCGCTCGTCCGCGTGAAGGCCGGGACCGCCCGTCACCGCCCTCCCCCGGCCGAGGTCCCCGAGAGCCCGGTCCCCGGTTACCGCTTCCTGGGACGGCTGGGCTCGGGCGGGATGGGCGACGTCTTCCTCGCCCACCAGGAGAGCCTGGACCGCCGGGTGGCCGTCAAGCTCCTCCCCCCCGAGATGGCCCGCGACCAGGCCACGGTGGACAAGTTCCTCAGGGAGGCGCGCTCGGCCGCCAAGGTGAGCCACGAGAACATCGTGGGCGCCGTGGACGCCGGCCAGGCGGGAGGCCGGACCTTCTTCGTGATGGAGTACGTCGCGGGCGAGTCGCTCCACTCCCTCGTCCACCGGCAGGGCGCCCTCCCCGAGGCTCAGGCCCTCGGCTTCGCCCGGCAGATCGCCCTCGGCCTCCGCCACGCCCACCGGCACGGGCTCATCCACCGCGACATCAAGCCGAAGAACATCCTGATCACGAAGGACGGCCGGGCCAAGATCTGCGACTTCGGCCTCGCCCGCATGCTCAAGGAGGCGGAGGGGACCGAGGAACTGCTCTACACGACCCCCGCGTACGCCTCGCCCGAGCAGTGCCGCGCGGAGCCGGACGTCGACCACCGGACCGACATCTACTCCCTCGGGGTCTCCCTCTTCGAGACGCTGACCGGGAAGCGCCCCTTCAGCGCCGAGAAGGGCCGCGACCTGATGGCCAAGCACGTCTCGGAGGAGCCGCCCGCGCCCCGCTCCCTCCAGCCCGCCGTTTCCGAGGCCGCGGAAGCGCTCGTCCTCCGGATGCTCCGGAAGCGGCCGGAGGAGCGGTTCTCGGACTACGACGAGCTGCTCGGGGCGATCGAGCGCGTCCTCCGGCGGCCCGCGCGGCGGAAGGTCCTGGCGCTCGCGGGCGCCGGGGCCGCGGCGCTCGCCGTCGCGATCGGCCTGGCGCTCGCGTTCTCGGGCGGGCCGGCGGCCCCTCCGGCCGCCGCGCCGGAGCCCCAGGCCCGGCGCGACCCGGCCGTCGAGAACGACCTGGCCCAGGCGAGGGCGCTCCAGACCCAGGCGTGGGATACCCCCTCGGAGTACCCGGCGGTCCGCGCGAGATGGAAGGATCTCGAGGAGCGCTACCGGGGAACGCCCCACCACCCGCTCTTCTCCACGGCCCTCATGGAGTTCGAGGCGAAGCTGTCGAAGGAGGCGGACGCGGTCGCCCGCGCCCTCCTTGAAGCCGCCGACCGCGCCGTGGAGAAGGGAAACCCGTCCGAGGCGCTCCGCGGGCTCCGGACCTTCCCCGAGGCCTTCGCGCGGAGCGAGGCGGGCCAGCGCCTCGCCGCGCGGGCCCTCGAGGTCGAGCGCGCGCTCGACGCGAAGGTCCGGGCCGAGCTCCAGGCCTGCCACGAGCTCGTCCGCGGCGGGAACTTCGACGAGGCCCGGAGCCGCTCGCACGCGCTCCGCGCCTCGCTCTCCCGGCCGGGCGCGCGGGAGGGCGAGGAGCTGTCCCCGGCCTACCGGCCGCTGCTCGACGACCTGGCCCGGCGGCTGGACGAGGAGCAGGCGGCGGCGCTCAAGCGGAAGACGGATCCGCCTCCTCCGAAACCGGCCGATCCGGTCGCCAAGCCGCCGCCGCCGGTTCCCGCCCCGGCCCCCCCCGCGCCCGCCCCGCCTCCCTCGCCGCTCTCGGCGCCGCTGGCGGTCCTCCGGGACGCCTCGATCCGCGCCGACCGGGCCAAGCGCTCGGAGGCCGCCGCGACCTTGGCCGCCGCGGACACGAAGTCCGCCCTTCACCTCGCCGCCGCCCGCTTCCTCGCGCGGCCCGAGGCGGAGTGGAGGCTCGAGGGGACCGTTGCGGAGGCGCTCGCGGGGATCCTCGCCTCGCCGCTCCTCGAGGCGCCCGAGAAGGCGACGCTCGAACAGCACCTGGAGGCCTTCGCGTCGGTCGCGGCGAAGATCGGAGGCTGCGGGAAGGCCCCGGTCGACGCCCTCCAGCTCTTCGCCTGCGCCCACGCGCACGAGATCGTCGCGCGGAAGGGAAAGCTGGATCCGGCGCTCGCCCTCCAGGCGAGGCTGGGAACCGGAGCCGCCACCGGACTCTGGGGGCCGTCCGCGAGCGTGGCGCGCGCGGATGCGGCCGCGGTCCTCGTCCGCTCCCCGGGCCCCTGGCTCGGCCGCGCGGCGGAAGCCGTCGGCGCGAAAGACGACTTCCCGGCCCGCGTCCTCCACGCGCTCTGCGCCGTGAAGGAGGCGTCCTTCGACCCCGCCCCTGCCGCCGAGCGCTGGAAGAAGCTGGGCGCCGACGCGCCCGACCCCGCCTGGGCCAGGCTGGCCGAGAGCGTCGCCGACCGGCTCCGGACCTCCGCCGCCTGCGACGCCTGCCTCTCCCAGGGCCGCTACACCTGCGCGACCTGCGCGGGCGCGGGCATCCTCCCCTGCGCCGCCTGCGGCGGGGCGGGCAGCGTGAGCTCGCCCGAGACCGGGAAGGTCACCTGCACGGCCTGCAAGGGCCGGAAGGCCGGGGTCTGCACGGGATGCAACGGGGCCAAGTCGGTCCGCTGCGCCGCGTGCGAGGGGAAGAAGACGCGGCCGGCCGCGGGCGGGTCGTGGCGCTGGCTGGTCGACCTGGCCCTCTGCGGCGAGTGCTCGGGAAGCGGCCGGCTTTTCGCGGAGGCGGCCTGGCCGTGCGCGTCCTGCGAGGGGAACGGGCGCCGGGTGGCGGACGTCCCGGCGGAGTTCTCGCGGCTCCCGGCCTGGGTCCGCTCCCGGGAGGGGCGGGCGATCCTCCCGGCCCTGCGCTGGCTCGCCCGCCACCAGGCCCCCTCGGGGTCCTGGAGCGCGAACGGCTGGAATGCGGCCTGCCGGGAGCCGGGCTGCGAGGCGCCGGCCGCGCCTTCCTCCGCGGTCGCGAGCGGCTTCGACCTCGGGACCACGGGCGCGGCCCTGCTCGCCTTCCTGGGCGCCGGGATCGGGCCCGGGAGCGACGCGCCCGTCGGAGGCCTTTCCGCCGGGGGAAGCGTCTCGAAGGCGATCGCCTGGATCCTCTCCGTCCAGCAGCCCGACGGGCAGTTCGTCTCCGGCGCCACCGCCAAGCCCGTGTTCGAGCACCTGGTCGCAACGGCCGCCGCGCTCACGACGCTCCAGGCGGCCCCGCCTCCCGGGGAGAAGGAGCGGAACGCCCTCCACGACGCCGCCTTCCGCGCGGTGAGGTGGGCGCTCGCGCACCAGGCCAAGGGCGGCGGCTGGGGCTACACGGTCCAGGCGCCGAGCGACACGTGGGTCAGCTCGTGGGGCGGGCTCGCCCTCCTGGCCGCGCGCGATCTCGGGATCGAGGTCCCGAAGACGAACCTGGCCTGGCTCGTCCAGTGGTACGACGGCGTGACCGACAAGGCGGACCTGCATCTCGGCTACACCCCCCAGCAGACGGGGCCCGTCAACCTCACGGGGAACGAGGCCTTCCAGGGCCACGAGACCCTCTCGGCCTTCGGAAGCCTCGTGCGGGCCGGGATCGAGGGACGCTCCACCAACGCCGCCATGGTCGCCGAAAAGGCCCTCGTCCGCGACCTCCCCAATCCGGACCCGAACCGGCGCGACTACTGCTACTGGCACTGGGGCACCGTGTTCCTCGTCCACCGCGAACAGAGGAAGGGGAGCCAGTGGAGCGCCTGGTCGAACGCCCTGTACCGCGAGATCGCCGCCCTCCAGGAACCGGCCGACACCTGCGCCCTCGGCTCCTTTCCCCCGAACGACCGCTGGGGGATCGCGGGCGGGCGGGTCTACGCCACGTCCTTCAACGCCCTCAGCCTGGCCTGGGCCGCGGGGGTCCGTCCGCCCACCTATCCGCGGGCGAAGTAGGGCTCCGATTTGTCTCCTCCCCCGCGCCTTCCCGGTGTCTCAACTCCCGTAGGAGCGGGACCCCGATGATGAGATTCCTCGCGATCCTGGCGGCCCTCGGCGCCCTTCCCCAGGACGACTCCGACCCGCCCGATCCCAAGCTCGTCCCCGACTATCTCCAGAAGCTGGCCGACGAGGACCGCGCCACGCGGAAATGGGCCTTCGAGGAGCTCTCGCTCTTCCGGGAACCCGCCATCCGCGAGCGCCTGAAAAAGTCCCTCGCCTCGCTCGGCGCCACGCACCTGAAGAAGGCCTCGGCCGAGCGGGCGCGCGCGGTCCGCGCCCTCTCCCAGGCCGCGCGCAAGGAGTTCAAGCCCGCCCCTTTCGCGGCCAAGCAGAAGGAGCTCGAGACCCTCCTCAAGGCCGGGAACACCGCGAGGATGGAGCCGATCGTCCGGGAGATGTGGAAGGAATTCTACTTCGACCCCGCGATGGCGGGGCTCGACGTCGACGTGGCCCTCACGAAGTACCGCGTGACCGAGGTCATCGCCTGGCAGAAGGCGATCGGCGTCCCCGAGAAGGAGGGCCTGGCGGCCCTCGCCGCCGACGCCTGGGCGGACGTCGAGGAGCAGGCCCTCTTCCTCCTCTTCCAGCCCAGGGACCAGAAGATCATGATGGCCAACATGGAGCTCCGCGAGAAGATCCGGATCGAGGAGTACCGCCAGATCTGGCAGACGAACCTCTACCGGATCCTGCTCGGGAAGGCGCCGCTCAAGATCAACCCCAACCTCTGCGAGGCCGCGCGCGACCACTCCAAGGACATGCTCGAGCTCAAGTTCTTCGCCCACGAGTCGCCCGTCCCGGGCAAGCGGACCCCGAACGACCGCGCCCAGCGCTTCAAGGCCTCGGCGAGCGGCGAGAACATCTTCATGGGCGACGCCTCGCCCGACGGGGCCTTCTGGGCCTGGTTCAAGAGCCTCGGCCACCACCAGAACATGGTCCGCGAGTACGCCGAGATCGGCGTGGGCCACCACGAGAAGTACTGGACGCAGATGTTCGGGTAGGGGGCGGAGACCGGAATCCAGAACCCGGAATCCGGACTCCGGAATCCGGGGGCCGGCGCTAGGGCGCTTTCACCGTTCGCGGGCAGGTTCGGACGTAGGGAGAGCCGGGGAGAAAACCCGGAAGGGGCCCGTGGAGTTCCCCGATCCTCTCGCCTGCTCCCCCCGCCTCGCCCGCTCCCCTTGCGTTCCGGGACTGAACGGGAATCCTGAAACCGCTCTAGTCGGCCTTGGAGCGCAGCCAGTCCTGGTCCGGCGACTCGCGCAGGGCCGCCCAGCCGTCGGGCAGGTCGGCGAGCGACTCCAAGCCGGGCTCCAGCGCCAGCAGCCGGTCCATCGGCAGGTCGCGCGCCGTCGCGGGAGCGTCGTCCTCCCCGCCGCAGACGGCCAGGACCTCGCCGTCCGGCTCCTTCGACACGAGAAGGATCGGCCGCCCCTCCTCCAGGACATGCGAGCACGTCCGGGTTCCGAAGATGCGCCTGCGGTCGGACACGGCCCGGATCTCGGTGAACACCATGAACGTCGCGGCGTCCGGGCCCGGGCACTTGAACGTGCCCTTGCCCTCGATCAGCCGGTCCGTGATCGCCGTCATCTGCCAGGCGTCCGCCTCCGTGGCCGCCCACTTGGCCTGGATGAGCGGAAGGAGGCCGTGCTGCTCCCCGAAGTCCCGGACGCGGAGGGCCGAGCGGCGGATCGGCTCGAAGAGGCCGCGATTCGCCCAGGCCCAGCGCCAGACTCCGCCTTTCTTGGACTGCGTCCCGGCGACCTGGATCCGGGCCAGCACCTTCGGGACGCCCTCGATCGAGAAGACGAGCTCGCCCCGCCATGGATCCCAGTCGAAGCGCCGGAAGGAGTCGAGCCCGAAATCCCCCTGGTTGCGGTCGTTCTTCTCCCGCATGGACCAGTTGGACGTCTGGCGGAGTTCCCGGTATTCCCGCTCGGGCATCGGATTCATGCGGCCCCCGTCCCGTGCCCCCATCCTACCTGGTTTGGGACACCAAGGGTGAAGGTAGGCTTATCGGGGTTTTCGACAACCAGGCACTCGCGGAATCGGTTGGATCAATCAACCGAGGCTACTTCCAGACCCATCACTGCATGCTGAACTCAGTGAACTCCGACGCGATTCGATGGACACTGACGGCAGAGGAACAGCAGCGGCTCGTATCGGCGGTGGAGCCGGGCCCGATTACATTCCAAGACCTCCATCCTGAGAAGACACACCGTATGGACGATAGCTCCTAGATCATGGCCACCACCAGTATCCCTCCCGGTTATGCGAGAGGACAATCCAGCATGTCGCAAGGAGCAGAAGGAGTCCATCTAGGAGCACAATGAGACAACTCTCAATCAGCCAACGCAACTTCCAAAGAGCTTTTCGGAACTCTCGAGTCCACGCGAAGGCAAGGACAGGCACAGTCAGGACGGTCGAAGGAATGACCAGCATCATCGAACCAGCGGTGATGTACCGTACGATCTCGTCTCCACCTTGATGGGTTATTGATGTCAATATCAGGTAGATTCCTCTGGCAACTTGCACGACAGTCATCTGCCAAGCAACACTGAGGAGAATGAGCGCAGCCTCACCTCCCCCCCTGCGATGGATGGCGACGTTTGAGGCGACAAGAAATGCCGCAATAAGCCATTCGGTGGGCTCGAGAACCATCCCGTCATCACCGCGAGTTCAAGTTCGTGCATGGACTTCGAATGGGACGACAGGCAGGCAATACCCGGCAACCGTGTTCTCAAAATGTGCGTATTCGGAAGTCGCCCACCGACCTATTAGCCTTCCCGCCGCGGATGAGCGGGAGCACGCAAGTATTTGGAGTGAGAACTTTTCGGATTCTGCAGTGCGCTTTGCCCTGGGCTCTGGTGTCCCTGGGCTCCGCGGGAACGCCGGGGGGCTTCTTATTGGCGGGCCCCGCCAAAGTGACTTACCTGGACCCCAGCTTGAGCTCGGCGGCCTTGCGGAGGATGAGCTCCTTGATCTCGTCCACGCGGGCGGCGTCCTCGCCCGACTCGCGCACGAGGAACTCGGCCAGAGTCTCCGAGACGTGCATGACGGCGTAGAAGACCTTGTCGCGGGTCGTGGCGTAGGCGGGGAAGTCCACGTTGGTGTAGATGTCCAGCCCGAGGCGCCGCGAATGGTTCCACTGCTTGCGGCCCGCGCTCACGCCCAGGGGCGAGAAGTGGTGGTGGAACGGGATCGTGCGGCCCCGGACCTGGACCGCCGGGCCTCCATGCCGCGCGTTGCCGGCCTTCCCACCGCCGCCCCCCGCGCCGGCCGGCGCCCCCACCGCCGCCGCCAGCCGCCGGAAGCGGAGCGCGAAGCGCCGGAAGTCCGGCGACTCGAACGCCTGGACGATCTTCCGCTGCCAGGACCGCACCTCCCGCATCACGGTCGGCGTGACGGTGTCGAGCGAGGCCTGCCGCCGGGCCTCGCGGACGAGGGCCTTGAACTCCCGCGCCAGCAGGGACGCGGCCTCGCGGTACTCGCGCGACTCGCGGACGAACTCGCGCTTGTTGTGCGTCACGGGGACCTGATCCAGGTGGATTTCTCCGATGATCCGCGAGATGCGCGGGTCCTCGCCAATGCCGATTTTGTCGAACGTCGTGATCATGCGGTTGCGCCGGTAGGTGTGAAAGCCGTAGTAGCCCTTGGTCGAGCCCTCCGCGAGGAGGCCGCACCAGCCGGCGACGGCCCGGCCGCCGCGCGTCCGCAGGTTGAAGGCGCGCCGGGAGCCGGGGAGGAGCCGCACCTCCTCGATCTCGGCGGAGCGGCCGTTGACCCGGAGGTCGAGCCCACGGCTCCGGATGTACGGCGAGAAGCGCCGCTGGAGGTCGAGGCGGATGATGGTGGGCAGCCGCGGGTAGTAGACCTTGAGGCGCCGGACGCGGATGGTCGTGCCCGCCTTCCGGCGGCGCACGCGGGCCTCCTCGAGCCGGAGCTTCCACGACCGGCTGGCCGCCATCCACGCCTCGGGGTCGTACGTCACGCGGTACTCGACGGTCCCGCCGGGCGACGACTTCACCTCGAAGGCCTCGCCGAGGCTGAGGCACGCGGTCTTGAGGCCCAGCCCGAACTCGCCGAGTTGGCCGCGCTTGCGCGACCAGGCCAGGACCATGGCCTTGGCAATCCCGTCGCGCTCCATGCCCACGCCGTCGTCCTGGACCTCGATGCCGGCGGAGGAGACGTGGATCTCGACGTGGAGCTTCGCCCCCTCGCGGCGGGCGTCGATGGCGTTGTCCACGAGCTCTGCGACCGCCTGGGGGGCCGAGTAGCCCGCGAAGCCGAGCTTGGGGAGGAGGCTCCGGTCGGGCGTGATGTCGACGAGCCGGGACCTCTTCACGGGGTCCATTGTGCCCCGCGGGGGCGCTTCAGACAAGCGGCGCGAGCCGGTCAACCGGTCGGAGTTTGTGAATTTATCTTCTATGCGAAAACATGGCCCGTGTCGTCCAAGGCCTTACGGCTGGCAAAACGCTGCCTTCGCTGCTCTTTCTGTGCAACGAGAGATGCTCTACTAGGAACCAAAATGGCACCCCCAGGGCGCAGGGACTCCCTGACGCCTCCGGGAGGGGAGACTGCTTCCACATACGGGCATTTTCGAGATTCCGGCGGGTATGCCAGTCGAGTTTGTCCATCCTACTTCATGGAGTGAAGAGATCGACGCTTGTACTGGGCCTCTTGGGCTTCATATCGATTGTGGCAGGTGTCGCCGCCTACTGGAAGGCTACCGAGCACCAACGGGCCTGGAAGTTTCTCCTGGGCTTCCTAGACAAGGATCTGAGGACCTGTGATAAGGATACTGGAACACGTCTGGATGCAGCCCTCGTCAAGCTGATTCTTTCGAGAAAACCTCGGCGGAGTGACCTTCTCGACATCTTCGATTACCAGCCTTGGTTCGTGTGGAGGTTACAGGCCGACAATCACCCCGATCGAGTGGTGATCTTTGAAGTAAACGAGACAGGAGGACATCCGGGTTCAACTCGGTTCCGGCTCACCACATTCAGTAAAGAGGGCAGGCGTTGCAACACGACGGAATTCACGACCGGGCACCGGAACTACATGGGCGGGTTCGAGTTGAGAAAAGTTCCCGTGAGCGCCTATCCGGTCCTTGAAGTCCACTGACGATGGGGCTACTGGACATGGCCTACCTCCCTCTCTCCTTGCGGCGTGCGCCGCGCGCAGCTTCTCGACGACTGCGAGCAACTGTAGAAGAGATTCTATCCCAAGAACCGCCGCCTGGGGGGAGGAAACTACTTCAGGTGCGTTGTGCTTGGGTCGTCGAGAGGA